>Ga0116158_10000146_pt1 | contig 77253 bp, 81 predicted proteins | sample AD_UKC052_MetaG_FD_89883 | JGI IMG/M metagenome (GOLD analysis project Ga0116158, IMG submission 89883) | Active sludge microbial communities of municipal wastewater-treating anaerobic digesters from USA - AD_UKC052_MetaG | ecosystem: Engineered > Bioreactor > Anaerobic > Digestate | place: USA... | reverse complement strand
GTCTGCGTAGGAGATCCGTTCAGTGTCGATGTGGTGGCACCCGAAGGCACCTCGCTCCAGTGGACCACCCCGATGGGGCCTTTCTCTGGAAGCTCGGTCGTTGTGGAGGTCGCATCGGGTGAGAACGCTGGTGTCTATGGTTGTGCGCCCACCTTGAATGGTTGTGTCGGGGCTACAAGCAGCCTGTCGGTCATCGTGAACGAACCCCGGCCGATCACGCTTCCCGAGCTATCCGTGATCTGCGACGGGGCGGAGGTCGTGCTCGCGTTGCCGAGCGGATTCCAACAAGCTCAGTGGTCCAATGGCCAGGTCGGCACGAGCATCAGCATCATCGTCTCCGACACGCTGTACGTGGTCGGAACCGATGAGAATGGTTGCCTGAGCAGTGCATCCGCCATCGTTCAAGTGGATCCCTGTGACCTGATCATACCCAATGTGTTCTCTCCGAACAGCGATGCCGTGAACGATGATTGGCGCTTGAGCGGTGGCTTCGTAAGTGTCTCAGGGTGGATCTACAACCGCTGGGGCACCCTCGTACATGAAGGGGACATGCTCAGCGGATCATGGGATGGTACGGAACAGCGGACCGGCCTCGCTTGTCCCGATGGGGTCTATTACTATGTGGTGCAATTGCGCCGTGCGGACAAGCAGGTGAAGGAATTGACCGGACACATCCAACTGTTGCGCTGAGGGCGCCACTCATCACAGCTTCAAGCATGTCCGGGAAGGGTCGGATACCTTTGGCCGAACGCCATGGAGTTCCAACCCATCGCCGCCGGGGATCGTGCCTCATTCGAGGCCCTCTTCCGCCTGCACTACCGACCGTTGTGCGCGTTCGCGATGGGTTATGTGGAGGACCGCGACAAGGCCGAGGACCTGGTGCAGGACCTGTTCTTCCGGTTGTGGTTGGACCGTGAGCGGGTGAACATCACCACCAGTGTCAAGCCCTATCTCTATGCATCCGTGCGCAACCGGTGCCTCAATGCGTTGAAGGTGGGAACGCGCATGCGGGTATTGAACGATGACCTGCATGATCAAGAAGAGGAGCAAGGACCCACGGAGGACGAACACAGTGAGCGGATCGCGCGGGTGCAGGCCGCTGTGGCCGCGTTGCCGGAGGAACGCCGAAAGGTCTTCACCCTGTGCCGCTACGAAGGCATGAAGTACCAGGAGGTGGCCGACAGATTGGGGATCTCGGTGAAGACCGTGGAGAACCAGATGGGCAAGGCCCTGAAGGACCTTCGCGTGGAACTGGCCGACCTGATCCCGCTACTGCCCTGGCTGTTCTGGATGGGTGGGGGAGGCGATGGGGGTATTTGAGGGTACGGTTGTCATAGCTGAACGCACGTGAACGGATCAACACCCATCGACAGCGATCTCTTGGCGCGCTATGTGTCCGGCGAAGTGGATATTCCCCAACGCCAGCGCGTAGAGGAGTGGGCCGCACACGCACATGCGAACGGGGAGGAACTCCGGCGCATGCAAGCCGCATGGGACCTGAGTGGTTCGGCTCATATGCTGAAGGAGGTCGACCTGGATGCGGCATGGTCGACCGTGGCGGATCGTATCGCCGACCAGGAGGGCAAGGGGCGTGTGCGGCCCATCAGGAGCAGCACCGAGTGGCCGCGTTGGGTGGCCATCGCCGCGGTCGTTACCGGTGTGGTGTTCTCCATCCTGTGGGCCTTCCAACCGCGTAGCGAGCACTACGCAGCATCGCATGTGGCGAATGACCTGATGTTGACCGACAGCAGTCGTGTGATCGTTGCACCAGGTAGTGCCCTGGATGTCCGGATGGGGAACGAACGGGAGGTCATGCTACAGGGTGCGGCATACTTCGAAGTACAGCGTGATGTGGCACGCCCGTTCATCGTTACCAGCGGTGACCTGCACGTGACGGTCCTGGGTACCGCCTTCGAGGTGAACGCTTATGATTCCGCTGCGGCGGTCACGGTAAGGGTGCGAAGTGGGAAGGTGCGGGTGCAGGTGGGTAAGGATGCGGTCGATCTGGTCGCTGGCGAACATGCCGTGTACCACAAGGACCGACACTTCCTGGAGCGTAAGGCGGGCCCACCTGCCGAGGTATGGGGCCTTCGTGTATTGCAGTTCGAAGAAGCTCCGTTGCCTTTGGTCGTGGAACAGTTGATGCGCATCTACCAGGTGGCGATCGACCTGCGCAACCCGGACCTGGCGCGCTGCATGCTCACAGCGGAATTCGATGACGAATCCGTTCAGACCATCCTTGAGGTGATCGCGGAGACCTTTGAACTGGAACTCGACAAAGGCCCGGATGGGTCCTACCTGCTCGATGGCGAAGGCTGCTGATACGGGCAGGGTGATCCTACGCGGCAGCGTTGCTTGGATCATGGCCGTGTGCACGTTCGTGGCGTCGGCACAATCCATCCTGCATCGCCGGGTCACCATCGACGCGGAACAGGTCCGACTATCCACCGCTTTGACGCTCCTGGCCAAGGAAGGTGGATTCCGGCTGAGCTACAATGCGGCCACCCTACCGGGGGATAGCTTGGTCACTGTGCGATCCGTTGAAGAACGGGTGGACCAATTGCTCAAGGACCTGCTGCCAGCGGATGTCCGGTGGAAGGAGAGCGGGAACCACATCATCATCACGGGTGCGAAGGGGCGCAAACAGCGGTTCACCACCACTGGCCGGGTCTTGGATGCCACCACCGGGGCGGCGGTGGAACGCGCCGCGATGTATGAGGTCCGACGGAACAACGCTGCCGTGAGCGATGCGCAAGGGGCCTTCCTCATGGAGGTGACCGGTGAGCTGGAGCGGACCCCGATCCTCATCTCCAGACACGGCTACCACGATACGGTGCTGTACGTCCCTCGGAACGGCGCCATGGGTCGCATCACGTTGCGCCCCAAGGACCACCTGGACCGGTTGGAACCACGTTGCGACCTCGATCGCTGTGGCGTGGATGACCTGGGCGTGGCCCGCTTGCTGGTACCATCCATACAGATGGAGCAAGCAGCCAGCCTGGTCTTCACAGAACGCAGGGATTGGCAGCTCTCCTTTGTACCCACCATCGGCACCAATGGCGCCATCAGTGGGTCGGTGATCAACCGGGCATCACTCAATATCATAGGAGGCTATGCGCGTGGGTTGGAAGGGGTGGAGGTAGGAGGCGCGGTGAACCTGCTACGCAACGACATGCTGGGGCTTCAGATCGCAGGCATGGGTAACCTGGTGGGGGGAAGAACGAACGGTGTTCAGGTCGCCGGTGGTGTCAACCACAGCATGGGCGCGGTGGAAGGATTGCAGTTGGCCGGCCTTTCCAATACGGTGTGGGATACGCTGGGCGGGGTCCAGATCGCCGGAGGGGTGAACGTGGTGAAGCGCGGAATGGCCGGTACACAAGTTTCCGGTATGGCCAATGTCACGCTCGGTGATCTTGATGGGGTGCAGGTGAGTGGCGGGTTGAACATTGCGCTCGGAGCGGTCAACAAGGCCCAGGTCGCCGGTGCGATGAACTATGCAGGAAGTGTGAATGGCGGCCAGGTCAGCGGTGGATGCAACGTGGCATTGGGCGAGGTCGGTGGGGGGCAGGTGGGTGCGGCTGCGAACTATGCTCGGTCGGTGACCGGCGGCCAGGTCTCCTTCGGGGCCAACGTGGCCACCGATAGTGTTACCGGCGGCCAGGTGGGTTTCGGGGCCAACTATGCCCGCGACGTCAGCGGTGGTCAGTTCACCTTCGGCATCAATGTCGTTCCCGGTACGGCCAGTGGTGGCCAGGTCGGGGTGGTCAACTTCGCCCGACGATCCTTCGGAGCACAGGTCGGCATCATCAACCTCAGCGATACCGTCACCGGTGTGGCCATCGGGCTGCTCACCATTTCGCGCACCGGGTATCACTGCTTCGATATCGCGACAGGCGATGTCCTCCCGCTCGGTCTTCACCTACGAACAGGCATCCGTGGGTTCCACAACATCGTCGGGTTTTCGCCACCGTTGGACAACGATCGTCGGTGGGGCTTCTTGTACGGTTTCGGATCCACGCCACGGTTGGGCAAGCGAGGACAGTTGGACATCACACTGACCGCTGAACAGGTGATGGAACAGGGCGAATGGGTGGATGCGTTGAATTTCGTGGGGCGGTCCACACTGGCCTATGGACTCGTATTGGCGGACCGGTTCTCGCTTGCTGCCGGGCCATCGCTCAATCTGCTCGTCACCGATCATCGGGATATGGATTCCGGTGCCTACCTGAGCAAGCTGCTCCCGGAGAACAACCTGATGGACCAAGTGAGCGGCACGACCCGCCTGGGACTATGGATGGGTTGGACCCTTTCGCTGGGCGTGCGCTTCTGACACATATTTTTTTCACGCACCGAGTAGGGGTATTCCATAGGGGCGTTGTCCTACTTCCAGAAACACGGACAACGATGCACACACGCACCCTCCTACTCATGGGCCTTTTCGCCCTCGCCACACTGACGAACCCCGCCTCGGCGCAAGCACCAGTTGGTGGCGACGAGGACATGCGCACATTGCTGGGTGGCCGCACGGACATCCACCACGGCGGCTGGGGCGGCCCCACGACCCACTACACCCGGATGCTCGACCAGGATGCACTGCTGGTAGGGGCTCGGGGTGGATGGCTCATCGATCACCGAGTCACCATAGGCCTTGCTGGCCAGGGCTTGACCACTTCGGTGCGCAACGCGGCCTATGACCAGCACCTGACAGCGGAAGGCATCGCCTTGCGCCGGTCCAGCACCTTCCATGTGGGATATGGCGGACTGCTCATCGAACCCATCATCGCCTACCGTTCCCCGGTCCACATCAGCCTACCCATCATAGTGGGCGCAGGCGGCTGCGCATATGACTATCAGGAAGCGTTACCCGTGCAGGAAGAGGTGCCATTCGATAACTACCGCTTCTTGGATGGGCAGGCCTTCTTCGTGGTCGAACCCGGGATCGACCTCGAACTGAACATCATCCCATTGGTGCGTGTGGGGATCAGCGCCTCCTACCGGTATACGAGCGACCTGGACCTGCCAGCCACCGCCAAGGATGCCCTCCACGGAACCAATGTGGGCCTTTCCATCAAGGTCGGCCGTTTCTGATCCAACTAGCCATGAGGACCTCTATGCATTTGCTACGTTCCTTCCTGATGGTCGTCCTGTTCAGCTTGGGCGGTGAGGTATTGGCACAATTGAACACCCAGACCGTGCGCGGTTCCGTGATCGATGGCGATACACGTCAAGGCCTGCCCGGAGCCACGGTCGTGGTGTTGGGCTCAGACCCCATCAGGGGGGCGACCACGGATGTCGATGGGCGGTTCGTTATCGCCGACCTTCCCACCGGGCGCATGGATCTTCAGGTGCGCATGCTCGGCTTCGAGGAACAACGCCTCACCAACCTGCTCGTCACGAGTGCGAAGGAACTGGTGCTGGAGGTGGTGCTGGAAGCGCGTATCAGCCAACTGAAGGAATTCGAGGTCACTGCTGTCGAGCGTAAGGAGCAGGCCCGTAACGACATGGTGACGGTGAGCGCACGAAGGATCAGTGTGGAGGAGACCTCGCGCATCGCAGGTGGCATCAATGATCCTGCGCGTATGGTAGGGACCTTCGCAGGCGTGGCCACGGACCCCATGGGCAACAATACCATCGTGGTACGCGGCAACTCTCCCAAAGGCGTACAATGGCGCCTCGAAGGGATGGAGATCCCCAATCCCAATCACTTCTCCGACGACGGCTCCACAGGTGGGCCCATCAACGTGCTGAACAGCGATATGATCGACGATTCCGACTTCTTCACAGGAGCCTTCGGTGCGGAGTATGGCAACGTGACCAGCGCCGTGTTCGATATGCGCCTTCGTAAGGGGAATGACCGCAAGCGCGAATGCACCTTGAAGGCAGGCGTGCTCGGGACGGACCTTACGGCAGAGGGTCCACTGCCCGGAGTGGACGGTGGATCCTACCTGGCGAACTACCGCTACAGTACCCTCGCGCTCTTGGACGAGGCGGGCATCGTGGACTACGATGGTGTTCCCAAATACACCGATGCCGCATTCCATGTGCGTGTGCCGACCAAGGGGATGGGTACATTCTCGCTCTTCGGGATCGGTGGTCGTAGTACCATCAGTACACGGGACGAAGGAAATACTGGTGATACCCTGTTCTCCACGGTGGAGTTCGGATCGCGGATGGGCGTGCTGGGCCTTGGCAACACCCGCACGTTGGGCAACAACAGTTTCATCTACACCACCTTGGCGCTCAGCGGCAACGGGAGTAGCACGGAGTACCAGGAAACACCGGCTCCGGGGGAGGTCCCGGTGCAGTTGCGACACGAGAGCGACCTATCCAAATGGACCATTCGTGGGACGACCACGTTGAACGTTCGGTTGAGTGGGGCCCACAAGCTGCGCGCTGGCCTCATCTTCGCTTCGGACCGGTTCCGGATGCGTAGCGATTCGTGGGACATGGACCAACAGCGCTTGGTCACTGAACTCGATCGGAGCGGCTCGGCAGCGATGGCCCAAGCATTCACCAGTTGGAAATGGCGTTGGAATGAACAATGGACGATGACCAGTGGGATCCATTTCCTCTACTATGAACTCAATGACCAGGTGAGTGTGGAGCCGCGTCTGGCCCTGCGCTATGAACCCCGGTCCGGACAGGCCTTCACCTTCGGCACGGGCCTTCATGCCAAGCCCGTCGGACTGATGACCCAGTTGTTCCAACGAACCGATGAGATGGGTGGTGTGAGCACTCCGAACCGTGCGTTGGGCTTCACCCGCGCAGCACATGCGGTCCTCGGCTATGAGCGCATGTTGGCGGAGGATGTGCAGTTGAAGGCGGAGGTGTACTACCAGCATTTGTTCGACATGCCGGTGGAGAACAGCGTAACGAGTACCTATAGCGAGAGCAACACGGTGGAATGGTTCAGTGACCGGACCTTGGTGAACGAGGGTGTCGGATACAACCGGGGCGTGGAACTAGGCCTGGAGAAGTTCTTCACGCGGGGGTATCATTTCCTGATGACGACATCGCTGAGCGACACACGTTACAAGCCCTTGGATGGCCAATGGTACAATGGGCGCTTCAATATGGGTGTGGTCGCCAATGCGCTGGGTGGCAAGGAATGGAAGATGGGTGTGGCGAAGGGGAAGGACCGTGTGTTCATGGCCGGTGCACGTTACTCACTCCAAGGCGGCATGTACAACACACCGATCGACCTCGCGGCCAGTATCGCAGCCGGTGAGCAACGGGAAGGTGGACCAGCCTGGAGCGAGAAAGGCGACCCCATTCATAAGTTGGATGTCGTGGTGAGTTACCGCGTAGGTCGCGCCAAGGTGAGCCATGAGTTCAAGGCTGATGTGCAGAACGTGCTCAACGGTAGCACACTGGTGCAGCGCTATTACAACGCGACCACGCAGCGGCTGGAAGGGGCATCCCAACTGGCCCTCCTGCCGGTGCTCCAGTACACGCTTCGCTTCTGAGGGATGCGGAATGACCGTGAACGACGAAGGGGGGCTACTGGCCCCCCTTCCATTCCTGCTTTACGCGATCTCAGCGTTTCTGATAATACAGACGCGTGATGTAGATGCCCTGGCCATCGTCCTTTCCACCGTCGCTCTCGACACCTGCTGCGATGTGGATGAGTTCCCAGCCTTCCGCCGCCATCTTGTTCATCTTGTCCATCACCATGGCATCGTTGCTGGCGATGTTCTGGAAGTTGATACCAGCACCACTGAAGAAGTTCAGCAGCTTGGTCTCCTTGAAGTTGTCCACTTTCAAGTCGCCTCGATCCACATCCCCTTGATCGCTCTTCTTGCCATCCGTCCGGACCGTGGTCGCAGCATCGGAGTTGATGGTGGACGTGCTTTCGATCAAGCGTGAGCGACCAATGCCCATCGGAACGATGCTTTCCACGATGGTGATGATCTTGAACTCCTGGGCCAATAGGTCGCCCATGAAGGTGAAGGCAAGCAGGAAAAGGAGAGTCGAGCGTTTCATGTGTTGGGTTTTGGTGCTCACAAAACAAACACAATGCCAGCACAGGTCACACACCCGGCTGGATGAGCGGCACATCCTGCCCATGAGCGCCGCTGGACCAATGAAAGCCGTTGGAACTAGAGCACCCGCCTGACCATCCGCATGCGATGCGTATAGGCGCCCGACTCCTCGTCGAAGATGCCTTGATGGTCCAACTTGTCGATGCGCACCCGACCGCTGGAATGCGCGATCCGCAGATCACCGTCGTCGTTACGGGTTAGGATGAGCCCCACGTGAACGATACGTCCAGCCTCGTTCTCGAAGAAGGCGAGGTCACCGGGTTCGCACAGGTCGAGCAGTTCCACGATATCACCTTCCTGCGCCTGCTGGCTGGCGTCCCGAGGCAGGTAGATGCCCATCAGGATATAGAGCATCTGGGTCAGGCCGCTGCAATCCACGCCGGATGGAGTGCGGCCTCCCCACAGGTACGGGGCGCCCAGGAACGGATGGAGATAGAACTCCAACAGGTCCGCCCGCTCCAGTTCGGGACGGTGGTTGGTGACTGCTTGCACCGGTAGACGCTGTTCGTTCCAGAGGATGGTGCCATCCGTATAGAACGGGACCACACCGCCATAGGGGAGAAGGACCTGGCGTTCACCCAGATCAGCGATCGTGGCCTGGTCGATCACACGTAGGTCCGGGTCGAGATTCGGTGTGGTGCACACCACGATCTGCTTGTTGTCCACCCACCCTTCATACCCATCGTGGTCAAAACACAAACGGCTCCACTTGCCATTGTCCTCCAGCACTTCCGCGGTCTCACCAAATAACCATTGTGTGACCATCTCGGCGCGGTCACTGGGTTCGCTCCGCACAGGAACGATCGAGAGGGGACAGATCACCGAGGACATTGACTTGGTGTGTTGTAAGGTCTCGTGTTTCGTGTTGGGACCTGTTCCATGTCCGACACGCAACGCCCCAACGCGAAACGTGGGAAGCCCTTGACCGGCTCTACATCGCTTCGATCACGATCGCACTCGCTCCACCACCACCGTTGCAGATGCCAGCAGCGCCGTACTTACCGCCGTTCTGCTTCAATACGTTGATCAGGGTGACGATGATGCGAGCACCACTGCAACCCAAGGGATGGCCGAGGGAGACCGCACCACCATTGACGTTGACCTTGGATGGGTCCAACCCCATGAGCTTGGTGTTGGCGATCCCCACCACGCTGAAGGCTTCGTTCAACTCAACGAAATGGATGTCGCTCATCTTCAGGCCGGCCTTTTCCACTGCCCGTGGAAGTGCCTTGGCAGGAGTGGTGGTGAACCACTCGGGCGCCTGTTCGGCATCGGCGTAGCTCAGCACCTTGGCCAAGGGCTTCAGTCCGAGTGCCTTTGCCTTGGCGGCGCTCATCAACAAGAGGGCCGCGGCACCGTCGTTGATCGTACTGGCATTGGCTGCGGTCACGGTGCCGTCCTTCTGGAACACCGGCTTCAAACCGGGGATCTTGTCGAAGCTCACATTCTTGTATTCCTCATCGTGGTCCACGATCACATCCCCTTTACGGGTCTTCACGGTCACCGGGATCACTTCGTCGGCGAACTTGCCTGCTGCCCAAGCGGCAGCACTACGCTTGTAGCTCTCGACCGCAAAAGCATCTTGTTCCTCGCGGGTGATGCCATGTTCCTTGGCGCAGAGTTCGGCGCTCACACCCATGGCGGTTTGATGGTACACATCGGTGAGCCCGTCCTTTCCGATTCCGTCGATGAGTTGGCCATTGCCGAAGCGGTAACCATAGCGGGCCTGCTCCAAGTAGTACGGAGTACGGCTCATGCTCTCCATGCCGCCGGCGACCACCACGTCGGCATCGCCAAGGAGGATCTCTTGAGCGGCCATCATCACTGCCTTCATTCCGCTGGCGCACACCTTGTTCACGGTGGTGCAGGCCACGTTATCCGGCAGACCTGCGAATTTGGCCGCCTGGCGTGCTGGAGCCTGACCCAAGTTGGCCTGGAGCACACTACCCATGATCACTTCGTTCACCACCTCGGGTGCGATGCCAGCGCGTTCAACAGCGGCCTTCACCGCCGCAGCACCCAGTTGGGTCGCGGGAACTTCAGCAAGACTGCCGCCAAAACTGCCAATGGGGGTGCGAACAGCAGAGACTATCACGACTTCAGTGGCCATAGGGGAAAAGGGGTTCGTTGATCGGGCGCCAAAGTTAGCCCGTGAGCCAGGAATGATCCCAGTTATCCGCCTACTTCTATATTTGCCGCCCCGGAGTCGCCCGGGACCGTTCTTTCGATCCCATCCGGAGAGGTGGGTGAGTGGCTTAAACCAGCAGTTTGCTAAACTGCCGTACTGGGTCAACCGGTACCGGGGGTTCGAATCCCCCCCTCTCCGCGAATGACGAGGCCGGATGCCAGAAGGTATCCGGCTTTTTCATTCCAGCATGTCGTGGATCACGTCCGGCCGGAAATGATGTGCGTGCTTCGGATTCTTTTGTCGTTCTTTGCACCCTCGAACAAGGGCATAGCGTAGCCCGGCAGCATGTCCAACACAGGGTTGAAGGTGCGCAGCCGATCACGTGGAAAGGATTTTCGGGGCGTAGCGTAGCCCGGTATCGCGCCTGCTTTGGGAGCAGGAGGTCGTCAGTTCGAATCTGGCCGCCCCGACGAACAGAAGGCCAGCCGCAAGGCTGGCCTTCTTTCTTGCCATCTTTGGAACATCGGTCCCGTAGCTCAGCTGGATAGAGCATCTACCTTCTAAGTAGACGGTCACAGGTTCGACTCCTGTCGGGATCACAAAGGCGTGATGCCTGTTGATGCATGCGACCAAAGCATCACCGGTCTGCCACCCTCACAAACGCCCTGCGTGATCCACTAGAGCGCCGTTCAACGAAGCATCGGTCCGCAAAGCGGTCGTGAGTGAACTGTCCATCGGGTCCGGGGATCGTCCCTTCCATCGGGTCACAGCCCGCGCTGGTCGAATTGTTCACTTTCTGGGGCCAACATCCTCGTAGTCAAGCCTGTTGATCTCCCAACTTCACGCCGCCAAATGGTTCACCCCCTACGAACGACCCAGCCCATGTTCACCCTCTCCAGAACATCCGCTTTCCTGCTTTCGGTCATGCTATTGGGCACCGTGGCCCAACCGGCCACCTATCATGTATCTCCCAACGGGGCGGACTCCAACAATGGCACATCTCCGGCGACTGCTTGGCGCTCGATCGCTCGTGTCCTCCAAAGCATCTATTCATTGCAACCCGGTGATCGCATCCTGTTCGAGCGGGGGGGCACCTACCGGGGAGAATTGATCATGCCCAACTCGGGGAACAGTGCCAATCCGATCCAGTTCGGGGCCTATGGTACCGGAGCGCTCCCCGTGATCAGTGGAAGTGACGTGGTGACCGGTTGGGTGCAGCATTCGGGCAACATCTGGAGGGCACCGCTCACAAGCGGGGCCAAGCATGTGTACGTGAACGGTGTGCGTCAAACGCTGGCCCGGTTCCCCAATACAGGCTGGTTGCGCAACGATCAAGGGACCGGAACAACGCTCTATGACAATGCGCTTACGCAAGGCAGCGGCTACTGGAACGGCAGCACGGTGGTCATCCGCAGCACCAATTGGTCCTATGATGCTCCTACCGTCAGCGGATTCAGCAATGGGACATTGACCTTTCCCAACATCTATTACAACCTGGGAAGCAATGATTGGGGTTACTTCCTGTGCAACAAGCTGAGCGAGTTGGATGCCCCCGGAGAGTGGTACCACGATGCGACCAATGGACAGTTGTATCTCTGGGCCCCCAACAACGCGAACCCGAACACCCTCACAGTGGAGGCGGCCATTCGTGACAGGGGCATCAATGTGTACTGGAGCCGACAGTTCGTGACCATCGCAGATCTCGCGTTCCAGCACCAACGGTTGGCCGGGGTGTGGTTGGATGGCGCATCCAATGTCACGATCACAGGATGCACCTTCAGGGAACTGTACTTCGGTATCCGTTCGGTGGGCACCAACTGCTTATACCAAGGGAACACCTTCCATGACACCTACGCTACCGCAGCGATGATGCTCGATAATGGTTCACAGTTCACGAGCAACACACTCACCAACATCGCCATGGTGCCCGGCTTGGGCGAAAGCAATTGGGGCTATTTCGGGGTACGTACCGTTGGGAACAACAACATCGTTCGCCTGAACCGCATCGAGAACGTGGGTTACATCGGCATCGTGGTGGACAAGAACGTGCTGGTGGAAAAGAATGTGGTGCGGAACCCTACCGCCATCCTCAACGATGGGGGGGGGATCGCCTTTGACAACTGCGACGGGGCCATCATCCAGGACAACATGGTGCTGGATGCGGTGGGAAGCATCGAAAGTGCGGCTCCCAATTTCATACCCTCCGGGAAGATCTGCCATGGGATCTACTTCGGCAATACGGTGATCAAGAACACCGTGGTGCAACGCAACACGGTCTCCAATTGCCAAGGCAGCGGTCTACACGTGGATCATACGATGGTCTCCACAGGGAACCAGATCAGGGATAATGTGCTGTTCAATAACAAGGTGCAGCTCAGTGTATCGGATTATTCGAACTACAATGGACCAGGGGCTACAGCACCCTATCATGTAGCGACGTTCAATGGGGTGTACAGTGGTAATGTCCTCTATGCGGCCGGTGCCGACCAATTGTGCATGAAGCAGTACAGTGTCTACTCACCCAACGCGGTGGACTACGGCACCTTCAGCAACAACAAGTACTTCAGTCCCTACGAGGAATTGAGCATCCTTTGGTTCAATACCAACAGTGGCGTGCAGAAGCTGTTCACCTTGGAGCGTTGGCAGTTGGAGCGTTCGGAGGATGCGGGTTCAACGCGGAGCCCTCTGCGTTCAAGCATGTACACTACCTTGAGCGAGATCTCCGGGAACCTGATGACCAGCGGTACGTTCGATGCCAACGTGGCCGGATGGGGCGGTTGGCCAACGAACGCGCAGGTGACGCGCGACCTCACCTACCTGGACAACGGAGCGTTGAAGGCCTTCTTACCCAATAACAACGTGTACCCGGAGTTCAGCATGCGCTCCCCGGACCTCTTCAGCGTGCAGAACGGTCAATGGTACCGGATGCGATTCAGCATCCAATCCAATGTGCACGGTGTGGTCAGGGCCGGAGTGAAGGGATCCACGCAACTCACCAGTGGCAACACCATACATGAGCGCAAGGTCCCCTTCGATGGTCAGCGCAGGGACATGGAGTTCTACTTCCAAAGCACGCTGACGGACCAGGGTATGGCCCAGTTCATCAATACCTACACGGAACCTCAGTATTGGCTGGACAATGTCCAGGTCCATCGCGTCCAGGTACAGCCGGTGGTGCCGTTGCAGGACCATGTGTTATTGGTCAATGACCAGGCTACGCCGCAAGTGCTTTCGATCCCGACAGGTTGTTGGTCCGATGTGAACGGTGTGGTACAAGGTGCTACGGCGACCATACCTGCCTTCGGCTCCAAAGTGATCTACCGCATTGTCGGGAGCGGCTGTAATGTTGTTAGTCAACACACGGTCGGCGCGAAGGTCTTCCTGGGGGGAGCGCTCAACTGGGGGGGCGGCGTCATGCGCAGCGACCTGCGATCTCTCGGTTTGATCCCGACGGTGGAACCTTATACAGCACTTGGCCTGTCGCTCGAGAACGCAGGTGCGACGGTGACGTCCACCATGTTGCAGGTCACCGGTGATCAAGCGATCGTGGATTGGGTGGTGTTGGAATTACGCAATGCCGACGCCGGCTATTCGGTCGCTGCCCGAAAAGCAGCCTTGGTGAAGGCCAATGGCGAGGTGATCTCCACGGATGGTACTTCACAGGTGTTGTTCTCCGTCCCTACGGCAGGAAAGCACCTCGTCATCCGTCATCGCAACCACCTGCCTGCCATGACCGCTGCGCCATTATCGGCCAACGCCGCGGTGGTGGACATGACCTCCTTGAACACCACGTTGTACGGCATCGACCCCTTGCAGACGGAGAGCGGCAAACGAGCTCTCTGGCCCGGCGATGTCAATGGGAATGGTGCGATCAAGTACACAGGGCTGGTCAATGACCGTGATCCCGTTCTGGTAGCCATCGGTTCAGTGATCCCAAGCAGCACTGTGCAAGGATATCGGGCCGAGGATATCAATTTGGATGGTTGGACCAAATACTCAGGACCTGGTAATGATCGGGACTTCATCCTGTATTCCGTAGGCGGCAGTGTGCCGACCACGGTTCGTTTGGGCCAGTTGCCATGAGGCTCCTCCCGCTGGGTTGAACCGATCATTGCTTGTAGGGTCCTTGGCCGTGCGCGAAATGCCGCGCTTCGATCCAGTGGGCTCCGTTAACGGTAGCGTCAGATCCGTGTCAGGCCTTCCTCCTGCATCCACCCAACGGTGCCATTGGCCAGTTTGATCTCCACCCAAGCCCCACTATGTTCAAGCACCTGCACCTTGGTCCCTTTGTGAATGACGAAGAGCACGGTGCTTGTTCCATTGGGTTCACTGCGTACATCCACCTTCGGCACCATGACAATGGCGCCTGTATTGTCGGTGATCGCTGCGTGTCGAGCACTGGCCATGGCGAACGCACCGACGGCAAGTAATGCCGAAAGGGCGCCCATGATCCGGACCCAACGGCGAATCTTGGTGGCACGCAGGAACAAGGTGATCGCAAGCAGAACGAACAATACGGTAACCGACCACAACGAGATCCTTGCCCAATGATCGGGGTCGCGGCCGCCAGCCAAGCGGTTCCATTGGGCAAGCAGGGAACTCCCTGGCAGTTCATTCACACGGTCCTTGGAGCGGGCACGGGCCAGTTCCAAGTTCGCCCTGAGGTCCTCATCGCCGGGAGCCAGTTTCAATGCACGTTCATAGTGGAGCGTGGCCTGTGCGATGTCGCCCAACTTGTAATGGCAATTCCCGATGTTGTAATAGAGATCGGACGAAATGCCGAATTCAAGAAGCGCTGTGTAGTGCACCAGGGCAGTGGCATGGTCACCGGCCAGATATGCCTTGGCAGCAGCAGCGTTCAGGCTGTCCGGAGGTACGGATGCCGTGCTGGTCATGACCATCACCAGCGAGAGCAGTAAGGTGGAGAGCGTTCTCATCAGACACGAAGGGTTCGTTCCATTCGGCCGATCACCTCAAGGGCGGCCTGGTAGAGTGCAGGGTCAGGTCGGTCTTGTGAAGGGGCGAACCGGGCCATATCGCATACGCCGAGGATACGGGTGACCTCTTCAGCGATCGCACTTCCTTCCGGACCGCGACCCAGTTCGGCACGCATCCGATCCAACGTGAGTTCGGCCAAGCCTAGGCCGAGGGCATCCCCCACATAACCCCGAAGGGCCTTGCTCACCGCATCGTGGAAGGGCCCGGACGCTCCGGCCTCCATGGCCTTGGCCGCATCCTGAAGGGTACGCTTGGCCACACGGTCCGCCTGTTTCCTGCGCATCAACACGGCATCACCGCGTTGCGCTTCGGTTCGCCTGCGCCAACCCAGAAGAGCAACGAAGGCCAAGGCAGGAGTTCCTAGCCCCGCCCAGTACCAAGCGCTCCCGAACAGGTGTTCTCCGGCGGGACGAAGATCCAGGTCACCCGTATGGATGAAACGGATATCCTCACCAAGGACCTGCACATCGGTCTGTGCCGGTCGCTCGGGGCGTGCGGTCCGGCCTCCTTCGCCAGGAAGGACCTCCAACGGGAACGGACCGGCTCGCAGTACTTCGTACCGCCCTGTCGCCGGGTCGAAATAGGACAACTCCAACGCTGGGACTTCGAAGAGCCCCTCGTTGCGGGGGATCAAGAGGTATTGGAATTCACGGGTTCCGCTCATCCCGGTGCCGGTCACACTGATCTTGTCCACGGTCTTGGGGTCGTAGCGCTCCAGGTCCGTGGGAACATCGAAAGCAGGTGCCTCCAACAACTTCAAGTTGCTCTTACCTGCGAAACGCAGGTCGATCTGGAAGGCTTCGTTCAGCTTCACCTGCTGGCGATCGATGGTGCCTGTGAGTTGCAATTCTCCCACCGCTCCTGTGAACCCGATAGGCGCGGGTTGAGGGAGGTCGATCACCTGGAGGTCGATCGTATTGCTCTTCACACCCACTTCGCTGCCCCGGTTGAAGAAGGAGCGGTTCACGGTACAGGTGAGTTCCAGGGGTTCTATCCGAAGCTTTCCGCTCTTCTGAGGGAACAGCACTTGCTTCTTCAGAACCGCTACGTTGTACGGTATACCGTTGATGGTCCGAGGTCGGTCCTCCCAACCGTTGTCACCCAGGTCGATCTCCTCGGCCCAGAACCCGGTCATCTTCGGTAACTCGTATTTGGAGAGCTCCAGGTTGTTGTACCGGGAGTACAAGGTGTAGGTGGCCACCACTTGCTCACCCACATAGACCTTGTTCTTGCTCAGGGTGATGGTGGCGAAGAGGTTGGCGTCGCTCTTCTGGCCTTGGTTGGCATAGGGGTCGCTGGGTCGTGCTGCTCCCTTGCTGACCTCGATGGTGATGGGGTCGGTGGCGATGATTCCGCCACCCACCTTGACCTGCGCAGGACCGATGGTGTACTTGCCGGGTTGTGGTGCGGTCAATGTCCAGGTGCGGCTGACCGAACTGGTCATGCGGCCGTTCACATAACTGAAGTTGCTGCTCTCGAACGGACCTGCCACTACGACCAAGCCGCCCATGTCCGGTGCCGAGAAGCGCTCACGGGTGTTGGTGAGCTGAATGGTGAGCCGTAACTGTTCCCCGGCTGCGATGGCATTGCGATCCACCGAGGCGGTGAAGCCGATCTCCTGACCCACGGTCGTGCCGGTCAGTGCGATCAGGAGGAGGAACGACCAGAGTGTGCGCATGGCTGTTGTGCGATTACCAATCCTTGTCCACTGGGACCTTCGGTGCGGGTTGTTGACGTTGCCTCAACTTGGATTGCACCTGTTGTTCCTGTCTGTCCAATGCATCGAGGATGCGCTTGGCATCTTGTGGAGCGATCTCACCGGGTTTGGGTTTGGGCGTGCCTTCATCTCCTTCCTGTCGTTGGTGCTGATGGCCTGCATCTTCCTTGCCATCCCGTTGCTGTTGGTCCTGTTGCTCGCCGCCTTGCTGTTGTTGCTGTTCCTGCTGTTGGTCCTGCTTTTGCTGCTCAGCTTGCTGCTGTTGTTGCTGCTGTTGTTGGTCCTCCTTGAGCAGTTCCTCAGCCAGTTTGCGTAAACGGGCATCCCCCGGGTATTGACGCAAACCCTTGTCGATCGTGCGCAATGCCGAGATCTTGTCCTGCTTCACGTATTGTCGCGCTGCCTCATTGAAGTGATCCATGGGCGTGCGCATGGCGGTGGTGTCCTGGGCCTCGATCAGGAAGGGCCACACCATCAGGAAGAGGAGGCAGGATCGTATCATGGGGTCTTCGCGGTTCGTGTGATGGTTCCCAGTTTGTCCATGTAATCCTTGCGCTGCTGCAGGGTCGGGTCCTTCTGCAGGCCGCCTTGCATCAGGTCCAACGCATCTTGGAACCGGAACTGTTCCACGAGCGAATCCGCTTGGGCCATGATCCGCTGTGCCAGCACACCGAGTTCCTTGTCCTTGTCGCCCTTGTCACCATCCTCACCATCCTTCCTGTCCGGTCGGCGCGAGGCGATGGCCCGCTGTATCAAAGCAAGGTTGTAACGGGCGTCCTCATCGGTCGGGTCCATGAGCAAGGCTTGACGATAGGCATCACGGCCAGCATCCAATGCGGAATCGGTGAGCTGGACAAGGCTGCGTTCCAGACGATGGAGCGAATCGCGGAGCACCACCTGACGCACCTGATCGTTGATGTCGCCTTCCAGCCGGATCGAACCAGCTTGTCGCCGGGCTGTACGGGCAAGGGTATCGGCCAAGGTTGCTCGCATTGCCCACGTGTGGGCCAGCCCGAATGCGGCCTTGTTCCGGTCCGTTGCGCTATCCGCGTTGACCAAGGCAGCGGAGAAGCGCTCCACGGCTTCTTCCAACGAACCTTGCCCTTGCATCGCGTACCCTGCGTTGTAACGGGTCCGGTGGTCCTCGGGTGACGCGTCGTAGGTGCGCACCGCCTGTACCGTATCACCCGCATCGAACAGGGCGTTGCCGTTGCGTAGCGCATCCTCCACGTCGCGTTCCACTGCGCTGGTGCATGCCACGGCAATGAATGGAAGTAGGATGAGGATGCGTGTCATGGTAGTATGGATCGATCGATCGCTGCCCGCGTCCTGTCCTCGGCGATGACGATACCCAGGATCAACAACACGATGCCTAGGGCCAACGGCACCTGATAACGGTCCTCGTGAGCCGTGAAGCGATAGGTGCCCGTTTCGCTGGTATCCATGGTGCGCAACTGATCCACCAGTTCGGTGATGCCGCTGCTGGTGTTGGATGCACGTAGGTACAGGCCATTGCCTGCGGCTGCGATGCGTCGGAGCATGTCCTCGTCGAGTACGCTCACGACCGTGCGACCATCTCGGTCCTTGCGGAAGCCTTGGACCTGACCATTCCGTTTGAGCGGAATAGGCCCACCTTGCGCCGTACCCATGCCGATGGTGTGTACCACGATGCCAGCCTTTGCTGCCTCGCGTGCAGCCCCCTCAGCATCGTCCTCATGGTTCTCACCATCAGTGATGACGATGATGGCCCGGCTTCCCGGTGCATCAGGGGAGAAGCTCTGAGTGGCCAGTTCGATGGCAGCTCCAATGGCTGTCCCTTGGGTACCCACCGTGCGTGTATCCACTGACGCGGTGAACATCCGCGCAGCCGAGCGGTCCGTGGTGATGGGCAATTGGACGAACGCCTCTCCAGCGAATACGACGATGCCCAACCGGTCCCCTTGCAAGCGGTCGATGAGCTGGGACAAGGCACGCCGGGCCACGTCGATCCGGCTTGGTCGGAGGTCCTCGCAATCCATGCTATTGCTCACGTCCACGGCCACCACCACATCGATACCCTCGGCCTTCACCTCCTCCATGCGCGCACCGAACTGCGGCCCGGCCAAGGCTATGATGACCAGTGCGATGCCATGACGCTGCAGGAGGAAGCGCAGGGTGGTCCTGAACGAGCTTGTACCGGGCACCATGCGGATCCGGGTGATGGGTGCAGCGAAGCGCGCCAACGCCCTGTTGCGCCATCCCATATGCACCAGGTGGATGATCACCATCAATGGACCGCACAGGAGCCCCCACAACAGCACGGGTCGCTCGAACCGGAAACCAGGGAGGTCGTAGAGCAGGAACCAACCAGCCGCCAATAACACCAGCCAGGTGATCAGTTCGATCACCAACACCGCCCCTGCGATGGTGCTCAGTCGATATGGGGGCCGGTTGCTCATGCCATGGTGCGTAGGACGGTACGTTCCAGCAGGAAGCCGAGGGCCAACAGCCCGATGGCGACCATCAGGAACGGCGCGTACTCCTCATTACGCTGGCTGTATTCGGTCACCTTGATGCGCGTGCGTTCGAGGCGATCGATCTCGGCGTAGATGTCCTGCAACTTGCGTTCGTCGGTGGCCCGGAAGTATTGGGCCCCCGTCATGGTCGCAACCTGTTGGAGCGTGGCTTCATCGATCTCAACGGGTACCATATCGAAGCGGTATTGTCCGTTGGGGTACTGGCTCACCGGGGAGAGCGCACGTCCGCGTGTTCCCACACCGATCGTATAGACGCGGATACCGAGTTGCTCCGCGATCTGCGCCGCGTCAAGTGGTTGCACCATGCCCGCATTGCTCACACCATCGGTAAGTAGGATCACGACCTTGCTCTTGGCCTCACTGTCGCGCAAGCGGTTCAACGCCGTCGCGAGGCCCATTCCTACTGCCGTGCCGCCTGTGATCAATCCGCTGCGTGCCGAACCGAATAATTCCTTCAATACACGGTGGTCCGTGGTCAACGGACATTGCGTGAAGGCCTCACCCTCGTACACGACCAGACCGATACGATCATTGGGGCGACCGTCGATGAACTCCTGCGCCACCTTCTTGGAAGCGGCTAGACGGTCAGGGCGAAGGTCCTTGGCCAGCATGCTCGCTGACACATCCAGCGCGATCATGATGTCGATCCCTTCACGCTGCACATCCTGCCAACTGTCCTTGCTCTGTGGACGTGCCAAGGCCATGAGCAGGAAGGCGATGGCGGCGAGCCAAAGGGCGATGGGGAGTTGGCGGAAGAGCACGAGTAGGTCCCTGGGCCCGTTCGCAAGTACCCCATAGGTCGGCAGGGGCACTTGAGCATGGTTCCGCGGGCCCCGCCAGAGCAGGTAGCCGGCGATCAAGGGTACCAGTACCAAGGCCCACAGCAACCCTGGCTGCGCGGCTTCATACCGGATCGACATCCAGCGCAGACCGAAGCCACCGAACAACATCGCCAGCACGTACCAGCCGAGTGCCAAGAGTCGATCGCGATCAAGCTTCATGGGGGCGATCGTTCGGGGAAGGTGCGGTGACCGTGATGAAACGCAGTGCCCCGGCCATCAACTGTTCATTCTCCGATGGGGTGGGTCGGGCCTTGGCGAACTTCACCAGATCGGACACGCGTAACATGTTCTCCAACTGGATACGCTCATCCGCGGGAAGGGCGCTGACCCGGAGTTCGTTCAACAGCTCGTCCGTGGTGCTTTCCAAAGCAGGAACACGGTAACGCTCTTCGATGTATCCGCGCACCAGATCGGTCACCTGTGAGTGATAGGCCTTATGGTCGCCTTGTTGCCAAAGGCGCTGTGCTTCCAATTCCTTGAGCGCGCGTGTGAAACGCACATGTATGGGTTCCAATGGAGCAGGTGCTGGCTCCTCCTGCACAGTAGACCGCTTTCGGGAGAGGAGGAGCAGTATGCCGGCGATGGCAGCCAATGCGATCAACCCAAGGCCGATCGGCGTACGGTGGGCCTTGATCCAACTCCACAGGGAGAAGGGTACCTCGTAACGTGGTTTCATCGGCCGCGGGCCTTTCGACACGTCCACCTCCACTCCGCGCACATCCAGGACCATCGGCCTGGTCTCCATACGCATTTCCCCATCGGTCACCACGAAGGAAGGAATGACCCACACCCCGCTATCGAAGCTGGTGATCGCGAAACGTTGTTGCAGCAATTCCTCCCCGTTGCTGGTGAGCGAGTCCACCTTTCCACGGTCCGCTACTTCCACATGACGCTCCAAGGTGTCATTCACCGTAGGCCAGATCAAGGAGGAGGATATCGGTCGGGTCGTGCGATAGGTGAGGGTCAACACGGCTTGTTCACCGATGCGGATCATGGCAGTATCCAATGCTGCCGTGAACGTCTGCGCTCGGGCGGGCGAGGTGGCGAGCAGAACAGCTATGAGCAATGGCGTTCTCATCGAGCTCCTTCGCGTTCCTTGAAGAGGTTCATCAACGGCTTGACATAGCCACTGTGTGTGCTGATGGTCGCGTGGTCCACACCGGAGCGGCGAAGCAGTTCACGCGAGCGGTTCTGTCGTTTGAGCGCAGCGGCCCTGTAGGCATTACGGATACTGCGGCTGGCCGTGTTCACCCAACGCACATCACCGGTCTCGGGATCGGCGAATTGCACGAGCCCTACGTTCGGGAGCTCGCCCTCACGAGGGTCGACGGTCCGCAGCACGACAAGGTCATGTTTACGGTTGGCGATCTTCAACGCATCGTCATAACCATCGTCCATGAGGTCGCTGATCAGGAAGGCGATACTTCGCTTCTTGATGACGTTGTTCAGGTACCGCAACGCCTCGGTGATGCTGGTGGACCGGTGGGCCGCACGGAATTCAAGCAGCTCTCGTACCATCCGCAGGATGTGGGTCCGACCCTTCTTGGGCGGGATGAACTTCTCCACCCGATCACTGAAAAGGATGAGTCCCACCTTGTCGTTGTTCTTGATGGCACTGAAAGCGATCGTGGCACAGGTCTCCGTGATGAGTTCGCGTTTCAACAGGTCGGAGGTTCCGAAGTCCTCTGAACCGCTGACGTCCGCAACGAGCATCACGGTCAACTCACGCTCCTCCTCGAAGACCTTCACGAACGGATGCCCGAACCGTGCGGTGACGTTCCAATCGATGGTGCGCACCTCATCGCCGGGTTGGTATTCGCGTACCTCACTGAAGGTCATACCGCGGCCCTTGAACGCACTGTGGTATTCCCCGGAGAAGATGTGATCGCTCAAGCCGCGCGTCTTCAGCTCGATGAGATGCACCTTCTTCAGGAGCTCCTTGGTATGTTGTGCGGTGTTCATGGATGTGGAACGCAGGGACGGTCGCTCGTACAGGAACGGATCATGGCGCCTGTAACCGGCTGTATCCTATGGATCAAGGGACCTCGACCGTGTTCAGCACGCGGTCGATGATATCCACCACGCTGATGCCCTCCGCCTCAGCCTCATAGGTAAGGCCGATCCGATGACGAAGCACATCAGGACATACCGACCGCACATCCTCGGGGATCACATAGCCCCTGTGTTTGGTGAAGGCCAGCGCCTTGGCGGCCAACGCCATATTGATGCTCGCCCGGGGGCTTCCGCCGAAGGAGATCATGGAACTGAGGTCCGAGAGCTTGTATTGGTCCGGCTTGCGTGTGGCATAGACGATGTCCACGATGTACTGCTCGATCTTCTCGTCCATGTATACCTCTCGGACCAATTGACGCGCGGTGAGGATCTCGTTGGCGCTCACCACGGTGTTCGTATTCGCCATTCCGCCGGGTCGCACGTTCTGCCGGATGATGAGCTTCTCCTCCTCCTTCAAAGGATAGTCGAGCACCACTTTGAGCATGAAGCGATCGGTCTGGGCCTCGGGCAGAGGATAGGTCCCTTCTTGTTCGATCGGGTTCATGGTCGCAAGTACGAGGAAGGGCTGCGGCAGGGGATAGGTCTGCGCACCCAGCGTCACCTGCCGCTCCTGCATGGCCTCAAGCAGCGCGCTCTGCACCTTGGCCGGCGCTCGGTTGATCTCGTCCGCGAGGATGAAGTTGCTGAATACAGGGCCTTTCTTCACGGTGAACTCCTCGTTCCGCTGACTGTAGATCATTGTCCCGATCAGGTCGGCCGGTAGGAGGTCCGGCGTGAACTGGATCCGACTGAACCCCACATCAACCGTTCGGGCAAGTGCTTTGATGGCCATCGTCTTGGCCAGGCCGGGTACACCTTCCAGCAACACATGGCCGTCGGCAAGTAGGGCCACCAAAAGCTTTTGGACCATATCCTTCTGCCCTACGATCACCCGCCCCATCTCTTGGTCGATGAGGTCCACGAAGGCACTGGCCTGTTGGATACGTTCATTCAACACCCGAATGCTATCGGAGGTGATCGTGGTGGTCGGTTGACCGATGTTGCTTTCCATGGTATGCCTGGGCTGTAACGGCCTATGGCCGAAGGTGGCGCAAAGGTGCTGGTGCACAAGGCCAGCGTGCATGAACCCGCCGTTAAAGAGTGTTAACCGTTCAACCCGGCACTGGAAGAGGAGCGCCGATTACCTTCGGCACATGACCAGTAAGGAACCACTGACCCTCTTGGAGGCGACTGAACAGGTGCGGATCTTCCACGACGCGTTCGGTATACCCAACGCATCAGGACCGACCGGAGCGATCGCGGATCGTGATGCGTTGCTCCGTTACAAGTTGATCCGTGAAGAGAATGAGGAGTACCTGGAGGCTGCGTTGCGCGGGGATCTTGTGGAGGTCGCAGATGCGTTGGGCGATATCCTGTACATCCTTTGCGGAACCCTGCTCAAACACGGCTTGGAGCACAAGATCGATGAGGTGTTCCGGGAGATCCAACGGAGCAACATGAGCAAGCTCGGCGCGGATGGGAAGCCGATCCACCGCGCGGATGGCAAGGTGATGAAAGGGCCGGCCTACTTCAAGCCGGATATCGCATCCATCCTGGAACCATGAACCTTCCACGGCTGCTCGCCAAGGCACGCACCTCCGCCACCTGGCGCTGGAGTTTGAATTTCCTGCTGCCATGGGTCATCCCTTTCAACAGGCCTCATGGGTTCCGCGTGCATCCGTTACCCACCGGCGGCATCAGCGTTCACATTCCTTATTGGCGCGTCAACCGCAACCACATCAGGGGGATCCATGCCTGTGCGATCGCCACGGCCAGTGAGATGTGCAGTGGCCTTTCCGTATTGGAGAAATTGGACCCGAAGAAGTACCGGTTGATCATGCGCACGTTGCATGTGGAGTATCGCTATCAAGCCAAGCGACCAGCTACTGCGAAGTGTGTACCCACGGCCGAAGAGATCGACGAACGCGTCATGCGACCGCTCGCTCGTCAGGATTCAGTGGACTACAGCAGCCAGGTGGAAGTACATGACAGTGCGGGTAACCACCTTGCCACCGCCACGGTCACCTGGCAGGTGAAGGAGTGGAGCAAGGTGCGGACGAAGGTGTGATCAGATGGTGCGAACACGTTTGAAGGTGCTCGCCACCACCATCATCAACACCGCCCCAAGGAACGCCAGCCCCATGTCCTTCTGCGCGTCCCACACATCTCCCTGCGAACCGAGATAGGCATGCCCTTGCGCCGGGAAGAAAATGTCCGCTACTGCCCATTCGATCAATTCATAGGCGCCACTGAAACTCAGGGTGATCTCAACCGGCAACACCCAGCACACCCATACCGGCCACTGGAAGTGGTTCCGGAAATAGTCGCGCATCGGGTAGGCGAGCAGGAGCCCGAAGCTGAAATGCACGATGCGGTCGTAGTGGTTCCGTTCACCCTGGAAAACGTCCTGCAGCCAATAGCCGATCGGGTTCTCCGCATAGGTGTACATGGCGCCGTAGACATGTAACAGGATGTACACGAACATGAGCGTATAGCTGAGGTCGCTGAACTTGAAACGACGATGGCTGAGCACCAAGCCACCGATGAAGATCAGTGTGAGCACGTTCTCCGTGACCCAGTTCGCGCGATCGGTCGTGCCGATGAAGGTCCAGACCCAGAACAGCAGGAAGAGCAGGAGGTAGCCTTTGAGCAGGGCGTTCTCCTTGAAGGCGGTACGGCTGGGGCTGGATGCTGTGGTGAATGCCATGGGCAGGTGTCAATCCTCGTTGCCGGTCGCTTTCGTGGCCAACGGCAATAGGTAGGTGTAGTGCAGGCCGACGACCAGGTTCTGACCGCGTAGTACAGTGCTGAACGGCGTGACACTGGTCTGGTAGCGCAATTCGAAACGGCTACGCGGACGGTCCCATCCGAAGCCGATCCCTACGCTTACTTGGGTCCGATCCGTGGTGCCCTGCAAGCTGTAGCTGCTCTCAAAGAGCACATTGCCGTCCTGCCGCGTCACCGCGCGCCCGTTCATCCACCAGCCGAGCATACCTCCGGCGGTCAGGAAGAACCCGTCGGGCAAGGTGTCGGTGGAGATCTTGAACAGGACGGGCAGTTCCAAATATCCCAAGCGCACACTGGTGAAGGTGCGTAATTGTGGGTTCTGGGTGAGACTGCCTTTGCTCATGTACATGGGTTCCACCAGGAAGGAGGCTTGAGCGGTCCAGGGGATCTCGAAGCTCCAACCGACGATCGGGCCGGGCTTGGGGAGCCCGTTCCAGTTGAAGACCCCGCCGGCCGAAATGGTGGCCAGTGAAACACCCACCCGTGGGCCGGTCCTCAGTTGAGCCGAGGCGGTGAGTGATAACCCGAAGCAGAATAGGAGTAGGGAACGCATGGGACGAAGATCGTCCTTGTCGTTCAATGTGCCGCGCTCGCTGACCTGAACGCGGCCATCTTCAACAGGGCCACAGCGCAGTCCACACCCTTGTTACCATGCTTTCCACCGCTCCGGTCCTGTGCTTGTTGCATGGTATCGTCCGTGAGCACACCAAAGATCACGGGCACACTGAACTTCAATCCCACGGCCATGATCCCTTGTGTGGTGCCTTGACAGACGAAGTCGAAATGGGGTGTTTCCCCTCGGACCACGCTACCCAAGCACACGACGCCGTGCAAGTCACCAGCTTCCAATAGGAATTGGGCCCCTGAAGCGAGTTCAAAGCTCCCTGGCACCCAACGCTCCACGATATCCGCTTCGGCCACCCCGTAGCGGAGCAAGGTTTCCCGGGCCCCTTGCCGCAGGGCGTCGGTCACCTCACGGTTCCATTCGCTCACGACCAGGGCGAAACGACGACCAGCGCCACTGGGGACGCTGGTCGGATCATGCTCGGAAAGGTGATGCAAGGCCGTGGCCATGATCTACTTGGCAGCTTCGGCCTCAGCGCGCCCAGCATACTTGCGAGCCTGGCTGGCCTCACTGCTGGTGGGGAATTCCTTGGCGATCCGTTCGAACGCCTTTTTCGCATTGTCCCAATTGCCTGCCTGCTGGTGCAACACACCGGCTTTCATGAGGTACATGGGGGTGGTGAAGTCGTTCTTCACCATGCCAGCCGCTTGTTCGAATTTCTTCACGGCCTCATCCACACGACCGAGTTCCACCAAGGCATCACCTTGGTTACCAACAGCCATCACGCGCAGTACATCATCATCAACGTCGGCATGCTCGTAGTGGGAGATGGCCAGTTCGTGATCACCTTTCTTCAGGTGGATGGATCCCAAGTACATGTGGGCGAGCTTGCCGCTAGGGGTACTGCCGTACTCGTCGGCGATGGTCTGGAAGCCGGGCCACTGGTCGTCGCCGTTCAGTGCCTTGTCCAGCGAATCGATCTCGAAGTAGTACTCCGCCTTCCACATCAACTCACTCGCTTCCTTGGCCTTGGGCTCAGCGATGAACTTCTTGTACCCGAGTACACCAAGCACGACGGCAACGATGCCAATGGCACCGACCACGAGGGGCATCTTGTTCTTTTCAATGAACAGTTCCGTGCGGCTGTACACTTCACCCAAGTCCACATCTTGGCTTGCTGGGTTCTCTGGGGTATGCTTCTTGCTCATGCGTTCGGCGCTGGATATCAGCCCATTAGGGGAGGCTTCCGTTCAACGAGGCGCAAAAATAGACCTTTTCTGGACTTGCTGGGCAGCTCAGGGGTAGGACCACAGGATCTTTATCCGCGTAGGACTGTGGACGACGATAGGGTCCGTGCGCTCGTGGCTACCTTTGAGCCTTGTTATGAGCCTCCAACTGGACCGCCTGCGCGCGGTGCATTTCCGCAACCATCGCGAGGTGGACCTGGATCTCGGTCCGGAGGTGAATTGTTTCGTGGGGAACAATGGGACCGGCAAGACCAATCTGTTGGATGCGGTCCACTACCTCTCCTTGTGCAAGAGCTACTTCGAGGCAGTGGACCAACATAATATCCTGCATGGAGAGGACTTCTTCCTGGTGCAAGGGACCATGCGCACCGAGGAAGGGGAGGACCACGTGCTCTGCTCGGTTCGAAGGGGGCAACGGAAGGTGGTGAGTCGGAATCGCAAGGAGTATGACCGATTGGCCGATCATGTCGGGCGCTTTCCCGTGGTGATGATCACGCCCTACGATGGCCAACTGGTCCTGGACGGCGCCGAAGTGAGACGCAAGTTCCTCGACGGTCTCATCGCTCAGTTCGACAAGGCCTATCTGGACGCGCTGATCCGCTATAATCGAGCACTCGTGCAGCGCAATGCACTGCTGAAGCGCTTTGCCGCATCAGGCACTGGGTCCTTGGTGGACCTGGAGCCGTGGGATGAACAACTGGTCCTTCACGGTGAGCAGGTGTTCCGCGTGCGTGCGACCTTCATGGAGGAACTCGTTCCATTGCTCGCAACACACTACCAGGGCATCAGTTCCGGTGGCGAGGAGGTGGCCCTTACCTATCGGTCCGCACTTGCCGAAGGAGGCTATCGCGACCTGCTTGTGGAAAGCTGGCATCGCGACCGGGCAGCCCAGTTCACCAATGTGGGTATCCACAAGGATGACCTGCTGTTCACCCTGAACGGTCAACCCTTGAAGCGGTGCGGTTCACAAGGGCAACAGAAGACCTACCTCATCGCTTTGAAATTGGCGCAGTTCGATCTTACGCTGGCGCGTGGGGGGAAGCGTCCCATACTTCTATTGGACGACATTTTCGACAAGATCGACCCACAACGAATGCGCCACCTGCTCCAGCTCTTGAGCGGACAGCGATTCGGTCAGGTGCTCATCACCGATACCGATGCCCAGCGGTTGCACAAAGCCCTGGATGGCATGGAACTGGACGTGCGCTTCTTCCATCTTGGACCCGATAGCACCATCACCCGTGAAGAAAAGAACGAACGAGCGATCGCTACATGAGGCGATGGAGGGGCTCATCGATGCGTTCGGGATGCGTGAACGGATGGATGAACTGGACATCACCACCGCTTGGGACAAGGTAGTGGGCCCCATGGTGGCGAGGCACACCGTTACCGTGCGCTTGAAAGAAGGAAAGCTGCGGGTACACGTGGACTCGGCCCCACTTCGACACGAACTACTCTATATGCGCGAAGCCCTGAAGGAAGTGCTGAACAAGCGTGCTGGACGGACCGTGGTGCAGGAGATCATCCTGGAATAGAAAAGAACCAGCGGCCCCAATACAAGGCCGCTGGTTCGTCATGGGTTGTTCTGTAGGTCAGAAGCGCTCGCGTCCGCTGAAAAAGAAGTTGCCTTCGATCTCAGCGTTGGCGTCGCTATCGCTGCCATGGGCGGCATTCTTGGCCTTGCTCTCAGCGAACCGCTTACGGATGGTGCCTTCCTCTGCCTGTGCAGGGTCCGTTGCGCCGATGAGCTTGCGGTAGTCCTCCACAGCATTGTCCTTTTCCAGGATCGCTGCGTAGATGGGGCCGCTGGCCATGTAATCCACCAGTTCGCCGTAAAAGGGGCGTTCCTTGTGCACGGCATAGAAGACACCGGCCTCTTCCTGGGAAAGACGCGTGTACTTGAGTGCGAGGATGCGATAACCGTTGGAGATGATCATGTCGATGATCTTGCCGGCGTGGCCTGCCGCCACCGCTTCGGGCTTGATCATCGTGAAGGTCCTATTTCCTGCCATTGTTGGGGGTTGTTGAAAACGCGGCGCAAAAGTAATGGACAATGGGCTCGCTCACCACCGTCGGGCGCTATTCCTTCGTGCACCGGAGCCTTCACGGCATGGATACCGAATCCCGTGCAGGTGACCTGGACCATCATGAGAAGTACAACCTATATCGGAGGCGCATTGGCCCTCCTGTTCACAGCCTGCGGAGGTGCAGGAAGTGAGACCCCCGAGACCTCCAGCGAACAGACCGATCTCGTGATCGGCGGTGACGAGAACGCGACGGGAGCCTCCGCCATGTACCAGATGCCAACACCCAACGAACTCTTCGTGTTGGTGCGGGATCTGGCAGGGGAAGGGCACAAGCGCATGATGAACCCCGCTGGTAATGTGGACAGGTACGTGACGCTCACGAGCAGGGCGCTCAATTTCGGTGTCTATTCCACAGACCTCGTTTACGCCAGTTACTTCAAACTGAACGTGGAGGTGGCTCGATACTATCTGACCACGAAGAAATTGGCGGAGGGCCTTGACCTATCGTCAGCCTTCAATGATGCTGATTTCATCCGGCTGGAATCGAACTTGACCAAGGGTGATTCACTGGAAGTGATCAGCAACGAGGCCTATATGAAGGCCTATGAGAAATTGCAGAATGAGAAGATGGGCCCCACCCTCAGCTTGGTGTTGGCCGGCGGCTGGATCGAGAGCATGCATCTGGTCATCCGACAGATAGAGGCCTTCGGTGAAAGCGCACCATTGATGGTTCGCGTGGCTGAACAGAAGGTGACACTGGAGCATTTACTGCAACTGATGGAACCCTATTCCACAACACCTGAATTGGCTTCCATTCATGCGGAACTGGTCGCTATCCGTGATATCTATGACCGGGTGAACGTGAAGCGCACGCCGCACCGCAGCGGGTCGGTTTCCGGGCGCATGGTGTTGGGTGATGAGATGACCATCGACCTCACCCCGGAGAAGTATGCTGAACTCGTCAAGGCAGTTGATGCCCTTCGCGCCAAAGTGACCCGTCCAGAGGATTCGACCAACGCATGAACCACACCATGATCCGCCTTCCATCCATCCCTCAAAGTCTGTTGGTAGCGGTCCTTGGCCTGCTCCCGTTGGCCATGGTGGCCCAAAGTCCCTGTGCCGAGTACCATAAGTTCAACTGCGACCGATCCAGCGATAAACGGTTCTCCACCAACGGACAGAGCAAAAGTGCTGCCGTACAAGTCGGGCAGGAGACTGAGCTCAATATCATCATCTATCGCGGCCAGGACTATCGCATCTCCCTTTGCCACGACGAGAAGGTACTCGGAGAGAAACTTGCGATGCGTCTGGTTGAAAAGGTCCGTGTCGCCAAACCGGATCCAGGTCCCGATGGTAAGCAGGTTTTCGAAGAGAGCGAGAAGGTACTTTGGGACAATACGGAACATGAGATGTCGCAGGAGGTCGAGTTCTCCAGCACAAGTACCAAACGTATCGCAGTGGAATTGGTGGCAGCCGGAGGGGCCGAGGATGTGAAGAGCAAGGGGCGCTCGTACGATATCGGTTGCGTAGGCATCCTCATCGAGCACATGCCGACACCAGGCCTGGGCTTCTGATCCTAAGGAGCGAGGGAGGATACCTTTATACCGCCCATGAACATCGCACCTGACCACGGCCGGACCTACGCGCAGCTGCGCCAATTCCTGGAGGTCCCGCGTCGCGTGGCCATTGTTACGCACTACAATCCGGATGGCGATGCCATTGGTTCAAGCCTTGGGCTGATGCATTTGTTGCGCGGCATGGGCCACGACGTTCAGGTGGTCCTGCCCAACTCGGCACCTTCCTTTTTGAATTGGCTTCCGGGCTTATCCGACGCTGTGCCATTTGACAAACGTCCGGAGCATGCCAAGGAGTTGCTCGGACGGGCGGAGTTGTTGTGCTGCCTCGATTTCAATCGCATGGATCGGGTGGGACAACTACAGGAAGCGCTTTCGAACCTGAATGTCCAACGCGTACTTATCGATCACCATCAGGATCCCGATCCTGCGTTCACACTTGCCATTTCCGATACTGGATCCTGTGCCACCTGCCAATTGGTCGCCGATATGGTCGGCCCCATGGGATGGGGCGCTGCACTTGATAAGCAAGTCGCGACTTGTTTGTACACGGGTCTGGTCACGGACTCAGGTTCGTTCCGTTTCAGAAGCACTTCCCCACATACCATGCGGGTGGCCGCTGCGCTCATGGATCAAGGGGTGGAGATCGAACGGGTGCACCAGGCCATTTCAGATGACAACAGCGTTGAACGTCTGCGCTTACTTGGACTGCTTCTCGCTGAACGCATGACCGTTCTGCAGGAGGAGGGCGTGGTGATGCTCATGCTTTCCAAGGAGGACCTGGAGCGCCACGGACACCGTCCCGGTGACACGGAAGGCTTTGTCAACTATGGCCTTTCCATTCGAGGCATCCGCCTCTCGGCCTTCTTCGTGGAACGACATGATCATGTCAAGTTGAGCTTGCGTTCGAAAGGCACCTTCGCGGTGGATCGCTTCCTACGCGACCATTTTGATGGAGGGGGGCATGCCAATGCTGCTGGCGGCCAGTTCAAGGGTGGGCTGGATGCCGCTGTGGCTCGGTTCAAGGAACTCCTCCCCGAACTCCTTGCACAACGACCGGTATGAAGCTCATATCGATCATCATCATTGCGGCCGCGGTCGGCTGCGGCGATCGGCAGGGACGCGTACCCACGGATCCCCGTCCAGCACCAACACAGGAGGATCTCATCCAACGCAACAAGGATGCGTTGCGACAGGAGGAACGGGATATCGACCGTTTCGTCAAGCGTAGCGGACTTCCTTTCCTGAATTCCCCGCGAGGAGTGCGATACGTGATCCTCAGGGACCGACCGGGCCCCCCCGTTCTTCCGGACCAATGGGTCACGATCCATTACCGCGTGGAACTCCTGTCGGGGGATACGGCATATTCCACTGCTGCCAATGGGCCTGAGTCCTTTCTGGTGGAGCGCGATGACGTGGAGAGTGGGTTGCATGAAGCCGTTCAACTCCTGTCACCCGGGGATAGCGCTGTGTTCATCATGCCATCATTCCGCGCTCACGGGCTCACTGGCGACCAGGACCGTATACCGATGCGCAGTAGTCTGGTATACCGGGTTGGGCTCGTTAAGGCAGTTGGGGCGCCGCGATGAAATGTCGATTGACGATCATTCTGGTGTCGTCCTTGGTCACAGGTTGTGCCCGTTCTCCTCATGCTGGCTTCACCGAAGTGGAGGAGGAGGTGCATATCCGGTTGCACCGTTTGGGCGAAGGCGAAGGATCGGCCGGTGATAACGATAGTGTTCGCGTTCGACTCCGGGTCGCACAGCTTGGTGAGGCCCCGGGTTCATTGTTCAGCACAGAGCGGACCTATGGCGCCAAGGACATTGGAAGGGGGGCGTTGGTGGTGGCTCTGGAGCGGCTACATGAGGGGGACAGCATGAGCCTGATCTGTCCGGCCGGAAAGATGCCTTGGTCCGCGATGGGCCTCATACCGGGATCCACTCCAACGGTGGATGGGGAGGTACGTGCGGAATTCGCGCTGCTGGAGATCATCACACCGGCCGATACGCGGGCGAAACAAGAGGCTCAACGTCATACCGATCCTACCGGGTATGAGCATCGCCTCATCACAGCATGGGTACAGGAGCACGGTCAGGGATACCTACGTTGGGGGACCAGCGACCTTTTCTTTCGGTTGCAAGGTCAAGCCTCGGATACGCTTGCGGTGCGCCCCGGAGAGCAGGTCACGGTGGCCTATTCAGGGACCCGCCTGGAAGATGGTGTGGTCGTGGACGATACGGAGCGCCAAGGCGGGACCTTCACGTGGCGTTATGGCGACCCTGACCAAGTGATAAGTGGGTTGGAAGTGGCGGTCTCGCTGTTGCGCGTTGGTCGCAGTGGCGACTTCATCCTACCAGCTGCTTATGCGTTCGGTGAACGTGGGGTTCCTGAATTGGTGGAGCCCCATTCACCCATGCACTATCACGTGCGACTGATACATGCGGATAGGCGCGCGCGCGAGTGATCAACGACCAGGGTGGTGGAACCCGGCCGTTCGTCCTTGCGTACAACGCGGCCATGCGCAAGTTGCTCGTGTTCCTATGGCTGGTGCTGGAGATCCATTCCAGCCATGCCCAAGAGCAGATCGGGATCGCGCATAGCAACTACGCAGGCACCGATGCCGTGGCCTTCAATCCGGCGAGGATGGCGGGGCAGTGGCCTTATATGGATATCCGCTTCGTTGGGGCGGATGTTTTCGCCTGGAACAACCTGGTCGCCTTGTCCGGGAACGATCGCAGCCTGTTCGGTGAGATCCGGAACGGGATACAGGGAACGCCCAACAATGCGCTCACCGTTCGTGAATCGCTCAGCCGTTCGAACAAGAAGGCGTTGGTGAACCTGGGTGTCGAGGCTCCTGCCATCACCCTGTCCTTGGGCCGGGGTACCATCGGGGTAGGGTTGAGGTCACGTTCGTTCGTCAGCATTACCGACGTGTCACCGGAGTTGGGTAGGTTCATTTACAATGGACTTGGTTTTGAACCTCAGCGCAATGTGCGCTATGACGAAGGAGGTCCACGCGTTCTGGCATCCGCTTGGAGCGAAGCAGCCCTCAGTTATGCGCACATCATACGTGCACAAGGCTTCGGCATGCTGAGCATGGGTGCTACTGCCCGCTACATGATGGGTCACGGTGGGGCGGCACTTGCGCTGCACGAATTCGGTTACACGTTGTCCGATCCGTCGAGGCTTGAGGTGCATGCTGTATCGGGTGCCTATGGTCTTGCCATGCCCGGACCGAACGTGGGTCGTGGCTTCGGAGGTGATCTGGGGGTCGTGTACGAGCGCACCATCGATGAGGCCGATGGATACATGCCTCACCGGAGTGCACGCGGTTGCACACCACTCCCTTACCGTTACCGGATCGGGCTTTCGGTGCTCGATCTGGGCGGTATCCGCTATCAGGATGCCGTGGCAGGTTCGTTCAGCACAGGTGCCATCGTAATACCCGATCACAACGAGGTCGCGGTGAATGGACAGGAGGACCTCGACAGTCTGTTCAGTACGGTCACCACACACGAGCCTGCGAGCGACCTACGGATCGGTTCACCCACCGCGATCGCCTTGCAATATGATCAACGCATCCAACACCAGGTCTATGTGGCATTGGCAGCAGTGCAGCAGGTGAGTTCCCCCACTGGATTTCGTTTGCGTCGCACCAACCAGATCTCCATCACACCCCGGTTCGAATCGCGATATGTGGAGGTGGCGTTGCCCGTTGTGGTCCGTGAGTATGACCTACGCCGGCCAGGTCTTGGCTTCATGCTGCGATCGCACAGCATCATCATCGGAACGGACAACATCCTACCCTTGGTGGGGAAGCGGGATGTGTACTCGGCTGATGTCTACTTCCGGATCAAGTGGACCTTCTTCCGTGGCCCGTTCTGCAAGGGAAAGCGGCCTGGTAAAGCTCGGGTAGCACCAGGTGGACGGGAGGCGATCCCTTGTGCGCAACCGTGATCACGGACGTGCGAGGATGAACACAGCAGGTCGTTTGCCGATCAAGGGGCGCGCCTTGTTCCATTGTCCAACGGTCCGGGTCGATACCGATCCTCCAGGTTGCATGAGGTCCACGGCGATGGTCAATTGAGTATGTTGATCACAGACTTCGAGGATCTCCGCGAGTAACGCATCGTTCCGGTAGGGTGTCTCCATGAACAGTTCGGCGCCACCCAAGCGCATGGCGTCGGCCTCGATCCGGCGCAACGACTGTTTGCGCTCCTGCGGTGTACGGGGAAGGTAACCATGGAACGTGAAGCGTTGTCCGTTCGCTCCGGAAGCCGCCAACGCCATCATCATGGAATTGGGACCGGCCAGGGGCATCACCGTGACGCCTCGACGATGTGCCTCCCGCACCAGCAGGGATCCGGGATCCGCAATGCCGGGCATTCCAGCCTCACTGATCACTCCGGCATCCCGCCCGCTGGCCATTCGTTGAAGCAGATCCACCGCGTTCTGTGGCGTGCTCTCCTTATCGAATCGATGGATCTCCTGCTGCTGGAGATCGATCGTGGGCACCATCCGGCGTAACATCCGGCGTGCGGTCCGTTCCTGTTCCGCGAACCACAAGTCGATGCGGGCAGCGTGCGCACAGTTCACCGCAGGCAGTTCCTCCGGACCGCCATGGTCACCCAGCCACACAGGCATCAAGTAGAGCGTGCCGCTACCGTTGGATATCATCAAGTAGGGAGTTCACCGCGGAGTCAAGCATCCGAAAGACATGGTCGAAGCCGTCGTCCCCACCGAAGTATGGATCCGGTACATCCCGTTCGGTACGGATGGGGACCAGGTCCATCATGAGCTTGGCCTTCGGAGCAAGCGATGGATCGGTGTTCACATGCAGGATATCGCGCAGGTTGTTGGCGTCCATGGCAAGGATCAGGTCGAATGTGCGCAGGTCATCGGGGTGGTATTGACGTGCGCGAAGGTCGCCGATCTGCATTCCCTGCCGCTCCATGGCTGCTTGGGCCCTGGGGTCGGGTGCTTCACCCACATGATGATCGCTGGTACCCGCGGAATCGGTGATCACCACCAAGCCTCGCTGACGCGCACGTTCACGTAGAATTCCCTCCGCCATGGGAGAGCGGCAGATGTTGCCCAGACAGACCAACAGGATCCTCATTACGCGAAGGTCGGAAAGGAAAAGGCCCCCACGATGTGGAGGCCTTTCGTCAATGTGGGTATGCTCAGTGGATGCTCAACTTCTTTTCCAGATCGTCCAGGTAACCACGGAACTGCTTATCGGTCTCCTGTAGGTTGTTCACCGTACGGCAGGCATGGAGCACGGTTGCGTGATCCTTACCCCCGCAATGCGCACCGATGCTCGCCAGAGAGCTCTTGGTCATTCGCTTGGCGAAGTACATGGCGATCTGGCGGGCTTGAACGACCTCGCGCTTACGGGTCTTGCTCTTCAGGAGTTCGATGGGCAGATCGAAGTAATCGCACACCACCTTCTGGATGTAATCGATGCTCACCTCCCTGGCCGTGTTCTTCACGAACTTGTCGATCATCTGCTTCGCGAGATCGAGCGTCACGGCCTTCTTGTTGAGTGAACTCTGTGCGATGAGACTGATCATGGCACCTTCGAGTTCGCGGATGTTCGTGGTGATGCTGTAGGCCAAGTATTCCACTACCTCCTTCGGAAGGTCGATCCCTTCGGCATACATCTTCTTCTCCAGAATGGCGATGCGCGTTTCAAGTCCCGGGGTCTGCAGGTCGGCGCTCAGACCCCATTTGAACCGGGATAGAAGTCGCTGTTCCATACCGGCCATTTCCACAGGGGCCTTGTCACTGGTGATCACCAACTGTTTCCCCGTTTGGTGGAGGTGGTTGAAGATGTGGAAGAACACATCCTGGGTCTTCTCCTTACCAGCGAGGAACTGTACATCATCGATGATCAACACGTCCATCATCTGATAGAACTGTTGGAAGTCACCGACGGTGTTGTTCTTCACCGCCTCGATGAATTGCTGCGTGAATTTCTCCGCAGGCACATACAGGATGGTCTTGTCCGGATGGTTCCGTTTGATCTCGATCCCGATGGCATGTGCCAGATGGGTCTTGCCGAGTCCGACGCCGCCATAGATCAACAACGGATTGAACGCGGTGCCCCCAGGCTTCTGGGCCACAGCATAGCCGGCACTACGTGCCAATCGGTTGCAGTCCCCTTCGATGAAGTTGTCGAAGGAGTAGTTGGCGTTGAGATGGCTTTCGACCTTGATCTTTCGCAGACCAGGGATGATGAACGGATTCTTGATCGGGCTGTTGGCCACATCGATCGGAAGCGACACTGCGGGGTTCTTCACCTCGCGTGCATTGCTCGTCGGCACCCGGACGGTGTAGGGGTTGGCACTCTGGAATCCGTTCTCCATGATGATGGAGTATTCCAGACGACCGTCGTTCCCCAGTTCCTTCTTGATGATCTTCTTGAGCAGCCCGATGTAATGTTCCTCCAGCCATTCGTAGAAGAACTGCGAGGGCACTTGGATGGTCAACACATGGTCATCCAGCTTCAAGGCCTTGATCGGTTCGAACCAGGTCTTGAAACTCTGCTGGCTGACATTGTCCCTGATGACATCCAAGCACCGCCCCCATATCTTCTCGTGGTCTTTCTTCATGGATGGGTCGGCGCGTTATTGGTTTGGTCGGTGAAGGCTCCTTCCTCGGGTCTCATCGCACAGTTCGCACTGTGGATGCGTCGCTCGGAAGGGGTGGCAAATATGGACACAAAGAAGTGAAGAAAAAAAGTGGAGGGATACTTGGTGGTAACAAAAAATTTACTTCCATGCAGGGTGTGTCCAGCATCGTGGGGAATCCTTGGCATTCGCGGGTTTGCAGGTTTCGTATGTCCGCGCTTTCCTGCGATCGACAAAGTAGGCTGAGCCAGTGTCGCGGACTGGAACATCGGTCCACCTCCGAAGGGCTTGCGGTGGTGTGTCCGTGTCTGGGGCATCCGTCTTGAAGTCGAATGCCGAAGATACGTCCCACGATGGGCATCGAGCAAGTCCAAAGCATGTCGAGCTTCGCTACGATCCACCTATCTTATACGCCATGTTCAAGCATGAGATCGTCCTCCGGGTCCGCTATGGAGAGACCGACCAGATGGGTTATGTGTATTACGGGAACTATGCCGAATACCTGGAAGTGGGCCGCGTGGAAGCGTTGCGCTCGTTAGGATTTCCTTATCGACGATTGGAGGAACAAGGGGTGATGTTACCGGTGCGCGAGTTGACCGTACGTTATCATGCCCCGGCCCGGTACGATGACCAGCTCACCCTCCTGACATTCATAACCGAGATACCCACTGCGCGCATCCATTTCCGGTATGAGGTGCGCAGTGCCTCCGGGGAGCTGCTGACCGAGGCGACGACCACCTTGGTGTTCGTTGATCGGAAGACGATGCGCCCGACACGCGCGCCGCAGGGCTTGGTCGAAGCCCTGCGGGCCGTGCTGTGAGCACGACCCTTCAAAATGCTCCTTGTCGGGCACAGGTGATCCCGGCACCCGTCCAGCGCAGCATCAGCGACATCACCTTCGATCGCGGAAGGAGGACAACGGCATCACATAAGGCCAAATGTTCCACTTTCACGATACGTCCCCCTGACCGGAGGACATCCGCTCGGATGCTGTCGAATGCGGCGTGTGTACATTGAATGGTCACCGGGTCCATGAGCGCACGCACCTCCTTCGGTGCTTCGGTCAATGCACCTGCAGCAGCGGTCCCATAGGCCTGCACCAGCCCTCCTTTACCCAACAATGTTCCTCCGAAATAGCGCACCACGATCACACCGGTATAGGTCAGGCCGGCACCTTGGATGTGACGCAAGATGGGGCGCCCGGCGGTACCACTGGGCTCACCATCATCGTTCGATCGGTGAACCTCCCCTTGGTCGCCGAGCACATAGGCATGGCACCAGTGGCGGGCGGAATGATGCGCCTTGCGCTCCGCCGACAACACGGCCTTGAACGCATCGACCGAAGTGACAGGGAAGGCCAGACCGATGAACTTACTTGCCTTTTCCCGCAACGTGAACATGCCTCTTCCGGTCAATACCTGATAGCTGTCCAGTGGTGCGCTCATGACCAAAGTATGAGTGCGAGTGCTGCGATGGAACACCCGATACCCCACCATTGGATCCTGCTCAGCCGCTCTTGGAACACAACGATCGACGCGAGTATCCCGAAGAGGATCACGCCGATGTTCATCAGCGGGAAGACACTGCTTGCAGGGTAGCCGCTCCGCGCCAACGAACCAACAATGAAATAGAGCGAAGCATAATTCACCGAACCGAGCAAAAGGCCTGCGACCCAAACGCGAGGGTCACGGATCTGTGATCCACCAGGACCTGTTATCAGGCGGATGGACCCCAGCACACCGGCCACACCGAAGATGAGGGTGGGCAGTACCGGTTCCGTAGCGGGGGTCAGCACTTCACGCTGGGTGGCATTCAAGAGGATGTCTATCGATGCGTTGCCAAGGAAGAGCAGAGCTGGTAGTATCCACATCCCACGAGCACCTGCAGGACCATTGGTCCAGGATGCAAGAACGACCCCCACCAGTGCCAGCAGGATACCCGACCATCCCAGCAAGCCGGGTTCCTCATCGTACAGTACCACCGCCACCGCCACGGTGAGCACCAAGCTCATCTTGCTCGCCACGGAGGTAGCCGCTACACCCGCACGTTGTGTGCTGACTCCCGTCATATAGAAGATCGTGATGAACAGGATGCCCAACACCAATGCTGGCAGGGTCAGCGGCGTCAGATCACCAACTGCCCACGGTGGAGCGACCATGGAACCACATGTGAAGGCCACGAAGTAGTTGATGACGATCGCGGGCAACAACGGAATGTTGCGCTTGTCAAAGACCTTGAACAGCAGGAAGAGTACGGCCATGCTGAGCGCCGCTAGAAGGATCAGGACCATGTCAGGATGGAGGGGCGGATGCAGGCGGGTTGATCGAACGATAATGAAGGTCGATGATGTCATGGTCCATCACCATCGTTCGGAAAGGTGGTCGCACAAGGTTGGGGGCCGGGGTACCTTCGATCAGTTCACAAGGGCTGGTGATCACGCGCGCTTCGTCCCAAAGGTCGTGCTCCAGGAATGCGTTCAGTAATCGGGCACCACCCTCCACCAGCACCGAGCGGATTTCGCGCTGGTGTAATACCTTGAGCAACGTGCGGATCGGCATGGGTCCCTGTTCGAGGGTCACTTGTTCAACCTGTACATCGCTACGATGCAGCGCGTTGAACAGCACGGTCTTCGGGCCTTGCGAGTAGACCTTCGAGCATGATGGAGTGATCCCGGAGCGGTCGAGCACCAACCGTGTGGGTGAAGGCCCTTCCACAAGCCGGACGGTCAACTCGGGGTCATCGTTCAGGACGGTACGCCCACCCACGAGGATGGCCTGTTCCTCAGCGCGCCAACGGTGTACCAGGACCTGGGTGGAAGAGCCACTGATGGGCGTACCCCGGCGTTCTGAACGAGGCATCTTGTCCAACAGTCCATCTGCCGATCGAGCCCACTTCAGGATCACATACGGACGATGTTCGGTGACCGACGTGATGAACCTTCGGTTCAGCCAACGAGCTTCCTCTTCCATCACCCCAAGGCGAACTTCCATTCCTGCGGACCGTAAACGTTCGATACCGTTCCCTGACACCTTATCGAAAGGGTCCTCATGGGCAACAACAACGGTCCGGATCCCGCGAGCGATCATTAGATCCACACAAGGCGGAGTACGACCGTGATGGCTGCACGGTTCGAGATTCACGTAGAGCACCGCATCCGCAGGTACGGGCTCGGGGCCGAAAGCAGCCAAACAACGCACTTCCGCGTGTCCCTCACCAGGGCGTTGATGCCAACCTTCGGCAAGAACGTGTTCACCATGCACCAGCACGGCACCGACCAACGGGTTGGGTGCTGCGGTGTAAGCGCCGTTCCCCGCGAGTTGCAGGCATCGTGCCATCCAACGCGGATCGATGGTAGGGCGACTGGTGGGCATATCCGGACCGCAAAGTTCGGTCGATCCCGATCCACTGGGATGAGGTTTCTGGGAATCACTGGGAGCGAGGGTGCAGGTCGGTTTACTTTTGTGTCGTGACCCTGAAGGACAATTCGGTGAATGCGGTCCTGGCCAGTTATGGGCTCAGGCTGGCCCACCTCCATCCTGCATCCGAGATCGTGGCGATCCAACGGGCAGTGTTCGAGCATCAGTTGGGCTGGGACCGTGCCCAACTTGAGATGCGGCGCGGTGAAAAGCTCAGTGAATCCGAGGTCCTCAAGGTCTTCTTACCGCTGAAACGGCTCGAACGAGGCGAGCCGCTACAGTATGTCCTGGGTAGTGTTCGTTTTCACGGATTGGAGATCCACGTGGCCCCGGGTGTGCTGATCCCGCGGCCAGAGACGGAGGAGCTGGTGGATCTCATCATCCGTTCCGGAGAGGTGCCGAGGTGTATCGTGGATATCGGTACCGGTAGCGGTGTGATCGCACTGGCACTGAAACAAGCGTTCCAAGGCGCGAGGGTCGTTGGGATCGATAGTTCCGAGGAGGCGCTCCGGGTTGCCAGGGCCAATGGTGCTCGGCTCGGCCTTGATGTGGATTGGATCCTGATGGACATACTATCGGATCAGGCCCGGTTGCCGCAACAGGTGGACCTGGTGGTGAGCAACCCGCCGTACATCCCTTGGTCGGAAGCGAAGGGGATGAGTCCTCACGTACGTGATCAAGAACCCGCGATCGCACTATTCGTGGAGGATACCGACCCTCATCGTTATTATCGGCGCATCGCTGAGTTGGCGCGCTCCTCCTCCACATCACTGTGGTTCGAGGGGCACCACCGTTCGGTGGTGGGCGCTGCCGAGGTAGTGCGTGCGACAGGTTTCGGGAACACCGAGGTAATGAATGACATGAGCGGGTCCACTCGATTCATCCACGCGGTCCGATGACAGGGTGGCGTTGCAGCGCCATGCTGGTACTCCTTCTGTCGAGCAGCGCAACATGGGCGCAGGTCGACATGCGGGATACGGTCGCTGCGCCGATGCGAAAGGCGGGGTTCAAGGTCCTCTTCAACATCGATGCTCGCCGTACGTTCGTTGATGCCGTTCCCGTTCGGTTCTATGGGCTTCGTGTCGGTGCTCAGCGTGGTCGAGACGTGCTTACCGTTGGATTCTACGGACTTGGAGACCCCTTTCAACGGCTTGCCGTGGATCTGCCCGACGTCGGTATTCGCGACTTGGAGACCCGGTTCGATTACACGGCGCTAGCTTACGAACGCATACTGCTTGACAGCAAGCGATGGGAGATCGGTCTGCCGATATCCGTGGGCTTGGGGAATTACCGGACCAGCTACCGCGATACCTCGGAAGGGCGTCCTCTGCGGACCTACCGCACCAATGAACTCGTACCATTGGATATCGGTGCTACCGTGGACTTCAAGTTGTTCTGGTGGGCATTCATCGGGGTTGGTGGTGGTTATCGGTATGTGCTGGCAGAGGATCCCGTGGTCACGGTGGCCTTGAGCGACCTCACCTATTATGTCAAATTCGGTCTGCGTTTCGGTGAGGTGGTGAAGCGCACCCGACAAGCTTTGCGAAGGGAACATGGAACGAAGTGAAGCAGCGGCACGGATCGCAGAATTGACGGTCGAGCTCCACGAGCACAACCATCGGTACTACGTCCTCGCTCAACCCATCATCAGCGATCAGGCCTTTGATGCCCTGTTGAAGGAATTGGAAGCACTGGAGCGTGCGTTCCCTGATCTGGTCGATGACAACAGCCCTACGCAGCGCGTCGGTGGCGATATCACACGCAATTTTCCCACAGTGGCCCATCGCTATCCGATGCTCTCACTTGGGAATTCCTACAGCCGCGAGGAGGTTGCCGAATTCGTGGAGCGCGTGCAGCGAGAGATCGGAACGGTCACGTTCGTCATGGAACTGAAGTATGATGGCGTGGCCATCAGCCTCACCTATCAGGATGGGCGATTGATACGCGGTGTGACGCGAGGTGATGGCGAAAAAGGGGAGGAGGTCACGGCCAACGTACGCACCATCCGTAGCATTCCACTCATCCTACGTGGTGCCGATCACCCGGCCTTGTTCGAGGTACGCGGTGAGGTGGTCTTCACGCGCAAACAGTTCGACCGATTGAACCGACAGCGGGAGGACGCAGGTGAGGAACTCTATGCCAATCCACGAAATACGGCTGCAGGAACGTTGAAGCTTCAGGACCCGAAGGAGGTCGCCCGTCGTGGGCTGGAGAACTTCATCTATGGCATCCAAGGGGATCGACTTCCGGAGCGCAGCCACTATGCCAATATCCTTCGCGCCAAGGCTTGGGGCTTTCGCACCCCGGATCCAGCGAGACGTTTCATCGCGCAAGCCAGTGACCTGGACGGCATCATGGCCTTCATCGATCACTGGGATTCACAACGGCATGCCTTGGAGGTGGCCATCGATGGGGTCGTCATCAAGGTGGACGACCTGGACGTTCAGGCTGAGCTCGGTATGACCGCCAAGAGCCCGCGGTGGGCCATTGCATACAAATTCGCTGCGGAGCAGGCCACGACCGAACTCCGTCAAGTCAGTTACCAAGTGGGGCGCACAGGTGCCATAACCCCGGTCGCGGAATTGGCACCGGTCCTACTGGCAGGCACCACTGTGAAGCGTGCCAGCTTGCACAATGCCGATCAGATCTCCAAGCTTGGTCTCCATATCGGTGATCGAGTACGGGTGGAGAAGGGTGGTGAGATCATCCCGAAGATCGTCGGCGTACTCCTCGAAGCGCGTCCGGTAAATGCGTTACCGGTCATCTTTCCTACGACCTGCCCTGAGTGCGGTACACCACTCGTCCGGTTGGAAGGGGAAGCGCAGCATTATTGCCCGAACGAACATCAGTGCCCACCGCAGATCATCCGGCGCATCGAACATTTCGTGAGCCGCAAGGCGATGGACATCGAGGGGTTGGGCGGAGAGACCGTCGAAGAACTGTTCAAGGAGGGGCTCATCGCCAACATCGCGGACCTTTACAAGGTTACCAAAGAGGACCTGTTGGCCTTGGGCAAAGGCTGGGGCGAAAAGAGCGCACGACTGGTTGTTGACGGTATCGCAGGCAGTCGGTCCATACCCTTCGAACGGGTGCTGTTCGCCATCGGCATCAGGCATGTGGGCGAGACCGTTGCGAAGAAGCTCGCACGCGCAGTACAAAGCATGGAGCGCTTGGCCGCTATGAACAAGGATGAGCTCACCACTATTGAGGAGGTGGGACCGGTGATCGCCGAGAGCATCGTGGACTTCTTCGCGGTGGAGGGCAACCGGACCATCCTGGAACGCTTACGGGAACAGGGCTTACGGTTCGGGTCGGACCCCTCGGAAGTGGTGCAGGTGGGAGATCGACTGAAAGGCTTGTCCTTCGTGGTGTCAGGGGTTTTCCGCAACTTCAGCCGCGATGGCATCAAGGAGGCCATCGAGCGCAATGGCGGTAAGGTGTCCGGTTCCATATCCAGCAAGACCAGCTATTTGTTGGCCGGGGCGGACATGGGGCCTGCCAAACGGGCCAAGGCCGAACAGTTGGACGTGCGCGTGATCGACGAGGATGAATTCACACGGATGATCGAAGGATGAAGCTTCTGGACCGCATCAAGGAATGGCTCGGCATTCGCAGGTTACTGCGTGAAATGCCCTCTGAACGCAAGCCCATCGCACGGAACTTGGCTGCTGCGCGCAAGGTGGCCATCGTCTATCTGGTCGAGGATGAGGCCGCTCACAACCATATCCGGAACTACGTCAAGCGTATCAAGGAAGAACTGGGCATCAGTAATGTCATGGCCATGGGTTACTCGGACGAGAAGGCGCTGCCCCACTACCTCCATGCCAAGCTCAATTTCGATGCCATTTGCCAGAAGGACCTCAACTGGTACCGCATCCCGCAGGGGAACGCGGTCCAAAATTTCATGGCGGAGGAATACGAGGTGATCATCGACCTGACCTTGGAGGACCGCTTGCCCATCCAGTACATCATGGCAAAGAGCCGTGCCCGTTTCAAGGTGGGGCGCTGGAGTGATAGCAACAAGCGCTTTCTGGACATGATGATCGATATGGCCGGAAGCCGGAGCTTGCCTCAACTCATCCAACAAGTGCATCACTATCTGCTGATGGTGAACGCACGCAACGAACCTTCACTCAACTAGGCCGGGATCCGGCAACTCCTATGAACGAACGATTTCGCGGCCTCGGGGTCGCTTTGGTAACCCCCTTCCGCACCAACGGACAGATCGATTATGCAGGTCTGGAGAAGCTTATCGACCATCAGATCATGGGCGGAGTGGATTATGTGGTGTCCATGGGTACCACCGGCGAAAGCGTTACGCTGACCAACGCCGAGAAGCAGGAACTGCTCGCACAGACCATCGGTTTCGTGCGCAACCGCGTTCCTGTGGTACTTGGTGTGGGCGGGAACAATACGGCCGAGGTCGTTGAGACCATCGGTACGTTCGAAATGGACGGAGTGGACGCGCTATTGAGCGTCAGTCCCTACTACAACAAGCCCACTCAGGAGGGCATCTATCAGCACTACAAGGCCATCGCACAGGTATCCCTGCGTCCGATCATCCTATACAATGTGCCCGGCCGCACAGGTAGCAACATGGCCGCTGAAACCACCATTCGGCTGGCCAAGGACTTCAAGAACATCATCGCCATCAAGGAAGCGAGCGCCAACCTTGACCAGATGGGTCGCATCCTCAAGTACAAGCCCAAGGGCTTCATGCTCATTAGCGGGGACGATGCGTTGACCTTACCGATCATCGCCATGGGTGGTGAAGGGGTCATCAGCGTGGTGGGCAATGCCCTGCCTCAGGAGTTCAGTGCGTTGGTAAGGTCAGCATTGAAGGGCGATCTCGTAACCGCCCGTTGCGAACACCTGCGATTGATCGAGGTGATCGACCTGCTCTTCGCTGAAGGGAACCCGGGCGGCATCAAGCATGTGTTGAAGGTGCTTGGCATTTGCGGTGACACCATGCGACTGCCATTGGTGAATATCAGCGAGGCCACCGGCGATCGACTGTACAAGGCCTTGGCGGATGCCGAGGTTGTGAAGCTTTGACCGACGGGGAGCGTTGAACGCAGCTCGAATACCTACTACTTCCTCGACCTGACGGATGGAATTCCTTGCGCTCGACTTCGAGACAGCCACGTCGCAACCCGACAGCCCTTGTGAATTGGGTATTGCGGTCGTGCGGGGAGGCGTGGTGCGCGAGGTGCACAACTGGTTGATCAAGCCACCCCAGTGGCCGTATTTCAGTCCGTACAACATCGCCGTCCATGGCATCACCCCGCAGGATGTGGCCCAAGCACCGACCTGGCGTGAGATCTGGGAGGAGGTGGAGGGGATCCTACGAGATCAGGTCGTGGTCGCCCACAACGCCGCGTTCGATATGAACGTGCTCCGGAGCACCCTTGTCGGACAAGGGCTCAGGTACCCATCATTCACCTATTTCTGCAGTGTGAGCATGTGCCGTAAGGTGTGGCCTGGACGCACCTCCTATGGTCTGGCCCCCATGTGTGCGATGCATGGCATCCGGTTCAAGCATCACCGCGCGGGCAATGATGCTGAGGCCACCGCTGAACTCGTCCTACGCGCCACGGATCAACGGCCTTCGTTCGATATCACCCAGTTCCTCCTTGACTCCAAGGTGAAGATGGGTGAGTTCCATCGGGGCGGCCACCGCACCCCTGGAGGCAAGGTGGTCACATTGGATAGGTAGTAGCGCTCACTCCTCGTCCTTCAGGTACATCTTCTTGATGCGCATCAACGGACCAGGGCAATGCGTTCCATGGCAATTGGCACAGCTCTGCACCAAGGCGTTGTACGCGGTTCGTCGGTCGTTGCGCGCAGCGTTGTACAACGCATCCACCTTGGCTTGATAATCCTTGCTGAAGGTGGGGAACGTGATGGGGTCGATGTGCATGCCATCCGTAGGTGTTGCGGTAAGCAATGCTGCAATGGCCTTGGGATAGGGGGGAAGCTTCTTGGCGCCCTTGTTCAATGCCACCTTCACACTATCCGCGTGAACGGCCATGACACGCATCAACAATGCCAGTTCGCTCGCGGGTTTCAATTCCTGCACACCCGGCACCGGCCCCGGATCCGTGCGAGGAGCGCGTTCGGCTTTTCCCGCGATGCACCCCAGCATGGTCAGTAACACAACGGGCAGCAGGATGAGGATTCGCTTGCGCATGGGTCAAAGTAACCACATCCCCAACGCTGCCACAATGACGGTTGCGACCGGCGGTCTGATAATTGGACATTTGCTGGCATGGAGGAGTCAATTCCGAGCGGTCGATCATCGCGAATGACGTATTCGGCCGTATTGCCTTTCTTGGCGGTGGTCGCCATCTGGCTCATCCATCTGCTCGACCGAGGTCTCGTGCTCGACTTGAACAGATGGGGGATAGCCCCGCGTGAGTGGTCAGGCCTGATCGGTGTGGTCCTTGCTCCGCTGTTGCATGGGGATCTCGAACACCTGATCGGCAATTCCGTGCCGCTGTTCGTCCTTGGTTGGAGCCTCATGTACTTCTTTCCGACCATAGCAGGCAAGGTGGTCCTGTTCGCTTGGACCTTTACGGGGGTGGGGGTCTGGCTCAGCGCCCGGGCCAATGTGCACATCGGTGCCAGTGGGGTCGTCTATGCACTCGCGGCATTCCTGTTCGTGAGCGGGCTTCTGCGTCGCCAACGCACCCAGATGGGCCTGTCCTTGCTCATCGTGTTCCTCTATGGAAGTATGTTCTGGGGCATATTTCCGATACTGCCAAGGGTCAGCTGGGAAAGCCATCTCTGGGGTGCCATCACCGGCGTCGTTCTAGCCGTGATGTATCGGGCGGAGCCATCTGCCGTGAAGGACCCCACGCCCATCCTACTGGATGATGAAGAGGACGATGCATCTCAAGCGCAGGAGGATGACGCTGCGCCCGAGGTGCGTATCGTCTATCACGTGGTGCCCAGCTCGAGGTCGGTCGATCCGGATCCACCTTCCGATCAGGAAAGTGATAAGACCATGTAGGGAACTGCTGGGTAAGCTTGTGAACAAGGAAGCCCCCGGGGGGGCCCGAGGGCTTCGCTAGGGATCACTGTTATCAGAACTACTCGGCTTTCAACGTGGCCAGTTCCTGACCTCCACCCATCAACCTCAGCAGTCCCTTGTCCATCTTGAAGCTGTCCACCCGGCCGAGCATCCCCGTGATGGCGGTTTCGGTAGGCTGGATGCCTTCGCAGTACTTCTTCGTGGAACCCACGCCCGAAAAGCCCAGTGCTGTGCCGTCGAGTTCGTACTGACCCATCAGTGTATTGCATCCACCGAAGCCTTGGAGTTGATCACCGGCAAGCTTCAACCACGGGGTCTCGGTCCCTGCTGGAAGGTCCAGGGCCTTACCGGTCACGCTTTGCACGACCCACTTCTTGTCCATCAGTGAGGTCATATCCGTCGCGGTGTTCTTACAGGTGTTCGCACTCAGTGTGATGAACAAGGTGAATGCGATGGCAAGATGTTTCATTTCCTGGTGCGTTCAGAGGTCGTGTTGCGAACAGCGTGCCGATCAGTTGTTCAACATCACGGGCATCACCAACATCAACACATCCTCGCCCACTTCTCCTGGCTCGCCGGGTAGTAGGATACCCGCGCGGTTCGGGGCGCTCATCTCAAGCAGCACATGCTCCGTGTTCAGGTTGTTGAGCATGTCCATCAGGAATCGGGAATTGAAGCCGATGGTGATCTCTTCCCCTTCATAAGCGCAAGTGAGCTTCTCATTCGCCTCATTGGCGAAGTCCAGGTCCTCTGCACTGATGGTGAGCTGGCTGCCGTTTATATGCAGCCGCACTTGGTGGGTGGTCTTGTTGGCAAAGATGCTCACCCGTCGGATGGAACTCAGGAAGGTGCCCCGGTCGATGGTGAGTTTGTTGGGGTTGGTCTTTGGAATGACCGCCTCATAGTTCGGATACTTTCCATCGATCAACCGGCATACCAGTACGGTGTTATCGAACTTGAATGCAGCGTTGTTCTCGTTGAACTCCACGGTGACCTCGGCATTCGTGGCCGCCAAGGTGTTCTTGAGCAGGTTGAGCGGCTTCTTGGGAACGATGAACGATGCAGAGCGAGGTGCTTGAACATCGGTGCGCTTGTACCGGACCAGTTTATGCGCATCGGTAGCCACGAAGCAGACGCTCTCCGTGCTCAATTCGAAGAAGATCCCGCTCATCACCGGGCGCAGGTCGTCATTCCCGGTGGCAAAGAGGGTCTTGTTGATAGCGGCAGCAAGTGTGCCCGCTGGCATGACCAAGGCTGTAGGATCCTCCAACGAAGGGCTCTTGGGGAACTCCGCCCCATTGAAACCGGTCATCTTGTACTTGCCTTGTTCGCTATTGATCTCCACACCATGGTGCTTTCCGTCAATGGTGAAGGTGAGCGGCTGCTCTGGGAAGGCCTTGAGCGTGTCCAGCAGTAGTCGGGCCGGAATGGCGACACTCCCCTTGTCCTTGGCCTCAACGGCCATGGTGGCGGTGATCGTCGTTTCCAGATCGCTAGCGGTAACGGTCATCTGTTTGCCGTCGATCTCGAACAGGAAGTTGTCGAGGATGGGCAAGGTGTTACTGCTGGCCAGGACGCCTTGAAGGAGCTGTAGCTGCTTGAGCAGCGAGGTACTGGATACGATGAATTTCATCGGTGATGACGGTCGTTTTAAGTCGGGCAAAGTTAGCCGGGCACCCCAGCGCATCGGGATGCACTTTTCAACAGAAAGGGGGGGTTATCCACAGGATCGGAGGTCCATGGATCCTTAGGGAAGCAGGTTCTCCGCTGGTTGCAGTATCGGGTCGAACACAGCACGCTGGACCACCACGACCAGGCTGTCCTCCACCAAGGCGTACATCCGAATGGGGTCGTGATCAGGCTGGTAGGCCAATGTGGTGTCCACCACGCCGGTGTATGGCATGAACCAGAACTTGGCCTCGGTTCGTGTGCCACTGCGGTCGAAGGTGCGCACGACCTGGTCGGGAGTAGCTGCCAGCAAGGAATCCCGCTTCGTTCCTTTCATACGGCGTTCAATGGCCTCGTAGTGCAATCCTTTGAAGGAACGGAGTACCATGTTGAGCACGGTACTATCCGTGGGCAAGGGCTTATTGGCGCCATCCAGCAGTCGGACCTTGCGATCTTCGCGGTGCTCGATCCGGTAAGGGCTGCCCGGGCCTTTGGGCAGGTCCACCTCGACCCTGGCCAATTCATACGGGTCAACGATGTTCCACACGCGGGTGCTACGCCAGGTGTCCAGCTCTGTCCGGAACCTGGAGTTCAGGATACCGGTGAAACCGCTCATGCCCATGATGAAAGGAGTACTACTTCGACCTTTGTCCGGCAGTTCAAGCACCATGTAGGTGCCAAGGCTTTCCTTGGTGGCGTGCCCGACGATCCAGACCTTTTCAGGCACTTTCCCTCCTTGGTATATCTCCACACGCTTGGCACCGGCAGCCATGAACCGTAACGCTGTGGCCTGGGCCTTCTTGCTCACCGGGCTCCGCACCTCGATGCGCTTGAAGGTGGCCAAGAGCAGATGCACATCCGAATTCTTGGCCGGGTAGGTGCCGTTCACGGTCCATTCCATGCCGTTGCGACGGAGGTCTATGGAATTCCCGGATACGTCCGAGATGAAGATCCGGTCCACGCTGGCCGTATCGGTGACCGCGAAATCGGATAGCGGTGCATCCAACGAGGTGGGAGCGGAACGCTGCTTCAACCACAGGGCCAGTGCGGCCAGTCCGAGAACGACCAATAGCAGGGTGATCTTGCGTTTCATGCGGCGGAGCGGTATCGGCGACGACGGACGATGTGGAACAGCAGACCACCAGCTATGGACAGCACCAGCGGAAGCACCACGTTGAACACTTGGATGCCTGTCCGTTCGCGCTCGATACGTTGAGGGTCCAGTTGCCTGAGGGTGATCTCCCGTGACCGGATGCTGATCAGGCTCTTGTCGTCCAAGAGGTAGTTCATGGCATTGATGATCAGTTCCCTGTTCCCATAGATCTTGGCGTTCGAGTAGCGGTCGAACCCAAGGGTATAGTACATCCCTTTGGCATCATCCACCCGATTGAGGATCACATCCCCATCACCGATGACGATCTGTGCCGTCCTCGGGCTCCGTTCACGGAAGGCAACGTCCTCGCTTCCTCGGAAGGCTACTGGAAGCCTGTCGGAATAGGCGGAGGAGAACTCGCCCTCCAGTAACACGGCCAGCGGGAGGAACGGCGTGCTCCGCTGTTCGAAACCCATGTTGGATTCCACCATGTTCAGGCTGATCCGAACGGGGTTGCGTTGCGCGTAGCTATAGGGGGAGGTGGTGAGGAGGATCGTCTTCTTCACCCCATCGGTTCCGATCGTATCCAAACTGCTGGCGAACCGGAAATGGACAGGGTCGATATTGGACACGATGGGGTGCTTGACCTGGGGCATGCTGACCGGCTCGAAATACCACGGGAAGCGTTCGAGTTTCCGTTGATTTCCATAAGGTTGCGTGTAGATCTCGATAGGGCCGCAGCTCCGGTCGAGGACAAGGTCGTTGTTGATGCGCACACCATAGCTGAAGAGGAGCTCATGCACACCCTGCTCCAGGGGCACAGCGATGGAGAATTGGTTCTTGCGGAGACTATCCAGGTTGGCGTTCATCGCGTCCACGAGCCATAACACCTTGCCCCCGTTCATCACGTATTGGTCCAGCACGTACCGGTCCCGATCGCTGAACACGCTATCGGGCTTGGCGATGATCAAGGCCTCGAATTCGTTCACCCGCTTGTTCATGCCGGGGGGCTTACTGCTCAAGGCATCGATGCGGCCGTCGATCCTGACCCTTCCGACACTGTAGTGTTCTTCCAGCGCCTTGGTCACATCCATCACCCTGAGCGGATCGAGCTCCCCATGTCCCTCCAGGAATGCGACCCGCGACTTCCGTGCGGCCGTCACTTTGCGAATGGCGCTTGCCATCTCGTACTCCAGGTTGTTGATCGAGCGGTTCACCATGTCCGCATCCGGCGCCCGCAGCTGTGTTTTGAGCAGTTGTACGGGAACGACCCGCTCCCGGTACGTGATGAGCGCTCCCGGGAATACGATGCGTTCGGTGTAGGCCCCTTTCTCCCTGAGCCTGATGCTGCTGTAGGTGAGACCCTGCTTCTGCAGATCGTCGTACACCTCATCCCGGGTCTTCTGGTCGGGGCTCGCATTGGGGTCCACGAACGCGTAGTTGATGCGGTCCGGTTGGTGGACGCGCATCTCGTCCAGTAGATCGCGCATCGCTCTGGACAAGCGTTCGAGATCGGCAGGCAATTCACCGCTCAGGAACACCTTGACGAACACCTCATCCTCCAACCCGGTGACCAATTCCTTCGTGGCCGGCGTCAGTGTATAGCGCTTCTCGCTCGTAAGGTCCCAGCGCGCTCGAATGAAAGTTCCGATATAGAGGATCAGAAGCAGGAGCACTGTTCCGAGCACCAATTCCAACAGATCGCCCACGCGCCTGCCCTTCGTTTGCCGTTGGATCCGCTTCATGACCAGGTCCGACTTTGGAGCGCGGCCCGGGTGAGCAGGAGGAAGAACGCCATCATACAAACAAAGTAGAGCGCATCCTGCAGGTCGATCACACCTCGGCTCATACTCAAGTAATGCTCTTGGATGCCGATACTTCGTATGGTGCCTTCGGCACCGCCGAACGTACTGTAACTGGCGATCAGGTCGAACCCCATGTAAAGGAAGAAGCAAAGGAACACAGCCACCAGGAAGGCTACGATCTGGTTCTCTGTGAGGGCGGATGCGAACGTGCCGATCGCAACGAAGCAGGCGGCCAACAACAACAAACCTGCATAGGAGCCAAGGATACCACCGTTATCCAGGTTCCCCTTGGGAATGGCAAGGTCATGGAGCGTGTACCAATAGATCAACGTGGGGGTCAAAGCCACGATCACGAGAACAAGACAAGCGATATACTTGGCCAATACGATCTGGGTTTCGGTCAGCGGCTTGGTCAGGAGGATCTCCAAGGTACCCGTACGTCGTTCCTCACTGAAACTCCTCATGGTGACCGCAGGGACCAAGAAGAGGAACACCCACGGGGCCATGAAGAAGAGCGGTCCAAGGTCCGCATAACCTTGATCCAGGATGTTATCGGGAAAGACCCACAGAAAGAGACCTGTGATGAGCAGGAAGACCACGATGACGATGTGGCCGATCAATGAGCCCAGGAACCCCTTGATCTCTTTGGTGATGAGTGAACGCATACGGGAAACGGGCGCCAAGATACTTTACACACACCCATCGCTTCGTACCGTTCCTCGCGAAGCAAGGGACACGGATCGGATGGGTGGCATTCCCAATGGCAGCGAAGGCGGATCAGAACTCGATCACCGACTTGCGCTGCTTCTGGGGTTTGCGCGGGATCTTGTCGGCATCGGTGTTGCAGTAGTTCCGCACGATGAATTGTGCGTCCTTGTCACCAAGTTCCCCGGCTGCTCGCCAATCCTTGCAGGCGGCATCCTTGTCCTCCAGTGCGTAATGACAGTCGGCGCGGTAGTAGTGTGCTTCCATCAACTCGGTCGTACTCCCTTCGATCACTTCAGTGAATTTCAGGATGGCTTCCTCGTAACGCTTGGCCTCGAACAATTGCACAGCGAGGCTCATGAGCCCTCCTGCGATCCTGGCATCCAGGGCCAAAGCAGCTTCCAGGTCGGCCAACCCTTCACGGTCATGGTAGAGCGCACCGTGCACAACACCCCTCAGGAGCAACGCATTGGCGTCATTGGGTCGGAGGTCCAAGGAGCGATCCAGGTCGCGTAGGGCACCGTCCATGTTCTGACCGATGTAGTTGGCGCATGCCCGGTTGTACCAGGCGTCCGCGTCCTTGGGGTCCAGTGCGATCGCCCTGTCGGCATCGCGTACGGCCTCCTTCACCCGCCCCTCGGTCACATGGATAGCGGAGCGGCTGACGAAAAGGCGGGCATCGGAATCATCCACCTTCTCGGCCCTGACATAGTCCAGTAGGGCACCGTGCATGTCCAAGAGGCGTTGCTTGATATCGCCGCGCAGTTTGTAGCCACCCGGTACCGCTTCGTTCACGGCCAATGCACTGTCCACATGGGTGAGCGCGTCGGAATAGCGGGTCTCCTGGTAGGCGGCACGAGCACGCGACAAGGCCGCCGTGCCGTCCAAGGGTTGGGCCACGGCCATCCAAGGTGACAGGATGAGGAGGAACAGGAGCGTTCGGTTCATGGGACGAAGATCGCACATCGCACCGTGCAGCACCATCATGTGCCACCGGAGAACGGCTCATTGCTCAAGAAAGTACCGTGCCGATCGGTGGGGCATCCTCCGATCGATACGCCACATCCACACTCCACGCTTCGGCCGGGGCATCGAACATGGTCTTTACCACCGGCCAAACTTCTGAAAAGACCGCAGAGGTGCGGTAGTGCTCGAGGTCGGCAGGGCCGTCCCAATGACTATGGGTGAAGAATACTCGGGGATCCCGGGCGTCATGCCAAAGCTCAAGGTATCTGCAGCCTGGGGATCGACGGATCCTAGGGGCCCAGCCTTGGAACAGGACCAGGAACCGGTCGACCTCCTCCGTCCGAAAGGTCATCTTCACCAGGCGGATGATCATCGTCCAACGGGTTCCAACCGGTTCTCGAAATCCACGCGGACCGGGTCGTTCACCGTTACGCCGAAAAGACGGGATGCTCCGCCGCCATGTCCTTCCACGCCTTTGTTCACAGCGATCTCCAACAAGCCCATGGCATTGAAGAAGGCGACCCGATCGCCCTGTGGCACGTCACTGTAAGTGGTATGCAGCTTCACGATATCGTCCTCCGGAGAGGCGAAGCCGATGCGCAGTGATCGGCCCCGGCCGACATCATCCAAGGTGGCTCGTCGAATGTTGGTCACGAGGTTGCCGTAGCCATCGATGTGGATGACACGTCCCCTGATGCTTGCGGTGTCGACGGCGGGTTGGAAGCCGATCTGTTCCTTGATGGTGATGACCTTGCGTCCGATGACATCGGCGGTTCCGCCGCGGGCCAGGTGGCATGCCGCGGCGACGAACACGCTCTTGGTAGGAAAGGTCACGTGGGCGTCCTCGATCTTCATGGTCAGTTCGAACGCTTCATGTGGCTTGCCGTCGAACAGCAGACTGAAGATCCCGTTGTCCGCACCGATGAAGTACTGGCCATCGTGCCTTACCACCAGATGCGGCGTTTGGCCGTCGGCCTCCGGGTTGACGCCGATGATATGGATCGTACCACGCGGGAATTCGGGATAGGTGTTACGCAGCACGAAAGCGGCTTGTGCATTGTCGAACGGTCGTATGGAATGGCTCACATCGACAATGACGGCACCTGGCAATTGCCTCAGGATCGCACCTTTCACCACGGCAACATAATGGTCCTTCAGGCCCATGTCGGTGGTGAGGGTGATGATGGCCATGGTCACGTGGGGGATCGCTGGCAAGGACTACCTTCGACGCTTCAAAACTACCGGCCACGCCGACCGCGTTCCCGGTCAACTTCCTAACAACGCGATGTTACTTTGATCGAGAAGATGATCACCATCACGGGGGTGGATCCCGTGGACGTGCTGGGTGCGAACGATTCCAACCTGCGCATCATCCGCACCTTGTTCCCCAAGCTCAACCTGGTGGCCCGCGGTGATACCATCAAGGTCACCGGAGCCACACAGGAGCTCACCGTGTTCGAGGATCGGTTCCAAGAACTGGTGCAGCACGTGCAGCGCTTCAATGAATTGCCTCGCAAGGTGCTGGACGACATCATGGGTTCGGGAGAGCGCGGCGAGAGCGGGGACGAGGCCGATGTGCTGGTCTATGGCAATGCCGGGCTCCGAGTGAAGGCACGCACGGCCAATCAACAGAAGTTGGTCAAAGCGGTCGCCGAGCAGGACATGGTGTTCGCCATCGGACCTGCTGGAACAGGTAAGACCTACACGGCAGTGGCCTTGGCGGTCAAGGCCTTGAAGGAACGCAAGGTGCGCCGCATCATCCTCACCAGGCCGGCCGTGGAGGCGGGGGAGAACCTGGGTTTCTTGCCAGGTGACCTGCGCGAGAAGCTCGACCCGTACCTGCAACCCCTCTACGACGCGCTCAAGGAGATGATCCCCGCCACGCGTCTGGCCGATCACCTGGACGAGGGGATCATCCAGATCGCCCCTCTGGCGTTCATGCGGGGCCGCACGCTCGATCATGCTTTCGTCATCCTCGATGAAGCGCAGAACGCCACACTTCCGCAACTCAAGATGTTCCTGACACGCATGGGGCGCAATGCCAAGTTCGTCATCACAGGTGATGTGACCCAAGTGGACCTGCCCGATCGACAGCCCAGTGGACTCATGCCAGCGGTGAACATGCTTCGGAACATCGAGGGGATCACCGTCATCGAACTCGACGAGAAGGACGTCATCCGCCACGAACTGGTCACCCGGGTCCTTGGTGCTTTCCGGGAACTCGAGAAGAAGAACAACACCGACCGTTGAACTGAACATGTCGCCTACAAAGCCCGGAACGCTAACACGCTCCGAATTCGTGCATCCCTTGGTCTCCAACGTCTACCGAGGTAAGGTCCGGGACGTCTACACCTTGTCCGATGGCCGCATCATCCTGGTGGCCAGCGACCGCATCAGTGCCTTCGATGTGGTGTTACCACGGGGCATCCCCCACAAGGGACAGGTACTCAGCCAACTCAGCTGGCATATGTTACAGGCCACCCGTCATGTTGCACCGAATTGGGCGACCGCTTCACCAGACCCGAATGTGGTCATCGGGGAGGCCTGTTCAACGGTGAAGGTGGAGATGGTGGTGCGTGGCTATCTGGCCGGGCATGCTTGGCGCACCTATCAGAACGGTGCACGGTCTCTTTGCGGTGCCATCCTGCCTGAGGGCCTCCGGGAGAACGATCGTTTCCCAGCACCGATCATAACACCCAGTACGAAAGCGGATGTGGGACACGATGAGGACATCACACCACAACAGATACTGGCAGATGGCCTTTGTACAAAAGCGGAGTGGGAGACCATGTGCCGCTATGCCCTTGCACTATTCGCAGAAGGCACGAGGCTTGCGGAGTCTAGAGGGTTGCTCTTGGTGGATACCAAGTACGAGTTCGGACGGGCAGCGGATGGTCGCATCCTGTTGATCGATGAGGTTCACACGCCCGATAGTTCCCGGTATTTCTATGCGGATGGGTATGAGGAACGTCAGGTCAGGGGTGAACGACAGAAGCAGTTGAGCAAGGAATTCGTTCGTGAGTGGCTCATCGCTGGTGGCTTCATGGGGAAGGAAGGTCAGGAGGTGCCGGTCATGGACGATGCGTTCGTCCAAAGTGTGACGGACCGCTATGTGGAACTGTACGAGCGGATCACTGGAACGCGGTTCGTACCAGCCGACACCCAGGACATTTCCGGACGTGTCCAACGTGCATTGAACGACTACTTGGCCGCCGCTACCTAAGGACGAGGGAAGGCATCGAAGCCCAGGTCGGAAGCACCCGCAGGGATATCCAGGTCGGTGAAGAGCAGGTGGTCCGTGCGCCGTTTGTGATGGAAGAAGGTAGCGGGTGGATCCTTGCGCTTTCTTGCACCCAGATCGGAAAGCACTTGGATGACCGTGGCGTCCATACTGTACGATGCAGCTGCATGTGCCCCCGCATCCTTGGCGGATCGGTAGGATGCCTTGATTAGGTCCGACATGGATCGTTGGTCTTTGGCGACCAGGAGCAGCGGACGGACCACGTTCAATCCCCGCGTGGTTCCCAAGGAGAGCACCAACGCGCTGAGGAGTTCACCTGTGGCATCCCTGCCATGAAAAAGGACATGGCGAGGTCCTTGAGGATGGAAGAAACGCCAACGCAAAGAATCAAGGGTCCAATTCGGCCGGACCGTGGCTGGCGAAGCATTCGCGAGGAGCGCTAGATCGGCGAGAAGCTGATCGCTGGGTGCACTGGTGCATTGGATGCCATACCGAGGGTTCAATCGCTGAGGTTCGATCGGACGTGCTACAGCCCCGAAGGTGCGGAAGACCAACGTTCGCCATAAGGCGGATAGTGGCCTAAGTGCCAGTCGCGACCAAACTCCGCCCTGGATCTCCTGGTACCGCAATCCACGGAAGACCGGAGCACTGTTCGGATTGGACCCGTTGACGAACGCATGGGGTACATCCTGCGTGCCCCGCAGGATGAGCCTGATCCCCGCGCCACTGGGACGGTATTCAGGGTCCAATGCCAGATCGATGAGTGTCGGGACCTGGAGGATAGCGTCGTGTATGCGCCAATCCAAGAACAGACGGTGAAGCGTCCCGACCACACGATCCTGGTCATCCAATACCAGCAGCATGCTCGATAGCTTCCCGGGTGCTCGTTCGTAGAGCCAGTGGTAGTAGCCGATCCTTCCTTGGTGGCTGCCTTCAGGGTAGGTACGCCGAGCGAATTCCAGCACGGCCGGAAGTAATGCCTCGTTGCCTTCAACCACACGGATCCGACCAGGTACGGCCATGTTCAAGCGAAAGGTGGAAGGCCCCCGGTCACATAGTACTTCTGGCCTGTGGTGAGATCGGACCGGTTGGAGGCCAGGTGTACGATGGCCTCTGCCACATCAGTAGCGGTTGCCAAACGCTTCATGGGAGAGGCGGACTTCAACTTGGACAATACCACAGGGCTTATACCACGGGTAAGGTCGGTCTCCACCATGCTCGGCACCACCTGGTTCACTTGGATGTTGTGCTCCGCGAATTCCACGGCCAGGCTACGCGTGATCCCGGTCAAAGCGGACTTGGCGACCACATACTTGAACTGGTCTTGCGGGGGGACTTCCACCGCCACAGTGGACAGGTTGACGATCTTCCCACCACCTTGGGCGATCATCAAGGGTAGTACTGCCTGTGCACAGTTGAACGCGCCTTTCACGATGACATCAAGATCATCCTGGACGTTCTCCCAGGTGGTTTCCAGGAATGGGATCGCACGGAAGTTCGAGGCGGCGCTATTCACCAATACATGCACGGTGCCGGACCGTGCTACGATCTCATTGATCATCGCTCGTACCTGTTCAGGATCCGTGACATCGGCCTTGTGGATGATCGCATCGCCACCACATGCATTGATCTCATTGGCCACGGTCTCGGCTTCGGCTCGGGCGCTCCTGTAGTTGATGACCACCTTGGCCCCATGCGCAGCGAACAGCTTGGCCGTTGTTGCTCCAATACCACGGCTTGCTCCGGTGATGAGTACGATGCGATCGCGAAGACCTGGGTCCTTCACGCGTAGGAGCAGCTCTTGCATGGAAGGTGGGATGAAGTCGGGCTTGGCCACAAGTACCGAGGCATTACCGGTGATCAGCACATGCTCTCCCGATCGAACATGGATATCCTGGGTGATGGAACGGGTGGCTCCCGATACCAGGTTCACCGAAGCGCTCACGTGTGCATCAAGGGCATCGGGCAATGGGCCTGTCGCGACTTCCGCCGAGAACGAGAGGAAAGTGGCCGTGCTTCCTGGCATGCACATTCCCACCAAGGTGGAGAACGTCGAGATCAAGGCCATGAAGGCCAGGTCCACACGCTGTGGATCGGCTGGTGGGTCGCCATTCAGGGCGTGTTCAACGAGTTCGAGATAAGCTGATCGTTGGGCCGGACCCCACTGGATGGGGAATCCACTGGTCATCCCTTTTTCGATCGTCCCGAACGCATGGTCGGACACAGGGATCGGCCGTTCAAGCAAACTCGCTGGAGCATGCCCAGCGGGGTTGGTGCGCATACCATCATCAGGTACACAAAGCAGCGTTCCACGGGTCACCAGCGTACCGGAGCCGGTCTTGGTCACTGCATAGTTCAGGGTCCTTCCCGCGTCGTCCGAGTTCTCCAGGGAACATGCCACGTTCACCCATTCGCCAGGGATGATGGGTTGTAGGAATTGACCATTGATCCGGGTGATCCGCATCGGCTGTTGCCCCATGGCCACATGCAGCACATAGGGTAGGAACAGTAACGGTAACATTCCATGGACCACATTGGTACCATACATGGATCGTTGTCCATGGACCGCGTCCATATGCAAGGGGCTCCGGTCACCAGTGAATTCAGCGAAACGCTCCATGAGTGCACGGTCCATGAGGATCGGGCCAAGTGCATGGGTTGCGCCTGTGGAGGTCATCGGGTCGTATGTGGTATCATCAAGTGCAACGTATCCGGACAAGGCAGGTCCTTGGCAACATCCCAAGTGAATTGGTGTTCGGACGACCGCTCCAACCCGGAACGTTCAAGGAATTCGAGGATCGGCCGGTTCTTCGGCGTTGGTTGATAGTTCACCACAAGGGTGGATCGCCCCGCGTTCTTGGCGATGCCATGGGCGACGTGCAGAATGGTCTCCTCGACCATCCTGCCCATCACCCGGCAACTAAGGATCATATCGCTGATCACTGCGACGTGTGGATGGGAAAGGTCCATGCCGAGCACACCGGTCAAGCCGGCATCACCGAATCTATCACTGACCCTGAAGCTCCATACAGCATGATCAGGATGCGCGCGCAGGGTCCGTAGTTCCGTATCCGAGAGCCGCCGCGTGGTCAGGTTGAATTGATTGGTCTTTCCGAATAGCTGGTGCACGCGAACATGGTCCGCCTCGCTGACGGGGCCGGCCTCCACACGCATCTCCAACGAACGCATCCATGTGTTCACATCCGAAGTATCCGACTTGGAGCGTTCCCGAGCACGCTCCTCCGCATAAAGTCGGGTGCGGATCGTGTCCTCCGCGCTCAGTACGCCGGTATCCAATCCGGGGAGGGTACGAATGAACTGATCGTACAGCAGTTTATTGGCGGGCCAGTCAGGCACCATCACGTCCGGAAGGAACGCTTTTACCCGGGCGCGTTCCACCGGATTGTCGTCCACAAAGAGCACCGATGAGAGGCCGATGTTGAGCTCGTTGACCATTTCGGCGATGTTACCGGCCTTATCCTGCCAGTTGATGCGCATGGCAACGAAGTCGCCTTCCTTCAACACCATTTCGGGATGGTTGTTGATGGCCTCCAAGGCTACACGGTGATCGTTCTTGCTGGCAATGGCCAGGAGTATCCCTCGGTCCTTGAGAGATCGAAGTGTCCGTTGGAAGGTCACGAAGCTTTCCCCCAAGGCGTCATGTCCGCCCAAACGCAGGTTCTCCCAACCATCATCGCCAACGATCCCTCCCCACAATGTGTCGTCCAGGTCCAATACGATCAACTTGACACGATGACCACGGGCTGCATCGGCCAACGCGAGAAGGTCCTTCGCAGCGGCCTGGTACACGTCATTGGAGAACGGTGTCTTCGTCATGAACCATAGCCGCTGGGACCAGGCACCCGGTCCAGCCTTCTGTGTCCAGCGCTGACCGTGCATCACATGAACGTTGGATAGGTCCGACACACGTTCGCACAGGCGAAGGTTCATGCGCATCAAGAGTGCATGGACACCATGGTCGGCATGCAGTTCATGGTTGCCGTATCGCTCAGCGGGGTCGATCTGCCACAGCGGCAAATAGATGGTGTGCAGTGAGGTGGCAGCGGTCCGGATGGAGTCCGCGAATCGATCGACCTCCTCCAATACCAGTTGTGCCTCCACAGTACCGAACGCCCGCGCTTGCTGGAACCCGGAGGATACGCGCTCCGGCATCGTCCAGACCATGGCATGCCTTCCAAGGGGATGCGCTTGATGAAGCGTGGGCACCACCTGGTCCAAGGGGGCCATCATCACGGTGAAGCGACCTCCAGCGAAACCCTTGAATACGGAGGCGAAATTCGACAGATTGTGGTCGGAGACCAGGAGCAGTTCGATGGAATTGCCGTCCATGTTTCAGCGCTGCAGGCGATGGGAAAGGTATTCCGCGAAAGACCGTATGGTAACGCTGTTCGCACCGAAGATGTCACTCAGGTCCTGATCGGAAAGCGGGATCGAACGACCGGATCCTTGCTCCAATGCCTCTTCCAACGAAACGATGAAGTTGGCGATACCCAGGGAATCGAGGTGTCCTCCGTCGCCCATCAGTATCGTCGATGGATCGGTCGGGATACGCTCCGCGGCTGGCAGGAACGCGTTCATACCATCCAGCACGTTGCGGATGAGCTGTTCCATACGAAGGTTCTCGCTCGGATTCATGGATCGCTGTCGTGGAAAGGTATTGTGCGTTGGTGTATGGAGGCTGATGAACCTTGCCGACGTCCAGCACACGTCAAGTGGTCGGATCGATGATCCCATCCGGCAAGCTGGTCCATTGCGGCATTACGTTCCATCATCCGGCAGTGCCCCTACCCGTTCGCGAAGATGGAGGAGGATATCATTCAGTATCACCCCATGATGATCCATGGTGGAAGCGGATATGGTCTTCTCCAACAGCGCGATAGCTTTGCGTACGGCCTTTTCGGGCCAGATCTCCTGGTTCTCCACGATGGTGAGGCATTCGAACGCGACCATGGCGTCGCCTTTCAAAGCATGTTGAATGAACTTTTCCAGATGGTCCCGAACATCAAGTCCCGCGTTCCATATGGAGGACAGTACTACACTACGCAACTGTGCCGAACACTCATCCTCCAGTACCGAAAGGAGTTCGGTCGCTGCATGGGGTGCTTTCACCTGATGGAGCATGCCGATGATGCGCTGGCGAACACGATCATGCTCGGTCTTCGCCAAGGCTTGCAGGAGTGGGCGTATGGCTTTCGCGTCGCCGTGCACCTCGATCCGATCCAAGGCGTCAAGGGTCGCCGCCTCGTCCGCTCCGGTCAAGGTGGCGAACGCCAACTCCAAGTTGTTCTTTTTCGGCAGGGTTCTGCTCATGCCTCAAAGGTACAGGGGCAGCTCATAGGACCTTGCCGCACGAGGGCTTGCGGTCTCAGATGCTCACGTAGCTCCGACGTCCCGGACGACGTTTGAACTTGTAGCTCACCTCCACGCTCAGGAAGCTGATCGAGTCGAGCAGACCGGGATTGCCACGATTGCTTGTGTACAAGGGGTTGATGGTGCCATTCGTTCCTCGACCGGTGGGATCACTGATGTACCGTGCCAACTCCTGGTTCACCGGATCGCCGACGTACGTGGCATCGATCTCATCAAAGGTTGCGTAGCGATCGCTCACATCATCGATCAGGTCGTCCGTGAACATGATGTAGCTGAACTCCATGCCGAGGCTCAGTTGTTTCGAAAGCATGTAGCGGATACCCATGCCCATGGGCACGCCGATGTGCCATGGTGAGATCCGATAGGTGCGTCCCGACTCATTGCGGCCGGCGCCGCCTTCGGTCACCCAGCTGTACAGGTCGGTCTCGTATTTGCCATCGCGCTGTACCACGTTGGCGCCAGGTGTACCCTCGGGAGCATCACCGAGCTCACCTGTGCTCCAGCTGTGATACTGGTTCGCGATGGCCACATCGCCTCGGAACAGGTCAGCCTTCGGTCTACCGTGATAAACCCCCAGACCGATCTGGAAGGTCATGAAGAACCGTTGTTGGAACAGCGGTTGATAAGGTTCGCGGTAGGCGTTCAGGACCAAATGCCCGGAAGCGCCGATGAGATCGTTCCGGAAGCTCAAGCCACGTCCATAGTTCTTCAATTCGCTGACATCCTTCCCCGATATCATCGCTCGCTCGTCGTAGCCTACCCGGAACCAGCTCAGGCGAGCTTCCGCGGTCAGGGATCGCGTGACGTAGCGCTTGGGGTTGTTCAAGAAATCACGGAAGGTGATCTGCATACCTGGTCGCAGCCCGTTCCACTGCATCGCGGCGTCATAATTACCTAGGTCCCCATGGTAATGGTTCACATTGGCAACCACGCCGATCTCCAAGTTGCGCTGCGCCAAAGAGGGTAGGGCGACCAACGCTGCGGTCAATGACAGTATGGTTCCGCGTAGCATGTGCTCCGGTTTTGAATTGCCTGCAAGGTAGTGAATAGACGCAGGTTCTCCGGACGGTTGCCTTGGGTCAGGACCTGGAGCCGAAAAGCGCGCTACCCACCCGTATCATGGTGCTACCGGCGGATACCGCAATTCCCGCATCTGCGCTCATGCCCATGCTCAGGGTCCGGAATGGCTGTCCCAGAGCGAGCGCGAGGGGCGCCAGCTCATCGAAAAGGGTCCGCAGTTGAACGAACTCGTGATGCACGATGGTACCATCCTCGGTGTTCGTGGCCATGCCCATCAAACCGCGCAGTTCCACGTGAGGCCAACGGACTCCATCCCAGGTCCTCACGATCGCGGATGCCTCCTCGAAAAGCAAGCCGTGCTTGGTATCCTCTTGGGCGATATGCACTTGGAGCAGGATCCCGATGGTCCGATCGAGCGCTGCCGCACGCTTCTCGATCTCATCCAGGAGTTCCGCACTGTCCACAGCGTGGATCAAATGGACGAAAGGGGCGATATACTTGACCTTGTTGCGTTGTAAATGACCGATGAAATGCCACTCGATGTCTTGCGGTAGCAAGGGTTGCTTCTCACGCAGTTCTTGCGGATAATTCTCACCAAAGGCCCGTTGTCCAAGGTCATGGAGCGCCTTGATCTCGGCAACACCACGGGTCTTGCTTACCGCCACGAGCGTGACATGCGGTGGTAGCGCGGACCGCACTGACCGATAGCGTTCAAGCAGCGTGCTCATACGTCCTCCAAGGAGTACACCACCAATCCGCTTCGAAGCTTGGGTTCGATATACGTGCTCTTGGGCGGCATGGTCCCCCCCACATCGGCCACTGCTTGGAGCTCTTCGAAGCTCACCGGGTACAAGTGGAATGCAGCCTCAGCCTGACCGGTCATGACCATGCGTTCCAGTACCTGCGGCCCGTCAGCACCAGGCACGAACTTCACACGGGGGTCGGAACGCAGGTCGGTGATGCGGAGCAATGGACCCAGAATGAGCTCGCTGAGTCGGGCGGCATCCAACCGTGCCGAGGGTTCGAGCGCATCGCTAGAGGGGAGTGTCACACTGTGCCAACCTGTACGGGTGCGCACACCGATCACCCCCGGTGCGCTCACGGGACCTTCTTCCTTACGCACTGAGCCTACGCTGGCCAATCCGTCCAGCAATTCATCTTCCTTGGTCCAGCCCAATGTGGTGATGGCCCTGTCGAAGTTGTAGATGTGCAGGTCCGGTTTGGGTACGATGAAGGCAAGGCACCAGGCTTGTGGGTCCACATCGCCGGCACCACTGCTCTCAGCCAGCCTTGCACTTGAGGCCAAGCGATGATGCCCATCCGCGATGTACAACGCTGGAATTCGTGCGAAGGCCTCTTGCAGTTGCACCCGAACGAGATCATCCGTCACGGCCCAAAGGCGATGGCGCACACGGTCCGTGGTACTGAAGTCCTGGTCGGGCCGGGTGGCGGCGATGGGTTCCAACAAGCGCTGCCAATCGCTACCCTCGGGGGTGGACAAGAGCACCGGCTCAGCGTTGATGCCGGTATGTGCGAGGTACTCCGAAAAGAGGTTCTCGCGCGCTGTCAAGGTCTGTTCATGCACCTTGATCCGTCCGTCGCGGTACGCGGCGATGTTGACACCTGCGATGATCCCACGGGAAAGGATACCGCGTGACCGCTGCTCGTAGACGTAGATGCATGGTGCGGCATCACGTTCAAGGAATCCTTCATCGCAGAAGCCTTTGAACGCATTCCGGATCCGGTGGAAGCGATCCATGCGCGAACCCGGATGATGGCTGATCTCTTCCGGATGGATGACATGCAGGAAGGTGTAGGGATTGCCTGCGAGTTTGTCCGCCAACTCCTCCTTGGAGTAGGAGATGTATGAACGTGACCCGACCAGGTGGGCCTTGTCCGGGCTAGGACGCCAGGCTCGGAAGGGCCGCAGGTCGATCATCCGTTCACCTGCACGGAGGAGCGCCAGTTCACGATCTGCTCCACGAGTTCATCACCGACGCGGCCCTGAGCTTCGGCCGTAGCCGCACCGATATGTGGCGTGAGGCTCAGGTCAGGTTGTTGAAGGAGGTCGACACGCGGTTCGGGTTCGTTAATGAACACATCCAGGGCCGCTCCCCTGATACGCCCGCTCCGCAGTGCGGCCAGGAGGGCATCCTCATCGATACTGCCACCGCGCGCGGTGTTCACGATCACCGCACCTGGTTTGACCAAGGCCAGTTCGTCGACCCCAAGAACGGGTTTCCCGTCCTTCTGGGCAGGAACATGGAGGCTGATGGCATCCGCCTGTTCGAGCAACTCCTTCATCTCCACCATCTTCACCGGTACCCGAACGGATGCCCCGCTGATCTCCAGTTCAATGGCTTCAGCGGTAGCGTGGTTGTCCACGTAGATCACCCGCATCCCGCATCCCAAGGCATAGCGTGCTGTCCATTGGCCGATCCTTCCGAATCCGATGACACCAAGGGTCTTGCCGCGTAATTCGAAGCCCTTCTCGTACTCCTTCTTCAACTCCTTGAATGCACTGCGACCTTCGTTCGGCATACGTCGGTTGGCCTTGTGAAGGCTGCGCATCAAGGTGAACAGATGCGCCATCACCAATTCTGCCACGGAGATGGAGGAGGAGGCCGGTGTGTTGATCACAGGGATACCCTTGCTCTTGGCATGGGCCACATCGATGTTGTCCAGACCCACACCACCGCGCCCGATCAACTTCAGCCCGGGGCAGGCATCGATCACGTCCTTGCGCACCTTGGTTGCACTGCGCACCAGCAGGACATCCACTTTCTCCTTGTTCAGGTAGTTGGTCAATTGGTCCTGTGCGATGCTCTCCGTGGTCACCGTGAACCCTTCTTCCGTCAAGGCCTGCTTGGCGCTGGCCGCGATCCCGTCATTGGCATGTACGCGCATCGATCAACCGTGTTTTTGGGCGAAGTGTTCCATCACATCCACCAAGGCTTGTACGCTTTCGAGGGGCAGCGCGTTGTACATGCTCGCGCGGTAGCCACCCACACTGCGGTGTCCGCGGATCCCGCTGATACCGGCCTCCTTCCAGAGCGCATCGAAAGCGGGTTCCAGTCCAGCATCGTTGAGTACGAACGTGGGGTTCATCACACTGCGGTCCTCCACGGCCGTGGTACCCTTGAATTGGGGAAGACGATCGATGGCTCCGTAAAGCAACTGTGCCTTCGCGGCGTTCCTGCGTTCGGCCTCGGCCACACCGCCATTGCGCTTCAGCCACTCCAGGTTCAGCATGCTCACATACACCGCGAAGACCGGAGGTGTGTTGTACATGCTCTCCTTGCTGGCATGGTTCTTCAAGTCCAGCATCGGGCTCAGTTTGCGCCCCGTATGCCCGAGCTTCTCGGGATCCATCAGGTAGACCGTCGCACCAGCAGGCCCCATGTTCTTCTGGGCGCCGGCATAGATGAGGGCGAAGTCCGCCACGTTCACCGGACGGCTGAAGATGTCGCTGCTCATGTCGCAAACCACTGGCACGGTGGCCGTAGGCAAGGTCTTGAACTGCGTACCGAAGATGGTGTTGTTGCTGGTGAAGTGGAAGTAGTCCGTATCGCCTGGGATGGCGAATCCCTTGGGGATGTAGCTGAAGTTCCGATCCTCGCTGCTCGCCAGGACCTGCGTGTCCCCGATCAGTTTACTCTCCTTGATCGCTCGGCTGGCCCATTCACCCGTGTTGACATAGGCGCTCTTACCGCCCACCTTCATGTAATTCAAGGGCACCATGTGGAAGCCGAGGCTGGCTCCACCGCCCAGGAAGACCACCTCGAAGTGGTCCGGTGCGCCGAGCAGCTCCTTCACCAGGCCTTGCGCCTTTGCCATCACGGCCTCGAAGGGTTTGCTGCGGTGACTGATCTCCAGGATGCTCATACCGCTGCCCTCGAAGTCGAGTACGGCTTGGGCGGCCTGTTCGAAAACCTCCCGTGGCAGGATGCAGGGGCCTGCGCTGTAGTTGTGTACCTTCTTGCTGGTGGCGACGTTCATGCGCGATGCGGTTTTGAGGCGCCGCAAAGGTACATGGTGTGGGGGGCGCCTCCGGTCCACTGGAGCCATTCGTGAACGATCGCCGGTTGGATCCCGCTGCCCGGTCCTAGGACCTATGGCTTACTCCCACGTTGGGGGGCGCGGAGGTCCACATCCGCACCGAACCACCATTCACCCTTGTGCCAGAAATAGGCATCGTGCGTCATGTCGGGCCCATAGAACGCCCATTGGTCCTTCATATCGGCGCGACTAGGGGAGAGGTGGTCCATGATGATAGCGCCCAGGTCCGGATCATAACGAAGAGCCATGCTGGCCTGGAAGGAGAAGCCATAGACCTTGCGCATGGCCTTCAAACGACCCTTCCCGAACACCGGTGCACCGAAACGGGGCTTTCCTCCCTTGAAGCTGAGCACCTCGATCACCTTACGCGTCTCGGCCCGGCTATGGCCTTTCCAACCCAACAACGTGTACAAGGTGCGGCCGCCCTTCTTCACCGGGATCACCTCGTAGTACAAGGCGCCATACCAGCGTTCGGCGCCCAGTTCCGGTACCTCGGGTGAGGGGATCCGTAGGGTCTGGTCCGTCAATTCATGGATCACAGGACCACGCTCGGTGAGATGCAAGAGCATGCCATGGAACACATGACCTCCGTCGTTCCGAGGTAGGTTCCAGGTCAGCAACCGGAACGCCCCATCCGGAGCGTCCACGCGTGTCATGGGCAATTCATCCAACGGAACGGTCCCGGCATCGGCACGCTCCAACACCCGGCGCAGGTCCGAGGTGATGAGGACGTTCAAGCTGTCCTGGCGCAGGTCGTTGCTGGTGGGAAGGGTGCGGAGGTGCTTACCGATGCGCGCCGTGAGGCTATCGAGGTCCTGACCTTGGGCGCTTCCAATGCCCATGGCCAACATCAAGATGTGGAAGGATCGGATACCCATGACCATGGATGCAACGCAACGCAAGGACCGGGCCGTATGCAGCACCGGGTCAGAGGTGCATGAACTCCTTCTTCGCCAGGAGCTGTTCCTTGGTCTCGCGATGATCGGGATCGTCCACACAACAATCCACAGGGCAAACGGCTGCACACTGGGGTTCATCGTGGAATCCCGTGCACTCCGTGCATTTGTCCGTCACGATATAGTACACGTCCATGGTCTTGGGCGTATTGGCCGTGTCGGCGTCCAGCGTGGTGCCCATGGGGGTGGTCAACATCCCATGGAGCGAAGTGCCATCGGCCAACCGCCATTCCGCGCCACCTTCATAAATGGCATTGTTCGGGCATTCAGGTTCGCATGCACCACAGTTGATGCATTCGTCGGTGATCATGATCGCCATGGCGCGAGGGTCTACTTTTGTGGCCTAGGCGGAACATTCCGCCGGGAAGCGCTGCAAAGATATGATCCCGAACCCGACAGGTTTGCCCAAGGACCCGGTCGCACTGACCCTTGCCGAACGTTCAGCCGCACTGGTCCAATTGGGTTTGGTGATGCGGTCATGGGGAATAGGTGCCAACTGGCCTGGCCACAGCTGTGGGCTGAACGAGACCGAGTACGAGGAGGTGGACCAGGCCATTCGCAAAGCACACGTGTACAACGGCTGGGCCACTGAGGCCAACGTGCGATACGCGATGGCCGCTTGGGGAAAGGCGCTCACACGGGAAGTGCTGGATCCATGGATGGCGTTGTATCCTGCTTTGGAACGCAAGCGGGAACCCATCCGCACCGTGGGTGCTGTGCTCGCCGGAAACGTACCGCTCGTCGGCTTGCACGATGTGATCTGCATCTGGCTGTCCGGTCACCAGGCCAGGGTGAAGTCCTCTGCCCAGGAGCCCCACCTGATTCCTGCGCTCATGGAGGTGTTGGTTCGCTTCGCGCCAGGCACAGCGCAACAAGTGACGTTCACCTCCGATAAGCTGGGTCCTGTGGAGGCGGTCATCGCCACAGGCAGCAACAACACGGCCCGTTACTTCGAACATTATTTCGGTCACTTGCCGCGTATCGTTCGACGCAACCGGGTGAGCGTGGCCGTGTTGGATGGAACAGAAACGTTGGAACAGTTGCAAGCCTTGGGCGAGGACGTGTTCCGCTACTTCGGGCTAGGATGCCGTAACGTCTCCAAGGTGTACGTGCCACAGGACTTCCAGCTGGATCGCCTGTTCGAGGCCTTGTATCCTTGGCACGACATCATCAACCACAACAAGTACGGGAACAACTACGACTACACTCGCGCGCTCTGGTTACTGGACGGCGTCACCTTCTTGGAGAACGGGTTCCTCTTGGTGAAGGAGGATGCACAATTGCCCAGTCCCGTGGCCACGCTTTTCTATGAGCGCTACCGTGATCGAGGTGAACTGGACCAGCAGATCGACTCGACCAGGGAGCAAGTGCAGTGCATCGTTTCCCTCACGAACGTGCCCTTTGGCAAAGCACAACACCCTGGGCTGGGAGACTATGCCGATGGTGTGGATACCCTTCGGTTCCTGTTGGATCTGGCCTGATCAGGGGCAATACTCGTAGCAGCCCAGGTCGAAGCCTTCGCCATCGCAGTTCCGGTTACGTCCTGCCAGATCGATCAATGCGTCGGAGGGGCTGCTCTGACCGCGATTCCTGGCGTAAGCACTCGAAGTGAGGCGGAAGTCGCGATCGGAGATACTTACAAAGCCAGGGTCGGTGTTGCGCCAGATGGTGGATTGGACGGGGAAGTAGGCCACATTCGACGTAGGTTCGTCGGTCTTGAACAACATGTTCTCGAAGCGCACCGTGGGTAGTGCGAGCTCATTGAACCCGATCTCGAATTCCTTGGTGATGTTCCCGTGAACAATGCCGTTGGCGAAAAGACTGTTCTCAATGGATCGGACCTGCACGGTGCCGAAGGCATCCTCATAGGCGTTCGTCAAGTAGAACGCCGGAGTCTGGCGCACCGAAAGGTTCCAATTGTTCACGATGGTACTGTGCCAGAAGGTGTACTCCCCACCACCGGTCAGGGCCACTCCGTATTGACCGCAATCACCCACCAGTAGATTGTTGCTCTTGATCCGGTAGTTCCGGCTCAGGATCCCGGCCACACTGCAATTGTTGATCCTCACATTGTTCAATACCAAGCGGTTCGGACTGGTGGGCAGGTCGGTGATCAACGGCCAGGTCTCGGACTGGATGCCGATCAAGGAATTCCGAATGACCACATGGGTCATTTCATTGTCCTCGGTGTCATCCCCTTCGTTGATCCAGATCCTATCCCATTGGCCGGGCAGGTCGGCGTAGAAGGGTTCCAATCGATCGCCTTGGAACAGGATGGGAGATTGCTGCTCACCCCGCATTTTCACAGTACCACCGCGATAGACCCATAGCCCGGCCCCACCATGCATGTAGACCCGCACACCTGCTTCGATGATCAGCGTGTTGCACGAATCCACCACGCCGTACCCATAGATGACATAGGGTTTGTCGTTCGACCAGGTCACGGTCTGCCCGCAGATCTGGTTCCCATTCTGGTCGAAGCCACCGACGATGTAACTGAACGGAGGTAGCCCATTGAGCACGGTGGTCGGTCGGATGAAGTGGGCATCCTGCCCCCACGCTTCCAGAAGCACCTTCTGCTCGGTACCGTTCGTGTTGAACACCACGTGGTCGGTGATCACGAAGGGCGTGTTCACATTCCCCGGACCCAAGGTGGCTTCCACGAAGATGAACACGCTGTCCCCTCCGAGGATCTCCACGTCCGAGAAGGAGGTGCCGGGCACGCCGTCCACATTGATGCGGTAGGGGGAAGGGGTGCCCCCTTCCAAGGCGATGTCCACACGCACGGCGCGGTTGCCGGGGTTGCGGGCAGTGAATCGTTTGGTGATGGACCCCACCGTGGTGAAGATGGTGTCGAACAGGATCGAATCCCGGCTGAACTCAAGTGTGACGCCCTGTTCATCGGTGAACAGTTCCTCCTTGCGGCAGCCCGGGGCCACCAGAACGATCAGGAGCAGCGGTAGAAGGAGTAGGGCGGGTCTCAAGGTGTGCAAAGATGCGGCGTCGGCCGTTAGGACTACGCGCTTCCCGGCCGATCATTGTCCTTGTCCATCTTTGCATCGGTCAAGACGCTGTACCACAGCTTCTTCAGTGGGATTTGCAACTCCCGACTTTCCATGTACCTTTGCGGCCCCAACGGAAGTTCTGTCATGAAAAAGGATATCCACCCCTCCAACTATCGCCCTGTCGTTTTCAAGGACATGTCCAACGAGTACATGTTCCTCGGCAAGAGCTGCGCTAACACCAAGGACTCGGTGAAGTGGGAGGACGGCAACGAGTACCCTCTGGTGAAGCTGGACATCAGCCACACCTCACATCCCTTCTACACCGGTAAGATGATGCTTGTGGACACCGCCGGTCGCGTGGACAAGTTCAAGAAGCGTTTCGCCAAGCACCAGGAGAAGAAGGCCGAGTGATCCTCAACCTGATCAATACTGAAAAGCCCCGGATATCCGGGGCTTTTTTCTTGTGAAGGGAAACAGGTGGATCAACTGGACAATGGGTCGCTCAAGATCTTATCAAGCAGACGGCCGGTAGCACGTCCCATCACGTGCAAATGAACGAAGCCTGGGGTCAACCGACCTTGAATGCTTCGCTCATGCTGAGCCCTTCCCGGATCAGTTCCAAGGCTTTGGCGATCCGCCGCTTCCTGGCTTCATCTTGCTTGGCGTCGGTCACCCATTCCACATATTCCTGCTGGCAGGTAGCTGAAAGGGTGTTCCAACGCTCCCATGCATCCTCGTCGTGCTGTAGTACATGTTGAAGGTCCTGAGGAAGTGCAGAGGTCTGCTTGCCATTCCGTGACTCGGACGCTCGGGTGGTAGGTCGCCCTTGTTTCAAGGCCAGCTTCAACAGGTCGACGAAGGCCTTCTCATTCACCGATTCGCCCTCTTCCAGCTTGTATTTCCGGAGCTCGCGCTCCTCGTCCTTGTCGGTCAACTTGAACAGGCCGCTGGCATCCTTCAGGCTGCTTCCCTTGTGGAACCAGATGCTCACACAGGTCTTCAGGGGATGCATGCTCAGTACCATCGAGCCGCTCTCGAAGTGCGGCGCGTTACCGCGCCAGACCTCTTCGATGGTCTCGTCGGTGGAATGGATCAACTGGCGTAACCGGATCATCAGCTTACGCTGCCATTCGGGTTGCTCAGCTATGAATAGGTTGATCTGTTCCTGGGCTTGCATGGGAGACTACGATGATGGGGCGAATCTAATACGCGGTAAAGCCGATGTGACCGGAAGGTTATCACCGATCCATCAGCACCGTTCCAACACCACGGCGTACCCCTGACCCACCCCGATGCACATGGTGCAGAGCGCGAAGCGTTTACGGGTGGCCTGAAGCTCCAAGGAGGCGGTTTGCAGGAGGCGTGCACCGCTCATCCCCAGTGGGTGTCCCAGGGCGATAGCCCCACCGTTCGGGTTGATCCGGGGGTCGTTGTCCGCGATGCCCAGCGACCGTGTGCAACTCAGCACCTGGGCGGCGAAGGCCTCGTTCAGTTCCAGGATGTCCATGTCGGCCAAGGTGAGCCCGGCACGCTGCAAGGCCAACTGCGAGGCACGTACGGGGCCGATCCCCATGATGCGCGGCTCCACGCCGACCACGGCACTGCACACGATCCGGGTGAGCGGCTTCAGCCCATGGGTTTTCAAACCCGCGTCACTGGCCACCAGCACGGCGGCCGCACCATCATTCAATCCGCTCGCATTCCCAGCCGTCACACTGCCGTTCTTGCGGAACGCGGGTTTCAACCCGGCCAGGCCCTCCAGCGTCGTCCTCGCTTTCACGAACTCGTCCTGCGCGAAAAGCACCGCTTCGCCTTTGCGCTGGGGGATGGCCACCGGCGCTATCTCCAAGGCAAGTCGACCGTTCTGTTGGGCCAACGCGGCCTTTTGCTGGCTCCACAGTGCGAAGCGATCCTGGTCATCCCGGGTGATGGCCTGCTCCATCGGAAGGTCCAACAGGTTCTCCGCCGTTTCGCCCATGGCGTCCACCCCATACCGGTCCTTCATCTCCGGATTCACGAATCGCCACCCGAAACTGCTATCGAAGAGTTGTGCATCACGGCCATACGGCGTACTGGTCTTGCTCATCACCCAGGGACCGCGCGTCATGTGCTCCACCCCCCCCGCGATGAAAAGGTCGCCACTGTTCGCGGCGATGGCACGCCCGGACTGCACCACCGCGCTCATTCCGGAGGCACATAAGCGGTTCACTGTTTCTCCGGGAACGGTCACCGGCAAGCCCGCCAATAGCACGGCCATGCGGGCCACGTTCCGATTGTCCTCGCCGGCCTGGTTGGCACAGCCCAGGATCACATCGTCGATGGCTGCCTGGTCCAACCCCGGATGGCGGTCCACCAAGACCTTGATCACATGTGCAGCCAGGTCATCGGCCCGAACGGGGGCAAGGCTGCCGGTGAAGTTGCCGATGGGCGTGCGTATGGCGTCGACGATGTAAGCTGCGTTCATCTCACGAGTTCGATTGTTCTTCCGGGAACCATGCCTTCCCTGTGCGGTAGACGGTCCCTTTGAAGAGCGCGACGGTCTCCGCGCGTTGGTTGATAACGGTGATGTGGTAGATGCCGATGCTGCGGGTGAGGCTCATCTCTTCGCTGGTCGCCGTGAGCACATCCCCCTCCTTCACGGCTTTGGTATGGCTGATGCTCGTCTCCACACTCACGCATTGGATGCCGTGGCTATTGGCCGCGAAGGCCAGACAGCTATCCGCCAGGGAGTAGGTGATGCCACCATGGGCGATCGCGAATCCGTTCAGCATTTCAGGACGAACGGTCATCCGTAACGCGCACCGACCGGTGTCGATGGCCACCCGCTCGATGCCCAGCCAGATGCTGAACGGGTCGTTGTCGTACATGCGGGCTACGACGCGTTGGGCAAGGGTGGTGGCAGGCATCAGGGGCCGAAGGTATCGCCTCTGTAAGTGATGAGTGACAGCGTGCTAGGCGATGACGGTGGCCGTTCATCGGGACTCGTCCGGTTCGACAGTTGATCAGAACAGTTCCTTCGGTAATGCGCCTTCGTGCTCCAACAGCCACTTCTTGCGCCACAAACCGCCGACATATCCCGTAAGTAGGCCATCCACAGCGATCACCCGGTGGCAGGGTACGATGATGGGGATCGGGTTGGACCCGCATGCATTGCCCACGGTCCGACCAATGGCCTTGCCGCCGATGCGATCACCGATCCCTTGATAGGTCATGGTCCTTCCGAACGGAATGGTGTCCAAGGCATCCCACACCAACTTCTGGAACCGCGTACCCATCCGTTGCACGGGAAGTTCGAACTGCTTGCGGGTACCAGCGAAATAGGCATCCAATTGCCACTGTGCTTCCATCAACACCTTTGGAACTTTCGCTTGACGCACCGGTATGGGATCGAACGAAAGTCGCGTGATGAGCGCACCATCGCTCTCGATCCACAGCTTGCCGATGGGGGAGTTGAGCACCGCCACATGCAGTGGGGCGAACAGTTCAGGTTCGGGCTTCTTCGTGGCCATGGGAACAGGCGGTAACTTCGGGCAAATTACAACGCATGGCCTGGTTCACGCCCGACTTCAACAAGTTCTTCATCGACCTGGCGCCCAACAACAACAAGGAGTGGTTCGATGCCAACCGGAAGCGTTATGAGCAGAGCGTGAAAGAACCGTTCGAAGCGTTCGTGGCCGAGGTGATCAAGCAGGTGGCCAAGGTGGACCCCAAGGTGAACATCACCCCGCGGGAGGCCATCTTTCGCATCAACCGCGATGTACGCTTCAGCAAGGACAAGGCCCCCTACAAGTCGCGGATGTCTGCAGTGGTGGCCGCAGGAGGCCGCAAGGACCACAGCACCGGTGGCATCTACTTCGAACTGGGGCCCGAGAACGTGGCCTTCTACGGCGGGCAGTACATGCCCGAGAAGGAACAGCTACAGGGGATCCGTGAGCACATCGCTGCCAACCTCGCTCGGTTCAAGAAACTACGCACCGCCAAGGCCTTCGTGGACCGTTTCGAGGGCATCCAAGGTGAACGGAACAAGATCGTTCCGAAGGAGTTCAAAGAAGCCGCCTTGAAGGAGCCATTGATCGCGAACAAGCAGTTCTACTTCATGGCGGAACTCCCCCCGAGCACCGTCTCAGACCCCAAGCTGGTGCAGATCCTGCTGGACCATTACAAGGCCATGAAGCCGATGAACGACTTCCTCGCCGAAGGCCAACGAAGGGGCTGAACGCAGAAAGGCGCCCACCGAGGTGGACGCCCTTCCCTTTCACCAAAGTATCCGCTTACTGAGCGTTGCCGGTCAGCGTGATCTCCAGTTCGATGTTGTCGTTCAGGATCATGTCCTTTGCGCCAGTGCTCCAAGCCACACCGTACTTCTGACGGTCGAAGGTGAGCTTGCCGGTGGCCTTGGCCATTCCGTTCTCCTCGGTCACGACGATATCGGTCACCTTCTCCTCGTTGGTCTTGCCGCGAACGGTCAGGTTGCCGTAGGCCGTGTTACCCTCCACGCGGGTGATGTCGAAGGAAGCGGTGGGGTACGTTGCCACGTCGAAGAAGTCGGGCGACTGGAGGTGACCCACCAGCATGGACTTGGTGCCTTGCTTGCTGCCATCGGGAGCGTAGATCGTATCCAAAGGTGCGATCGTGTTCAGGTCGGCCACGAATCCACCAGCCGTGATCTGACCACCTTTCAGGGACATCTTGCCTTCCTTCAGGCCGATGGTACCGAAGTGGCTCTTCACACCGAGCATGGTGCCGGTCCATTTCACGCTGCTGTTGGCGGCGTCAACGGCGTAGGACATTTCCATGGCGGCGAGAGCGGCCAGGCTGTCTGCGGTTGCTTTTTCCTTGTTCGCAGCGATCTCAGCTTCGCTGGGACCACAGGCCACGAGGAACAATGCTGCAAGGGCAGCGACGGATAGAGAAAGGGCTTTCATTGTGCGGTTGAGGGTTGTTTCGGGCGGCAAATGTAGGCAAATAATTTTCCATGGAAACAAATTCGAGCTTGAACTTGTCAACACGCCTATCAACGATCGCCTTCAATACACCTTCAGCCGTTCGCCCGGCGTCGCAGTAAGAGCGAGGGCCGGTACCGGTCCTCGCCATATCGGGCCTGCAGGCCTTCTAGCACATCCAACCAATGGGCAGCACCCTTTTCTTCGGACCAGGCCAGCAGGCCTTTCGGATAGTTCACGCCCTTGGTCATTGCCAGGTCGATGTCGTTGGCACTGGCCACCTGCCAGAAGAGTGCATCGTAGGCTTCGTTTAAAAGCATGGCCAGGATGCGTTCCACGATCTGCGCCGAAACCTCCGCCGGGTCTCCAGACGAAGGAGGGGACCCTGCGATAGACCCTACTGAGGTCTGTGGTAGGATCGCGCCGCTCGTATCATACTGGTAGTAGCCCCGCCCGCTCTTCCGCCCCAACCTGCCGCTCTCCACTTGCCGTTGCTGCGTGAAGCTCGGTTTGTAGCGCGGGTCATAGAAGAAAGCCTCCCAAACGGTCTTCGTCACCGTGAAATTGATGTCGTTGCCGATGAGGTCCATCAGTTCGAAGGGCCCCATCTTGAAGCCCACACTCTTCATCGCCGCATCGATGGTGGGCATGTCAGCGATACCCTCTTCGTAGATGCGGATGGCCTCCCCGTAGAAGGGCCGCGCCACCCGGTTCACGATGAAGCCAGGGGTGTCCTTGCAGACCACGGGGGTCTTGCCCCAGGCCTGCATCAGGGCTGTCATGCGCGGGGCGATAGCTTCATCGGTGGCCAGTCCGGGCACCACC
>Ga0116158_10000115_pt1 | contig 92226 bp, 73 predicted proteins | sample AD_UKC052_MetaG_FD_89883 | JGI IMG/M metagenome (GOLD analysis project Ga0116158, IMG submission 89883) | Active sludge microbial communities of municipal wastewater-treating anaerobic digesters from USA - AD_UKC052_MetaG | ecosystem: Engineered > Bioreactor > Anaerobic > Digestate | place: USA... | reverse complement strand
GGAGCGGCCTGACATCATTCTCACGAACTACAAGCAATTGGAGTTCATGCTGGTACGCTCTGCAGACCGTCCGTTGTTCACCCCAGCCCTCCGCTTTCTTGTGCTGGACGAAATCCATAGCTATCGCGGGGCTCTTGCCACCGAGATTGCCTGCCTGATCAGGCGGCTGAAGGCGCGATGCCAGTTGAAGCCTGGGGACATGCGCTGCATCGGCACGTCAGCAACGGTTTCTGAGGGAGCTGGCGGAGATGAGGCGTTGGTGGCGTTTGTCCGATGTCTGTTCGGCGAGGAATTCAGTGTTGCAAGCATTCTTGGCGAGGAGACCATCGCTCGAGTGGACAAGGGCGCTGCGTATACGCCGCCTCTTCCGAAGCTAGATCCAATCGAATTGAACGACTTTCCCGTGGACGATGCCCTCAAGATTCTCGCGCTTGCTCAGCGGATAACAGGAAAGGAGCCGCCTCAAGAGGGTGCGCTTGCGTCAAAGGTGGCGGCCATGCTGGACGGCAACCGTGTTGTTGGGGTTCTTGAAGCGGCATGTGTTCAGCCGTATTCCCTCTTGGAGCTTGCCGCGAAGGTTCGCGAATCGATTCCTGCCGCCAAGGATATCGATGACACATCCCTGCAGGCGCTGATCGAGGCCTACTTGTTGGTTGGCAGCACGGGCAGTGATGACGATCCGCCCATTCTCCGCCCGAAATTGCACACCTTCTTCCACGGCGTCTATGACGTGGGGCTGTGTATGAATCCTGCGTGTCGGACTCTCATACGCGACGGCTCAGATCAATGCCACAACTGCGGCAGTGTCGTGCGTCCTGCTGTGCTCTGTCGAACCTGCGGCCAGGACTTCGTCAAGGTGCGGTTTCCCGATGATCCCCGCGCCGTTCCTCAGCCAAACGACGACTTCAAGAGCGATGACAAAACGGGGTTCATCACCCCTCTGATCCATCTGGAAGCTGGCGATGACGGGGATGACGATGACAGCGGCGAGGAGAAGCCCAAGAAGCGGAAAGGCTCCGCGCATGACAAGCTTGTGGACGAGTGGGTTTGTCACAGGTGCGGCATGGTGCATGAGAAGGAGCCGGAGGCTTGCGGGCATTGTGGCAGCACATCCGCGTTGACCGTTCAGAAGGTGCTCCGCGGCAGGGGGAATACCTGCCCCGTCTGTAACAGCACCTATACCAGAGGCGATATACTAACGCTGCTGAGATCTGGCATTGCATCGACCAACTCTCTCCTGGCAACGCATCATCTTGATCTATTGAGCGGCGAAGATCGAAAACTCATCGTGTTTGCCGACAACCGGCAGGAGGCAGCGCACCAAGCGGGATACATGGGTGACCGTCACCGCCAGTTCGCAGTCCGGCATGCAATCGAGAGTGTAGTTCGACAGTCCGGGCAAGACGGCATCGGGCTCAAGGATCTGCCCCAGCGACTCCTGACGAGATTTCAGGAGATTGGGCTGATTCCCTTGCGGCTCACACAGGACGACAGACGGAAGTGGCTCAGAGCGCTTGAGATCGAGGCCGTTAGCGAGTTCTGCCGCTCTACCCATCAGCGCGTATCTGTTGAGAATCTGGCGTTGGTCGAGGTCCAGTATGAATTCCTCGGTGACCTCGCCAAGGATCCAGCATTCGTGGAAGCCTGCAAACTGGCAGGGATCAAGGTTGATGACGGGGCCTTGGTTCTCCGATGCATTCTGGACCGCATGCGTCGTAGCCGGGCTGTTGGGTTCGACTTCTTCCAGCGCTATCTGGACCCTGAGCGGGAGCCCTGGGTGTTGTTGGTGGAAGATCCGTACGCGGTTACATTCCCCGAACACGAGCGAAGCCCCGTCTTCTTCATGTTGGAGCGCAGCGAAGCTGCAAGACACGCGCCAGGTGGTTTCACGTTTCAAGCACTCCACAAGGATACGCCGCGAAGCGGCGGTGCAATCCTCAAGATAATGCGAGTTGCGGGGATCACGAACGATAGCAAGGCCGACGCGTGGATCAGGGAGTCTGTCCGACTGCTACAGGAATACGAGATTCTGCAAACTCCGGCGATCCTTCCGCCCAGAGTAAGGACTGCTATCGGTAGAGGGCGACCTCTCCAGATATCGCCTTCCGTTATCCGCATGGTGCCAGCGCAGAAGGGCTACAGGTGTCAGAGATGCCAAGTGTGGCGTCCCTATCGGGGGCAAGCCTGCTTCTCGCCGAAATGTCGAGGCGCGTTCTCGGAGCAGAAGGAATGCGGGGCAGAGACCGAATCGTACTACGTGAAGCTCTACACATCTCAGACACCTAAGAGGATGCTGGTGGAGGAGCATACAGCTCAAATCGATCAGGACCAACGAGCCAAGCGAGAGATGGATTTCAAGAATGGACGGCTCGACGTACTGGTCTGCAGTCCTACGCTTGAGCTGGGCATAAACATTGGGCCGCTCCTGACGGTATTGCTGCGAAATGCGCCGCCGACACCCGCGAACTACATCCAGCGTGTTGGTCGAGCAGGACGGCGACTCCGCATAGGATTCGCCTCCACATTCTGCGGCATGGGGGCTCATGACAGGCACTGCTTTGAGAACCCTCCGTGGCTTGTTCGCGGGGAATTCTCGCCTCCTTCCATTCGAATGGACAATGCCCCCATTCTTGCCAGACATGTGCGTTCGTTCGTGCTGGAGCAGTTGTCCAAGGAACTGCCCCAACTGATGGGCGATCTGGTCGAGGACTTGGATCAGCCGACTCAGCTCGATCTGAGCGAAGTGACGCCGCTGCTTAATGAGGTTCGTGAGCAGACAGATCGTCTGTCCAATGCGGCCCAAGGGGTCTTCGATGGTGCTCAGGGTTTGGGCGACGAATTTCTCCGGCGCACGATAGATGGGATGCCTGGCGAAACCGAAAGGATACTCAACAACTGGTTCCAGCTGATCCAGCGGTTGCACAAGGAGTTTGAGGAGTATCGCACGATTACAGCCGATCGTCAGGCCAAGCAGAAAGCTGCGGCTCGCGAGCGGGCGTATCGGGAACTGACGCGAAATCAAAACACAGCCTACATGCTGAACTACTTGGCGAATGAGGGCTTGCTTCCCTCCTACCAGTTCCCCACAGACACGTTCTCTCTCGAACCCGGCGTGAATGACACGCCGACGCTTCGCCGTCCCGCATGGATCGCCTTGTTTGAGTTCGCGCCGGGGAATCTCGTATACGCGAACGGTCACAAACTGAAAAGTATCAGGGCTTTCTTCGAGGGCAGGAACAAAACCTCAACCAGCGCAAGCGGGGGAACCCTTGAGGCTTCGGGTCGGGTCAGAGGATACTGCTTCTGCGACAAATGCGGATTCGCAACCGAGGATGCTCGCAACACCTGTCCAGTGTGCGGGGAGCAGGTCTCGGATCGCTTCAATGTGGCGTTCATAGAGTCATTTGAGGCGGAGCAGTCCACACAAATCACGTCTGCCGAAGAAGGCAGAGAGCGCGCCTACTTTCAAAGAAAAGAGCACCTCATCGCAGAGACGGGCACAAGTGTAGAGATATACCCATATCCGTTCTCGCAGTTGGAGTTGTGCAACAAAGCAAAGATCCTGGTCACGAATTGGGGGCGACGACCGTCGTTCAACGTCGATGGCGAGAGGTTCGATCTCTGTCCAAGCTGCGGCAAGCACAGACCCAGCTCCCTCACAGACAAGAGGCGAGCAGCGTGGGACACAGACCATGCCAAGCGATGCAGCGGACAGATTTCGCCCTACATCCTTGGTTACGAGTTTTCTGCGGATGCGTTGGTGCTCCCCATGCCTGGACGCCTCGTGCCTCAAGAATCAAGCGAGGTTTTCGCACGAACATTGGGTAGCTCGCTGGTGGCTGGAGCCGTTGAGCTTCTTGAGGTCGAGCCCGATGAGGTGGCCTTCTTCTATCACAACGCCCCTGGAGGGGGTGTTGAGATTGTGTTCTACGAGACCATGCCAGGCGGCGCGGGTTATCTCCGAAGGCTTGCAGCCTCACTTCCGAAATGGGCGGCAGTATCCATGTCTCGGCTCTTTGACCACGACTGCGCCAAGGCATGTTATCGGTGCTTGAAGAGCTATAGGAATCAGCCGTTCCACGACAAACTTGATAAAAACGCAATCGGTGACGTGCTGTTTCAGCTCTCGAATGCCGAGATGATCGGTGCCATTCACAGCGCCACGCGGAGCGATGGCATACGGCAAAGTACCAGATGGGTCGATGCAAACACAAAGCCTCCCACGCAAGACACTGTGATCGAGAGACGCCTGCTTGGTGCAATTCAGCAGCGCGGCAGACTGCCCGATCCCGTCGCGCAGCGTGAATTCCATTCTCAGTCGGGATTGCTCACCATTGCCGACTTCGCGTACGAGGACGAGAAGATCGCAATATACTGCGACGGCTTTGCCTATCACGGCAGTAAAGAAGCCCTCGCGACAGATGCGGAGAAGCGCAATACGCTTCAGGCGCAGGGATGGGCTGTGCTGACTTTCTGGGGCAAGACAATCCTCAAGTATCCGGAAAGGTGCGAAGAACAGATCTGGCGAGCATTCGAAGCTAGACGACGCACTTGACGCCTGTGCACACGTGCGAGAGGTGGTGGAGATGACCACGCTCCGCATCTCCGCCAAGAATCTGGGCCAGTTGTCGCTCTTTGGATTCTGTCCTCGTTGTTTCTGGTTCCAGTGCAAGATGGGATTCAGGACGCCCTGGTCGATCTTCCCTGGCGTCTTCTCCTCCTTCGACGCGTTCCAGAAACGAGTCGTCCACGGGTTCTTTGAAAAGCACGGCAACCTTCCGCCTTGGTTAGGTGCTCTTGCGAATCTCGGCACTCCCGTTCCTGTCCCGCATCACTCAAAGTTCCGATACCACGACAAAGGCATGGACATTCTCCTGACCGGAATGCCTGACGAAATGCTACGGCTGCCCAATGGATGGCTGCATATCCTGGACTACAAGACGGCGAGGTACACGGAGGGACAAGATAGACTACTCCCAATATATCGCACTCAACTAAACGGCTACGCCCTGATTGCAGAGAGGCTAGGCATGGGGAAAGTCGCGGGGCTGGCGCTGGTATATTTCGAGCCGCAGACTGATGTTGAGAACGAGAATGCTGGCGAAGCAGTGAAGAAGAAGGGGTTCGATTTGGGATTCCGAGCAACAGCCGTTCCAATCGATTTGGATTTGGAGACCATCCCGCCATTGCTCAGGAAGGCGAGGGAGCTGTTCGACTTGCCGGAAGCACCTGGAGGCAAGGACGGGTGCAAGGATTGCGAACTGCTCGCCCGGCTTCTGCAGGTTGCAGGTCGGAGAACTGTCACCACCTGAAGAGGAGAAAGGGCCTAGTTCCCGAAGCCCGAGGGGACCCACCTCCATAAGGGATCCCTTATGGAACCTTCTGGGGAGGGGGTCTCAGGAAAGCCAGGAGATCATCTCTGAGCTGCATCCAATTGTCTTCGTTTGCTACCTCTAGCTTGGGCAGGATGTATCCCCTCATCACAAGCAAATCGAACTCGTCCTCCGAGATAACATTCTTTCTCGCGAGCATCTTGGCGAGGTCGTCAACTCGAATGCAGTGAGCATAGGCTTCCTTGGGCAGTGCCCTGGCGTCCTTCTCCGTTCTCTCTTCGTCTGTCGTGTCATTCATTCTGATTTCCTATCTGTTGAATCCGCTGTTCTTGAGCGGTCGCCTTGGCACTGAGCAGATGGCTGAGTGATTTGAAGTACGCCCGGTCACAAGTCAGCGCCGCTCGCTCTGTTTGTAACTGTCGAATCCTGCGAGTCCACCGAGTTGACTGCAGCGAAGCCCCAATCATCGCTCCTAACAACATGGCCATGGCAATTGAGATAGTGTCAGTCATGACAGAGCTTCTCGCCTCCTCCCCAAAGAATTCCACAAACAACGGGTTCTGGGATACCTGCTGGAACGTGGTTTGCGGAATAGCCCCGTCCGCCTTTCTTGCCGACAGGGGATTTCGGAGTATCCCTTCTACACCACCGCCCCATTCGCGAGCGCCGATTCGAAGGCCCGGTCAACATACGCACTGCTGATTGTCAGGTAGACCATTGTGTTCTGGATGTTTCTGTGCCCCAGGCGCTGCTGGATGACTTGGATGGGAACTCCGCTGTTCGCCAGATGCGTTCCGAGACTATGCTTGAGGATGTGAGGGTGCCTCTTCTGCTCAGGCAATCCTGCTTCCTCTGTCAGCCCCTGAAAGATGCGGAAGAACTGACTGCGGCTGACGGGCGTTCCCTTGCGGGAGACGAACAGGTGGGGGTCGGCGTTCTTTGGGCGTTGTCTCAACCAGCCTTTGATCGCTTTCACCTCGTCTTGAGCGAGTTGTTGCCAGTTAGAGATGCTCCCTTTACCCCTGACACAGCGGATGTTTCCCGCCTCCAGATCGATGTTTTCTGTCGTAATGTTGCATAACTCATGCGCCCTCAAACCATGGCGATAGGCGAGGAGGATCATGCAGTAGTCTCGTGGACTCTGCCGTTTCGCCTTGTCCAGCAGGGCTCTCAGCTCGTTGTGAGTCAGGAATTGGATGGTCTCTTGGCGCTTGCTCATATCGGGAGCCTCCAATCGAATGCAACGAATCAGTTGAACTGTTGCATCACATTGCGCCGTGGACGGAGGGGTGTCGTCAAGGCCCTTCGGACTCCGCATAGCAGCTGGGCGTCTCAGCGAAGGTAGGAGTCAGAGCTTCGGCGGCTGCACCTGGCTAGTCCGCCCCCCCAACAAGCAGATGAATGCGGGCTGCCTCGTCCGCACCATGCCCGGCCAACTCGATTTTGCCGCTCTGCCCCTTAAGCAAGTCGGGGAACGAAGCCTTTCCCCGTCCAAGGACGACTCCGGATGAAGACAAACTCTCGAACTCAACGGCAACGGTGGTGGGGTGCCCACCCATTGTCTTCCACCCATGGAATGTCATGGTTCCGGAGTAGCCCCAAGGTTCCTTCTCCCAGTTCCCGAAAGAGAAGCATCCAGTCAGATCTCTGATGTACGGTTCTGCATACTCCACTGATATGGAAGCCGAACCCCCTCCGAGAACCTGTGTTCCGCTCTTCATCTTTGCAGCGAGAGACAGCGCGACGACCACAACCGCCGCCCCTCCAAGAATAGACAGAACGAACCGAAGAGGCGGAGGGCGACCCATGAACTTCGAGACAGCCCAAATAGTAAGAGGCATTGCCAGCGCGGCAAAGATGGTGGCCATTACGATCCGGCCAATTACGGACATTTCCGTCAAGACGGCGCAGACCACCATCAACAACCAGAGCGGACTTGAGAGAAGTAGCAGCAAGATTCCCTCACCAAGGTGTCTGGCAGCCTGATCCGCACCCTCTGGTACTATCACTGAGCCGCCGCAGGTCAGGCACTGTACTGTTTCGCCTGGGCAGGAGAACCCCTGTAGAGATGTGCCGCAATGAGGGCAGGCAAAAGACACCTGCTTTCGGCTAGGCGGTGAATTCTGGGCGGGGATAGGAGTGGAGAGTTGTTCCGCAGCAGCCTGGGCTTTCTTGATCGTGAGCAGTCTCTCCTTCTCCCTCACCTCCTGCAACTTTGCTGTCTTTGCCACTAGACACGAAAGGCAGAGCGCCCCGCTGGTTTCGACGACAGCGCCACACTGCGGGCACGTGTTAGAGGCGTTAGGCGCGGGATCAGCAACGACCGGAGTACTGTTCGGTACTGTGATTGGGATGCCGCAATTGACGCACTTGATGGTGCTTCCCGCGCCACGGTCGTCGATTACGTGGCTCTTTCTACATGCAGGACACTCGAAGTATATGTCTTCCACTCAGACGCCTCACTATCTATCCAGGACGTCGGATCTACTCCTGATACACCACGAACTTGTCGAGACTTCGATCGTATCTGTACGTCCAATTTCCCATCTGGAAATTCCCTGAGTAGTTGCCTGGTCCGCTATTGATTGCGAATTCCTTTAAAGCCTCAACGTTGTATTGTTGCTGCGTATTCAGATCGTGCGCCTTCTGCGAGGCTTCCTCTACCGTCTCGAATGCCCCGCCGAATCTCCCATAGTGTTTGGCGAGATACTGGTTTTCTTCTACCGTGCGCATGCCATTGCGTGAGCGACCTTCCGTAACCTGCCAACGGGGTGGTGTTGTTGTGGCGGGCGAGATATTCGACCCCCGAGCCAGGGCCGTCGCATCGGCGCGATAGGCCTTCAAGACATTTCTTGCGAACTCGTTGCTTTGAGCTGCGGCTTTCCGGTACCAGTAGAGGGATGCGTCGATGTTCTTGCCGACTCCAAGACCCTCCGCATACATCTTGCCCAACGTAATCTGGGCCTCGTCTTCGCCTTGTTCGGCGGCGAGCCGGTAGAGTTCGGCAGCCCTCTCGTAACTTCGTGGGACGCCCACACCGTCATAATACAGCGCTGCCAACCCCATCTGTCCCAACGGCCAGCCCTGATCTGCTGCTTTCTGGTACCAGTAGAGCGCCTGCTTGGGATCTCTGGGCACGTCGTCACCGATCAAGTACATGTAGGCAAGGGCGCAACGAGCTCTTGGCTCCCCCTGCTTGGCCGCCTTGAGGAACCACTGCCGCCCGGTGGTCTTGTCTACCTTACTGCCCTTTCCTGTGCAGTACATCAGTCCGGCGTTGAATTGCGCGTCGGAATGTCCTTGGGCTGCGGCCTTCAGGATCCATTTCAGGCCTTCACGTTCGTCTCTCGCCCTGTAGTCTCCCAACGCATAGGCGAGTCCCAACTCGAACTGCGCATCCGGGAATCCGGCTCGGGCAGCGTTCTCTATGCATGTGAATCCCAGTTCCTCGTTCAGCGGCAGCAACACGCCCTCCAGCATCATTGAGCCTATAGTGTACAGGGCTTCGCGGTCCCCTTGGAGGGCAGAGTGCCAATCGTTCGAAAGCGCGGCCACGTAAGCGTGGAGATAGCCATTCGAGGTCTGGCTTGGTAGCGCCCACGCTTCCTGTGCCGACATCGCCTGAGCACCACGATGATTGCTGGTGACTCCAACTTGGCCGCGAAGACTGGGATCTAGGCGAAAGCGCGTGGTTGGATCGAATTCATTCCAAGGAAACCCGAACTCCCCCTCTCCATGCTTCAGGAAGAAGAAGTCCTCGTCAACTCGGGTTAGCCTCCCTCGCAACACCCGTGAGGTAATCTCGTTTGTAACAGTAACGACAGAACCCGCACGTAGGAACGGCTGACGGGAGATAATATGAGCGAGCCTGATTTGGTACTCAAGGAAGAGACGCTCGGGATCGATGTCCTTCAATGACAAGGATCTGGCGGAAGCGGCGGGTGAAGCGACAGGGCTGCTTACGAGGGAGCGCAAAGGCGCGTGCAGCTGCTGTTCTTCCATCACCTGTTGGGAGGGAGCATCTACTGGCCGGGTGTGTGAAAGGGATGAGGCAGGAGAGGAAGGCGACGCGGTTGTCGATTCCTTCTGCTTCGGCAGGTACGTCCACAGCAGATAGACCACGCCAGCTACGGCCAGCAGGACCACTGTAATGCGCAGGTTCATGATCACGACCCACGCAAGGAAGACAACACCTGCGACGATGCCAAAGATCATGGCATAGGACCATAGCCCATGATCACCCGTGAAATGCCAGACAACCAGCGACAGCACGGCCACCATCGCCAGAAACATCCAGAGTGATATTCCATCTCTGTTCACCAGACACCGGGAGCCCTCTCTCTGGAGTGTTGGGCAGCGATTCGCTGACTGCTTCAGTCCACCACGCTCTGCCCGAATCTACCGCCCTTAACTTGCTCCGAAATCAGAGCAATTACACTTCCTGTGTGCTCTATCGTCAAGTTCCGATATCGGAGCACCATGCCCTCGAATGTTGTCGGCGCACAGGTCAGGAAGATCAGGGATGCTCACGGCTGGTCGCAGGAAATGCTGGCAGCCCGATGCAATCGCTATGGCTGGGATGTGAGCCGAGGAACCGTCGCCAAACTGGAAGCCAAAATCCGCTGCGTCAATGATGAGGAACTCCGGATACTCGCCAGGGCGCTCAAGGTGTCCGTGGACGACCTCTACCCAGAATCCGGGCGGGGGCGATAGTGTTCACTGATTTCCGTCGTTGTTGATTCCTTCGCACTAAGCCCTTATCTGGGGTCTGTGACTGAGCAGACCCCAGAACCAGCCTTCGTTATGGGCGACGGCGACCGCTTCCACGCGATCCTTGTCTCCGACTCAGTCCGGTATGACGCAGAACCTGGCGTGGAGACCGTCCTGACCTTCTTCATCATCCGGCACGGACATGGCTTCTCAATTCATCATGTCCTGAAGACGTTCAGAGAGGACAAGTGCATCAGCCGCCTGGTTCAAACCAAAAAGGGCATTTCCCAGGAGAAGGTTGAATCGGAATCCACTGCCATCCGCGAGGTCTTCAGTCATGCGGTGGAGGCGAAGTCAGGCGTGAAACTCCGCTGGCATGAATTGAACTTGAGACTGGTGGAGAGCAGCGAAGAGCAAGTCCGCCTCATCAAAGCCTGGGGGCGAGTCAACGTATGGACAGAGTGAAGAACATCGTTGGCGGCAAAGTAAGACGCCGCAGGCAGAAGTTGATGCTGAGCCATGAAGAGCTCTCTCAACGATTGGCAGCCCTTGGAGTCATCATTTCCACCGTGAGAATCATGGCTATCGAGCGAAGGGAAGTCCCCGTCTATGACTCTGAAGTCGCTGCCCTTGCCGAAAGTCTGGAAGTTACTGTCCACTGGCTTGTAACGGGACGGGAGTTTCGGGAGCGGCAGCAGCAGGCAAGAGCGCAATAGACCTTCGCTTCTGACGCTCCTCTTCGAACCATCTCACCATCAGGTTCCTCAGCTGTCTGTCCACATGGGTGATTCCGACCTCGGAAATGCAGCGCCGATGTAGGTCTCTGCGCTTCCACCCCCGTCTGTGAGCCGTCCAACGAGTGCAACCAAATGGAAGGGCTCCAGGGAAAGGCATCCAGCGCAGCATGGGAGAACTCATCGCCCAATCCCACAGCGCTGTCGGTAGGAAAGGACATCTCGCAGGGCTCTTCAGGTTCAAGATGCGCTGGGCGGAATGCTCGGGCATCAGATGAGCATAGAGAGCGGCGAAGAACGGCGACACGGCTAGCCACGAACGCCCTCCAAACGCCCCACGTGCCTCGAAGGCAATCGTGCGGTCATCTAGTAGCCCCCGAATTTCAGGAAGGTCAGGAAGCCAAAGCCAGTCTTCCCCCGCGACCCTCTTCAGGACTCCTCCTGCGAATAACCCGGCAAGAACCGAATCGCTGCTGGGGTCATCAGATGGGAGATGGGAGAGCGGACATCTTCGCAATCGGCGGACTCCATTCCTGCCCGTCTTCCGTTCCATTCGATTGGGATGAGGCAGTTCTTCTAGATCCCTGATTAGCTCCTGATGCGTCCTTGCCCAGATATCCCAAGACCTGCCAGCCCCTCGCCTCAGAGCCCCAGACAGACGTAGCCCATGCCAGAAATCGGGGTTCCAGACTCCTAATCTGTCCCGCATTCCCAACCCGCCTTCTCGGATGCGCTGGTAGATGCCACTGACTCCGCCCCTTAGCTGTATCTGCCGATGACTGGGGAGCAGGATGCGGTCTGCTGGCAGGAACTCCCTCAACACGCCTTGGAAGAGATGCGCTTTGTCGGTCTTGAGGACAAAAGCCATGGCGCAAGCAGTGATGATTTCCGCTCGCTCGATATCCCGTTGAGGTGGGCGCGGCTCTGGAGACGGAGCGCAGTACTTGGCGAGCAGTTCCTGACGAATTTTCTGAAGAATCCCCATGCACAGGTGTTCCCCAGGATGCACCTCGAAACCTTCGCCGCCACTGAACTGCCTTTCTTGAGCAGTGGAAGAGAGGATCTGCGCGGATCCTTGGAAAACGACCAGCAGAGGACTCTTGGATGGCTGCGAATCTCAACGAATCGGACGAGTGGAAACAACGCGAACCTGTTCTGGGAGCCCAGGAGTGTTGCACCTCACATTGACCCTGATGCACGTCAGCTGTACGTGTGTGCGCCATGGACTCGAAGCAGAAGAACAGATTGATGGGGCTGGTCGATCTGGCCGCTGTGATTGCCAGAGAGAACCTGCTCCAGCATGCACGGGAGATTCTCGTCGAGTGCGCCCATCTTGCTTCAGGCAGCAGGCGGGGTGATGGTGGCGCGTCCGTATTCCTGATGGCATTGATGCGCTGTTGCCAACGGGACCAGATTCGCTTTGTCGCGCACCTGTTTGACGAGTTCCTGCCGACAGAAGGACAGCAGCGCATGTCCGATCTGATGGACGAGCGACTGCGAATGCACATCCGCTGCAAGGACGGAAAAGGGTTCCATCAAGCGCGGGTGCAGGCAGTCCATCTGGCTAGGAGGGGTGTGCTGCCCACGGACTACCGTTTTCGTTTCAAGAAGAGGTAATGGTTCGCCGAAACGGGATGATGAGATTCGCGGAGACAACGAGGGATGGATATCTGCGGCGCAAATGGATTCTGGGCTCGTGGTCTGGTCCTTGGAGAGAGCACGTTTGCAGCACTTCTTGTGGCAGCCCCTTCGGCGGGCGATTCATTGGATACGATGCCATGCCGAATGATGCGTGACTCAGGTTGCAACTAACAAAATCGCATCCTGCTATGTCAGCCATGGCCAATTGAGCCCCCATCAAATCAGATCCTTCGAATGAGGCCCCAGCCACCATGGAGAATCTGCACTCCTGCAAACAGCTGTGCCGGAAGCACCCTCCAGTACAGTCTGCCATGCTGAGGTCGATTCCGGGGAGGTGACGCCCTGACAGGTCAATGTTGGAGAAATCCAAGTTGAACCCAACCACCGGTTGTTGCTCGCCCTCCAGCCAGACAGCGTCAATCAACTGGTGCGTTTTCATCCAACCTAACCATGAATTCCAGGCGTCGACCCCTCCGACTTCGAGCAGGTGCAGAAGCAAATCACTCCGAAACGTGACCTGCAGGAAAGTGGATTCCCTACGATGGGTTAGGGATTCTGGCATTCCTCGCGACCTCATTCGATCACGAGCGTGATATGGTCGTTCTCTCGCTTCACCGAGAATCCTTCGCGACAGCTTCTATGCCTCGGCCCGGTACTGCCGCCTTCCTTCGCGGACAGAAGAACCGCCAGATCGTATCCAGCATGCTTCTCGTCCTTGCCCGTCAACTCCGCCAGCAACTTCACCGCCTCGTCCCTGCGAATGCCAGATTTCCTTGAGGCGAGAATATCGAATGCGGTCGCATACGATGATCCCGGCCGGAACGGATTCTTCTCGTGACGGGGGTGCTTGCCAGCCGTTGCCTTCCCAGAGGCCTCGGCCCGCTTCCTGGTCGATTTCTTCTTGGCTATCTCATGTTTTACCCCTGCGCTTCTCGTCTTCGTAGTCACGCTGTACCTCCTGTTCTTGCTGCTGTCATGAGAACCCAGTAGTGCCGGTTGGCCAATCCGTCAGAGGTCTGTAGTTGGAAGTCTCGGCTTCATCCTACAGACGCCATTTCCTTCGCAGTTGAATTGTCCGTTTCCAGCACAATGGATCTGAACTGACGCAAGATGTCAGGGTGGTGTTCCTCAAGATAGGCGAGCAACTTCGGCGTTGTGACGATCTTCCTGACGTAGAAGCTCAGCTTAAGGAGATCCGTCGAGTACTGCCGGTACAGCTTGACGTAGAAACTGTGCTGCTTCTCTGCGTCTTCCAGCCTTGTGACCAGTTCGTTCTTTCTCGCAGTGTCTTCACTCCACGTCTTGCGCTGTCTTCTCTTGGGATTTCGGAGTTCAAAAGGCGTCCGGACAACCAGCCCGCGGACAAAGGTGGGGGAGAAGTCGTTGACGAACCGCATCTCCTTCAAGATCTCCAACTGACGACTGGGCAGAACATAGGCTATTTCACGTGCTGTCGTTCTGCCGATTTCGTTATCCTCAAAGGCTCTTACGATCTCCGGATGCAGGTCGTGCAACAGAGTGGGCGCAAGGCGATAGCGGATCGACTGGAGCCCAAACACATGCGCGATCGTTGACTCGTCAATCGCCTCGAGCGACTTGCGCAGCATCTTCATTTCCTGATACGGCGACAGCCGATTGACCATCTTGTTAAACGTATAGGCTTCCTTGTTGCGATAGATGAGGCAGGGCACCTCGCGGACGCCCAGCTGCTCGCATGCCTTGAATCTCAGGAAACCGTCCAGGATGGTATAGCCATCCTGTTCCTCAAAGACGCTGAGCGGTTCGATCAGCCCTACTGATTGAATGCTGGTCAGAATCTTCCGGAAGCCCTTATTGGTTTCTAGGTTGATGTTCCGTTGCCTGAGGGGACGAAGAGCGGCAATCGGGATATCCTTGCCTTCGATCTGCAGCTTCTTCCTCATGTCTTTGGCTCCTCCGGTTGCGGCGGGTCGATCTCGCGGGGCACGGAGTAGTCGCCATGCAGTGCGGGCTGGTCTGCCAGTGCCGCTTCCTTCAGAAGCCCCTGGAACTCGCTGTCCCTGCGGAGTGACTCCAGCCCGATAAGCAACGAGAGGAGCCTGTTCTCCCTAAGCGAAGCCTCCCGAACGAAATCCTCCTTCTCCTTGGTGGCTCTGGCGATGTCCCGCTTAAGTTCCTTGAGGCTGTAGTTCTCCAGTACCGTCGCTGCTCCATTCTTCTGACGACATGGGGTCTTTCCCCGATTGGATCGCAATTCGACGACCCGGCGAACTTTGGCTATGTTGGCGCTGCTGACAATGCCGTTGTCGAAGGCATCCATCAGGACATGCTGGATGCTTGAGTCGTTGGACTTCGCCACCATTCTCGCAAACGTCATTGAGAACAACCCCTGCATCACCCCATTGATCAGTCGTTCCTCGCCCTGTTCGACCAGTTGAATACAGTCGCTGACATAGGAAGCCTGCTTGCCGGTGATCTCCGCGATCTTGGCGAAGCTGATTCCGCCGTCGTGCATCCGCTTCAATTCATATGCAAACCACATCGAGCCCGGAGGGACTCTGGCGATGTTCTCCACAAGCGAGTACAGAAGGGCGGTCTTGTCATCACAATCGATCACCTCGCTTGGGATCTCTGTTCGCCCGAGCTGCCTGCAAGCCAAGTAGCGACCTTCACCGCAAATGAGTTGGTACTTGCCCGTCTTCTCAAGTCGTCTGGCGTTCACGACCACGGGCTTGAGCAACCCGACCTCCTTGATACTTCGGACGTTCTCCTCGAATTGGGTCTTGTCCCTGTTTCTGGAGTTAAGGACTTCGATCTGGTCAACAGGGATGAGTTCATATCGTCGTTCGGACATGGGGATGATCTGGGTGCTATTCATGGTGGTCACTCCGAAGAAGATCCTGAATCAGATCGGTTAGAGAATGGGCGTAGATCGCCAGCTTGTCTTGGTCGCTGCTTGCAATGCGGATGTGATGACCATTGAGGAGCAGTCTGGGAAAAAGTAAGTACCCAAGCACCTCGAATGCATCGGCGCACGACAGCGGAACTCCTATAGTGAGGTCAACTTCTTGCCTCATGTCTGGCCGGAATGGCCAGTAGACTTCGTAGCCGCAGGGCACCGGGACAATGGGCTGGATGGCGACGCTCATGTAATTACAGAGCACCAGAAAATCACCGAAGTCCTGAACGTCAGATGACAGGCTTCGCAGCTGATCGCCGATCTGCTTTCTTCTGAGGTCTATGGCCTCCTGATGCAGAGCCTGATAGGCACCATCCAGAGAACGGAAGCGTTGTCTGTATGTAAAAGGGGAGACCATGTCCGATTGCGCAGAGACTACCCGGCTGTTGATGGCTCCATACCGCTCGAAGATCACCCGTAACCTCTGCAACATGTCCTCGGCAGAGTACCGCCTTCGACGTGCATTCTCTTCGGCTTCCAGAATCTCCTGAGCATGTCGGAACAACTCGACTTCAACGACCGGGTCAAACGCATCCTCGGTTCGTATCCACTCGTCTTTGGGGTTCCTCCGGGTGGGGGATTTGAGGCGTTGCGTCGTCTTGTTGTAGACGAGCGTCCCCGCGTACGCTTCGTTCCTGAGAATTGAGGAGACCTGACTGCCCGACCATTGGCTTTTTCCGGGCGAGAGAATGCCTGCCTGATTCAGAGCGGCAGCTATCTCGTCCGGCGTTCTGCGATCTACGGCGTAGGCCGTGAAGATGCGCCTGACAACGTCCACTTCCTCCGGTGCGCCAGGTGTCAGGGTGACCCGCTGGTTCTGAATGCTCTTTCTCTGCCCTCGATTGAGCACCTGGACTGGCCTTTTCTGCTCATCCAGCAGCAGTCTCTGGAACCCATAGGGAGGTGGACCGCCTGCCCTGAAGCCCTGTTGGATGACCTTGACGCACCCCTTGAAGACCTTTGTGCTCAGTTCTCTGCTGTAGCTGGCGGCGCGATACCTCTCAATGCTGAGGTGCAAACCGTGAAGCAGGTCGTCATCTTTTGGAAACCCGATGGAAGTGAAAACAACCTGTTTGCCGTAGAGCCTGCACAAGCCCGTGTAGTAGGCAGACAAATCCGTATCCTGAAAGCGTCCCCAGCGACTGACATCAAGGACAAGGACGTAGGTGAAGTCTTCTGCGCCACCCTCAACATAGTCGTGGATCATCTGGTTGAAGCCATCTCGGCCCTCCGCCGAGAGGCCCGATTTGCCGCGATCCTCGAACTCTTTCAGGATCTCGATGTGGTGGTCGGCTGCGAACTTGCGGACTTGGTCTTGCTGGATTTCTACGCTGTTCTCCTGCCGATCCTGGGCTGAATGCCGGTAGTACGCGACCGCACGTCTTTCGTGAGTGGGCTTCCGACCGAACCAAGCTGGCGGTTCTTGTGCCATTGTTTCTGCAGTCCTCTGATCATCACTGGGCCCGACGTGTGTTCCGGGGCCAAGTGTAAAAGTGAAGAAACGCGCCGTGCTTGAAGAGATGACTGGCGAGATGGGCGAGAAGCGATGCTAGGAAGCCTAGCCGAGGCAGCCGACGAGGCACTGCAAAGGAATCAGTTGAAACACAGGGCGACGGATTGTGGGCGGGGATCTGGCGAAAGGGCAAGGTGTCTTGGTGGGAGTTCGCTGTGGTGCAGGCGACGCCGACAGAATGGATCTCCGCGCTGAACTGGTCCCATCATCTGGTCGTCGGGACAAATGTTTGGTGTCCATGATGTCGGGTTGCAAGGGGCTGGGTGATATGCTAGTTCCGCAAACAAGGTATGAGTTCCACCAAGAGCCACATTGTGAAACAGTCCGAACTGCAACGGTTCTTCTCCGACATTGATTCCCAAATGCGACTGAAGGAGACGCGTCTGGGGTTCAGATTACGTGGCCGGACGACGGGCCAGAAGGAACTGGAACAATTCTTTGCTGCTGTAACGTCTCGCGTGAGAGCGGAAGAGAAGAAACAGCGTCGTATCGACAAGCGACTGGCGACGGGATTCAACGTCTTTGACCTGATCGAGCCGGACGAGAACAAACTGTCGGATATTCTGGCGACTTTGCTCGATCCAAATGGTGACCACGGGCAAGGCGGTCTATTTCTACAGTTGCTTCTTGAGAGGCTGGGGTTAGACACAGATCCAAGACTCACGAGACATGCCACGGTTCAGCGCGAAGCTCCCACCTATGGAATCCTGAAACACCGCCGCCGCATGGACGTGCTTGTAGAGGCGGGTGCGATGCTCGCAATTGAGAACAAGGTGGATTCATCGGAGCAAGCCGATCAGGTGAAGGATTACCTTGAACACTTGAGCAGGTGCGCACAAGGCCACCATAAGAGGAGCATCCTGATTTACCTGACCCCCCATGGACGATCGCCAGACTCTCTTAGTCGTGAGGAATTCGACGAGGCAGAGTCAGTCGGCAGGTTGCGATGCTGGAGCTATCAGGTAGAACTCCGCGAGTGGCTGGAAGCCTGCCGAGAAGGATGCGCGGCGCAGAAGATCCAGGGCTTCCTCACGGATTTCATCACCTACATCGAGTCCAAGCTTAAACGAGAGCCCGAAATTGCCGATCAGGGAGATGCCAATGAAGACTGACCCCATTCAGCACTACATCCTGAAGAACGAATATAACCTTAACATCGCCAGCACCGTTGCTGATGCGTGGATTGAGGCGAGAGGGAAACTGGTTGCCGGGTTCCTCGACCGACTTGATTCCCGGTTGAAGAAGAAACTCAAGGGATGGCGGTCTGAGTTATATGGAGGTAGTTTCTTCGTGGATGCATATCCTGGCTTCTATGTCTCGAAGCCAACTTGGAAACATCATTCGATCGGATTCCAGTGTGGAGAACACGGCGACAGGATGACCATTGGTATAGCACGGGACACTGCCGACAGCCGGAAACTACCGCGCTACGCGCCGCTGTTGACTGCGGTGCAAAGCATCCTCCCCGCTGCCAGATCTCAGGCGTGGTGGGAGGCGCGGGCAGCCATGCGTTCTCCCGCACCCGACTGGCGCAAGCCGGACGTGCTTTGGCGCATGCACACGGACAACGAGTTCGTTAAGGATGTAGCGGAGCAACTCCTGGAAATCGCGAGAGTCGGCGAGCCGATTCTTGATCGGTTGTATCGCAGGAAATAGGCGTAGGTGTCACTCCGCAAACCGTCCGGCTTCAAGGGGCGAAGTCAGGGGATCAGGGGATCAACCGAACCACTTCCTGGCGATCGACAATAGCCCCTGACGAGATCAGTTTCCCCGTGACCTCATCTAGCTTGTCCCAACACGAACTTTTCGTATTCGGAGTGCCCACCGCCAAGACAGCCCTGACTTTCTGGAATCCTTTAGTAGGCAGGATCTCCAACGCAGACTCTGGAAGTAACCGAAGCTGAATCTTCTGTCTCGCCAGCCGCAGAATGTCGGAGGACACATCCTTCATGACCAGTTCAAATGCATCACGATATGCCCCTACCTGCAACGGTCCCCAGTAAACGCCCTTTGCACTGCCTCCGTATTTCAGTTCCACGGCGATAAGGTTGCCGTTGCGGTCCAGAGCCAAAATGTCGAGTTCATCACCCAGCCCTTTCCCGATTCTTCCCCACTTCTCTACGTCGCTTCTCTGCAAGTCATTCTGGATCTTCTCGTACTTACCCAGAACCTGCTCATAGAACTCTTTCTTCTCCGCTTTTCCATCGAATCCAATGACGCACTCCCGGTCAACAACTAGCCAGGGGGAACTTGGAGTCCATTCTAGCCCATGTTCAATGCAGAGCCTGTTCTGCCACCAACCCTCTTTGTGATTCGCGTAGTAGCGAGCGTTCGCTGATGAAGCTGCGGCTTTCAGATACTCCTTAAACGACCGCCTAGCCTGATCGCCCCGGGGCGTCGTTAGTGTCTGCTTGAAGGCATCATATTGCCGTTTGGAGCCCTCGTGCTCCGTGTAGGTGGGGGCTGCACTTGCTTTGGCTCGAATGCCGCTCCCCGTCTTCTTCAGATCAAGACGAAGCAGTCTCGTTGTCCCGTGATAGTACATGAGCGAGTTGTCCTCACGGAGCTGGATGTCGATGGAGTACCGATCGCCGCCAAGTTCATTGATGTCAGAAATGAGCCAGTGGAAGTCCTGCCCAGGCATCAGCAATGCCGCTATTTCCTCATCTAAAGCTCTCTTGTATCTGGCGCTCAAGTCAGCTTACCTCCCACCATTCACCGTCATTATGTGCTTCTACATTGGGGAAGAGCTCTGGGTAACGCTCGGGCATGAAACTATGAATCGGGATCACTTTCCGGGGAGCCAAAGCCGACACGAGCACCTTGAGATCCGCCACAGAAGCATGCCCGGAGGTGTGGATGCTCTGTTTCACGATGCTGTGCTTCGCCATCCATTCCTTGAGAGTGTCGTATGAGCCCTGTTCCCAGTAGCCCTCCCATTGTGAATATATGTAGGCAGCCCCTTCCAGACAGTGACCTCGTTCCAAGTCGAACCGATGGAGGGGGCGAAACAGCAAGGTGGATTGCCTTGGTGCTTCCTGAAGATGCTCGATGAATATGCGGTTCGATGCATGCCGTTTGAGCAGATCGAACCAAGCATTGTTCTTAATCTGAACTCGCTGGGCTTGCGGAATGAATAGGGCAACCTCCGGCCAGTCGGATTGGGGAATATTCTCATTGCCGGATGCCTCAAGAATAGCGGCGGTATAAAGGTCAATAACCAGCTTCCTGCCCGTCCGTTTGGAGGCTCGAAAGATGGATACAATACGGTCAATGTTCTGCCCCGAAGTGTGAACCATCGCCAACCCTGCCGTAGCTGAGAAAATCTGCACCAATTGATTTTCGATGTCGGCTTCCGTTGGGAATGCTTGGTCATCGCTGAGCCGTCCGAGCGACGAGCCCTCCAATAACAACGCGTCCACGTGCTTGGGTGGACTCATTACCAGGCGATTGAATACCGATGCCTTGCGGCCATGCGCTCTGAAATCACCGCTGTAGAAAATACGTTTCCTGCCACTCTCAACCAGAAGGGCATAGGCGTCATAGGCGGAGTGATCGACAAGAAAGGGCGTTATTCGAAAAGAGCCGATGTCGAAAGTGCGTTCTGATTCGTAATCCCATCCCGACGCGATGGCAGGGCGGTTGTCGGGCAAGAAAGGTGCGGCGGCGGCTAGTATCCTGCGGGCGGCGGTTCCCATGCCCACGGGGATGTTGGGTGAGACGTGAGCCAGCAATCCAAAGTGGTCAAGATGAGGATGGGAGATCAAAATGCCTAACAGGGAAGGATCGCTGCCATCCAATCCGGCGACCCTGGGCAGATACTTGCTGTCGTTCTCTTCCGCATCCAGTGGCAGCCCAATATCAATCAGTAAGCGCTGGCCACCACTTTCAACTTCAACGCAGCTTCCGCCTATTTGTTTGCTCCCACGATGAATGCATACCCGCATAAGGTGGTTCCATTTCTGACCCTGTCAAGTTACGCCCCGCTCATGAGCCTGAATCACCAAGCAGGGGGCAGATAGCAGGTTCAAATCGTCAGACCATGCAGCCCTCAGAAGCGCTGCGCCGATCAGGGAGAACACCTGCGTTTCGCTGACGACATTGGCCTTCTTCGGATTAGGCAGGGCTGAGTGGAAGGTCTGAACAGCAATCTCGGCATCTTCCACATGACTGCTTCCCTTTGCCTGCCCAGTAACGAAGGCTTCCCACAGGAACAGCCCGCTTTCTGCGTTGGCGAACGACGCCCAGTCCAAGAATGCCTGCGGTGGAGCATCTATCGCCAGGCGCACTTTTTGCAGTACCCATGTCGTTTGAGTGAGCCCTGTGGCGAGAACTCCTGAACCAGCTCCGGCTGACCATGCTTTCTTTTCTCCACTCCGCGCCTTGGTCAGGCTCATTGGGTCATCAGGCAATGGAACAAAGAGCGGGCACTCAAAACCAAGGGCGACTTTCCTTCTCTTCCGAAGTTCATCCGCGATTCTGACGGTGAAATCGGTGATGTCTGTGCCTGTGGCAACATCGCCATTTCCCATCTGTCCTGCCCACCCGAAATTGCCCTTCTTAACGGAGCCTATGTCGGCGCAGAACACGGAGATATCTATTGTCTTGGACGGCATGGGGCCATCCTAGCAAGCGGAGCGGAAGCTGGCGAGGGATTCGATTCACACGGAAGATACTGATGGCTATCGTCGTCGGTCTTCTGCGCCGCATGAAGGAGGAACCGCCAGTCGATTACATGACGATGAAAGAAGCCGCCAAGTACCTCAGAAGAAGCGCTGCATGGATGCTGCGACAGGCGGATATCCCGCATCGGAAGGGCAGACCCGACCTCTGCCTGCGTCGGGACTTGCATGATTGGTTCGAGAAGACAAAACATCAATTACGTCCATGAGCGGGCTTGGGCGAATCCTGTGTTTGGACTCTGCCCGTGCTCTTCCCCGTGACCATATGGTTATTGGGAACGCTCTGCTACGTGCAGCTATGTCGCGTTCGTTTCTTGCACAATCTCTTGGATCCTATATGATTGTGCTGGCTGCGAGCGCTGGATTTTCCGCTTCCTAATCCGGAGGTCGTGGGTTCAATTCCCGCCCGGGATACCAACTCTTGTTCGTGTCCTTGCAGAGAGCGGCGGTTGAACCGATCGTCCGAAGTCGAACGCCCTTCCGTCCTTCTCCATGAATATCCTTCCCCGCCGGACTTGCGGCATACGGCAAGGTTTGCCGTTTCATTGGCCTCGTCATGTTGCGCGGAGGCCGTATGCTCGGACGGGGCGGGTCGCCCCGGGAGAACCTTATGCCGATCAAGCCAGGCTTCGACAGCAACAAGTACCTTGAGGAACAGAGCGCGGCGATCCTCGAACGCGTCGGGCGGTTCAAGAAGCTCTACATAGAGTTCGGCGGGAAGCTCATCTTCGATTACCACGCGGCGCGTGTGCTGCCCGGGTTCGAGCCGAATGGCAAGGTCCAGTTGCTCCAGAAGTTGAAGGATCAGGCCGAGATTATCCTCTGCATCTATGCGGGCGACATTGAACGCAAGAAGATGCGCGCCGATTTCGGCATCACGTACGACGTCGACGCCATGAAACTGATCGACGATCTCCGCGACTGGGGGCTCAGCGTGTGTGCCGTCGTGCTGACGCGGTTCCAGGAGAACCAGCAGGGTGCGATCAGTTTTCGCAACAAGCTCGAACGTCGCGGTGTTCGCGTCTACACGCACAAGCACACGCGCGGCTACCCCTCTGATGTCGATCTCATCTGCAGCGGTGAAGGCTACGGTGCCAATCCGTACGTGGAAACGACGAAACCCCTCGTCGTCATCACAGGCCCCGGCCCCGGCAGCGGCAAGCTCGCCACGTGCCTCTGTCAGCTTTATCACGAACATCAGCGGGGCCTGCACGCCGGCTACGCGAAGTTCGAGACGTTCCCGATCTGGAATCTGCCGCTCAAACATCCGGTCAATGTCGCCTATGAAGCCGCCACGGCTGATATCCGCGACTTCAACATCATCGACCCGTTCCACCTCGAGGCCTACGGCAAGACGGCGATCAACTACAACCGCGACGTTGATGCCTTCCCGCTGCTGCGGCGAATTCTTGGCCGGCTCATGGGCAAGGACATCTACCGCTCGCCGACAGACATGGGCGTGAACCGGGCGGGGTTTGCGATCGTGGACGACGCGGCGGTTCAGGAGGCGGCCAAGCAGGAGGTGATCCGCCGCTACTTCCGCTACTCGTGCGAATACGCCATGGGATTGGCGGATCAGGAAACGGTTGAGCGCGTGGGGCGGTTGCTTGACGAGTTGGGCGTGAAGCCGGAGGACCGATGCGTAGTCGAGCCTGCGAGACGCGCGGCCGACGAGGCAAGAGAAACGGGCAAGGGTCGCCACGGCATTTACTGCGGCGCATCGCTGGAACTCAAGGACGGCACGATGATCACCGGCAAGAATTCTCCGCTGCTGCACGCGGCGTCGAGCCTGATCCTGAACGCCATCAAGCAACTTGCGGAAATCCCCGACAAGATTCACCTGCTGCCGCCGGCGATCACGCAGTCCATTGCCACGCTGAAGCAGGACATTCTGAACAAGAAGGATACCAACCTGGACGTAGAGGAGATGCTCATCGCGCTGAGCATCAGCGCGATGACGAACCCGGCGGCCCAGCTATCCATGGAAAAACTCAAGGACCTGCAGGGCTGTGAGTTGCATCTTACGCACATGCCTACGTCGGGCGATGAGGCGGGGCTGCGGCGGCTGGGCGTGAACCTGACCAGCGATGCGAAATTTGCGACGAAAGACCTTTTTGCTGGATAGAGGGAAGAAGGAATGGTTGATGGTTCATGGTTTCGCGTCGCCGCGGATGGGGAGGATGCGAAAAGGGTTGAGACCCGGGGAGAAGAGGGAAGATCAAGCATGAGTAAGAACGGGGTCTGAACCCTGAACCCCTCCAACCTAGGCTTTTCCCGGGTCGAGTTGCAGGCGGATGGATTTGATTCGATCGGCGCCGAATCGCTTCTGAAGATTTTCGAGCAACTGCTTCTGGCCGTAGCGGCTCAGTTCGCTCAGCCACGCCGGGTGGGAGACGTAAATGGAGAGCACCTTGTGATCGAGTTGGCCCGGCCGGGTCTGGCGCGAGAGCTGTTCGCCGACAAGCGCGGGCCATTCGTTGAGGAGTGCTTGATGCCAGACACGTTCCTCCAATCCGAGTTGACGGAGCAGGGAGGGAAGAACATCGCCAACGGGGGAAGCGGGCGGGTCGGCGCTGGGCGGCATCTTGCTGAGGATGTGGTGCCGTTCGCGCTGAACTTCCCACGAGCCATGATTAAACTTGCGGCGTTTGACCACGCGGACAGCATAATCGCGTGCCTGTCGGAAAAACAGTCCAAACGATACGTCAATGATTCGGCGAACCCGGCAGGAAAGACAGAAGAAACTCAACCAGCGGCTTGGTCTTGCAGGTCTTTACGACCATAGCGGATCATCCAGTCCACGGCGGCTCGATCCCAGCCGATATCGTGACCCGCTTTCTCGCTCTCATACCACTTGTGGAGAAGGATCTCGCTCTTCATGGTCTCCCATTGACGGAAGAGCAGAGTATTCCTTAGCCAACAAGCGTCGACATCACCACGCTCAGAGTTATGTAGATGCTTTTGCATACAACCTATTCCATCCACAGCACCCCTGTGCTGCCTAGTAGTATACCCGCAGAATCGTGATTGTATAGCCCGGATTGGGAGCGTGCCCATTCGGCGGTATGGCGAGCGGTGCGCGGCCAAGAAAAACGCTTAACTCCGTGTAATTATGTGGATTTGCGCCGGAGGGCCGGATGACGGGCATGAAACGGTGTTTCGAGGTCCGTGGGATTGTTCCCCAGCCCTTGAAATTGCCGGCCGGAGGGGTATCCTAGTGGTAGAGAGAGGCGTAGCCGAGGGTTGAAGTCGCGAAGATCGGTTGCGGTTAGAGACGAACGGTCAGAGACGAAGTAGATTAATGGGCGCCTCTCTGGCGGCGGACCTCAAGTCCGCCGCCTCCTTTTTGTGTGGCCGCGACGGGTTGCTTTTCCCGGCCCCTTGACCTACAAATGCCCACACCATGACGCACACCCTTGATCTGAGCGGCACGTGGAAAGTTCGCTGGAGTGACGGGATCCGTGGCCGTCCGGAATACGCGAACCAGGAAGTCACCGATCCCGACCGTTACATCGACGCGCAGGTTCCCGGCGAGATTCATCTCGATGCATGGAAAGCGGGCTGGATTCCCGATCCCTATGTCGGCACGAACTGCCTTGCCTCGCGCTGGATCGAGGAATGTGTTTGGAGCTATCGCCGCCACTTCGTTGCGCCGCGCGCGGCGTTGAAGGGTCGCGCGTGGCTGGTGTTCGATGGCCTCGATCTCGCAGCGACGGTGTGTCTGAACGGTGTCGAGGTCGGCCGTCACAACAATTCATTTTATCCATGCCGGATCGACGTCACCGGAAAACTGCGTGCGGGCCGCAACCTGTTGTCCGTGCATGTGGAGTCGGGGCTTTTCTCCGTCGCTGACAAACCGGTGGCGGGCTACTCAACTTCGCTGGACGCTGCGTTGCACAAGCGGCACTGGCTGCGCAAGCCGCAATGCCAGTTCGGTTGGGACTGGTCGACGCGCTTCATCAATGTCGGTATTCACAAGCCGGTGCGGCTCGAATGGACGACCAGCGCGGTGCGGATGGATCAGACCGTGCCGCTGGCGGAAGTGTCGGCTGATTTCCAGCGCGGAACGGTGCGCGTGCGGCAGTTTGTTGAAGGGCTCGGGAAAAAGCCGGTGCGCGGAGTACTGACCGTGGAGGCGGCCGGCGTGCGGCGGCGTGCGGCGGTGGAGATCAAGCCGGGGCTGCACGCGTGCGAGGTCACACTGGACGTCAAGAACCCGCGGCTCTGGTGGCCGGTGGGGCATGGTCCGCAGAACCTCTATACGGTCAAGGTGACGCTGACGGTCGGCGGCTGGCCCGTGGGCACGCGGACAGCGCAAATCGGTTTCCGTCGCGTCCGAATCAACCAGGATCCGCATCCGGAAAACGGCAGCTACTTCAACTTTGAGATCAATGGCCGGAAGATATTCCTCAAGGGCGCGAACTTCGTTCCGGCGGACATGATCTTTGCGCGGATCGACCGCGCGCGGTACACAAAGTTGATCAGTCGGGCGCTTGAGGCGAACTTCAATTTCCTGCGCGTGTGGGGCGGCGGCCTCTACGAGGGCGACGACTTCTATGAGTTGTGCGACCGCGCGGGCATCCTCGTCTGGCAGGAATTCATCTTCGCTTGCGGCAAGTATCCGGTGACGGACGAGAACTTCTACAACGATGTGAAGCGCGAGGCGGTGTACAACATCCGCCGGCTGGCGTCGCATCCGAGCCTGATCGCCTGGTGCGGCAACAACGAGATGGAGCAGGGCAGTTGGGACTGGGGCTACGACCGCGGCGTGGTGTTCCCGGACTACGCGATGTTCCACCTGACCCTCCCGCGGCTGATGGCCGACGAGGACCCGACGCGCTACTATCAGCCGAGCTCACCGTTTTCGCCCGACCATCGCAACCCGAACCTGCCGGAGGTGGGCGACCAGCATCCGTGGTCGATCGGGTTCCAGAACGCCGATTTCCGCGACTATCGAAAGATGATCTGCCGCTTCCCGAACGAGGGCGGATTCCTTGCGCCGACGTCGCTGCCGACGGTGAAGGCGTGCCTGCCGGAGGGGCAGCAACATGTCGGCTCCTTTGCGTGGCAGGTGCACGACAACTCGGTGGATAGCTGGGGCGAGCCGAGCTACACGCACCGGATCATGACCATGTGGCTGGGCCGCGATATCCGGACGTTCAAGCTGGACGATCTCGTGTTTTGGGGCGGGTTGCTGCAGGGCGAGGCCTTGAGGGAGTACTGCGACAACTTCCGGCGGCGCATGTTCGACACGGGTGGTGCGGCGTTCTGGATGTTCAACGACTGCTGGCCGGCGACGCGGAGTTGGACAATCATCGATTATTACCTGCGGCGGACGCCGTCCTTCCATCCCGTGCGCCGTGCGATGGCGCCGGTGTATGTGGTTGTCGCCGACGAGGGCGAAACGGTCGGCGTATTCGGGATCAACGAGACGGGCAAAATGATCCGCGCGGAATTGCGCTACGGCATCTTCCGTTTTGCGGGCGGGATGGCAATGGATCGCGAGTTGGCCGTGGAGTTGCCGCCCAACGCGTCGGTGCGGCTGGCGTCGTTTCCAAAGTCGCAGTGGAAGCAGACGGATCGGACGGCGGCGTTTGCGATGCTGGAGCGCGGCGGGCGGCTGCTGGCGCGGAACCGGTTGATGCTTCCTTTCCTGAAGGACATGAAGTGGCCGCGCGCAAAGGTGCGCGTCCGGCTGTCGCGAGGTCGCGCGGTGTTTGAGAGCCCGACGTTTGCGTGGGGTGTCTGCATCGACCTCGACGGCGAGAAGCCGCTGCCCGACAACTTCTTCGATCTCTATCCCGGCGTTCCGTACTCCATCCCGTGGCGCGGCGCAAAGCCGCCCAAGGTGCTGAAGGTGGGGAACCTTGCGCAGAGAAGGTAGAACTCAGAACAAAGCACGCAGGAGGAGGATTCGGAGAGCCGTCCCTACCAAGGCGTCAGTTTGCAGCGCTACACGAGATGTCCTTGCACGAAGTCGTAGCTTTTCTTCAATGATTCGAATGGATTGCCGGGACAGGTGTCCTGCTCGACGAGGAACCACTGGCAGCCGGCGGCATCGGCGGCGGCGATGATGCCGGGCCAGTCAAGATTGCCGCTGCCGACTTCCGCAAAGACGACCTGGTTGCTATCGTTTACGGCGTAATCTTTCATGTGCAGATTCACAAGGCGGCCCTTCATCCGGCGGCACCACGCGGCGGGATCGCCTCCACCGAATTGGACCCAGTAGGTGTCGAGTTCGACCTTCACGAACGCCGCATCAGTTTCCGCGTAGATCATTTCCAGTACGGTCCGGTTGCCGACGCGGCGGAATTCCATGTGATGGTTGTGATAGCAGAACGCAATACCGGCATCGTGAAGCACGCGTCCGGTTGCGTTAAGTTGACGGGCGAATTCGCGCACGTCCTTTTCGCTGCCGAACGGCGGATTGGTGCCGGGCCAGGGATAGGCGGCGATGCGACAATTGAGAAGGCGCAGTTTTTCAATCACGCGCTGCGGCTCGCCGAGAAGCTGTTCGCCGGGTTCGTGCGACGCGCAACACGTCAGTCCCGCGTCCTTCAGCATCTGTGCGAGGTCCTCATTCTTCACCGGGCCGAGGCCGCTGAGTTGAACGGCGGTGTAGCCGATTTCGCGGACGCGGCGCAGCGTTGCGGCGATGTCGGCGGGCTTCTGCAGGTGATCACGGACGGTGTACAACTGACAGGCAACTTGGCCGAGTTTCATGAGGACTCTCCCTGTGATTTTTCCGGCGTGACGGACGGTGCTGAATCGAGCGTGGTGCGGATGGTGTGGGCCATCGCGGGGCCGATGCCCGGCACAGCGGCGATGGCCTCCTCGGACGCTTTGCGCAGCCGGGCCACAGAGCCGAAGTGCTGGAGGAGTGCCTCCTTCTTGCGGTCGCCCATGCCGCGGATTTCGTCCAGTACCGACTCGCGGATACGGCGGAGGCGGAGGCGGCGATGATAGGTCAACGCAAAGCGATGTGCCTCGTCGCGAATCTGGCGGAGGACCTTGAGCGCGTTCGATTCCAACGGAAGACGGATGACGGAAGACGGCAGCGTGCGAGAGGGTTCCCAGTGAATCTCCTCGAACTGCTTGGCCAGTCCGGCGGCGGGCAATGCGGTGAGGCCGAGGCGGTCGAGCTCGGCGCGCGCGGCGCGGAGTTGGGTGATGCCGCCGTCGACGAGAACGAGATCGGGCATGGGTGATTGCTCCGCGACATTGCGGCTGTAGCGGCGGCGGATGACCTCGGCCATCATGCCGGGATCATCGGAGCCGGCGATGGTTTTGATGCGGAAGAGGCGGTAGCGATTCTTGTGCGGAACACCGTCGACCGCGCAGACCATGCTGCCCACGGCATGGGTGCCGGAGATGTTGGAAATATCGTAGGCCTCGATGACCTTGGGCGGGTGGTCGAGATGGAGGACCTGGCGGAGTTCCTCGATGCCGGCGAGCGCCTCGGACTCCTTGACCTCCAGGGTCTTGCGCGCGCGGGTGCGTTCCTTGATGAGGCGCTGCAGCATGAGCAGCGTATCGCGCAGCGCGGCGGCCTTTTCAAAGTGGTGCCCCTCCGCCTCCTTCTCCATGGCCGTGCGGATTTCCTGCAGGACGTCGGGCCGCTCGCCGCGGAGAAACGCGCAGGCCTCCTCGACGCGCTGGAGGTAAGCCTCGCGCGTGATCCGGGCGATGCACGGGGCGGAGCAGTAGCGGACGATATCGTTGAGGCAATGCTTGTGATCGGCGGGGCCGGGCTCGCGCGGTTTGCAGCGGCGCAGGCCAAAGCGCTTATCCATGAATTCGAGTGCTGCGCGCGCGGCCTGCGACGAGGCGTAGGGGCCGAAGTAGAGAGAGCCGTCGTTCTTCTGGATGCGGCAGAGATCGAAACGCGGAACGGGTTCGGCGGGGTTCACGCGAAGGAGGAGGAACCGTTTGTCATCGCGGAAGTCGACGTTGTAGCGCGGACGGTAGTCCTTGATCATCCGCCCCTCGGTGAGGGTGGCCTCGGCCTCGGTGCGCAGGACAATGAAATCGAAGCTGTCGATGCTGTGGATGAGTCCGCGCAGTTTGGGTGGTGCGCTGCGGAGAGTGCCCTTGCGGAAGTAGGACTGGACGCGGGTGCGGAGCGAGGCGGCCTTGCCGACATAGATGATGCGGCCCTGCCGGTCGCGCATGAGATACACGCCGGGCTTGCTGGGCAGCTCCTGCAGCTTGCTCTTCACCTTATCCGACAGGCTCACGAGGCAACTGTAGCATGTTGCAGCCGGGAGCATGACCATTTTTCCAAGGGTTGGAAAAATCTGGGCCGGTTTTTCCAACCCTTGGAAAAACCGATGGCGGTCCGGCCTTTCCGGAGGCGTGGGATGGGGGTAGAGTCTGATGGTATGCGCCGGTGGCTTCTACTGATCACCATGTTGTGGTGCTGCGCGCCCGCGGTGGACGCGGCGAAGTGGCGTATTGTCGACAACTGCAAGTTGATCGAGAACGAGTCGAACGACGGCGATAGCTTTCACGTCCGGTACAACAAGCGGCACTACATCTTCCGTCTCTACTTTGTAGATACGCCGGAGACGGATCTCGGATTGCCGGAGCGCGTGGCGGAGCAGGCGCAGTACTGGGGTATTGACGACAAGGCGACGGTCCGGCTGGGCCACAAGGCGGCTGAGTTCTCCAAGGAATTCCTGAAAGACGGATTCACCGTGATGACGAAGTTCGACGATGCGCGCGGTCGCTCGGACCGTGGGCGTGAATATGCGATCATCAAGGTGGGCGACAAGTATCTCGCAGAGGAGCTGGTTCGCAACGGGCTGGCTCGCATTTTCGGCGTCAACGTGGACATTCCCGACGGGCCGACGGAACAGAACTTCATCTGGCGGCTGAAATCGGCGGAGCGCGAGGCGAAGAAGGAGCAGGCAGGCGGCTGGGCGCGCGAGCTGACGCCGATGCAGCGGTTTGTGCAGGCCAATGCTCCGGCGTTGCCGGCGGCTTCCGCGGCGTCACCGGCGGCGGGGCCTGCGGTGGTGTCCAAGACTCCGGACGCCACGACGGACAATATCAGGGAGCAGGACCTGGTGATCGATCGCACGATTCCGATGTATTCACTTCGCGAGCCGTTTGCGGCGGTGGGTTATCTGCAGGGCGGTGCAACGCTGCGCGTGCTCAAGGTGGAATCACCGACGATGGTTCGCGTCCGCTTCACCACACCCGCGGGGCAGGTGTATGAGGCGCAGGCGCGCCGGGCGGATCTTGGATTGTGAGAAGCAAGAAGTGACCGGCGGGAAGAGGAAAGAGAGAATTCAGAACGCAGCATTCAGAACACAGAAACCGGGAACCTTGACCGATCAACCGCACGTCGTATTGACGGGCGGTTCTTTCTTTTTTCCCCGTTTCCGCAGTGCATCGAGTACATCGCCGATTTCGGGGCAGCGCAGGATGGATGCGGCGGCGAGGTAGACAAGGCCGCCGACGCCGATGCTGAGGAATACCGACGCGATCTGGGTCACCTTGGGCAGCAGGTGAAGAGCTTCGCCGGCGTGGAACAGCGAGCGGCGGGTGAAGTAGACGGCGATGGCCATGACAAATGCCGCGAGCAGCGAGCGCGCCGCGCTGGTGAACAGGCTTCGCCAGCCGGGCGAGCCGAGGCGGCGGGTGAGCAACCAGCCGAGCATCATGCCGTTGAATCCCTCCGACAGCACTGTGGCCAGCGCGAGTCCGGCGTGCTTCCAATAGGTCGGCCATGTGAGGATGAAGGTGATGTTGAGCGTGAGGTTGATGGCCACGCTGATGAGGCCGATGCGGACGGGAGTGCGCGTGTCCTGCGTGGCGTAGAACGCGGGCACGAAGACCTTGGCGAGGCAGAACACGAGCAGGCCGGGTGAGTAGAACCAGAGCGCGCGGGCGGTCAGCATCGTGGACTCGGCATTGAACCGGTGCCACTCAAACAACATTTGGATGATCGGGCGCGCGAGGGTGAGCAGGCCGATCGATGCGGGGGCCATGACGAAGAAGAGCGAGCGGAGTGAATGGTTGATGGTCTTCGTGATCTGCTCGTGATCGGCGCGTGCGGCGTGTCCGGAGAAGACGGGGAGGAGTACGGTGCTGAGCGCGGTGGCGAGGATGCCCTGGGGAAAATAGAGGAGTCGCTCGCTGTAGAACAGTGCGGCGGGCGCCCATTTGCCGACCCACACGGCGAGGAAGCTGTCGATCATCGCGTTCACCTGGTAGACGGCGAGGCCGAGGGCGGCGGGGCCCATGAGGGTGAACACGCGGAGGACGCGCGGATCGCGCAGGTCGAGTTGGAATCCAAGGCGGTAGCCGCTGCGCGCGAGGGCGGGGAACTGGACCGCAAGCTGGATGATGCCCGCGGTGAAGACGCCCCAGGCGACGCCGTAGATCTGCTGTTCCGGCGTGCTGCCGAGACGCGGGCAGACGAGCAGCACGAAGAATATCCACGTGAGGTTGAGCAGGCTCGGCGTGGATGCGGGCAGTGCAAAACGGTGATAGGAGTTCAGGATCGCCATCGACAGGGCCGCGAGGCAGATGAACATCATGTAGGGCAGCATGATGCGCATGAGCGGCAGGATCATGGCCGTGCGCTCGCCGAGGCCGGGCCGATGCATGGCGAAGGTGATGGCCACAACGCCGAGCAGGACCACGGCCAGCAGGACGACGGCAATGAGCGAGATGACCTTGCGTGCAAGCACCCAGGCCTGCGCATCGCCTTCCCGCTGGCGCGACTCCATGAAGACGGGGATGAAGGCGGACGAAAGGGCGCCCTCGCCGAACAGTGCGCGGAAGAGGTTGGGAATCCGAAAGGCCACGACGAAGGCCGACATGGCCAGCGAGGTGCCGAAGAACCCCGCGGTCAGGAAATCGCGCGCGAGTCCGAGGAGGCGGCTGATGGAGGTGAAGCCGCCGATCATGAACGCGGAGCGGATGATCTTTCTATGTTCCATGGGCGTCTTTTTTCGTCGTCTCCGCGGCGCCTTGAGACTCCAACTCCCAAAGTTTCGCATACTTCATGAAGACGCCGTAGGCGCTGACCATGGCGATGATCAGGCCCTGCATGCCGTCCAGAAAGCCCAGCTTGAGGAAGTAGGCCTTGAGAAAACGAAACAGCGGGCGGAAAAGGATATCGACCATGCGGAAGCGATCGCCATGCAGGCGTTTCTCCTGGGCCGTGATGGTGGAGAAGCGGTTAACGGTTTCCAGGTGATCGCGGATATCGTCGTACGTGTAGTGGTGCAGGCTTGATTTCAGGGTCTTGACGGGACCATCGACGAGCACATGGTCGTGGGGTTCCTGGCCAGCGCTACGGCCGTGGTCCTTGCGGAACAGCCGGAGCTTGAGGTCGGGATACCACTCGCCATGGCGGATCCATTTGCCGAGGTAGAATACGGTTCGCGGGAATCGGTAGCCGAAATAGGAAGGTCTGCCGCCTTCGAGCTGTTCGAGGATTTCGTCGCGCAGTTCGGGTGAGACTTCCTCGTCGGCATCGAGGAACAACACCCAGGGATGCGTGGCCATCCCGCGGATGAGGTTCTTCTGGCCGATGTAGCCAAGCCATTCGTGCTGGTAGACGCGCTCGGTGAATTCACGACTGATATCCACGGTGCGGTCGGTGCTGAAGCTGTCCACCACGATGATCTCGTCGCACCAAGTGAGGCTTTGGAGGCAGCGGCGGATCTTCTGTTCCTCGTTGCCCGCGGTGACGCATGCTGAAATCTTCTCGCGCATGGCTCAGCCACCGCCTTCCGCCGCCGACAGGGATTCTGTCACGGCCTCGTAGGCCTGTTCCGGCGTGATCGCGGCGAGGCTTGCGCGCGCCTCGGCGGAATCGCGCGCGACATCGCGCGAGCGCTGTGTGCTGTGCTGCAGGATGCGGCATGCGCGGCCGAGCGGGCCGGTCTTGGAGGGGTCGGTGATGCCATAGAGCGCGACGACGGGCGTGCCGACGGCGGCGGCGAGATGCATGCCGCCGCTGTCGTTGGCGACAACCGCGTCGCAGACCTTCAGGAGGGCGATCCATTCGGGAAGGGAGGTCTTCCCGGCAAAGTTGACGGCCGAACGCCCGATGCCATCGGCTACGCGATCGCACAACGCAACTTCCTGCTGCCCGCCCATGACGACGATGCCGGCGTGGTGTCGCTGGGCCAGTTTGCGCCCGAGTTCGATGTAATGCTCCGCCGGCCACTCCTTGGACGGGCCGCGCGCGGCACCGGGGATTAGTCCAATGAGCGGATGGGCCACGCCGGCCAGCCGGGTGCGGGCGGTTTCGATGGCATCGGCGGAGAGGGTGAGCGAGGGGGCCTCGAGAGTGTCCGCAGACTCGGGGCAGAGGAGGTCCATATACTCCCATGCCTGATGTTCGTGGCCGGGCAGATTGCGCGGGCGGATCACGCGGGTCAGCATGGCATCACGCCAGTGGCCGGGCATGCCCTCGCGGACGGGAATGCGCGCGAGCCACGGGATGGCGGCGGACCGGAAAGAGTGGGGCAGCACAAAGGCCCGGCTGAAAGCGCCCGTGCGGAGGGCTTGGGCGGCGTGCAGCGAGCCCTGCAAACCTGCACGAAGGATAAGAATCTGATTGGGCACATCGTGAAGTTTCCAGAGGCCCGCGAGGGGTGGTTTCACCAGCAGCGTGATGTGCGCGGTGGGGTGTAGGCGACGATAGGCCTGCAGCGCGGGCATGGCCATTACGCTGTCGCCAATCCAGTTCACGCCGACGATCAGGATTTTCCCGTCGCCGCCGGCGGCCGCCTCACTTGAAGCAGATTCGCGAGATGAGTGCATAAAAATCCTCGGCGCCGGTGAGCAGTTCGATCTCGACACGCATGAAGTAGATCGGCAGGTCGCGGCGTTCGATCATGGGAAAGCGTACGGCATCCTTTTCCGTGGTGATGATGGCCTTGGCGCCGCGGTTCAGGCCCCGGTTGATCGCGTCGATGATTTCCTGCTGCGTGTAGCGATGGTGGTCAGCATAGCGCTTGTGATAGAGCACCTTGGCGCCGAGTTGCAGGAGTCCTTCTTCGAAGCCCTTGGGCACGGCGATGCCGGAGACGGCGGCCACGTCGAGACCCTTGAGGAAATCCAGGCTCTTGCGCTCGCCGGTATAGACGTCCTGGATATAGCGGGGGCAGTGGCGGCACTCGGCGATTTCTGCCTCGGGATTGAGTTCCCGGAGTTGTTTCTTCAGGTCCTCGGCGCCGTCGCCGGAAGATTTGGTGATGAAGATGAACGATGCGCGCTTGATGTTGCGGATGGGTTCGCGAAGGATGCCGCGCGGGAGTAGCGACCGGTTGCCGAACGGGTTGGTGCGGTCGACGAGCACGATGTCGACGCGATGCTTCATGCGCAGGTACTGGAACCCGTCGTCGAGAATCAGCATATCGCAGCCGAGCTTGGTGATGGCGTACTGGCCGGCCTTCACGCGGTTCTTATCCACCAGCACGGTGACGTGCGGCAGGTTGGACGCCAGCATGTACGGTTCATCACCGCTGACATCGGAATCGAGCAGCAGCCGTTTACCGTCGGACACGACGAGCGGGGGTTCCTGCCGGCCGCCGGAGCGGAGGCGGTGCATGATGCGCTCGAAGCGTGAGCGCTCGTGGCGTTTGTAGCCGCGGCTGAGGATGGCGACCTTGCGGCCCTGTTTTTGGAGCGCGCGGGCGAACGTTTCCACGATGGGGGTTTTGCCCGTGCCGCCGACGGTGAGGTTGCCGACGCTGACCACCTGGCAGCCCAGCGTGTGATGGCGGAAGATGCCGTGCAGATAGAGCCAGACGCGGATCTGGATGATGACAGTGTAGAGGCGGGACAGTTGCTTCAGCAGCCAGCGCAGGAAAGACGGAAAGCGGCCTTGCCGGCGGTCTTCCATGACCGTCAGCAGGTAGGTCTCCAGTCTCTCGAGTCTTTGCTGTAGCACGTGCCGGACTCCGTTGGGTCGAACCGGTGGATGTTGCCATCCGGCCCATGAGGGCGTCAAGCCGCCCCGTCGAATGACACTTCTTGTTCATGTGTGCCTGCGCTTGATTCGCGGCACGGCTTCGGGTGATCATCCCCGCGATGGAAGCAAAACCCGAGACCCTGCGTATTGTACCGGCTGACTGGCTGCATCCGCTGCCGCTGAAGGAGCTCTTTGGCAGTGATCCGGCCCGTCCGCTCGAGGTGGATGTCGGTTCCGGCAAGGGTCGGTTCCTGCTGGCCCGCGCGCTTGCCCATCCGGAGGTGGATTTCCTGGGCGTTGACCGGATGCTGCGCCGCATCCGGAAGGTGGATCGGAAGGCGATTCGCGCGGGGTTGCTGAACATCCGGCTGCTGCGCGTCGAGGCGTACTACGCCACGGCCTATTTCATGCCGTCGGATGCGATCAGCACCTACTACATCTTCTTTCCGGATCCGTGGCCGAAGAAGCGGCATCATCAGCACCGGCTCTTCAATCCGCTTTTCGTCGACGCGCTGCATCGCACCTTGCGGGTCGGCGGGCTGGTTCATTTCGCGACGGATCACCTTCCGTATTTCGACGGCGTGAAGGAGATCATGGACGCCGATGTGCGTTTCGAAAGCGTGGAGCCGTTTGTTCCGACAGAAGAGGAACGAACGGATTTTGAGTTGTACTACGTGGAACGCACGCCGATCGGACGTGCGTCATGGCGCCGGCGGTGAGCCGGCGGCCGGCTTGCGGGTCCGCCACGGCGGGATGATGTCGCGGGCCTTTTCGTTGAGGCTGCGCGGCCGGACTTCCTCGTCCTGCAATTCATCGCGGTAGTACACCTGCACCACGTAGCCGAGGTAGCGGCACTTCTCCCCGTACTTCTGTTCTTCCTCGTCGCGGAACCCGCGCGGCACGATGTAGGCCGCGGTGACCGAGCGCGCCTCGGTGCGCGACCAACTGCCCTCGGTTCGAATGGCGTCGCGCGGCACGACCGCGCGCGACGGCGCGGCTTCCTTGGTTTCGGCGTTGTCGTCGAAGAAGGTGACCACGATGCGAACCGCGGAAGCGTCGAGCTCGCGTTCGTTCGACTTGGGCTTGATGGTGATGCGGAGGAGGCGCATTTCCTCAAACTGCTCGTTCTCCTGGAAGCGGTCAGGCTCGACGGAGGTGATGCGGATACGGCGCGGCATGCGTTGGGACGACGTGACCGGTTCGGCGGGCGTGGCGGGCCCGGCGACGGTGGTCTTGACCGCCTGCGCGTGGGCGAGGCGGACGCGTTCCGACGCGGCCTGTTCGTAGAGCGGTTTGCCGACGGAGCGGGTCATGACCTCGGCCCACTGGTCGCCGGCCTTGTCGATGAATCCGCGCTTCTCGAAGAGCCGCGCGCGCTCGATGTAGGACGGCAGAAAATCGGGGGCCATGATCTGGATGCGTTCCAGCATCTGGTCGGACTGGACGAGGTTGTGTCTTGCCTCTTCGGCGAGCGCCTCGTTGAGCATGGTTCGCGCTTTGTCCACCAAAGCGTCGGACGGCGTGCCCGCGGCTTTTCTGGCGAGCGGCAGTTCCACGCGTGCGGGAGGCACAGCGGTGACGGCGGGCGGCACGACGCGGGTCTGCGCGAGTTCCTGCACCTGCTCGCGGATATCCTGTACATCGGCGCGAAGCTGCTGGAGATCGCTATCGGTTCGGGGCGCCTGTTCGGTCGTGGATTTCGCCGCGGTCGCGTTGCGTTGTTCGGCATCCTTGAGTTGCTGCTCCGCCTGCGCAAGGGTGGCGCTTTCCGCCTTCGACACGGTTGTGCTCGATGCGGAGGCCGAGGGGGAGTCGGGGAGCACGTTGCGCTTCCACGTGAGGAGGTAGCCAAGAAAGAGAACTTCGAAAGCGAGAACGGCGACAACGGCCACGAGGGTCAGCGTGTCGAAAAGGCCAATGTGCTGGACGGATTTTTCCTGCGGGCGGAGGAACTCCTGGAACTGGACTTTGCTCAAACCGAGTTCGATGACATCCTCGTGTTTCAGCAGCACCTCGCGCACGATCGTGCCGTTGACGGACAGGCCGTTCATGGAGCCCAGGTCGCGCAGGTAAATGCCGTCGGGCCGCTGCTCGATGGTCGCGTGCTGGCGGGATATCTCGTCGTCGGGGATGGGGACGGAACACGACGGATCGCGGCCGAGCACCACGGTGCCCTGCTTGATCGCCAGCCGCCGGCCTTTCAGGGGGCCGGCCAGGAATATGAGACGGTACATCATCCTTGCGGTTCCGTGACGTGGAGTTTCATCCACCCCGCAACCCTCGGCAAGAAGAAACGGCGTCCATGGCGGGTTCTGTGGGCACCTTCATGCTTGACCGGGTGGGGGCGCTTTAGCAGGATGCGGTTCCCATGAGCGAAAACAAATCCACGGTATCTCTGGAGTCGCTGGCGTCCCTTTGCAAGCGACGCGGCTTCATTTTCCAGGCTTCGGAAATCTACGGCGGCATCAACGGGTTCTGGGATTATGGCCCGCTGGGCTGCGAGCTGAAACGGAACATCAAGGAAGCCTGGTGGCGCGCGGTCGTGCAGATGCGCGACGACGTGGTGGGGCTTGATACCGCGATCATCCAGCACCCGCGGACATGGGAAGCTTCCGGCCATGTGCAGGGATTCACCGATCCGATGGTGGATTGCCGCAAGTGCAAGGGCCGTTGGCGCGCGGACCAGTTGCCGGACACGAAATGCCCGCAGGGCGGCCCGCACGACTACACCGAAGCGCGGCTTTTCAACCTCATGTTCGAGACCAACGTCGGGCCCGTGAAGGATGCATCGACGCTGGCCTATCTCCGGCCGGAGACGGCGCAGGGGATTTTCGCGCAGTTTCCGAACGTGCTTGCGGTGGCGCGGCAGAAGGTGCCCTTCGGCATCGCGCAGATCGGCAAAGCGTTTCGGAACGAAATCAACCCGCGCAACTACACCTTCCGCTCGCGCGAGTTCGAGCAGATGGAATTGGAATTCTTCATCAAGCCCGGCACGGACGCGGAGTGGCACGAGTACTGGGTGGCGGAACGCCTGAAGTGGTACCAGTCGATCGGTCTGCCCGAGGGGCACCTGCACCGCTACGTGTATCCGAAGGAAGAACTTGCGCACTACGCGAGCGCATGCGTTGACGTGATGTACGACTTCCCGTTCGGCACGCAGGAACTCGAGGGTATTGCCGCGCGCGGCAACTTCGATCTGAGCCGCCACCAGGAGTTCAGCGGCAAGTCGATGGAGTACTTCGACGAAGAATCGAAGCAGAAGTTTATTCCGCACGTGGTCGAACCGTCAGCGGGTGTTGACCGCATTGCGCTCGCGGTGCTCTGCGAGGCGTATCGCGAGGAGTGGATCCCGAAGGAAGGCGATGCCGTGATTCCGGCCGAACCGGGCAAGCAGCCGCCCGCCGGTTACGAGTCGCGGATTGTCATGCGTTTTGCGCCGAAGGTCGCGCCGGTGAAAGTCGCCGTCTTCCCGCTGCTCAAGAACAAGCCGGAGTTGGTGGACAAGGCGCGCCAGGTATTTGAGATGTTGCGTGAACGCTGGCCTGTCTTTTTCGATGTGGCCGGCGCGATCGGCCGCCGCTATCGCCGGCAGGACGAGATCGGCACGCCGTTCGGCGTGACGATCGATTTTGACACGCTGACCGACGACACCGTTACCCTGCGCGACCGCGATTCGATGAAGCAGATCCGGCTGAAGATTGCGGAATTGCCGGCGAAGCTGGCCGAATCGCTGGGCTAGCGGCGTTCCAGCCGCGCAAGAAGATGCTGCGCAGGCAACCTGAATCTGTTACACTACGCTCATGATTCAGAAGGCCGTCACCATCAAGGGACTGCACGAGTCTTCCGCACGGGGCGACTTGGCGTTCTGGCAAAAACGCGATGCTTCGGAGCGGATCAACGCCGTAGAAATCCTGCGCAGGCAAACACATGGAAGTTCATCCCGACTTCAGAGAGTTGCTCGCGTTGTTCAACGGGCAAGAGGTTGAGTACATCATCGTGGGCGCCTACGCGTTGGCCTATCACGGCGCGCCCCGGTTTACGGGCGACATCGATGTGTACGTACGGCCCACACCTGAAAATGCCGTCCGGATTCTGAAAGCCTTGGAGGCGTTCGGGTTTGGTTCGCTTGGACTCAAGAGCGATGATTTTCAAAAACCCGAGCAGGTTATTCAATTGGGCGTTCCCCCGGTCCGAATCGACCTGATCACCTCGATTACCGGTGTGACATGGGAGCAGGCAGATGCCGGGAAGGTGTGCGGCAAGTACGGTGATGTTGAGGTCTGCTATCTTGGTCGCGATGAGTACGCGGAGAACAAACGGGCGACGGGGCGCAAGAAGGATGTCGCCGATCTCGAAGCGTTGGGGGAGAACTGATTCTGCCTGACGGTCTGCTGTCCCGCCGGTTCAAGGCTGGGCGGTGTCGGGATTGCCGGCGCTGGCCATGGTGACCGGCTGCTCACCCGTGAGGACGCGGCCCGCCTGTTTCAGTATGCCCGGCTCAGGAATAAGAACCTGGGAGCCCTTGGCGGTGATGTAAGGCAGCACATCGTTCCTCTTGATCGTGTCCCAGGAAATACCCCTGCCCGAGTAGCGCGCCAGCAGCCATGCCGCCCGCCCCAAGCCCGCGCAATTCATGTCGGTTTCGATGTTGCGCGGCACATGCGGGAGCGCGAGCGGGAGACGGAGGAGACCCTCCGGTGTGCGGAGGCGCGCCACGACGGCGGCCATCAGCTTCTGGTTTCGCGACATCCGGCCAAAGTCGGTATCCGGCCGGCGCAGGCGTGCGAATTCGGTCGCGCGGTCTCCGCTGAGATGATTCCAACCCGCGGGAAACACGAGCTTGTAGCTGAACGGTTGGTCCAGATGGTTGAACTTCGCGTCGACGAGTTCCTTCTCGCAATACACATCGATGCCGCCGAGTGCGTTGACGAGATCCCTGAGGAGGCTGAAATGGACGATGACGGTGGCGTCGATGGGCACCCCGATGGCCGTGCTGACTGTATCGCGTGCCGCGCGCATGCCGAGGTTGCCGCCATAGTAATCGCCGAAGAAGAGTGCGGCGTTGATGCGTTCCGTGCGGCGCACAGGCAGACCTCGCAGCGGAAGATAGAGGTCGCGCGGAAGTGCGAGTCCGCGTACGAGGCCCTGCCGCGGGTCGATGTGGAGGACGAGGATGGAGTCCGAGCGGGACGGCTCATCCTGTATGCGGCTGTCGGCGCCCAGTACGAGCAGGGTGAGGGGCCGGTTCCACGTCAGCAGGAGCACGCCGGCCCAGAACGTGATGGCGAGGAGCGGGACGAGGAACATGAGAGACCGCTGTGGAAGAAACGAATCGGCGTGCGAGGAGGCAGAGGCTTCCTGCGCGTCGTTCTTCGGGGAAATCGTGTTCATCAGAGCGTCAACATCCCATCAACAAATGGCTGCGCATTCTGATGATTGGCGGCCAGAAGTCAAGATGGGTGCGGTCGGGCTGGCCCGCGGCGCGGCATGCGCCGGGGATGCCTTTTGCGTTCTTCCGCGCCATCCGGGCGTCCACACGTCAGGCTGGCGTCAAGGAATATATCTGGACGGCGGGCTGCTCAGATTCGAATGATGAGATCCTTCTGCCGCAGGAGTGGCATCAGAAGGGCAGCGTTCTGGGAGTTCTTACCAAGCTCGTCGTTGTCGTGCTGAGCGAAGCGTCTCTCTGTTTGGGCGACAGTTTGCGAACTCCCGATGAGTCAGGGGGCGGATGAATGGTTCTTGTGTGCGATGGGCGGTCATCTTATGAATAGAAGTCGTTGGGAGAACAACGCCATGGCAGATATCCAGATTCAGTGTGGCAACTGTGGATCGACCTTTGACGTTTCGGAAGATGCTGCGGGGCTCATTGCCCAGTGTCCGCAATGCAGTCAGGAAGTTCGGATTCCGCTGCCTGCGGGCGGTGCGGCTGGTGTGGGTAAATTGCAGGTCAAGCGTGACCATGTCATCACCGGGGGCAAGCGGTGTCCTGCGTGCGACGCAACCATGTCGGACGATGCGGTGATCTGTATTCACTGTGGGTTCGACACGCGGACCGGCCTGCGCCTGGAGACGGACAATCCTCGTGCGCGGATGTTCCAACTGGTGGCCAAGATTCTGGGCGTGCTGGTGGTGGTGGCGGGTGCATGGTTTGCTTTGAAGTGGTACTCATCGCGCGAGACGACCTTGCCGGAACCCATGCCGCCGCCGGTCGCCGCTCCGGCGGCCGCGCCTGAAGAAGTCGCTGCCCCGGCTGCGCCCACGACCACGATGGTGGCGGCAGGATTGGTGGTGACCCAGTCGGTGGTGGTGACCCAGAGTCAGGCATCGGCTACGGGTTCTGCGACGAACATGACGCCGGAGGAATTGGCGTTGATGGAAGCGCGCTACCTCGAAAGCGTCACCCGTCAGACGGATCAGTACTATCCTTTCTACAGGGTGGGTTCGACCGTCGTCATTCGCCGGGTGACAGGTTTGGTGCACCGCGGGACGATCAAGGAATTCAGGAAGGAGTCGGTATTGCTGGATTCCGACGGCAGCGCCATGGAAGTGCCGCTGGCGACACTTGATCAGGCCTCCCGGCTGCAGTGCGATCAGCAGTTTCGCGCCCAGTTTATCGCGTTCCAAGTCCGCAAGCGGATGCAGAACGTCGACCGTCTGTAAATCTTTTCAACAAAAGTCCGGCCTCCGGGTATATTGGGGTATGGCTTATGGCGGAGGAGGCTGAGGCATGCACAGGATTCGTGTGCTTCCCGTGGGGTTTATTCTTCTGGCGGCTTGCGCCGCGTGGGCGGGACAACTGCTTAACACCGGGTTTGAGACCGATTTTGGTCAGCGCGACCAGCTGAACGTTTGGGGTGAATTTGGCGACCGCTGGGGCGAAGCCTACCAGGTCAATGCCGGTGGTCAGCACATTGCCCGGGCCAAGAGCGGAAGCCGCGTTCTGGTTATCAACATCCCGCCCAACTCGTGGAACGGGGTTTGGCAGCAGATACCGTGGAAGGAGAATGCCGCGTTTGCCTGGGAGGGTTCGTACCTCATCCGCGGCGGCGACCTTCCGAAGGATTGCATGACGTTTCTGAAGGTGGAGTTCTATGACGCCGGCGACGCGTTGCTGGGTATGGTTGAGGGTGATCATCACTCATCGGACACGAAGGGCAAGTGGGTCAAAGAGCGGATGCACGGCACGACACCTGCCGGAACCGCCGCCATTCGGTTCATTGTGATCGGCGGAGGCAATGCCGGGGGGCAGGCCGTGACGGATCAGATTTACTGGGACGATGTGGACACCATGAACTAGGGGCATGCGCACGACTGTGAAAAAAGAAGCAACCATTCAGGAATTACAGGCGGCGAGGGAAGAGCTGCTGAAGTCGATGCGCTTCGCCGATTTGCAGGCGGCCGCGAAGGCGCCTTCGATGCTGAAGCAGGTGGAAGACGCGTTTGCGCGCGAACTGTTCGGCGGGGTTGATCTGCCGTGGGCGGACGAGGGACTTTTCCCGGAGTCGGCGCGGGTCATGGCCGACGTGCGGCGTTCTGACGCGGGCCAGCGCGCCGCGCTGCAATCCGATGTGGGAATTCTGCGCAAGGTGAAGGAATCGGGTGCGGAGCAGTCGCATCGCACCGTGCTCGGTTTCCTCGAGACGGTGTGGCCCGTGCGCTTGCGGGACCAGGTGGTGCACCTGGTGTGGTCGGGCAAGATGCGCGACAAGGCTTTCTCGGCGGATGAGGTGGCGGAGTTCGCCAAGCTTTCCGGGATGTCGAAGGCGGAAGCGGAGGAGCACCTCCGCGCGGTGCCGGTGCTGACGAAGCGGCAGGTGGAACGCGCGCTGGCGTTCTGCGGGCGGTTTCGTGACAGCGTGGAACGCGCGCTGGCGCAGCACCTGCGATCGGCTGAACTTACCCGCCAGTTGGTGGATTCGGAGCGCACACACGCAGTCGGTACGTTGTCGGGCGGCGTGGCGCATCATTTCAACAACCTGCTTTCGGTGATCCTGGGTTACTCCTCGTTCGTGCTGAATCGTGAACAGCTCTCGGCCGAGGCAGCGGACGCCCTGCACAAGATCACCGAGGCGGCGCAGAAGGGCCGGCGTCTCACGGAAGAGATTCTCGCGTTTCTCGGCAGCGATGCGGAGGAAGAAGTGCCGTGCAACGTGCACGAGACTGTTGAGAGCGTACTCTCGCTGTTGGAGTCGCGGACGACGTCCGGCGTGCGCGTGGAAAAGAAGCTCGATGCGTCGCATCCCGTGGTGCTCGCGCCACCGAGCGCGATTCGCCAGATTGTCTTCAACCTGCTTACCAACGCGATGGACAGCATTCCGTCGGGCGGGCTGCTTTCGGTGATGACGACCAACACGCACATGGCTGCGGAAACGGGGCGACAGGAATATCTCCGGTTCGAGGTCGCCGACAGCGGCGGTGGATTGCCGGAGGCGGCCAGGGCCTTCACATCGGGAGGCGGTGTGGTGGATCTGCGCGCGGCGGGCGACCGGATGGGCTTCAAGCTGTCGAGTGTGTACGGCATGGTGGGGCGGTTGGATGGCACGGTTGTGGTGTCGTCAGAGCCTGGCTCGCTGACCAAGGTCCAGATTCTGCTTCCGACGGCGCAACCCGGCGAGGCGGAAGAGGAACAGAAGCGCGTACGTCGCCGCCTGGCGCCGAGCAGTATTTGGGTGGTCGACGATGACGCGATTTTCCGCGAGATGTGCCGCCAGGTCCTGTCAGACGACGGTCATGAAGTGGCGGAAGCTGCGGGTGGCCGCGAATTCATGGACATGTGGCGCAAGGGCAGCACCAAGCCGGACCTGATCATCATGGACTTCAGCATGCCGGAATATAACGGCCTGCAGCTCTGCGAGTGGCTGCGCAACGAAGGGGCCCGTGTGCCCGTCATTCTCGTCAGCGGCTTTGCTGCGAACCAGCCGGACATCCGGAAAGCCCTGCGCCTGAAGAAGACCTACTTCCTGCAGAAGCCATTCTCCTTCCGCGAGATGGCGGACACGGTGACGGTGGCGCTCGGCGAGACCTTGATCGGAGAATAGGTCGTCCGGCAGTTTTTGGGTGGACCATTTTCTGTTTCAGCCGCGCGGAAACGGCAGCGGGCCTTTCGTGCCGGGCGTACTTTCCAGCGGATCCTCCAGAAGTCTCCGGCGCAGTCGTTCAAGGTCTTCTTCGGAGTTCAGTGCATCCTTCCGCACGTAATCGCCCGAGAAGATGCCCTTGTGTCCAAGCTTCCCTGCCAGTTCGGACGGCTGCTCCTGGATCACCGCGTAGAGTGTCTTGAAGCGCGGGTCACGGAAGAGACCAGACCGAACCGACCAGATGTCATGGGTGTGGATGAAGGTTGGGCGGAGGTCCGTGAGGACGTAGGTGCTGAACGCGGCTGAGCGGCTGTTGATCAGGGGGGCGAGGGCTCGATCGCACAAACCGGACAGATCGTAGATCCGGAGTTGGGAGAAGTACAGCGTGCCGCCCAGATCGGGGCAGAGCAGCGACGCATCTTGCAGGTGGAGTTCCTGTGCGTAATTGTTGAACCGCACGGCGTACTTGCGGGTGACCAGTTCAAATGGAACGGTCGGGTTCCTGGCGAATCGGAGGGAGCGAGGAATGTATTCCACCGCCGACTGCGCGAGAAATGCGATTGCCACGACGAAGAATCCTATCTTGCGGCTGCGCAGCGAGAGCCGGGGGGTGTCGAGTATGTCTGCCACCATTGCCAGCAGGACGATGGGAAAGAATACCAGGAATGGCGTAGCAAACCGGTACTCGGCCATCCAGTCGCCGGGCAGCAGACAGTAGATGGCCCAGGAACAGGCGAGGGCGGGGAGGAGGAAGACGGCGGGGGCTGTTTTGCGGCGCACCAACAAGAGGCGAAGACTCGCCGCCAGGAAGAGCAGAAGAATCGGCCCTGTGTAACGCGAGAAGACGCTGTGCAACAACTCGAGGGCATTGTCGGTGTAATGCTTGGACAGCATCAGAAACTGCAACAGGTCCTTGGCGGTCGGCCCACGCTTGGCGTAGTACGTGTTGGGGTAGTAATCGCCGAAGTAAGACATTCTGAAAACAAGATAAACGGCCAAGGGGAGGCTGGCAGCCGCGAGAAAGGCGGCCAGACCCCTCGCTTCTCTCCTCCATGGTGAGGGGACGTTCAGCATGCGGATAGCCAGTGCGAGAGGAAACGCCGCGAAGAATATCACCCCGTCCGGGCGTGTCAGCGCCAGTGCGGCTGCAGAACAACCTGCCCAGACTGCCACGCGGCCGTGGCGTGCGGTGTCGTCGCTGGCGTACTTGACGGTGAAGAAGCCGTAGAGCGCGGAGAAGAAAGCATACAGCGGGTTCTCCAGCCCGGAAGTGGTCCACGCGACGAAACTGGTGTTGATCGAGAGGAAGGTGAGCACCACCAAGGTGAAGGGCTTGGACCACCAGGAAGAGCCGGCCAGCAACCGGCCAATGCTATTCACAAGGAGGAAAGTTCCCAGGACCAGGAGTAGGCTGACGCCCTTGATCAACGGGGTCGGATCCATGGGGGCATGGATGAACAGGGGTGCGAGCAGGAAGGTCCAGAGTGGATTGGAGAATCCCTCGACCGGGGCGACGCCGCATTGAGATACAAGTCCGCACCCATGGGCAAGATTGCGGGCGTAGGCAAACGAGATGCCGGCGTCGTCAATAAGCCAAGCGCGGAACAGGCAGGCGTGAAGCACGAAAAAGAAGAAGGGCGCTGCCACTTGCCATGGCATGAACATCGCCGGACTCTTTCTTGCAGGATCCATCACCCCGATCTCCCTCCGCGTTCCATGGCCGGGGTGACTGGCCCCTGACGCGACGCAGATGAATCGCGTTGGGTTAACCAGAAGCGGACCAAGCCCGACCTTCCCGAAGGTACAGCAAGAGGGAGTGAGGGATCGAGCGACTTTCTAGGGCGACGAACCTTACGATCCGTTCGGCTGTAACATGCCACTTTGCCGGGCGTGTTCCTGACAAGAACGGGGGTAGAAACCGACTGTTGCGGTCCCGCCTTTCGATTCTCAGTTTGACGATCTGTCGCATATTGAGGATGGGCGTGCCGGATGCATTATATCATAACATCTTGCAGGATAATTAGTTACACAACTGATCTTCTGTTGGAACGGAATGTGCGAGAGAGGGGGTGAGCAGCGGTGGGATGAGGTCTTCAGATGGCGCGGATTGTACAGAGGCTGTTGGTTTCTCTTGCTCCGAGTAGAGCATCGCGGTTCCCGTCCACCTGCTGCTCACGAGGGAGGGCAGTACCATGAGTCTACGGTTCAAGACATGGCTGGCAGTTGCCGTGCTGGTGGTGGTGACTCTTGGAGTCTTCTTTGTCGTGTCGTCCATGTTTCTGCAGCGGGGTTTTGCGAGGATTGAAGACGAGATGATGCTGCGGGACATGGGGCGCGCGACCAATGCTCTCTCTCGCGAAGCGATGGTCCTCGACACCACCGTCCGCGACTGGGCGTGTTGGGATGACTCATATGTGTACATGGAGTCTCGGGATGCGCGGTATGAGGCCGCGAACCTGACCGAGTCGACGTTGAACGGAATCCTCCTCAGTGAGATTCTCTTCTTCTCCCCGTCAGGCGAAATGGTCCGTTATGCCTCCACGATGTCAGACCCACTGTCCTCACAGGACGTATACCGCGTTGTTTTTCCCGTTGTCTTTCGGCCGGACGGAACTCCCAGAATCAACGAGGGTGAGGACAGGGTGTGTGGCGTACTGATGTTGCCGGACGGTCCACGGGTAATCGCTGCGCGGCCGATCCTGACGAGCGAGATGGAGGGACCTTCGCGCGGCGTACTGATCATGATGCGGCCATTGGATGAAGGGGCGCAGAAGCGCATTCAGCAGGTCAGCGATTTGTCGGTTGAACTTCATCCCATATTGAACGGAAAGTACCCTCCGAATCTCGGCGAGGCCGGGCGCAAGGTGTTGGAACGGGGCTTGTTCTTCCTTTCCAGTGATGCCGGAACATCCACGGGCTATGCGCTGGGCCGGGACTTGCATGGCACACCGGCGCTGGTCATGAGCGTGACGATGCCTCGGGTGATTCATCAGCAGGCGCATGCTGCCCTGTGGGCTCAGTTAATCGCCGTCATCGTCTTCATCGTCTTGGCCATCGTAGTATTTCTTTGGTTGTTGGAGCGACTGGTCCTGAGCCGTCTGAGTTCACTGCAGCGTCAGCTGAAGTGGATTGCGACAGTACCTGGTCGTCCCGAGCGCGTTGCGATGGATGGTTCGGACGAGTTGCACACGCTTGCCGAAGGGGTCAACAATGTGCTCGATGCACTCCGGGCATCGGAAGATCGCTACAAGGCTGTCATGGATAACGTGGCCACCGGCGTGGCGGTGATCAGCCCGAAGATGGAAGTGCTTTCGCTGAATCGCCAGATGCAGGCGTGGTTCCCGGATTTGGACGCGAGGCAGAAGCCGATTTGCTTCCGGGCCTTCAACAACCCGCCGCGCTCGGATCTGTGCAGCTACTGCCCGACGCGCAAGACGTTGCAGGACGGGCTGGTGCACGAAAGCGTGACCGATACCCCGGTAGGTGGGCAAATTCGCAACTACCGCGTGGTGTCATCCGCCTTGCGCGACAAGGATGGCAACATCACGGCGGCGATCGAAATGGTAGAGGACATTACGATTCAGCGGCAGATGGAGAACATGCTGCGCGAAACGCGCGAGATGTTCTGGCAGATGCTGGACTCGATTCAGGACATGGTGGCTTGCCGCGATGCGGGGGGGATCATCTGGGCCAACACGGCGTATCGTCAGTTCCACGGACAGGCCGCCGTCAAGGATCTTGCGCCGCGCGCCGCGGGGCGGGCGGATGGCGGAGGCTGCAGCGCGGAGGAACTCGAGGTGTTGCGCACGGGCATGCGCCGGGATATTCCGATGGAAGGCCTGGTCAGGCATGACGGCGTCGAGCGGACCTTTCACACCATTCAGTCGGCTGTTTTCGACCAGCAGGGTGCGGCCAGAATGGTGGTCAGCGTTTCGCGCGACATCACGGAGCGCGAACTGGCCGCAGAGGAGTTGCGCCGGGCGAAGAATGCGGCCGAGTCGGCCGCGGTGACCAAGAGCGCCTTCCTCGCCAACATGAGCCACGAGATCCGCACGCCGATGAACGGCGTGCTGGGCATGACGCACCTGATGCTGGATACGAAGCTCACGCGTCAGCAGCGCGAATTTGCCGAAGCCATTCGATCCAGCGCGGAAGCGTTGCTGACCGTGATCAACGACATTCTCGACTTCTCCAAAATCGAGGCGGGCAAACTGGTGTTGGAGTCCACCGACCTGGATCTGCGAGAGCTGGTTGAGAACACGCTTCAGCCGCTGGCCGCTCAGGCGGCGGCCAAGGGGGTTGAACTGGCCGTGTCAATTCAGCCCGGATTGGTCACGCAGTTGCGGGGGGATCCTGATCGGCTGCGACAGGTGCTCATCAATCTCGCGGGCAACGCCGTGAAGTTCACCGAAAAGGGTGAGGTCGTGGTGGACGTATCCCTCCAGAGCGATACGGCGGCGGCCAGCACCATGCGCTTTGAAGTGCGTGACACGGGTGTGGGCATTGATGAGGAAACGCTGAAGCGGCTCTTCCAGCCGTTCACACAGGCAGACAGTTCCACATCGCGGCGTTACGGCGGTACAGGCCTGGGGCTGGCGATTGCGCGTCAGTTGGTCGAGATGATGGGTGGGCAGATTGGCGTCGAGAGCGAGAAAGGGAAGGGGTCTACATTCTGGTTCGTGGTCCCGCTCCAGAAGCAGCGTGGAGAACCGAGCGAGGTGGCGAGTTGTCCTCGCGAATTGGTGGGTGTTCGCGTCCTGATTGTCGATGATAACGCCACCAATCGCGACATTCTTCACCACCAAGTTGTGGCCTGGCGCATGCGAAACGGCAGTGCGGGAAACGGTCCGGACGCTTTGCAGCTTCTGCGAAAGGCCGCGGCGGAGAAGGACCCGTATCCGATTGCCATTCTCGACATGCAGATGCCGGGCATGGATGGCGTTACGCTGGCGCGGGCCATCAAGGCGGATCCCGCCATTGAGGCGACCCGGCTTGTTCTGCTGACGTCCATGGGGCAGGCGCTGAATGCCGAGATGAGGGAGGAACTGGGTTTTGCCGATTGCCTCATCAAGCCGGTCAAACAGTCGCGGCTATACGATTGCCTCGTGAGCGTGTTGGCCGGTCCGGGATCGGACGTGCAGCAGCACGAGGAACGCGTGGAACTCGAACCGCTGAACGAACCTGTGCAGAACGCCCGGATACTCATCGCCGAGGACAATCTCATCAACCAGAAGCTGGCGCTCAATCAGTTGGAGAAGTTGGGCTGCCGCGCGGACACGGCGGCAAGCGGGACCGAGGTTCTTCGCATTCTGGAAACGCATTGTTACGACATCATTCTGATGGATTGCCAGATGCCGGAACTGGATGGCTACGAAACTACGCATCGCATTCGCAAGACGGAAAAGGACGTGGGGGTCCCGGCGCGTCTCCACATCATAGCCGTCACGGCCCATGCCCTGCAGGGCGATCGGGAGAAGTGCCTTGAGGCCGGCATGGACGACTACCTCAGCAAGCCGGTCATGCTGGAGGCGCTCCACGCAGCGCTGAAGCGGTGGGGAGAGAAGCAGGATGGCGCCGGCCGGCCGGGTGTATCGGCCCCGAGGATGGCCGTGCCGAAGGCTGCGGAGAAACCCGTTGATCTGTCGCGGCTCAACGATGTATGCGGCGGGCATCCGGAACGCGTAAAGGAATTGGTCGACCTCTATGTTTCCCAGACGGCGGAGATGCTGGAAGGGCTGCAGGCTGCGGTTGCCGCGGCCTCGGCGGATGAAGTGGCAAGGCTTGCGCACAAGTGCGCCGGGTCCAGTGCGGCGTGCGGGGTGAATGGCTTGGCCAGGCTGTTGCGCGAGTTGGAGGCCCGTGCCAAATCGGGCGCGCTCGACGGGGCACAGGACTCCGTCGATCAGGCGCGGGAGCATTTCGTGCGCGCGCGGAAGATCTTTGAGCAGTACGTAGTGGATACGGAAGAACGACGCGAGGAGGTGGCCCATGAAAAACATTCTACTGGTTGACGACGATAGTTTCATCACGGCGGTTTACCAGACCAAGTTCAGGAACGAGGGCTACGCCGTGGATGTTGCACCGGATGCCGAACAGGCGCTCGCGACGATCGGACAAGTCATCCCGGATGTCGTCGTGCTTGATCTTCAAATGCCGGGGCTGAGTGGGGTGGACGTGTTGAAGCGCCTGCGCGCGGAACCGAAGACCCGCGCCGTGCCGGTCATCGTGTTCACCAACGCCTTCGTGGGAGGTTTGGTGGATCAGGCCTGGAAGGCCGGGGCCACGCAGGTATTGAACAAGGGCAGCTGTTCGCCCAACGAACTTCTTGATGCGGTGCGTCGTCTGCTCGCGCTGAAGCCGCCACCCCTGTCGGTGACGTCTTTCCCAAAACGTACCGAGCGCCCGGCGATTCCGGCGGCGTCGGCGCCCGTGCAGGGTGATGACGTGTTGGCCAGCCTGCGGGAGAGGTTCAAAGCGCGCGCGGCGGCGGCATTGGTGGGGCTGGATGTTCAGCTTCAGAGCTTCCTTCGCTCGCGAGACGAGCAGGTGCTTTGTGGAAGTCTCGACAACATGTCGCGTGTGGTGCACACGCTCACGGGGAGCGCGTCGATTGCCGGCTTTCCTCAAGTTGCGCAGATGGCATCGGCGTTGGAGGCCTTCTTCGGCGAGCTGAAGGAGCATCCGGTCGGCATAACTGCCTCCACGGTTCGCACACTCATCCGGGCGATCCAGACGCTTCGAGCGATGTGCGGCAACGGAGTTTCGGAGTCGCCACTGCGTGCGACGCCGCCCCACGTGCTGGTGGTGGATGACGATATGATCTCGTGTCTCTCGGTCTGTGCAGCCCTTGAGAAAGTGCAGGTGTGCAGTCTTCATCTCACGGATCCCCAAATAGCACTGCGCGTGCTGGGGGAGAATCGGTTCGACATGGTCTTCCTGGACGTAGAAATGCCCGGGATATCGGGGTTGAGTCTCTGCACCAAGATGCGGTCCATGCCGGCGCACCAGAAGACGCCGGTTGTCTTCATCACGGGTCTGGCGGATTTGGAGAGCGTGATCAGGACATCGGTGTTTGGAAACGAAGAAGTCATTGCCAAACCCTTCCCGCTGATCGAGCTTTCCGTGAAGGCCCTGACCTACCTGCTGCACGTGGAGGAAGTGAAAGCCAGCGCGGCGTAGGCGTCGGCCGTCTGCGCGTGGAGCCCGGCAAATATGCGCTTGCTTCCGCTTCTGGCTTTGTGCCTATCCTCACCACTATGTGAGCGTCATGCGCTCGCAAGACGTTCTGCTCAAAAAAAGGGGGGGAGGGCTGCCCATGCCATCTGCAAAGGTAGGGCTTTTGTGCGCGACGGTTCTGGTGGTGATGGCAGTGATGCCCGCCCTTGGCCAGAGTGCGACGAACTTGCTAACCAACCCCGGCTTCGAAACCGGCTACGTCGGTCAGCGCATGATGGATGCGATCAGCGGCTGGACGCCGGAATCCTATCCGGTATGGGACTGGGGTCGTCTATGCAGTTCTGCTACGACGGCAGCTCATGCCGGCACGAACGCATTCCAACTCGACGCGTTCGCTGACTACAACAAGTTGATGTCCTCGCCTTGGCGCTGCACATCCGGCGTTGTGTACGAGGTCGAGACGTGGATGAAATCGCCTGCCGGTGCGAATTACTTCCGCCCGACGAATGGGTTCTGCTACGTCAAGGTCCAATACTTCAACTCCGCGGGCACGCTGATTGGCATCGCGGCCGAGAGTGAGAGCATCGTCAAGTTTCGTGCGAATGGGCCGACCAACTGGGCGCGGTTCACGACCGGGCCTGTGCTTGCACCTGTCGGCGCTGTCACGGGAAGGGCGATAGTCGGCTACTGCCCGGGCGGCAACGATTGGCAGCCGGAATCCGACAAGACCACCGCCGGGTTCGTGTATATCGACGACGTGCGGGTGTTCACAAATGTGGATCACACGGCGGGCGCGCTGGGCAACTACAGCTTCGAAGTGCGGAACGGTGACTATCTTCCCCTGACCAACATGCCGTTTTGGTCGGGCTTTGGGCTCGAAGGCGGTGTGGTCACGAACAAGCACCACTCGGGCGAATTCTCGCTTCAAGTCTGGGGTGTGAACAGCCTGAGCGGCCAACGTTGGCCTGCGACGCGGAGCAACAAGTACGCGACGAGCGCGTGGATCTATTCGACGAATTTCACGACAACCAGCGCGTGGGCACAGGTCATCCTGCAGTATCTCGATTCGACCAACGGCGTCCTTCTTGAATACGCGAGCCCGCGGTTTAATTCACAGAGCGCAAGTAACACGTGGATTCAATATGAGGCCATGGGCGTTGCGCCCAGCGGCACGGTCTACGGCCGGACGATGCTCGGTATTGTCGGCACCAACGTTGGGTTCGGCGCTTCGACGGCTTGGTTCGATGATGCAACCCAGCGGCTCGTTTCCGCAGGTGGTACCACGGCGGGGCTCATCGGCAACGGGGGGTTCGACGATGGGCCAAGCGGCAATGCGGCGGTTCTGGAAACCAGCAAGGATCTTCCTTGCTGGGATTGGATGGGGGGCACGAACGCGGGGTTCGTGAACCAGGCGTACAGGACGAATGGTGAGCAATCGTTGTCGATCACCTATCCGGCGAACTCCATCGGCCAGGATTTTGTCGCGACAAGCGGAGTGGGTTATTTCGTCGAGGGCTACATTTACAACCCGGCGTCGGAGAAACTGACCGGCTCTGCATACGGGGTGCTGTCGCTGGAGTTCTACAAGGGCAGCAATCTGGTCTCGACGTACGATGGGGGTCGGTTCACGAGCGCCTCGCCGTCGAATACGTGGGTCAAGTTCAGCGTGACCAACCGCGCGCCGTGGTCGGGTGTTGTGTCGGGCCGGGTGGTCTGTGCGATCAACGGGTCCGCGACCGGGTTCGGCGGGGCGCTCTATTTTGACGCGCTATATGCCGCGGAAACCAATCTCCCGATGATCACCAACACGCAAGCGGGCGTGCTCTGGAACCCAGGTTTTGATTTCACTGCGCCGGGGACGATAATTGGGCAGCTTGATGACTGGGCCGGCTTCGGAAATGCGGGCTTTGTTTTGGACACCTACAAACGTAGTGGCAGAAATGCGCTGAAGCTTGCGGGGCCGGATAACTTCATCCAGCAGGATTGGTCTGTCACGCAGGGCTGGCGCTATGCGTCCTCCGCCTATGCCTTCACGCCCTCGGCTGATCGGTTCAGCGGGGATACGAACCTGCACGCGGTGGTTCAATTGCAGTTCCTTGACTCAGATTCCAACGCGCTTGTGGCCTATGAGAGCTCGTGGTTCATGACCAACGCTACTCCGGACACCTGGACTAACCTGGAGGTTTTGGGCACGGCCCCCACGGGAGCGAAGTACGGGCGCACGTTGCTGGGTCTGTTTGGAGATTCCACGGGCTATTCAGGCTCGGTGTGGTTTGACGATGTCACCCAGCGCGTGGCGTTCACCAGCGGCGTGGCAGGAATCCTGATCAATCCAGACTTTGAGGACGGGTTTGGCTACTGGACCAATATTCCAGGCTGGACCGTTCTCAGCGGGGTATCCAACGGTGCCAGCGTAACCGATCCGGTTTACGACGGCGGCCGGGCGCGTTGCGTCTGGGATGGTGGGGGGTCGGATCAGTTCCTATCCCAGGAATTCGGGCTGACGTCGGCCCAGTACCGGGTGGATGGGTATATCTACTCCAAGTGCACCGAACGGTTCGACAGTTCAAACGGAGTCGGCTATGGCGTGATCATACTCCAGTGGCTGGACGCCATGGGTACGGTCGTTGAGCAGACCGAATCGGGCCATTTCACCAACGACTCGCCTTGTGATACGTGGGTCTATTACTGCTTCACGAGCGTGCCGCCGGATGACGCGGTATCCGGACGCGTTCTGCTCGGCATCGTGACCCGGAACGAAGACGCCGGTGGAAGCCTCTACTTCGACAGCATCGGGCTTTCATCGATAGATGATGTGACGCCGCCCAGCATACCCGAGAATCTCGCGGCAACGGCTCGCAGTCCGCTCCGGGTCGACTTCTCCTGGGAGGCATCCACCGATTCCGGGGTGGGCGTTCGGGGCTACAAGGTTTTCTGCAACAGCAACCTGGTGGACGCCACTATGGAAACCACCTTCACCTGTAGCGTAACGCCGGGCACGAATTACTTCACCGTGGCGTCCATGGACGAACTGCGCAACACCTCTCTGGAATCGACGGGGGTGGTGGTGATTACAGCCGCCGACGTGGAAGTTCCCGCGCAACCTTCCAACGTGGTTGCCGAAGCGTTGGGCCCGGATCAAGTCCAAGTCACGTGGGACATTCCATCTGATGACTGGGGCGTGGCGCGCTACCAGGTTTTGAAGGACGGGATTCGGATTGGGACTACGGCAACCAACCGGTACGTGGCGGGTGGCCTTTCGCCTGATACGGAATTCGTCTTCCGTATCGGGGCGTTCGACGATTCGGACAATTCATCCGCGCTCTCGACTAATGCCACGGCCCGCACGCCGGCCGGAAGCATTGCCGAGCAGGGATCGTTCGCCGACCCGATCCCTGATGGGTTTGTCCGTCCCCCGACGAGTGTGTACGCGACGGCCAACGCGCAGCTTCCCATCCCCACGGCGGACTGGTGGACATCGATTGCGCGCGTGCGATGCAGCGGCTTGGTCGCGGCGCGGCCGCTCCTTTACTACGCCAAGGGGTGGGCCTTGGAAGTCGGCTACCCGTATTGCTCGAGCCCCGTGACGACGTCTGTGATTCGAGGCTCCTTCATTCGGGACATGAGCATCATGGCGACAGGCGGGACCTTTTCCGTGAAGCCAAACGGCGAGTCGCGCGTGGATGGCTGGGGCGACTTCTCGGTTCGCACACGGATTGGCGATCCGGACAGTTACATCATGGCCACGTTGGTGCATGGATCTCCGTACACCTACCTGACTTTCAGCAACTGCTCGCCCCGTATCGATTTTCCCGTGTCCGGCTATGCGCCGCGCTACACCAATTCGGCCTTCTCCTGCCTGGTGCTCCATGTGCAGCGCAACAATCTGCTGACCAACGGAGCTCTTTCTGGAACAGGCACAGCGCCCAACGGGTGGCAGAACTGGTTTGACACCAGTCATGATCCGGACAGCAGCGTATACCGATCTGCGGGCAATTCCTGGGTCTTTTGGAATGACGGCGGCATCTATCAAGGAGTGGCTTCCGGCTTCGGCGGGGGTGGTCCGCTTGTATTTGGCGGCTACCTCCGCCATCCATCCAGCGACCCCATGCGCGGAGGGACCAAGTACGGAATCATCCAGCTTGAGTTCTACAATGGCGGCACGCTGATCTCCACCTACTCGGCCTCGCCGACGGTGAGTTCAAACAGTCCCAAGGACACGTGGATATTCTCCCAGGGCACGGCCGTTGTGCCAAGCAACGCCACCCAGGCGCGACTGGTCATTCGTTGTAACGATTTCACTAGCGGAGACGGCCGGTTTCAGGCGGATGATGTGTTCATGGCCCGGTCAGTCGAGCCCGTTTATGACAACGACTATGCCCTGTTTGGGCCTGCCGGCACGGCATGGAATACGGCCAATCCCACGTCGATCCTGATCACCCTTCCGGCCGGCCAGAACTACATGTCTGTGGCCGCGCTTTCGTCGCGTGGCGCCAGCTTCAGCACCAACGAGTTGGAGGTGCTGAAGGCGCACGCCTTTGCCTTTGTTACGAACACGGTCGTCTCCCTGGAATACGCGCGCACGTCCGGCTTGGTGAAGGCCACATTCACCTCCCAGGTACAGAGCATGCAATACGGCCAGACGGGGACGCTGATGGGGCTGCTTCCGCATCACTGGAAGTATTCATCGGCGGACCTTGTTCCGGGAATGATCTACGACAGCATTCTTGGCGATCTCCGGATATCCGATGCCAACAGTTTCCAGACGGCCACTCCCTTCTACGGCATTGTCCCTCAACTGCCGCAGCCGGACGATGTCGGCTGGAACGTCGGCGCGTTTGAATCGCTGGCGCGGCAGGTGCCCGGTCCCGACCCGACCAAGACCGACACCTATTACCAGTTCAAGGATTTGTACCGGATCGCGCGTATGGTTCCGCCGTTGGATTCCGCCAGGCTGCCGGCGTTGCGCGATCAGTATCTTGACTGGATGAGAATCTCGGTCACCAACTTGCTGACGTATACGGAGGGCGAGCCCAACAACTTCTTTGCCTACGACACCAACTGGTGCTCGCTGGTGGGCTATGACGAAGCCTTCAGCACGGTGCAGTATCTGAACGACCACCACTTCCAGTACGGCATGCTCGCCTATTGTGCGGGGGTGCTGGGGCTCTACGACAGAAGTTTCGTGATGGCTTACAGCAACATGGTGGAGATGGTGATTCGGGACTACAACAACCCGTCGCGCGGGGCAGGTGGTGCGCACCCCCTGCCGTGGCTGCGGCATTTCGATCCGTGGGAAGGTCATAGCTGGGCGAGTGGTGTGGGCGGAGAGCTTTCTTCCGGCGCCCCCGACGAACTGATGTATCCCGGCGAGACCAACATGGCGAACTACTACGGTCCGGATGAGGAATCATCGTCCGAGGCCATGAACTCGTGGGCGGGGATGTTCCCGTGGGGTCTGGCGGCCAACAACGACGAGTTCATCGACATGGGGGCAGTGGGCTACAGCTTGGAGGCCTTGGCGCTCCGGGAGTATTGGTATGATGTAGACGGCAGCAATCACGACACCAACTTCGACCGGACCATGGCGTGCCGTCTGTTCGGCGGCAAGTTGGATCCCGATACGTGGTTCGGCACAAACATGGATTTGGCTTGGGGCATCCATTACATTCTGACCGGCCCTCACATGACGTATCAGGGCTATTTCGAGGACTACCGGATTACGGACTATACCTTCTTCAAGAACAGCTGGGGTGTGACAAACATCCACCGCTACTGGAAATACATCCACGGGATGTATCGCGGCTTCTTTGAGCCGGAGACGGTGCTGGCCGAGTACGATCCGTTGGATAATGCCTCTGATGCAGAGGACAATTCGCGGGCCAACTACTACAACTGGATGCACACGATGAACAGCTTGGGGCGCGTCTGTACCATCCTGTATTCAGATTTGCCCGCGTTGGTGGTCTTCGGAGAAGGCACCTCGTTCACGTATGCAGCCTACAACTACTTCGATCACTCGATCACTGTTGCCGTGCGACGCGTAGACGACAGCACCCTCCATGGTTGGTTCACGATCCCCAACCGCGGATTGCAGAGCTTCCGCTCTTCGGATGACAGCGATCAGGACGGGTTGAACACGAGCCAGGAGTTCTTGTCCGGAACCGATCCGTTCAATCCCGACACGGATGACGACGGCATGCCCGATGGATGGGAGTGGGGGTGGTTCGGCTGCATGACCAACACGGGTGATGGCGACTTCAACCAGGACGGGGTCGTGAACGTGGATCACTATGTGGGCGGCACGGATCCGACCGACCCGGACTCGGACCATGACGGCATGTCAAACGTGGACGAGATGCGTGCGGGGACGTCTGCAACCAACGCGAATTCTTTCCTGGGTTTCTCGGCGGCTGTGTGGCCGAGCAACTCGGCGGGTCCCATTGTCCAGTGGTATAGCGTGACTGGAAAATCCTACCGGGTGGACCGCTCATCGAATCTGATGGGCGGCTCCTGGTCGCTGCTGCTCGGTGGCATTACCGGTATGCCGCCCATGAACGTCTATACCGACCAGGCTGCGCCGGAGACGGGTATGTGGCTCTATCGGATCGGCCTGGAATAGGCCCTGTCCGCGAATCGGCATCGTCTCAAGGGTCCGTCGTCAGAGTTCGGAGGCACACAGTGAATGCAGTTATCGCGGGGAAGCGATGGGTACGTTCAAAAGGATTTCGTTCAGCCATGGTGTCTTGCCTGCTCCTTGCGGTGGGGCTGAAGGGTCATGCAGAATCCATAAACATCGACTTCAATACAAATCGCGCGGACGCCGTCCATGCTGTTGCCAATGGGGTCTACAGCCGGGGAGGAACCGTGTGGAATTCTGTGGTCAGCACCAACCCTAAACTGCCCCGGTTGGTTACTGAGTATGGACGCACCACCACGGTGGGCTTTGCCACGTCCGTGGCCGCGGTTCCGGGATTCAGGTCGGGATTTACAAACACACTGCAGGACACCGGCATCACGAAGGTTTCGGGCAGGGGAGGTGTCGATTACTATTTTGCCGTCACGAATCTGCAGGCCTCGCTGCAGTGGGATCTTGCCGTCTATCTCGCGAACACAGGATTGGGCATTACGGTCCAAGGCTGGAATTCAAAGACGAACCTGATTGTGCCGACCGGACAACTGCCTGGGGACGAAGGGGCTGATTACCTTCTGTTCACGAACTTGGATGTCTCGGTTTACCCGGGTGGTCCTGGCCAATTGGTGGTCTACCCGATATGGGGGGCGAGCAACGCGCTTGTGGCTGGCGTCCAGGTGCGCCCGTCGCCCGTTCAGGTGCCTGCGGCCGCAACCCGTTACGTGGCCCCCGGCGGCGGACATACCTATCCCTACGACAGCTGGGCCAATGCCGCAACGTCACTTCAAGCCGCCATCGCGGAACCGCTGAACCTTCACGAGGTCATTCTGGTCTCAAACGGTGTCTATTCCGGGGAGGGCTCGAACGGCGCCGTCTGTTATGTCGGCAGTGATTATCCGGACGTGACCTATACGTTGCGATCCGTCAACGGCCCTGAATATACGATCGTTGATGGTTCGGGCAGTCGTCGCTGCCTCTATGTGGGGAGCAATTCACTCGTTGAGGGGTTCACTCTCCGCAATGGGTTCATTGGCGGCTATGGATATACAATAGGGGGTGCTGCGGGTGCCGGCGCATACATCGAGGCTGGCGAGTTGTCTCGCTGCATTGTGGTCAGCAATTCAGCCGTCGGGTCTTGGGCAATGATATACATGGAGCCGGGCGGGGATGCTTCTGGTGGCGGCGTGTATGTCGTGCAGGGAGCTGTTCGAAATTGCGTCGTTGCACACAACCACTGCACTGGCGGTGATGGCTACCCGGGCGGGATGTCGCCTATGCCGCCCTATGACTTCTACCCTCCAACTCCGGGCGGTTCCGCGTATGGCGGTGGCATCTATCTTATATCAGGCAGCGCCCAGAATTGCTCGGTTGCCCTGAACACTGTAACGCCCGGGTTTGGGAGCATGATCTCCGGCACGGCGGCTGGCTCCGGCCTGTATGGAGGCTCGATCGTGAGCACCATCATCCACGGCAATACGCCTTCCTCGAACCAAATCTCCGGAGCCACAGCCACGTACTCCTGCTGTCCGCTGCTGACCAACGGCACAGGCAACATCACCAATAACCCGTCCTTCCGACCGGACACTGACTATCTACTGGCCGCGGATTCGCCCTGTCGCGATCTGGGAGAGAACGATTTCTGGACAGAGTTCGGCACGGACGTCCATGCTGTACCGCGTCAGTTGGGGGGGCGCGTCGACATGGGGGCTGCAGAGTTCTGGGAAATGTCCGCATCACCGCGGAATACCGGGGGTATTTTCGAATTGCGCTGGCATGTCATTACCGGCAGGACGTACGCAGTACAGAGCACCACCAACCTGCTTTCGGACACATGGCTCGACGCCGTGCCCAGCACAAATGCAGCCGGAAGCATGATCGTTCTCCCCGAGCCCCTGTCCCAAGGAAGAAAGACTTACAGGCTCCTGATGCAGACGGGAGAGTGAGCTGCTGCACGTGGAGGAAGTGAAAGCCAGCGCGGCGTGAAGAGTCCGGGGCTCACAGCCCTGTATTTTCACCTGTTTTCCGCCGAACTGGCGGGCCTTCATGTTTGACAGCCCTGTGCCCCATCCCTATATTGACCCGGCAGATTTGGGGGGCGCGAAGCGCCCCGCCAACTTCGCTCCTGTGTTATTTGACGATACTTTTTGTGGGCGTATAGCTCCCGCCGTCGTCCCGACCTTCTGCAAGGTCGGTACTATGGCGGGGCAAGCAGTTGGCAACGCCAACTTCGCTCGTTTGTTGTTTGAAGATACTTATTGTGGGCGTATAGCTCAGTTGGCTAGAGCACTTCCTTGACATGGAAGGGGTCACAGGTTCAAGTCCTGTTACGCCCACCATCCCGAGGCGCGAAGCGCGCTCGGGATGCCACGGCGGAGTTGCGCGAGCGTGAGCGGGCGAAGGCGGACGGGGCGAAGGGATTGAGATTGGACTCGATGAGGAGAATGACAGCAGTTGCTGTATCTGGATGAAACACGAGCATAGCGAACTGGACCGGATGCGCCACAGTGCGGCGCATGTCATGGCTGCCGCCGTTTGTCGCCTCTTTCCCGATGCCCAACTCGACATCGGGCCTTCCACGGATGACGGTTTCTACTACGACTTCGATCTGACCCATCGTCTCTCGCCCGAGGACTTTCCCCGGATCGAAGAGGAGATGCGCAAGATCATCGCCGAGGATCATCCCTTCGAGCGCATGGTTGTTTCGCGCGCCGAAGCGGAGAAGCTGATCGGCGGTATGAATCAGCGGTACAAGGTCGAACGCCTTGCGGAAATTCCCGAGGGCGAGGAAATCTCCTTCTTCAAGAGCGGCGAGTTCAAGGATCTCTGCCGCGGTCCTCATGTGGCGCGCACCGGCGAGATCAAGGCGATCAAGCTGCTCTCCGTGGCCGGCTCCTATTTTCACGGGCTGGAAACGAACCCGATGTTGCAGCGGTTGTACGGCACCGCATTCGAGTCGCAGGAATTGCTCGACGCGCACATCAAGCAGCTCGAGGAGGCCAAGCTTCGCGATCACCGCAAGCTCGGCCGCGAGCTGGACCTCTTCAGCACGTCGGACCTGGTGGGTCCCGGCCTGATCCTTTGGCATCCGAAGGGCGCGCGTATCCGCCTGATCATCGAGGACTTCTGGCGGAAGCGGCATCTGGACAACGGCTACCAGCTCATCGGCACGCCGCATATCGGACGCAGCACGCTTTGGGAGACGTCGGGCCATCTCGGGTTCTACAAGGAAAGCATGTACGCCCCGATGGAGATCGACGAAAACGAGTATTTCATCAAGCCGATGAACTGCCCGTTCCACATCCAGATTTACAAGTCGCAGATGCGGTCCTACCGCGACCTGCCCCTGCGCTGGGCCGAACTCGGCACGGTGTATCGCTACGAGAAGGCCGGCGTGCTCGCCGGGCTCTTCCGCGTGCGCGGGTTCACGCAGGACGATGCGCACATCATCTGCACGCCGGAACAGATCGAGAGCGAGATCAAGGAAGTGATGCGGTTCTCCATCGCGATGCTTCGCAGCTTCGGGCTGACGAATCTGTCGGCTTATCTCTCGACCCGGCCGGAGAAGGCCGTCGGCAACGAGGCAGACTGGCAGCAGGCGACGGCATCCCTTGAGGCGGCGCTGAAGGCCGAAGGGCTTCCCTATGAGGTCGATCCCGGTGGTGGCGCGTTCTATGGGCCAAAGATCGACATGCGCGCGATCGATGCGATCGGCCGCGAGTGGCAGCTCAGCACGTTCCAGTTCGATTTCAACCTGCCCGAGCGATTCGACATGACGTATATCGGCGCAGATGGCAAGGAGCACCGGCCGTACATGGTGCACCGCGCGCTGCTGGGCAGCATTGAGCGCTTCTTTGGCATTCTGATCGAGCACTACGCGGGGGCTTTCCCGCTCTGGCTTGCGCCGGAGCAGGTTCGCGTTCTGCCGCTCACCGACAAGCAGGCGGATTATGCCAACCAGGTGGAGGCCTCGCTGCGCGCTGCGGATTTCCGTGTCGCCATCGACGCCCGCTCCGAGAAGGTTGGCGCCAGGATCCGCGATGCCCAGATGCAAAAGATTCCGTACATGCTGATCCTCGGGCCCCGCGAGGCCGAGGCCGGTGTGGTATCGGTCCGCAGCCGCTCTGCCGGCGACCAGGGCGGGATGAAACTCGAGGCCCTCATCGAAAAGTTGAAGGCCGAGGTGGCGTCCCGAGGTCTGGGCGGAGGAGAGGGAAAGTAAGAGAGGTCAGGGCAGAGAGACCTCACAACCGCAGGGGGTAAACATTCAGACATTCATCAGAGTAAATCACAGGATCCGCGTCCCTCAGGTTCGCCTGATCGGTCCGGACGGCAACCAGGTTGGCATCGTGTCGACCCGGGAAGCGCTGGCCATGGCCGAAAGCAACGGCATGGATCTTGTGGAAATTGTCCCGAACGCTCAGCCGCCGGTGTGCCGCATTACGGATTACGGCAAGTTCAAGTACGACCAGGAAAAGAAGGAAAAGGCTTCCCGTAAGCACCAGACGGCGACCCGGGTCAAAGAGATCCAGTTCCATCCGAACGTAGGCGATCACGACTACCAGACCAAGGTCCGCCATCTGCGCGATTTCCTTGAAGAAGGGCACCGCGTCAAAGTGGGCCTGTTCTTCCGAGGTCGCGAGAATGCGCATCATGAGTTGGGGTTTGATGTGCTGAACCGCGTGCTCAAGGACTGCCAGGATATCGGAATCGCCGAGCAGGCGCCGAAGTTCCTCGGCCGTAATCTGTTCATGCTGGTCAGCCCGAAGCCGAGCCTGAAGGTGCGCCCGCAGGCGTCTACGCCCGCACCCCAGTCCTAAGGCCTGAAACGAGTCCGAAGGGGTTGTCGAAGGGTTGTTTTTCACGCGGCCCGCCGGGTGTCGAGTTTTTCGCCACCGGAAAAGACTGGACGGCACGGCCGTTCTGGCGTACAAAACGCCGGTTCTTTCAGCGGGGTAGGTACCGCCGGGGTTCCGTACTATTCAGGAACGGCCCCGCCACGAGGAACGGAGTCAGGGAGTCATGACGAAGAAGATCAAGCACAAGACGAAGCAAGCGGTAGCAAAACGATTCAAGCGTACGGCGACGGGCAAGATCAAGCGGTCCCACACCAGTCGCGGGCATCTGCTGGGCGGCAAGAGCCGCAAGCGCAAACGCCATCTTCGCAAGAGCGTCATGCTGTCGAGTGCGAACATCAGCCACATTTCGTCCTCATTGCCCCAGTAACTGATTTTCGAGGAGGATTGCCATGCCAAGATCAACTAATGCGCCGGCGTCACGCCGGAGACGAAAAGGTCGTTTGGAACTCGCGAGCGGGTTTCGCGGCAAACGCAGCAAGCTGTTCCGCCAAGCCACCGAGGCGGTCGACCGCGCGATGGTGCTGAGCACCAAGCATCGCCGGATGCGCAAGGGCGAATTCCGCGGCCTCTGGGTCCAGCGCCTTTCCGCCGCGTGCCAGTTGAACGGGCTGAATTACAGCAAGTTCATCGCGGGCCTCAAGAAGGCGGGGATCGAACTCAACCGCAAGATGCTTTCCGAGATCGCCATTCACGATCCGCAGGGCTTCACGGATATCGTCGCCCTCGCGAAAGCGAAATAGCTGATCGGCCAGATTAAGGACCGGCGGCGGGGAGAAATCCCCGCCGCCGTTTTCTTTTTGTGCTTCGCGTCGAAACAATAATCATGGGCTGACCCGCATGGATAGCTGTCCGTCGTGGGTTGTGGGTGTGCGTCTCTATACGCCTAATTTGAGTGCGGTTATCGTGATCGTCCAAACCCAAGGAGGGTCTTTTCCATGGGGATCGCGATCGCTGCGCTTGCGTTGTCGGTTTGCGTGACGGTGTCCTACGCGTTTGATCCAAATCCAAATGCGGAGGTTTGGGATACCGTGGTGATGTCGGACGGCAAGATCATCATCTCGGGCAATTTCACGAATGTGGGGGGACAGGGCATCTTCAGAATTGCGCGTCTGCAGCCTAACGGGCGTCTGGACACGGGCTTCGATCTCCAGGCCGACGGGTACTTTACGGCGTCGCTCAAGCAGGGGGATGGGAAGGTCTTTCTCGGTGGAACCTTCGACTCGCTTTCCGGAACCCCCCGGGTTCGCTTCGCCCGGCTGAATGCTGACGGGACGGTGGACAACGTTTTCACAAACGGAGTCGAGGGTGCGGGGCGCGAGGTCTACGCGCTGGCATCACAGTCGGATGGCAAGGTGCTCGTCGGTGGAAAATTCACTCTTCAGGGTGGGCTGCCCCGCAGGAACATCGGGCGTTTCAATGCCGATGGCAGCGTGGATGTCACGTTTGCCACCAACGGAGCGGACCGGGACGTTTATGCGATAGCGCAGCAGAACGACGGCAAGATTCTCGTCGGCGGATTCTTCACCAACTTGAGCCAGAACGCGTGCGCGTACTTCGGTCGTCTGGACACGAACGGTGTCTGGGACCCCACGTTCACTCACAGCGCCAATTCCTCGGTGGAATCGATGCTGAGGCTGGCCAGCGGCAAGATCATGGTGGGCGGTTGGTTCCAGACCATTGCCGGCCAGGCGGGACATGACGGACTTGCGCGCCTGAATGCCGACGGGTCGCTGGACGCCACCTATACCAACAAGGCGCCGGGCTGTGTGATGGATATGGTTCAGCAGCCGGATGGAAAACTCATCATCGCGGGTTCGTTCAGCAGCGTCAACGGCCAGTTCCGGAGCTACATCGCACGGTTCAACACGAACGACACGCTGGATACCACCTTCACAAATGGCGCTGACAACTGGATCAAATCCGTCGCGCTTCAGAACAACGGCCGCATCATCGTTTCGGGGTGGTTCACGAATCTCTGCGGGCAACCGCGCAACTACGTTGGGCGCATGATGCCGGACGGAACGCTGGATGACAGTTTTGTGATCACGCCCAATGATTACAACGCCGATGGACAGTCCGACCCGGCGGTGTTTCACACAGCGGCCGGCAAATGGTACGTGCGGACGATCGCGGGGACACATCTGGCGATGGGTACGAACTGGGGCTTCAACGGGTGCACGACCGTTCCCGGCGACTACAATGCGGACAGCGTTGCGGACTTCGCCGTGTTTCATGGAGCGGCTGGCAACTGGTACATCCGGACACTGGCGGGAGCTCAACTTGCGATGGGCACCAACTGGGGCTTTGCCGGCACGACGGCGGTTGCGGGCGACTACGACGGTGACGGACAGAGCGACTTGGCAGTCTATCACGCGTCGTCGGGCAACTGGTACATTCGCGCGTGGCAGGGTCGGATTCTAGCCATGGGTACCAACTGGGGCTTTGCCGGCACGACGGCGGTCGCAGGCGATTACGACGGCGATGGAAAGGGCGACTTGGCGGTTTATCACGCAGCATCGGGCAACTGGTACATTCGTGCGTGGCAGGGGCAGATTCTCGCAATGGGTACGAACTGGGGTTTCCCTGGAACAATCGCAGTGCCCGGCGACTACAACGGCGACGGGACGTCTGACTTGGCGGTCTTCGACACGGGGACCGGCAGATGGTTCATTCGCACACTGTCCGGAACGCAGATCGCGATCAATGTCTACTGGGGCTTCCCCGGCGTCATCCCGATGTCGGGCGATTACGACAGTGACGGCATCTCCGATCTTGCCGTCTACAATCCCAGCACGGGCGATTGGTGGATTCGAAAGGTCACGGGCGCCGTGATCGCCAATCAGGTCAATTGGGGCTTCAACGGCGCAACGCCGGTCAAGCCCTGAGCCGTCCAGCGAGGAGAAAAAGCGTCCCGAGGCGTGCGGTTTCGGTTTGCAGGCGCGGTCTGTATGCCGGAGTATCCACGCCATGGCCTCCCTCGGCATACGCGCGCTGAATAAGGTGCTTAACGAACTTCGCACTTCGTACTACACGCGTTATCGGGGCCTCGGATCGTCGGATTCCGGACTGCATGCAATCGGCGCGGGGGCGCAGGGGCAGGAGTGCATGCCGCCGCCGCGAAAGGTTTCCGCCACCGCCACGCGGAATTTCGTTGTTTTCACCATCATCGGGTTCGCGATCCTGATCTTCATCTTGATCTGTGCCGTGCTGGATATTCCTGTGAGGGGATCGCGATGAGCGGAACTCCATGAGCAAACGCCGTCATGCCTTTTCTCCCAAGTACCGGCCGCGCGGGCTGAATATCCTCTACGAAGATGGGGACATACTGGTGATCGACAAGGAAGAGGGGCTGCTCACCATGAGCCCCCGGCGCGACGAGTCGCGGACCGCCGAGCGTTACCTGACCCACTATCTTCGGAAGGGCGCATCCCGTTCGAGGTTGCGCGTTTTCGTTGTTCATCGTTTGGACCGGGAAACCTCCGGGGTGCTGGTCTTTGCCAAATCGGCACTCGCACAACGGCGGCTGAAGGACGACTGGAAGAACACGGAGAAATTCTATCTGGCCGCGGTACACGGTCATCCGTCGCCGAAGTCCGGGGTCATCACCAGTTATCTTGCCGAGGATGATGACCAGTTCGTCCGCTCGGTCCCCGAGTCGGCGAAGGGGCGGTTTGCCAAGACGGCGTATTCCGTGATCAGGGAGACCCCGGCGCTGAGCATCCTGAAGGTCCAGTTGCTGACGGGCCGCAAGAACCAGATTCGTGTTCACTTTGCCGAGAAGGGGCATCCCGTGGTGGGGGATTCCAAGTATGGGCAGAGAGGACGCCCCGGCGCGCGGATGGCTTTGCATGCCATGTCCATCGCTTTTTGTCACCCGCGCAGCGGCCTGAGGATGCGTTTTGAGACGCCCATTCCCGATCTGTTCAGGAGGCTCGGCGGCGGGGCGATTGACAAGGATTGGGCGGGCTCAACGCTCAACGCCCCGTCGGCGTATCCCTACAGGTCTACGGACTAAACAGGCAGCATGAATACCGGTAACTGTCCATACCGGATTCTCTGTGCGCAACTCGGAAGGAGGTGCCGGGAGAACTGAAGCTGTTGTTCGGCTGAGGACGTTGAAGAAGCAGAACACTCAATGCTCAAGGAGGAGCGCGATCATGATCAAAAGAATAGCCATTGTGGTGGTGCTGTGTCTCGGCATGGCGGCTACGGCGCAGGCTGGGAATCGGGTCGGTGCGTTCGGTTCCTATGTCGACCAGGAGAATGGTTCGGCGTATGGCGGCGGCGTGAAATATGAATGGATGGCAGACCAGAACTTCGGCGCTGAAGCACGCGTCAGCTATCTGACGGGAGAAGAAACGGACGGCAACGTCATCCCCTTGGAACTGGGCCTGGTGGGTCAAATCCCGGTCGAGAAGGTGTTCCTGTATGCGGGCATCGGCGGCGGCTATTACATCTACCAGGACGTGGCGCCTGCCATTGGTGGGTGGGATGTGGAAGAACCGGATCCTGTTCTTGGGTTCTATCTCCTTGGCGGAATCCGTTATGACCTGAACGAATCGCTCACGCTATTTGCAGAAGTGAAGTACACGAAAGCCGAGTTCGACATGGAGCAGTCGCGGACCACGACCATTCCCGGCGTGCTTGTGAGAGTCGAATCGATAGACGTCAGCGGCGGTCTTGACGGCGCCGGCGGAAACCTTGGTTTGCTCTGGCGGTTCTAGACAGCAGGTCCGATGTGCTCGGGACCATCCTCCGAGCGGGAGGATGGTCCGGGGCGCGACCGATCAAATCCAACCGACGAGTTTGTAGTAGACCAACGCCACGAGTTCGCGCGCCGAGCGGGCTTCGTAGTTGAGGTTGTTCCAGATGTGGTAGCGCAGCGTCGGCATCCTGCCGACATTTGGCATCGGTATGCGGCGTGCCTGTAGCGAGGCCTGATCAAACAACAAGTCCGACTCCACCGATTCCTCGCTGGCGGCCAGGCTGGCGATGTGTTGGAACCCCGCCTTCCTGAAACTCAGCAGGCTGCGAAGCACGTGCTCGGGAGAGGTGACGAGCAGGACCCTCTGACGAGCCGGATCAACACCCTCCAGCGTGGCGAGTTTCATGGCCTGTTCCCGCGTGTTGCGACCATGTGCTTCCACGCGCAGGCGCTCGCGTCCGACGCCGCGCAGCACCATCTCTGCTTCCATGCGACCTGTCGCGCAATCCTCGATATCGCCCTTGGCGGGCAGCGCCACGACAACAATCGCGTTGGTGAATTTGTGTGCCGCTGCCGCGCCGCAGTAGGTGCGCATCAGGCCTGATGCGCTGGGGATGCCGCCACCGCCCAGCACGACGATCACCTCCGGCTCCAGCTGAACATTCTCCGGGTCCGTCGAAAGCCAGTGATAGACGCGCCATGGGTAGGGGGTAAAACACAGCAGGGCGAGCGCGATCGCGGTTGCTCCGGCGAGCATCAACAGCGCCCGTGTCCCGCGAACTAGCCATGTCCATGTGCGCTTCATCGTTGCTGCTGGTCTCTGGTGGTCATGGAGTGATTGTGGCAGCCTTCAAATCGGGAGACCGATCCTCGGGTATTCTGTAGGTTTGCAGGATGGAGGCCTGCTGCGCAGCGACGCGTGACGGATCGAGCGCGATCTGCTGGCCCTGCTTATTGGTGAGCTGGATAAAGGGTTGGTCTGCGTTCTTCTCGATCAACTTAACAAACTGTTTCAGGCTGAGGACCTTCTCGCCATTTACAGCGTCGACGACCCAGTTGCTGAAGTCCTGGTAACCCTGGTTGGGTTCGGCAGCAAGAACGCGCAGGAGCAGGACGACCTCATCCCGTTCATCGGTCAGGAAATTGAATCCGAGCATGGCGACCAGTTCCTCGGGCGCGGCGTCGTACCAGTTTCCTCCCCACGAGCGCAGCAGGTTCTTGGTCAGCGGGCAGAACACGAGTCCGCCGTAGACGAAGTAGGAGGGCATGACATCATATTGCTCGTTGGGGATGAGCCAGTCCTTCTCCATCGGGCGGCTCAGCGTGACGGTCACCGCTTCCTTCTTACCGTCGCGCCAAATGTCGAGTGAGAGAGGATCGCCGACCTGGTGGGCCTGGATGTAATACGAAACGCTGGTGCGTTCGCGGTCCCGGAAGGCCACGGTGCCGTCGTCGGCCAGCGCATGTCCCTCGACGGCGAGGAGCACATCGCCCTCCTTCAACGTGCCGGCGGCGGGTGAATCGCGCAGTACCTTGAAGATGAGCATGCCGGTCTGATCCGGTTCCATCGCGTATTTGCTCTTGAGGTCCTTGTTTTCCATGCCCTGCATGACGACGCCCAGGCTGGGGAACCCGTCGTAATGTCCGTCCTCGATGTCCTTGAGGAAGTGCTCGATGACGGGCACGGGGATGATGTAGCCGATGTTGTCGGCCTGGCTGATACCCTGCATGGCGACGCCGACGACGCGGTTGCTGACGAGCGCGGGCCCGCCACTGTTGCCGGGGTTGATTGCGGCGTCGATCTGGCAGGCGAGGAAATTGCACGAGCTGTGCGCATAGGTCTGGTGCTCGATGCGCGAGATCACGCCCTTGGTGATGCTCATGGTATCGCCGCCGAGGGGGAATCCGAACACGGTCACTTCCTGCTGCACGCGCGGCAGTTCGCCGAGATCGAGCGTGGGCACATCGTCGAAGAACCCGGGCTCGTCGACGGTGAGGAGGGCGAGGTCGGCGGCGTGGGAGACGCTCAGGACGCGCGCGCGGTAGCGGCGCGCATCGCCGTAGCGCCGTACCTGGAGGAAGGCCTGATCGCTGACCACATGCGCATTGGTGAGGATGCGTTTGCCCTTGATGACGCACCCGGACGCGGTGGTGGGGAACGTGCCGCGCATGCTCCACGGTGCCTGGTAGTCGGGCATGCTGTGGTAGGTATAGATCTTCACAATCGCGCCGCTGATATCCGGCGGCGGCATTTCGCTGAAGACCGGCAGGATGGCAAGGGCGAAGAGCAGGACGAGCGCGATGGTCCGATTCATAAGTTCTCCGTTGTGCTTCTGGCGTTAGACCACCGTTACCCCGAAACGCTCATAAACGCAACTCCGGTGCGACTGCCGGGGATCACCACTACTCCGTGCGAAAGGATTGGCGACCGAGGGCAGGTCGTGTAACGCCCTCCGTCGCGAGGGCGTTTCACAAGGGAATAAAGCGGGTTTGGAGAAGGCCTTGAGTGGAATCGGTCCCTCGGGTATATGTGTGAGGCGGGGAGGGTGCCATGAATCGTTTCATCAGGGTCTTGGGGTTGTTTCTTCTTCCTCTTCTGGCGGGACAAGCGATGGCCGGCTTGAATGAGGGCCTTGTCCTGCACTATTCGTTCGACGCGGCGCCCAACGGGGGCGTGATTGCGGACGAAAGTTCCTTCCACAACGATGGTCTCGTGGTAGGCGCGCCCGCGCTTGCTGCCGGTCGCATCGGCGGTGCCTGGGCGTTCAACGGCACGAGTGATTACATCTGGCGGTTGGGCAACGCATCGCTTGATGTCGGCGACCAATTCACCTGCAGCATCTGGTACAACGCCGCCTCCTACAACGTGCAGCGCCCCCTGATGGAGTGGTGCCTGACATCTGCCGGATATGGTCATGATTATGGTCTGCACTTGTGGTGCAATGTTCATGGCGGAGCGTGGTACGGGTCCGGCGCAAACCTGGTCACAACCTGGGCCGGCGATTCTCACATTATCTGCGTCACCGATCTATCGCTCAACGCCTGGCATCACATGGTGGTGACGTTTTCAAAGGCGACCGGTGATGCCCTGCTCTACATCGATGGATCCTTGGTCTCCTCCAACCACTTTGGTTCCATTCATCCCCTGACGGCAGCTGACTTCTACCTCGGCCGGCGCCCGTCCGTTTCCTCGGCCTACTGGCATGGATTGCTGGATGACGCACGCGTGTACAACCGGGTCCTCAGCGCCTCAGAAGTCAAGGAACTCTATGCCTTGCCCGCGAGTGCGGAAGACGGCTTGGTGCTGTACTACTCGTTCAACACCGATTTCAACGGATGGGTGGCCGACGAGAGCGGCAACTGTAACAACGGGGTTGCCCGCAGTGGGGCCACGCGTACGGCGGCGGGCGCGTGCGATGGCGGGTTTACCTTCGACGGCGTCGATGACGACATTCAAGTGGCCAACGCGCCCTCCCTGAATCCGACAAACGAGATCACGTTGGCGAGTTGGTTCAAATGCGACGGGCCGGGGACTTGGAATGGCATTATTCTGTTGAAGGGCACAGCTGCACGTGTGTCGGACGCGGGGGAGTACGCCCTTGTGTACTTTCCCAACAACAACCAAGGGGTGATGGGCAAGGTTGCCTTCGCGCTGCGCACGACCGACACCGGTTGGTGGCGCGAGTACTACAGCGACCGCCCGCTGGAAACCGGCGTGTGGCACCATGTCGTGGGCACCTACAAACCGGGCGAGTGGAACCTCTACGTGGACGGTGTCCTGGCGCGCCCCACAGTAACCGATTGGCGTGGAACCATCCGCCCACAGACAGGCGATCTCTACATCGGCGCTGAGCACAGTTTCCCGAACGACGAGTATTTCAAGGGCAACATTGACGAGGTGCGGATCTACAAGCGATGCCTGAGCGCTGCCGAAGTCAGCAACCTGTATGCCCGCTGCGGTCCGGGGTTGGGCGGCGCGAGTCCGGTTGAGCAGCCCTACATCACGCAGATAGGTTTTTCCTACGATCCGCAGGGCGATCAGGATGTGAACGTCTTCTACACGGATGAAACCTTCTATGTGAAGGTCAAGGACGTGTCGTTGGAATCCTCGCCGCAAGACCAGATACGCGTGCGCCTGCAGCAGCCGGGCGTCAAGAAGACGGTGTGGATCAAACTCGCCCGGGGTGCAGACGGTTGGTTTACCGGCTCGGCCTCCCTTGAATCGTTCCGGGTCGGGACGGTGCAGGTCAGGGTGTCCGGCAAGTTCGGCGGCGTAGCCAAGCTGATCAAGGACGCGGAGCTTACAATCCGCAGCCCGAGCGACCTCTAGTTCGAAAAGTCATCCGCCCGGACTTCAATTCCCGGCGTGACAAACGCGGGCGTGCGCCTTATTTTTCCAACCCTTGGAAAGTGGCGAGCCCTTTTTTCCAAGGGTTGGAAAAACAGCCCCCGATTTTTCCAATCCTTGGAAAATTCCAAGCCCGGTTTTCCAAAGGTTGGAAAAGTACGATTATGAATCTCGGTGAGCTCAAAGCTTTGAAGGAAACGGCGATGGCGGAAGCGGCCGGCGCGGCCGATGCTGCCGCTCTCGAGGCCGTCCGCATCAAGTACCTCGGCCGCAAGGGGCTGCTGCCCGAAATCATGCAGGGGCTCAAGAATGTCGACCCTTCCGAGCGGCGCGATTTCGGCCGCCTCGCCAACGAGCTTAAGAACGAGCTGCAGGACTTGCTCAACAACCGCAAGGCCGCACTCGATCAGTCCGGCGCCGAAGCGGGGAAGGGCTCGTTCGACGTCACACTGCCCGGCCGCTGGCGCGGGCTGGGTTCGCGGCATCCCGTCACACAAATCATCGAGCGGACGACGGCGATTTTCCGCACGCTCGGGTTCACCGTCGCCGACGGCCCGGACATTGAGACGGAGTATCACAATTTCGACGCGCTCAACACGCCGGCGGATCATCCGTCGCGCGATACGCAGGACACGTTCTATCTCAAGAATGGGATGCTGCTGCGGTCGCAGACCTCGCCGGTGCAGATCCGTGTGATGGAGAGGCAAAAGCCGCCGGTGCGGATCATCGCCCCAGGCCGGTGTTACCGGCGCGACGCGGTGGACGCGACGCATAGCGCGAACTTTCACCAGATCGAGGGGCTTTACGTCGACCGCAAGGTGTCGATGGCGGACCTGAAGGGTGATCTGACCTACTTCGCGAAGCAGCTCATGGGCCATGATGTGAAGGTACGGTTCCGTCCGCACTTCTTCCCATTCACCGAGCCCAGCATCGAATACGATTTCTCCTGCCACGTGTGCGGCGGCAAGGGCTGTCGCGTGTGCAAGCACAGCGGCTGGATTGAGATTTCGGGCGCCGGGATGGTGAATCCGAAGGTCTTCGAGATCGTGGGTTACGATCCGACGCAAGTTTCGGGGTACGCGTTCGGCATGGGCGTCGAACGTATCGCGATGATTCTGCTCGGCATCCCGGATATCCGGATGGTGTACGAGAATGATGTGAGATTTCTGGAACAGTTTTAGGGTTCACGGCTCGCGGTTCACGGTTGCAGGTCAAGACAACCGGGAACCCTGAACCCTGAACCGGGAATTCAAAATATGCGTCTACCGATCAGCTGGCTTAAGGAATACGTGGATTTCGACGACACCCCGAAAGGGCTGGCGGAGAAGTTGACGTTTTCCGGCAGCGAGGTCGAAGCGATCGAGACGATCGGCTCGACGTACGAAGGCGTCGTGGTCGGCGAGGTGCTCGCCGTGGACCGCCATCCGAACGCCGACAAGCTTACGCTCTGCCGGGTCAACACGGGCTCGGGCGAACTGACCGTGGTGTGCGGCGCGCCGAATGTGACGCCGGGCATCAAGGTGCCATTTGCACCCGCGGGCGTCACGTTGCCGAACGGTTTGAAGCTGAAGGCCGCGAAGATTCGCGGCGTCGAATCGCACGGCATGTTGTGCGCCGAGGACGAACTGGGGCTCTCCACCGATCACACAGGCCTGATGATTTTGGATGGCAAGTGGGCGCCGGGCACTCCGCTCTCGACGGTACTCGGTCCGCCGGAAACCGTGCTGGTCTTGGAGATTACGCCGAACCGTCCGGATTGCCTGAGCATGATCGGCATCGCGCGTGAGGTCGCGGCGATGTACGGCTCGAAGGTGAAGTGGCCGGACGTGAAGCTGGCGGAATCCGGGCGGCCGGTTACGGAGCTGACGCGGGTGGACGTGGAAGATGCCGATGGCTGTCCGCGATACACGGCTCGCGTAATGAACGGCGTGCGCATCGGACCCTCGCCGGACTGGATGCAGAAGCGGCTTCAGTGGGCGGGCGTCCGCGCGATCAACAACGTTGTCGACATCACCAACTACGTGATGCTCGAGTGCGGGCAGCCGCTGCACGCGTTCGACCAGACTCTTTTGAAGGAAGGCCGCATCGTGGTCCGCTGCGCGCGCGCAGGGGAGAAGATGGCGACCTTGGACAGCATCGATCGTCCACTCACAGCGACGACGTTGGTGATTGCCGACGCGGAGCGGCCGGTGGCGCTCGCGGGCATCATGGGTGGCGCGGGCAGCGAGATTCACGACTCGACGCAGACGGTGCTTCTGGAGAGCGCGTACTTCAAACCGCAGGGCATCCGGGCGACCTCGAAGCGACTCGGACTCTCGACGGAATCCTCGTACCGGTTTGAGCGCGCGATCGACATCAGCCTGGTCGAGTGGGCGAGTAAGCGGGCCGCGGCGCTGATGGCGGAATACGCCGGGGCAGCGGTCGCGCCGGGCGTGGTCGACGTTTTCCCGAATCCGCCGACCGCCAAGAAGGTGTCTTGCCGGTTCGATCGGATCAACGGGTTGCTTGGGCTTGACGCGAAGCCGGAACAAATCACGCAAGTATTTGCAGCGCTTGGACTTGCGATTGAATCCTCTGATGCACAGGGGTGCACGGTGAGTATTCCGGCTGGCCGCGTGGATTTGTCGCGCGAGGTGGATTTGGCGGAGGAATTTGTCCGCATTTACGGTTTGGACAAGATTCCGGCGCCGACGCCGCGGGCGGAGATCGTGTTGGGTGCGGATGACAGCCGGACCCGGGCGATCCAGGCGTGCCGTTCCAATCTCATGGCGCTCGGATTGCGCGAGACCATGAACTACAGCTTTGTGGCGGACCGGCTGGAAGATCTGTTCGATCCGGCGGGTGCGCCGGGCCGGGTGGTGTTGCCGAACCCGGTGAATCTCGAGCAGAGCATTTTGCGCGACACGTTGATTCCGCAGATGGTGGACACGCTGGGTCGGAATCTTGCGCATCAGCAGCGCGAGGCGGCGCTCTACGAGTTGGGTCGCGTCTTCTGCCAGCACGCAGATGGGAAGACGAGCGAGGAAGAGCGGTTGACCATCGGGCTGATGGGGCCGGTGGGTCGTGCCGGGTTGGACCGACGCCGTTCGACAGAGCGCGAGGAAGTGTTTCTTTGGATCAAGGGCATCTGGGAAAGCCTCGCGGCGATCCAGAATGTTGCGTCGTGGCAGTTGCAGGCGGCGGCGCGTCCCTACTTCGAGTCGGGCTACGGCGTTGAAGTGCTGGTTGACGGCGAGGTAATCGGCGTGCTGGGGCTGGTGAAGCCGGAGATTCGCCGTGAATGGCGGATGACGGAACCGGTCGCCGTGCTGGAAGTGCGTGTGGACCCGCTGCTGAAGAACGTTTTCAAAGCAAAAGTGTTCTCGCAAGTAGCCACGTATCCGGCGGTTACGCGCGATGTTGCGTTCATTTGCGCGCAAGCTGTCCGGCACGAAGATGTGCTCGGTGTGGTGAGAAAAGTTGCTCCAAAAGAGTTGGAGAAGGTCGATTTGTTTGATATATTCTCCGCCGAGGGGATAGGCGCTGGACGAAAGAGTATGGCCTACTCCTTTACGTATCGTTCTTTGACGCGGACTTTGACGGATGAGGAGGCCAATCGCTTCCACGAGGCCGTGAAGTCCGCATTGAAGGTTGAACTGGGTGTTGAGGTTCGGGAGGGCTGACGCTCTTCCGGAATCCTGAACGAGGCAGTGGAAATATTAAAGAACCCCATGAACTGTTCATGGTTTGAAAATCTGGTGCTGTTGATGTGCGGCATGTTTGGACTATTGGCCGCGGAGGGGATGGCTGCGTGTGCTGTTGAGGTTGCGCAGGTCACGCCGCAAAGATCCTTCCGGCCGGTTGAATCACGTGGAGTCATGAGTCTGCGGGGGGCTGGCCCCTTGCGAATTCCATGGCTCGCCGCATGGCAATAGGCGGATGTTGTTCTTTCCCATTTGGGGTTCGCAATTTCTCCGGGGGCTTGGTTCCCGGGGACGAAAAAATACCCTGCCTGGTTCGCGACAGGGCTGATATCTCTGACCCAACATGACACAAGTCAGGGAGCTCGGTGTCTGGGTGGCGGAAGCCACTTGGCAGAGCACCCACCTCGATAATACGAGGTTCAGAGATAGGTGCCCTAACGACTTATGGCGGGGTATTTTTTCGCCCCGCGGGCGAGGGCGTTCATGGATCTGTTCGATCAGACCGGAGAGAAGGCGGTAGATGAGGGGCGGCAGCCTTTGGCCGCCCGCATGCGCCCCAAGACGCTCGAGGATATCGTGGGTCAGGACCACATCCTCGGGCCGGGAAAGCTCCTTCGCCGGGCCATCGAAGCCGACCGCCTCGGAAGCATCATCCTTTACGGAACACCCGGCTGCGGCAAGACCACCCTGGCGGAAGTTATCGCGCGCGTGACGCGTCGCCGCTTTGAACGGACGAGCGGGGTGCTGGCCAACGTGGCGACCCTGCGCGGCATGCTCGAGGGGGCGCAGTATCGGCGCCGCAACGCGGGCGAAGAGACCATCCTTTTCATCGACGAGATTCATCGCTTCAACAAGGCGCAGCAGGACGTGCTGCTTCCCTATGTGGAGGATGGATCCATTACGCTTGTCGGCGCCACGACGCACAATCCCTTCTTCTTCATCAACACGCCGCTGACGTCACGTTCCCAGATATTCCAACTTGAACCGCTGGCTGCGGAGGCGGTGGTCAAGCTGCTGGCCCGGGCGATCGGCCACGAAGACGGGCTGAAGGCGATGAACGTACGGGCCGATGACGATGCGCTTCAGCATCTTGCGGCGGTATGCGAAGGCGATGCGCGGCGTGCGCTGAATGCGCTCGAGATTGCGGCGCTGACCACGGCGCGGGGCGAGGACGGCGTGGTGCACATCACGCGCGCGGCGGCCGAGGAGTCGATTCAGAAGAAGGCCGTAGTATACGATCACGACGAGGATGGGCATTACGACACGATCTCGGCCTTCATCAAGAGCGTGCGCGGTTCGGACGCCAACGCGGCGTTGTACTGGTTGGCAAAGATGTTGTACGCGGGGGAGGATCCGCGTTTCGTGGCGCGTCGGCTGGTGATTCTCGCGTCGGAGGACATCGGCAATGCCGATCCGCGCGGGTTGACGTTGGCGGTTTCGGCGATGGAGGCGGTGGATTTTGTCGGCATGCCGGAGGCGCGGATTATCCTCGCGCAGGCGACGACCTACCTGGCGACGGCACCGAAGAGCAACGCATCGTACGTCGGTCTTGAGCAGGCGATGGACGACATCAAGAACGGCCGCACGCTGCCGGTACCGAGGGCGCTGCGCAGCACGGGCTCGAAGCGGGCCGCGCGCGAGTTTGGTCACGAGGGCTACAAGTACGCGCACGATTTCGAGGGACACGTGGTGGACCAGGAGTATGTGCCGACCACGAAGATCTATTACGCACCGACGGGACAGGGCTACGAGGACACGATCCGCAAACGCCTGGATTACTGGAAGGCGCTCAAGGAGAAATCCGGCGCCGGTGTCGCGAAGAAGGGTGGACCCAAGGAGAGCGAGGCACAGGAATCATGAGCGTTGAAAAAGCCAAGGCGGGAGTGCGGGAACGGGTGAACGAGATACGCCGCGGATTCAAGCCGGCGTGGGTTGCGGAGGCGAGCCGGGTGGTGCTTGGGCGGCTGCTGAAGCTGAAGGCGTTGCATGCCGCGCGATCGATCGGGTGTTATCTCTCCACGCCTCGCGAGGTCTGGACGCGGCCCCTGATCGAGCGTTGCTGGCATGACAGCAAGAATGTCTGCGTGCCGGCGTTTGATGAGGTCGAAAAAAGATATCGCATGGCGTGGCTCGTTCAGGACGCCAAGCTGGCGCTGGGTCCCGAGGGCATTCCGCAACCGGACGATCCCAACTGGGTGCCCGCCAACGCGCTGGAAATCGTCATCGTGCCGGGATTGGCCTTTGACCGGAAGGGGCATCGGCTGGGACATGGTTCCGGTCATTACGACCGGCTGCTGGCGGAGTGCGGTGGGCGGAAGGTGGGCCTTGCGTTCGAGGCGCAGATGGTCGACGAGCTGCCGACGGGGCCGCTGGACGTGCCGATGGATGCGGTCGTGACAGAGAAAGATTTTTACCTCTTCGCGGGACGAACCCGCGAAGGGACGTGAAACCCAAAACAAGTAATAAGACGGCTGGGAGACTCTACGGAGAGCTCCGGCCGGCAGGAGGCGAACATGGAAGTAGCATGGTGGCTCCCCACAATGTTTACCGCCATCGGCATCGGTTGCGGTTACTACGTGCACATGATCCTGGCGAAGCTGTACGCCGCTTCCTCCGTGAAGGCGGCCCGGTTGACGCTCGAGGATGCCCGGCGCGAAGCCGAGGTCATTCGCAAAGAAGCCAAGTTGCAGGCGCGGGACGAAGTCATCCGGGCGCGTGAGGCGTTCGAGTTGGAGGTCAAATCACGGCGACAGGAGCTCGTGGCGCTGGAGGAACGGCTTTCCCAGCGGGAAACCAACCTCGATCGCAAAGTGGCGGTGTTGGACAAGAAGGAGACGTCGGTCGACGGGAAGTTGGACGAACTGGAGAAGCAGCGGGATCAGTTGCGCGTGCGCGATCAGGAGGTCCAGAGCCTGATGGAGCAGCAGCGGCAGAAGCTCCAGCAGATGGCGCAGCTGTCGCAGGAAGATGCGCGGAAGATCCTGATGCAGCAGATGGAAGAGGAGCTTCGGTTCGAGACCGGTGCGCTCATCCGGCGCATGCAGGACGGCGCCAAGGAAACGGCGGAAGAGGAAGCCCGGCGCATTGTCACGGTGGCCATTGAGCGGTTCGCCGCCTCGACGGTCGGCGAAATCACGACCAGCACGGTCAATCTTCCGAACGACGAGATGAAGGGCAGGATCATCGGTCGCGAGGGACGGAACATCCGTGCGCTGGAAGCGGCGACCGGCGTGAATATCCTGATCGACGATACGCCGGAAGTGGTGGTGATTTCCGGATTCGATCCGTTGCGGCGCGAGATTGCACGTCTCTCGCTCGAGCGGCTGATGGCCGACGGACGGATTCATCCCGCGCGCATCGAAGAGGTGGTGACGCAGGTGCAGGCCGAGGTGGACGAGACCATCATGTCCTCCGGTGAGGCAGCGATCTACGAGTTGGGCCTGCAGAGTGTGGCGCCGGAACTGGTACGGACGCTCGGGCGTCTGAAGTATCGCCACAGCTTTGCCCAGAACGTGCTGACGCATTCGGTGGAGATGGCGCATCTCATGGCGCTGATGGCGGCGGAGTTGGGGCTGGACGTCGTGATTGCCAAGCGCGTTGGCCTGTTCCACGATATCGGCAAGGCATTGGATCACCAGGTGGAAGGCAGCCATGCGATCATCGGCGCGGATCTGCTGCGTCGGCACGGAGAGGCTGCGGCGGTGTATAATGCGGTGGCGGCACACCACGGGGAGGTGGAGGCCGACAGTCTCTACTCGGTGCTTGCCTCGGCGGCTGATGCGATGTCTGCATCACGGCCCGGCGCGCGTTCCGAGACGACGCAGATCTACTTGAAGCGGTTGGAGAAGTTGGAAGGGATTGCCAACAGCTTCCGCGGCGTCGAGAAGAGCTTTGCCATGCAGGCGGGTCGAGAGATCCGCGTCATTGTCGAACCGGGCAAGATCGACGATAACGAGGCGATGCAAATGGCCCGGAACATCAGCAAGCAGATCGAGCAGGAATTGGAGTATCCCGGCCAGATCAAGGTGACGGTAATCCGCGAGACGCGTTGCGTGGAATACGCGCGATGAAGAATGGAGTGCTGGAGTATCGGAGTGATGGAACGTTGGTTTCCCGTGCCATGGCGTTTCCATCATCCCTGTGCTCCAACATCCAAAATTGACCGGGACGAAAGCAGGACAACATGAAGATTCTTATCGTTGGTGACATTGTGGGTTCCCCGGGGCGAACGGCCTTTGCGCGCATCGCCGGGCGTATGCGGCACGCGGGCGAAGTGGATTTCGTCGTGGCCAACGCCGAGAACGCGGCGGGTGGTCGTGGCGTGACGGCTGCGCTTGCCCAGGAACTGTTGGGTGCGGGGGCAGATGTGCTGACCCTTGGGGATCACGCTTGGGACCAGAAGGATCTTGCGGGCCACCTGGAGAAGGAAGACCGCGTGCTGCGTCCGGCGAATTTTGCGCCGGGGTGTCCGGGCAAGGGTTGGATCACGGCGACGACGGACAAGGGGTCTGTGACAGTGATCAACCTGGTGGGGCGGGTTTTCATGCAGCCGCATTACGACTGCCCGTTCAGGACCGTCGATGAGATTCTGAAAAAAGGCGCAGCGTTGGGTAAGATCGTGCTGGTGGATATCCATGCTGAGGCGACTTCGGAAAAGATCGCCATGGGATGGTATCTTGACGGTCGCGTCAGCGCCGTCGTGGGGAGTCACACGCATGTCCAGACTTCGGACGAGACGGTCTTGCCGAAGGGCGAGGCGTACATCACCGACCTGGGTATGACGGGTCCGAAGCGATCCGTGTTGGGGCGCGACGTGGACTCCGTTCTGCACCGTTTCCTGACCGGTCTGCCCACGCCATTCGGCGTGGCTACAGAGGACGTGGTGCTCGAAGGCGTGGTGGTGACGGTGGATGAGAAGACAGGGAAAGCAACGCGCATCAAGCGCGTGCGTGAATCGATCGATAATTCACGGAGCCAGGATGCCCAGTCCGATTAGTCCGGGCGAGGATACCCGGAAGATCTACAAGGTTGCCGAACTCAACCGGCTGATCCGGGTCACACTGGAGGACGAGATCGGCGTGATCTGGATCGAGGGCGAGGTCTCGAACCTGCGTCGCCCTTCGTCGGGTCACATGTATTTCACGCTGAAGGATGAGGGCGCGCAGATTTCCGCCGTCCTCTTTCGCGGCAATCAGATTGGACTCCGTTTTGAACTGCGTGATGGGCTGAAGGTGCGGGTCCACGGCGCGATCTCGGTTTACGAGGCTGCCGGCCAGTATCAGGTTGTTGTCCGCAAGGTCGAGGAGGCGGGCAAGGGGTCGCTGCAGGAAGCCTTTGAGGCGCTCAAGAAGAAACTCGCGGCGGAAGGCCTGTTCGATGAATCGCGTAAGAAGGCGCTGCCGCTGTTGCCCCGGCACGTGGGGATCGTGACCTCGCCGACCGGCGCCGCGATTCGCGATATCCTGCAGGTGCTGAACCGCCGCTTTCCCAATCTGCACATCCTCCTTGCGCCCGTGAAGGTGCAGGGCGAGGGCGCCGCACAGGAAATCGCGACGGCCATCGACGTGCTCAACGAGCGGGGCGGACTCGACGTGATGATCGTCGGACGCGGCGGCGGCAGCCTGGAGGATCTCTGGTGCTTTAACGAGGAGATGGTGGCTCGCGCCATTGCGCGGTCCACGATTCCGGTGATCTCCGCGGTGGGGCACGAGATCGATTTCACCATCAGCGATTTCGTGGCGGACGTGCGCGCGCCGACGCCTTCGGCGGCAGCGGAGATCGTGGTGGGGCAGAAGGATGATTTCGAGCGGGGGCTGGCGCGACTGGCACAACGGCTTGTCGCGTCGCTGCGGCAGTCCGCGTTGGAGGCGCGGGGTCGGCTCGTGGCGGCTGCGCGGAGCTACGTCTTCCAGGAGCCGATGAACCTGGTGCGCCAGTTCGCGCAAAGGATTGACGGGGTGCATGTGCGGATGCGTCACGCGCTGGTGGGCGGCGTGGGCGAGCATCGGCGCAGCCTGGAGGGTGTGGGAATGCGGCTGACGCATGGCATGGAACTTCGGACGAAGTCGGCGGCGCAGGAGGTTCAGAGGCTGCGTGCGCAACTGCAGGCCCTGAGTCCGATGGCGGTACTCGGCCGCGGTTTCAGCATCACGAAGACTGCGAGCGGGATCATCGTGAGAAACGCGACGGATGTGCGGGACGGCGATGAGTTACGAACGCAGGTGGCCCGCGGAGAAATAGTTTCCAAGGTGACGGGAAAGAATCAAGGAGGCTCCGATGGCGGAAAAACAGGCAGATAAAGGAATGACGTTTGAGAAGGCGCTGGCCCGGCTGGAAACGCTGGTCGGCGACATGGAAAGCGGAAAGCTGAGCCTCGAGAAAATGATGGCGTGTTTTGAGGAGGGCACGACGCTGGTGCGCTTCTGCACGCAGAAGTTGAACGAGGTCGAAAAGAAGGTGGAGATGCTGGTGAAGAAGGGCGACAAGCTTGTGACCGAACCCTTCGATGCGGCGGAAGATGGACCGGGCGCCGGCCGCGCGTAGGTTGATCGTTCTGGATGAGTAAGCGGCGAATGCGTATACTCCGGATATGACGCGAGGCCGGGCCTTGCGACGCTTGTATGAAGGGAAGACGACTCGACCAGCAGGTAGTGGAGCTTGGCCTCACGGAGAGCCGCGAGAAGGCGCAACGCCTGATCATGGCCGGTTCGGTGACCGTGAATGGGCGCGTCGAGATCAAGTCCAGCCACGAAGTCCCCGCCGGGGCGACCGTGGAATTGACGAAACAGGAACGCTTTGTCAGCCGCGGCGGCGAGAAACTCGAAGCGGCATTTGAACATTTCGGTCTCGATGTGCAGGACTTGGTTTGCATCGACGTCGGCGCATCGACGGGTGGCTTCACAGATTGCATGCTCCAGCACGGGGCGAAGAAGGTCTATGCCGTGGATGTGGGCAAGGGCCAGTTACATTGGGACCTGCGGAAGGATGAGCGCGTGGTCCCGATGGACGGAATCAACGCGCGCTACCTTGATCCCAAGGACTTTCCGGACGTACCTTCGTTTGCCACGGTGGACGCATCCTTCATCTCCTTGACTAAGATTTTACCCGCTGTTACACACGTCCTCGCGAGCGGAGGGCACATCGTTTCCCTCATCAAGCCGCAGTTTGAAGCCGGCCGTGAACAGGTTGGGCGCGGCGGGGTGGTGCGTGATCCGGCGATTCACGCGGCCGTGGTGGAGAAGGTGCAGCTCTTCGGTCAGCAAGAACTCGGTCTGCGATGGATGGGGGTTTGCCCGTCGCCCATCAAGGGGCCCGCGGGCAATGTGGAGTTCCTCGCTTACTGGGAGAAGGGGTCGTGATGAAAAGGATAGGGGTCCTCGCCAATGGCCGGAAGCCTGATGCCGCGGCGGTGCTTGAACGCGTTGCCCGCAAGGCAAAGGTACTGGGTATGGAGCTCGTTGTGTGCGAGCAGACGGGCGACCTTCTGACCTGCGCGAACCGCGTATCCGCGGAGCAGTTTGCCTCACGCATCGACGTGTTGATGGCGTTGGGAGGCGATGGAACGGTGTTGCGTGCAGTGCGCGCGTTGGGCGGCGCCGACCGACCGGTTCTCGGCGTCAACCTGGGAAGCCTCGGTTTTCTCACCAGCGTGACCGAAGAAAACGTTGAGCGAGCACTCGATGTGCTGGCGTCCGGCGAGTATACGACCTCGACCCGTACCCTGTTGCAGAGCCGTCTGCTTCGCGGCGGCAAGGAAGTTGCCGTCTATCGCGCGTTGAACGACGTGGTGGTCGGTTGGGGCGCATCCTCGCGCGTGAACACGATCGAACTGGCGATTGATGACGAGCCAGTGTCGAGCTACGTGTGCGATGGATTGATCGTTTCGACACCGACGGGAAGTACGGGCCATTCGCTCTCATCCGGCGGTCCGATTCTTCATCCGGGCAGCCCGTGTTTTGTGGTCAGCGTCATCTGTCCTCACACGCTGAGCAATCGTCCCGTGGTGGTCTCGGATGGTTGTCGAATCAGCGTGCGCATCGTCAAGACGATGAAGAAGCTTCTCCTTTCGGTGGATGGCCAGGAAGAGCAGGAAGTGGGACAGGGAGACCAGCTTGAACTTTCCCGGCACGCGCAGGGCGTGCGGTTTGTACATCTTCCGGGCTACAGCTACTACTCGGTATTGCGCCAGAAACTGGGATGGCGCGGCTCCAGTATTCAGTAGTGTGGCTTGTCTAGGGGCTGTCAGCCGACTCGGACTCTTCGCCCTCGTTCTCCGTTGCGGCCTCGACGGGACTGGCTGCAGGCAGCGTCACGGTGACATTCAAAGGTGCGCGTTGCCTCTTCAATTCCACTTTGGTTGAGGTTTCATTGCCGCCGGGCTGACGCGCGACGACTTGGAGCGTGCCGAGGAAGGATCGGCAGGAGAACTGGCCGCGATGGTCGGTGGTTCCCGTTTCGTGCGTCCACCACTCTCCGAGCACTAGTTTTTCGTAGGCCTCGGCGGCCGGTTTCTTGGAGAAGTCGGCGCGCAGCATGGCGGCCCGCGGCCGCCAGTGGGCCTTTTCCCAGAATCCCCACATGAGGATGCCGGCCACTGACGGATGTGCGAAGGCGACGCGGTAGAGGTTCTCCAGCGATTCGGCCTGAACCTGTTCGTTCGTCGAATTGCAGTCGAATTCGGTTATCTTGATGGGCAGTTTGAATTGGGCCAGCGTATCAAGCGCGCGCTGGACACGCTCCGGATCCACGGCTCCTTCAAAGTGTGCCTGGACGCCGATACCGCTGACGGGCACTTCCGCCTCCACGAGCCCCCGGATTTGGGTCACGTAGTCGTCGAGATCTTCGCCCTCAAGGATGCCGTACTCGTTGATGTACAGCGCGGCGTTGGGGTTCGAGCCCGATGCCTCGGCGAACATCTGGCGGTAGATGGAGTCGCCGAGACGCGTGGCAAGGTAGGGGCAATGAAGGGCTTCGTTGAGCACGTCGAACTCGCGAATTGTATCGCGGTAGTAGGAGACGGTATTTCGCGCGCGGCGGGAGATTACGGCGCGCAATTTGTCGTCGGGGGTCGCGCGAACCCAATCGGGGACTTCGCAGCCCCAGAACAGGCAATGTCCGCGCAGGGAGATGCCGTTGGTCTGACACCACGCCGCCAGCAGATCACCTTTCTCATAGCGGACTTCTTCGAACTTCGACTCCATGGGCATCCACTTCAGCTCGTTTTCGGTCACAGCGTGGTTGAAGTAATGGCGTACGGCATCGGTGAACTGGCTCGTTTCCTCCGGCGTATATTTCTCTTCGAGGAACGCGGAGCCAAGAGCGGTGCCGAACGAAAACGCGTGCCGGACCATATCAACGGTGACGGTGACGTTTGTTGCCGGAGTGCCGTCGGCTTGGAGCACGGTGACGGCCAGATCGCCCTTGCGAATCTGGTCGATGCGGCGCGCCGTGTCCTCGCGCAATTTCGCCTGTTGGGCGGCCAGGAAATCCGTGTAGCCGGACGCGGGGAGGATGGTGGGGGTGGGCAGATTGCCGGGAGGGATCACGCTGAAGTCTTCGATGTGCAGATTACGGTCATCGTTGCCCTGCAGATAGTCGTTGGCGAAGGCCATGGCAAGTTCGTGTTGGCCGGGCTCCAGTTCGAGCTCGAACGTATAGGGAGCCCAGTTGGTGGATGAGACTTCTGTCCGGAGAACCGGCTGCCCATCCCGGAGAACGCGCATCACGGGCCACTCGCCGCCGGCGAAATCGCCGCGCGCGACGATGATGAAGGAGTAGGTGCCGGGCTGGGCGACATCAATTACGCAGGCCGCCTGCCCACGCGTCCAAAAGGAGCAGATTCCATCCTTCAAGCTCCCCTCGGGGAGAAGAGTGAAATCCGGGGCCTTCACAGTCAGTGGTGCAGCAAAGGTTCCGGCGAGCAGGGCAAGAAACAGCGCGAGGGCTGTGAAGACTCGTACAGAAAGCTTCATGTGTTCTCCTTTGAACCCTATGACGAAGGTGTTTTCTTGCGCAACGCGGCGGATGCCTCCGCCGCAGCCTCGTAAGCCGCGCGTACGGGGATATTGTGCTCGCGCGAGCGCCGGATGCAGTCATCCATCTCGGGTGCAAAAACCGTGTCGCGTCCCTGCCAAGTCCCGATCTTCACACGAATGGAACCATACGGCGTCTGGACTTCGGCGAACCGACGGGCCAGCACGGTCCGTTCCACGGTGTACTCGCGCACGCCAAACGTTGTGCTTTCGTGGAAGATCAGATCGATCATCTGCCGCTTGTTTCCGGGCTCGCACAACACGGTCAGCAATGTGCCGGGCCGCTGCTTCTTCATCTGGACGGCGGTGGTGAAGACATCCAGTGCGCCGGTCTCGAGGAGGCGTTGCGTCAACGAGCCGAGCAGTTCAGGCGTCGTATCGTCGATATTGCATTCCAGCACGATGGCGAGTTCCGGGCTCGCGCCTGCAGCGGTTTCCAGCAGCGTGGCGCGGAGCATGTTGGGACGGTGGTTAAGCTGGCGGTGGCCGAAGCTGCAGGCAGCGCGCACGATGCGGCTGCCCGGGGGTGGTGCGTCGAGCGTCTTCCATGCCGTCAGCAGCGCGGCGCCGGTCGGGGTGACGAGTTCAAACGGTTCATCCACCTGTACCACGGGGAATCCCTTGAGCAATTCCAACGTGGCGGGTGCGGGATTTGGAAATACGCCGTGCGCGCACTCGATGGTGCCGTGGCCGCACGGGAACGCGCCGACCGATACGCCATCGACTCCGAGACGGTGCAGACCGGAGCAGCAACCGACGATATCCACGATGGAGTCCAGTGCGCCGACTTCGTGGAAATGAATCTTCTCCGGTGTTGTCCCGTGAACACGCGCCTCGGCCTCGGCAATACGCTCGAACACCTTGAGGCTGGCGGCCTTGACCGGGGCGGGAAGCGCCGACAAATCAATCATTTCCCGGATTTCCGGCAGTCCACGCCCGTGATGATGGTGCGGCTCGTGAGCGTGAACAGTGACTTGTGTGCCGGTGAGGTGGTGGGACGTTACAGGCTGCGCTTCGATTTGGAAGTGTTCGATGGGGAGTTGGGCGATGTCATGCTCCAGGTCGCGTGGATTCACTCCGAGCCCGATGAGCGTGCCGAGGATCATGTCCCCGCTTGCGCCGCTGACGCACTCGAAGTGGAGCGTTTTCATGAGGGCTCTCCGACACGGTTGATCAGCGCTGCGGTAACGCCTGCGCCGAAGCCGTTGTCGATATTCACCACGGTGATGCCCGGGACGCAAGTGTTCAGCATGGCCAGCAGGGCGGCGATGCCGTGGAGGCTGGTGCCGTAGCCGACGCTCGTGGGGACCGCGATGATGGGTTTGTCGATCAGGCCGCCGACAACGGACGGGAGTGCGCCTTCCATGCCGGCGACGACTACGACGGCGCGACAGTCGCGCAACATGTCGACGTGTTTCATGAGACGATGCAATCCGGCGACGCCGACGTCGAACACGCGGTCTACGCGCGCACCCATCCATTCAGCCGTCAGGGCGGCTTCTTCGGCGACGGGAATATCAGACGTGCCGGCGCTGACAACGGCCACATGTCCGACCGGAGCCGGGCGGGCGACGACGTCGATCGTGATCACGCGGGCTGCCGCGTGGTAGTGCGCCGCGGTGTGGACGCGCGAAACAGCGTCGAACATTTCCTGGGTGGCGCGCGTGCAGAGAGCATTCTGGCCGGCCTTCTTGAAAACATCGATGATCTGAATGACCTGTTCCGGCGTCTTGCCTGACGAGAAGATGACTTCCGGGAGACCTCGCCGACGATGGCGTTCAACATCGATGCGCGCGAAACCCAGATCCTCCTCGGCCTTGCGGTCGAGCAGGCGAAGGGCTTCCGTCACCGGCATCTCGCCGGATGCGACCTTCTTCAGCAGGTGGTCCAGTTGCATGGGATGAGGATGCTTTGTGCCGGTTGATCGGTCAAGGCGGGTTTATGCGCGAATGGGTTCATGACGGGCATATCCGCGACCCGTGCCCGGCGTTACCCTACGGATTCTGGCCCGGCTGTGTCACTTCGGGATAGAGTTTGGCGGCCAGTTCCTGGAAAGGCGGGTATTCCCGGATGGCGTTGAAATCGTTGTCGGCGAGGAACCGCTGGCAGATCACGGGCGAGCAGTACTCGGTGCCCTTGCGGATCCACTTCATCGCCTCGTCGAAATTTCGTTCGAGGACGTAGCTGATGGCCATGTTGAAATAGGTGTTCGCGATCTGTGGATTCATCTTGATGATCGTTTCGAGTTGTTCGCGCGCTTCGGGGTAGCGCCCGAGGCGGATGAGAGCTACGGCGAGATTATTCCGGGGCCCGGGATCGTTTGGTACCTGGGCGAGTGCCCGTTCGAGGTAGTCGGCAGCCTCCGCATAGCGGCCGCGCGCGAGATAGAGCAGGCCAAGATTCAGAAAAGCGACCTGGTAGGAAGGATCGATCTGGAGCGAGGCCTGCAGGAGTTCCTCGGCCTTGTCCATCATGCCCTTCTGCATGTAGGCGGTGGACAGGTTGTTGTAGGTCTCGGCGTTGTACGGGTCGAGTCGCATTGCCTTCTCGAGGATGGCGATGGCTTGGTCGAACTGGCCGCGCTGGGTGTAGACGACGCCGAGAAGGCGCAAACCGGCGTTCATATCAGGGGCCAGTTCGAGCGCCTTGCGGGCATGTGTCTCGGCGCTGTTCCAGTCGCGCGCGACGAGGTAGTCGTTTGCGGTTCTTGTCTCGGCCATGGCCTGTGCCATTCTCTCGGGATCGACAGCCGTGCCGCCGCGCGGCGCAGGCTGTTCGCGCATGGTGGAGTCGACGGATCGCTCTCCGGCGGCGCGAAACATCGTGCTGGTGACGCGCTGCTGTCGTGCGAGGAGCGCCGTGGTGTCGAGCGGGCCTTCGGCTTCCTGCTCTTCGGCTCTCCGGGCAGCCTTCTGTTCCTGCTGGTAGATCATCCACGTCGAAGCACCGAGAAGTCCAAGCATCAGCAGGGTGAAGCCGATGGTGTTCCGCCAGGTTCTTGCGCGGACCTGGGCGCCGGTGGGCTCAACGATGCTGGTGGTCTCGGGTGGTTTACCCTGAGATTCGGGTTCGGTGGTCTTGTAAATATCGCGGTTTTCCGTCATGGCGCGGCTCCAGCTTCCATGCGGGAAGCTACGTCATTTCCCGCTGCGATACAAGCACCCCGGTTCCCGTGTCGGATTCAGAGCGAGAGAAAATTGCGCAGGATCTGCATGCCATTCTGGGTCAGGATTGACTCGGGATGGAACTGCACGCCGTACACGGGCAATTCGCGGTGCCGGAGGCCCATGATTTCGCCCTGATCGGTATCGGCCGTGATCTCGAGCACCGGGGGGAGGGAGGCGCGTTCCACCAGCAGCGAGTGGTAGCGGATGGCCTCGAAAGGGTTGGCCATGCCGGCGAAGAGACCCTTGCCGTTGTGCTGAATCATCGAGGTTTTCCCGTGCATGAGACGGCCGGCGCGGACGACGCGTCCGCCGTAGACCTGGCCGATGCATTGGTGGCCGAGACATACGCCGAGCACAGGGATGATCGGCCCCATCCTGGCGATTACGTCGCAGGAGATGCCGGCCTGCGATGGGGCACAAGGGCCGGGGCTGATGACGATACGCTCAGGCTTCATGGCGGCGACCTCGTCGGGCGTTGTCTCGTTGTTGCGGACGACGCGAAGTTCCGCGCCCAACTCGCCGAAGTACTGGACCAGGTTGTAGGTGAAGGAATCGTAGTTATCGATGACGAGGATCATGGTTCAACCTTTTGCTTTCGGCATGGATTTGCGCGCGGCGGCGAAATGTCGCGCGAGGGCCAAGGCTTTGAACATTCCGCGCGCCTTGTTTCGCGTCTCCTCGTACTCCAGGTTCGGGTCCGAGTCCGCCACGATGCCTGCGCCCGCCTGCACATAGGCCTTGTTGACGTCGAGAATGATGGTGCGGATGGTGATGCACGAGTCGAGGTTGCCGTCGAAACTGAAGTAGCCGACCGCGCCTGCGTAGGGGCCACGCTTGGACTTCTCCAACTCGGCGATGATTTCCATCGCACGGATTTTGGGCGCGCCGCTGACGGTGCCCGCGGGGAATGTCGCCCGCATCAGTTCGTACGCGTCCATGTCCGGCCGCAGGTCGCCGGTCACATCCGATACGATGTGCATGACGTGGCTGTAGCGCTCGATCACCATGAGTTCCGGCACGCGGACGCTGCCGTAGCGGCAGACGCGGCCGAGGTCGTTTCTCGCGAGATCGACCAGCATGATGTGCTCGGCGCGCTCCTTCGGGTCGGCGAGGAGTTGCTCCGCGAGCTGGTTGTCGATGGTTGGGTCGCTTGAGCGCGGCCGCGTACCCGCAATGGGTCGGACCTCGGCGCGCCCCTCTTCACCACGGACGTGGACCTCGGGTGACGAGCCGACCAGTGCGCTGCCGCCGAGATCGAGGCAGAACATGTAGGGCGAGGGGTTGATCGCGCGCAACGCGCGGTAGGCGTCCAGCGAGTCGCCATCGAAGTCCGTCTCAAAGCGCTGGGAGAGGACAACCTGGATGATGTCGCCGGCGCGGATGAATTCCTTGGCCTGCTCGACAGACGTTACGAAGTCTTCGCGGCTGACGTTTGAATCGGGCACGATTTCGCCGAGGTAAGCGGAGCTGTCGATCATCGTGCTGGATTTGGGCGTGCGGAGGGCGTCGCAGAGCGCGTCGATCGTGTGGATGGCGTCGTCGTAGGCTTTCTCCGGCGAGCCGTCGATGAAAGCGTTCGCGATGATTCGCACGCTGTGACGGACGCGGTCGAAGATGATCAGGGCGTCGGTGACCATGAACACCATGTCGGGCGCGCGCAGCGCGTTGTCCGTGCGAAGTGGCACGCTCTTCTCGAAGTACTGGACCGCATCGTAACCGAGGAACCCGACCGCGCCGCCGGTGAACCGGGGGAGGGCAGTGTCGCGCACGGGCCGAAACGGGGCCATATACTCCTTCAGCACGACCAGCGGGTCAGCATCCTCGTGGATCGTCTTCTCCGGTTCGCCGGGACGCTGCAGGGTCACGCGACGGCCGTACGCGCGCAGGATGGCGCGCGGCGCGCCGCCGATAAAGGAGTAGCGGCCGACGTTCTCGCCGCCTTCCACGCTTTCGAGGAGGAAGGTGTGTGAGGCATGATCGTGTTTCCGGAGAAACTCGCGGACCTTGTCGTAGGCCGACACGGGCGTATCCTGGTCGGCGAAAAGCTCGCGCCAGACGGGAATGAGATTCCCGGCGGCGGCTTTCTCAAGAAACGTCTTCTTGTCGGGGTTATAGGACATTTACGTATCCGTGTTTTCGAGTGTTCCGTTTTCGAGTTTCAGTTTCCGGTAGTAGCAGTTACGCGGCGCACCGTTTTTGTTCTTGGTGTGGCAGATGCCGCCCCGTCGCGGGCGCACCTTGTAGAGCAGCGAATTCTGTTCGCAGTTCACGCGGACCTCGACGAGGTCAAACGTCTCGCCGGAGGTCTTGCCCTTCTCCCACAGCTCGTTGCGCGAGGTGCTCCAGAGCACGAGCGAGCGCGTCTCGACTGACTTGCGGAACGCCAATTCGTTCGTGTAGGCGACCAGGATCACTTCGTTTGTGTCCGCGTTCTGCACGGCGACCGGGATGATGCCGGGGCTGGAGGCAACAGCTTTTTCCAGCTTGGCAAAATCCAGCTTTAATTTGGACGTCTCTTCGATCTTGCTCATACCAGCACCTCGTCTGAATGACCAATGCTCAATGTCCTAATGACCAGGGAATGACCAAGTCTTGGAATGCTTCTTGGGCATTCGGGTTTGGTCATTGATCATTACTGCATCCTCACCTCAACGCCCCGGTCCCTGAGATACTGCTTTACCTGCGGAATGGTGAACTCGCCGAAATGAAAGATGGATGCGGCGAGCACGGCGTCCGCCTTGCCCTTCACCACGCCATCGTACAGGTGCTCAAGCGTGCCGACGCCGCCCGAGGCGATGACCGGGACGCCGACCGCCTCGGCAATCGCGCGGGTCAGTTCGAGATCGTAGCCCGCCTTGGTGCCGTCGCGGTCCATGCTGGTGAGCAGTATTTCGCCCGCGCCGCGTTCGACCCCTTCGCGCGCCCACGCCACGGCATCGCGTTCTGTCGGCTTTCGGCCGCCGTGCGTGTAGACGATCCAGCCTTGCCCCGGCGTCGTACCTGGCGAAGCCGGGCCGGGTCCGTTGGTCCGGCGCTTTGCGTCGATGGCGAGC
>Ga0116158_10000113_pt1 | contig 93348 bp, 81 predicted proteins | sample AD_UKC052_MetaG_FD_89883 | JGI IMG/M metagenome (GOLD analysis project Ga0116158, IMG submission 89883) | Active sludge microbial communities of municipal wastewater-treating anaerobic digesters from USA - AD_UKC052_MetaG | ecosystem: Engineered > Bioreactor > Anaerobic > Digestate | place: USA... | reverse complement strand
ACAATCCCTGGTTCCGAGTTTTTCTTAGACGTCCTGGAACAAGGGGCTTTTGCCCCTTGCCCGGCATAGCAACTTTCTCTTAAAAACTGTAAACAAGGAATTACAATCCCTGGTTCCGAGTTTTTCTTAGACGTCCTGGAACAAGGGGCTTTTGCCCCTTGATCGCGCATACCAACAACTTTTAACACTATAAAAGGGGTTTTAGCAAATGATCACTATTAACGATATTGAAACAAAGATATATCACATTACTTGGGTCACACATAATAGTAGATATAGTGAACGAATGAAACAACAAAAAATTATCATCGGGGAACCTGTTCATTTAGACTCTAAACAAGAAGTAGAAATTACCAAATATATTGCTGAAATTGTAAAATCTGATAATCTATATATTTATGCATATAATATTTGTCAATATCATATACATTTAATTCTAAAATGTGTGGAAAACCAAAGAGATGCTATTATTTGTAGATTAAAAGGGAAAAGTACCCAATTCTTTAAACAAAACTATAACATTAAAACATCATATCATCTTTGGGCTCAAAAATATAATTTTTATGAAATTGATAATGACCAACAACTTGTAAACACAATTGAATACATTCGTTATAATCGGAGAAAACACAATCTTCCACCAAACAGAGATCTAAAATCAATAGTTCCAGGGATGTTATCACAAATATCAGAACTGTTAACTGATGCTGTTTAACAAATTCTATTAAACAAGGGGCAAAAGCCCCTTGTTCTAATACTTTTCCTGTCACTCTGGAACAAGGGACTTTTGCCCCTTGCTTGGAATAGTATCTTTCTCTTAAAAACTGTAAACAAGGAATTACAATCCCTGGTTCCGAGTTTTTCTTAGACGTCCTGGAACAAGGGGCTTTTGCCCCTTGACCGGAATAGCAGCTCTCTCTTATAAATTGTAAGCAAGGGGTCACAACCCCTTGTTCTACTATTTTACGATCCCCTTGTTCCGAGTTTTGTTCTGTTGCCCAGAGTTTGGACAGATTACTTTATTATACGCTTGCTGCGCAGTCCATCTACAATATGCCAAAAAGTTAAAAACGGATGACGTTTCAACATACGCGGGCCGGCGTAGCGCATGACCTTTTGTATTTGTCCCCGCATAAAAGGTTTATAACAATGCGTGATACATTTGGCGCAGGTGGGTTTGGTTATACCATAGGGACAATTGCTGAGCCGCTTTTCCGCATAAACTAGTAAATCGGCGCAATCCAGGCATAGCCCTGATGCCGGTTTATGCAGATCGTAGCAGTAAAGCTCAATCATCGCGGTAATGGTCTTTTTTTCCCGTTCCAGCCTTTTATTGCACAATACGATACCTTTAGATTCTGGTCAATGCCCGCTTACCGATAGGATAAACATTAAAACCGATCTCGTATAATTTTTGATGGTTAAGAATATTCCGTCCGTCAAAAATAAAAGCCGGCTTTTCCATGCTGGCAAAGATTTTTTTATAATCCAGGTCACGATACACATCCCATTCGGTAATTAAAGCAATGGCATGGGCTCCCTCTGCGGCTTTATAAGGATCGATCTCATACTCAATTTTACCGGGTATTCCGGCCATATCCAGTTGTGCATTCTGTAACGCTTGCGGATCGCTGATTATGACATGGGCTTTTTCATCTAGCAGTTGCCTGGCGATATAAATTCCAGGGGACTCGCGGGTATCGCCGGTATTTGCCTTGAACGCAAAGCCAAACATGGCTATGCGTTTATCGGCTATGGTATTGAACATGGTGCGGATTATTTTTAGCACAAAACGTTTTTCCTGGTAATCATTAATCCTAACCACACTTTCCCAGTAATCGGCAACTTCGGTCAAGCCAAACGATTCGCTAATATACACCAGGTTTAAAATATCTTTTTTAAAACAAGAGCCGCCAAAGCCAACGCTGGCATGTAAAAACTTGCTGCCAATACGGGTATCATGGCCTACAGCGCGGGCGACTTCATGGACATCCGCTTCAGTAACTTCACACAGGGCTGAGATGCTATTAATCGAGGAAACCCGTTGCGCTAAAAAGGCATTCGATACCAGTTTGGAAAGCTCTGAACTCCAGATATTGCTGGTAATTATTCGCTCACGCGGCACCCAGTTGGCATAAATATCGACAATTTCCTGTCGGGCTTGGCGTCCGCGTTCGGTTTCATGGGAACCGATCAACACCCGGTCCGGGTATTCCAGGTCGATAATTGCCGTACCTTCGGCCAAAAATTCAGGATTAGAGACCACATCAAAAACAATCCCCTTGTCATTGGAATTCAATATGCGTTCCATAGCACCGGCCGTTCGCACCGGCAGGGTGCTTTTTTCAACAATGATCTTGTCCGAATCGGATGCTTTAAGAATATTGCGGGCGGTTTTTTCCCAGTATTGCAGGTCCGCACTTTTTCCGGCGCCCTCGCCAAACGATTTGGTCGGAGTATTGACAGATACGAAAATAATCTCCGCCTCCCGAATATTTTGTTCGATCTCGGTAGAAAAAAATAAATTGCGTCCGCGGGCAGTACGCACTACATCCAAAAGGCCGGGTTCATAAATCGGCAGGTTATCTGAGCACCATGCTTTGATTTTTTGCTCATTAATATCGACAATGGTTACTTTGTATTGCGGACATTTGGCAGCGATCATTGCCATGGTCGGCCCACCCACATAACCGGCGCCGATACATAAAATATTTTTTTCAAATTTGTTTTTCATCTGTCCCATCCTGCTTTTTTAAAATTGTTAATTAAGATACAATTTTCTATTGAAAATGTAAAGCACTAACTTTATGTTTTTTAACAGATTGCGACTTGAACCGGTTTAAATAAGAAAATATTTTTCCTTACAAAAATCCTCTTTTTTATTAACAACCGGTAAAGATATCTTGATATAATAAAATTTTCCAATTTTGCGGTCAATAAAAATACTTTTTTTCCTCCGGCCCGAGTGAAATTAGATTACTTGATTAAAACTCCTGTTATGGGTGAATTCAGACAGGTAAGGGGTAAATTTTACAAATCAATATTCCAATATCCTGATAACTCGATTATTTCACCTTTGAAGACTATTATTCACCTAAAAATTTCAAATCAAAACACAAACTGCATAAAAACAATATATTATATACGTTATATTTAGTGAATTTCTAAAAATTTATTAATTACAATTTACATTCAATTGTTTACCTTAGAATTATAAAAAAGCTGGTATGATTGTTGTAAATATTTTACTTACGGGCATTTATACCCGTATGGTCAATTCTTTGTTAATCAAGCAGACTGGATATCCCTATGAAACATTTAATAGACCTTTTGAAAGAGAATGAAAACTGGTTAATTAAGCGGATCTTATATTATGCCAAATTACATGATTATTCAAAATATACCTCTACCCTTGAAGAAGCCTGGCGATTATCCATTGCCGGCTTGACCGTTTCTATTACTGAACAAATGTTAAAAAGCTCTGAAATCCCGGAAATGGCTCCCGATGAGGATGTGACCAACGATCCACTGGTTTTTTTCGGCATGATAGAGGCCCAGAACCACAAAATGCGCGGTATTACCTTGCCGATGTTTCTGGGACTGTTCAAATATTACCGTCAGAGCTACCTTGATCTGATTAATGAACAACTTGATGACAACCTGCAACACCATCTTTTGTATATCAATCGCTGTTTTGATAGAATAGAACTGGCCTATTGCGGTGAATGGGTAAAAACAGATAAACAGGAATATATCAACGATTTACAGGCAAGCAATCGTTTGATGGCTAATGAAAAAACTATGTACCTCACTGCTTTTGAAAGCCTCTCTGATCCTTTTTTTATGCTCACTGAAGCTGGTGAAATTACTAATCTGAATTATGCTGCTACCCGGATACTGGATTCCCGGCAATTACCCGGCTCCCAATACTATGCGCCGGTTAGAGAAAAAATTAAAATTGAACCTTACCTGGATGAGACAATCAAAGTATTCATAGGAGTTCCTCTTAACCGGTTACTCCCTTCTCTGACGGATACCCTGGCTTTCCTGCAACAGGAGGGGAATCAAAATTCATCACGGGAATGCTCAATTGAACTCTATGGTCAACAAAAATGGTATGATGTAAAATTTGCAAAGATGCTCGATGTAAGCGACAAATTCACCGCCAGCCTGCTGACACTGAGAGATATTACTGAGAATAAAAAAATATTAAAAGCCTTGACGGACAGCGAAGCAACTTTGAGCAGCATCTTTCGCGCCGCCCCAACAGGGATCGGGTTGACTGTTGACCGGGTTATTAAAAAAGTAAATGAGCGGTTGTGCAAAATGACCGGCTATACCGCCGATGAACTCATCGGGCAAAGCGCCAGGATTCTTTATCCAAACCGGGAAGAATTTTTGCGCGTCGGCACCGTCAAATACGAATTAATTGCTAAATACGGCACCGGTACGGTTGAAACTCAATGGATATGTAAAACCGGCGAAATAAGGGATATATTATTAAGCTCTACTCCTATCAATACAAATGATTTATCACAAGGGGTAACTTTTACAGCCCTGGATATTACCGATCGCAACAATACCTTGTTGGCTTTGATTGATAGTGAAAAAAGATACCGTTTGATTATTGAAAATATGTCCGATTATATTTATTCCCTTTATATCTATCCGGATAATAATGTAAAAGCAGAGTGGATAACCGGGGCTTTTGAAACTATTACAGATTATACTTTTGAGGATATAGAAAAGCTGGATAATGACTTGTATACTTTGATCCATCCTGATGATCTGAAAAAAATCAGGGAATTAAGTTCTACCCTGCACTCCCGAAAACCGTTGCCATTTGAATATCGTATAATAAAAAAGAATGGCGAGGTGTGCTGGCTGCGCGATTACATGAAACCGGTATGGGATGAAAATGAACAACGGGTTGTACGGATACTGGGTGCTGTGCAGAATATTACCGAACGCAAACAGGCAGAATTTGCCCTGATGGACAGCGAAATCAACCTTCGCTCGCTCATTAATGCCATGCCAATGATCGCATTTATTACCGATAATAAAGGAGTTATCCTGGAAATCAATAACACAACTCTGGAAAAACTTGGCTTGACTAAAGAGCAATGCCTCGGTTCCAGTATTTTTGATATAATTCCTCCGGATCATTCAAGTCGATATTTACAATTACTTGCACAGATCAATCAAATAGGCCAGCCTATTCATTTTGATACATTTGGCGATAAAGGGTACTATCATAATTCAATCGTCCCGATCTTTGGCGCCGATGATAAACTAGTTCGCATCGCAGTTTTAGGCTACGATCTGACAGAGCTGAAAAAAACCGAGCAAGCTCTGCAGATCTCACAAAAAATGCTGCGTACCGTACTTGATACCATTCCGGTGCGGGTTTTTTGGAAAGATCAAAATCTCCACTATCTGGGATGTAATGAATTATTTGCCAAAGATGCGGCATTGGCTTCCCCGGAACAGGTTGTCGGTAAAAAAGATGATAGCCTGGCCTGGCATGAGAATGCTAAACATTTTTTTTCAACAGACCTCCAGGTATTGACAAGCAAGCAACCTAAACTGGATTATGAAGAACTGCGTATTATACCCGGTTTTAGTACGCCACGGATTTGTAAAACCAGTAAAATACCATTAAAAGATCCGAATGGTGTAATTATCGGCATATTGGGTTGTTATGAAGATATTACCGAACAAAAAGCCGCTGAAGAAATGCTGCAGCTTACCCAGTTCTCCATTGACCATGCCGGGGATGCCGTATATTGGGTTGGTGCGGATGCCCGCTTTGTTTATGTTAATGAAACGGCATGTCATAACCTGGGCTATTCCCGTGATGAACTGGTGAGTATGACCGTCCATGAAATAGACCCGGCTTTCCCGCCAAAAGTTTGGAAAGCGCATTGGCAGGATGTACAGAAACGACACAATTTTACTATTGAAACCTCGCATAAAAAGAAAAACAATGAATTGATCCCTGTAGAAATTACTGTGAATTATATTAATTTCCATGGCAGGGAATATAATTGCGCTTTTGCCAAAGATGTATCGGAACGTAAAAAGGCGGAAAAAGCGTTGCGGGAAAGTGAAAAAAGGTATCGAACATTATTTGAAACCATGGCCCAGGGTGTAGTATACCAGGATGATAAGGGTTTTATCACTTCCGCCAATCCGGCCGCGGAAAGGATTTTAGGATTGACTTTGGAACAGATGCAGGGCAGAACCTCCATGCATCCTGAATGGCGATCAATAAAAGAAGACGGCAGGCCCGTGCCGGGTGAGGAACATCCGGCAATGCTGGCATTAAAAACCGGTGAAAAAATATTTAATGTAGTAATGGGGGTTTATAATCCGGAAATAAAAAATTATCGCTGGATAAATATAAACGCCACACCGGAATTTAACGACTCCGGGAAAAAACCCGTCCGTGTATATGCTACAATTGAGGATATTACGGAAAGAAAACAAAAGGAAGAAGAACTGCGAAAATACTCCAGAACCCAGGAAGTATTATTACAGGAAGTGAATCACCGGGTGAAAAATAATCTTGCCGCTATTATCAGCATGATGCATAAGGAACAGGACCGGGAATTGGGCCAGGAAAAAAATCTTTACCGGCCGATTCTTGAAAACCTGGAACGTCGGGTAAATGGTTTATTAACTGTTCATACACTATTATCATCCAACAAATGGCAGCCGGTAAACCTGGGCGAACTCTGTGAAATTGTTATTGGTAATGCTATAAAAGGGTCAAGTTTCAATAAAACAATCCAGGTTAACGTTGAAAAAACTGCAGAGACAGTTGACAGCACAGTTGCCCATCACCTGACGATTGTGTTGAATGAACTGGCAACCAACTCGGTTAAATATGCTTTGGTTGATCGTAATACAGCAGTGATTACAGTAGAAGCGAACAGAGTGGATGATTTTTTACATCTTTTATATATGGACGACGGCCCAGGTTTCCCTGAAAAAATCCTCAGAGGGGAATTTAATAAAGCAAACATTGGTTTTGATATCATTAACGGAATAATCACTCATAGCCTTGAAGGGAATGTTGAACTTTATAATAAAAAAGGGGCGGTAGTTTTAATTAAAATCAGGAATAACAATTCTCCGGGCAGGACACAATAACATGATAAATGGAAATAATATTAATGTGCTTATAGCTGAAGACGATTACCTGGTATGCGAAGAAATTGTCAGAGCAATTAAAAAAATTGGGTGTAATCATGCCGGCACGGCCATTAATGGGGAAAAAGCCGTCGAGATGACCCTTGAAATAAAACCGGATGTGGTTTTAATGGATATTCAAATGCCTAAACTTGATGGCCTGAGCGCTGCCCGGCAAATTCAGCAACAATGCCCGACACCGGTGGTGATTTTAACAGCCCATGAAACCCGCGAACTGCTGGAACAAGCCAGTCATGTCGGTGTAGGAGCATATATCACCAAGCCACCCAAGCCTGAAGAAATCGAACGGGCTGTTTTAATAGCTATAGCCAGGCACAAAGATTTTATTACTTTAAAAAATTTAAACCACCAGTTGCAAAACGAACTGGAAACCCGCCGCAAAACCGAAGAAAAACTAAAAAACCTTTTGGAAGAAAAAGAATTACTATTAAAGGAAATTCATCACCGGGTAAAGAATAATTTTATGATCGTGTCAAGCCTGTTAAATTTACAGGCCGGGCAAGTACAGGATGACGCCACCAAAGAACTTTTTAAAGAAAGCTACAACCGCGTCAATTCTATGGCCCTGATCCACGAAAAACTGTATAAAACCTCAAACCTGTCCAGGATTGATTTTAAAAATTATATTGAAAGTCTAGCCGGCAATCTGGTTCAAACCTATTGTCTTGGTAATAAAGTTCAACTAATCACCACTATTGAAAATGTGATGCTAGATATTAGCCAGGCAATACCTTGCGGCCTGATAATTAATGAACTTGTAACCAATGCACTTAAACATGCTTTTCCCCCTCATTTATCAAAAACCGGTATTTTAGAGATTTCCATGCATCCGCTTGCCGATTCTTTTGAAATTATTATTCAGGATAACGGTATTGGAATTTCACCTGATTTTAAAATTCAGGAATCAAAATCATTGGGAATGCAACTCGTATCACTGCTCGCCGAAGGGCAACTGGAAGGGAATGTGTCAATTGAAAATACTCTAGGCACGCGGATAAGAATTGTATTTCCTGCTAATCATCAACAGGTTTGATAAGTTGGGGAGATTTATTAACTACCTTTGCTATCAGACATTTTTTAACTGTAAAGATGTTACTGTCTTGCGGATTACCCAACCGGTTATTAACCAGTGCAAAGACAATAGCAATAACCCTCCTATCACAATTGCACTTGCTAACATCCATTGCCGGATAGCAAATGAGACGGGCAAAAGAGTTTGCATAAAATCTAGTGTAAATGGATCAATTAAAGCAATAGCGCCGGAAGTAGTGCAAACCAGTAAAAGAACAGCGGTTGTGTAAATACAGGTTCTGCGGGTGAGTAACCCGAATTCTTCAGGAGCAACCAGTGTTTGCGATAAACGACTGCCCATATAGATACCGGCAGGTATGGCGAGTAATATATTAAAAATTGGTACACCCATAAAAAAGCCCAACATCATCACCGAATAAAAGAAATATATTGCCATAACCACACGCATGTCAAGTGTATAAAGATTACTCACCCATCGTTTCAGGTAAAAAACATCAACCAGTATCCCGCACAGCAATCCAAACAGCGCTGCCGGGGCAATATATGGTTCCGGTAGTATAAAAAAAGCGCAACAACACATTATCAGAAAACCGGAAACCGGACATATTGCTCCCAATATAATAGTAAACAGCAATTTGGTCAATTGGGGCATATCAATAATTTTTCTTTTTATTTTCATTAATAAACCATCATGTTTGATATACATAATACATAGAATTTCAATGATTATCAATAATTATTAAAACGCAAGATAGAATTTGAAAATAAAAACCAAAAAAACAGCCCGTCCAGGGTCATTAAATCGGCAAAACCTATTGGACGGGCTTGTTTGTGGGAGTGGTGTTGTATTATGAAAAGCTATTATTCTAATCGTAATTATTTTCGACTGATTACCAAACAATGCAAATCAATCTTTAATTATTATAATAAATCACGTAATAAAATTTACTAAACAATGATATAACTAATGATAAACAATTAAAATACTAAAGTCAAGTAAAAATTACGCGGAAATTAAATATTTTCCAAAATAAAAAACCTTGCAGATAAAAATCATCTGCAAGGTTGAACAATTCATTCCCACAGGGAAAATTATTTTTTGGGCGCTTGCATATCTCTACCGGCCTGGTGCAGAGTTAGAGATACAACCTTTCCACTCTCATCCTTGTTAAAAGTAATCTCGGCTTTAGCCACCTTTAAAAAATATTCTGTTTCCGAACTCGGGAATATCTCGAACCGGCCTTGCCCGGTAGCCTGTGTATACAGGCGGTTATTTTCTTTACTGATTGTGAGTATAAAATTTGGCGCCAGTTGATAATCGCCCACATAAGAATCATAAATAGCAGGATCAACCGGGGCCACCGGGGTATCCACCAAGCGCGGGGCTTTAATCTCCTGGCCACCCTGGTAATGAACAACATGGGAAACCTTGCCGTTCTCATCGCGCAGGAATTTAACACGGGCTTCAACAGCCTTCCAAAAAAATTCATCCTGCCCGGCAGGGAATACCTCCGCTTTGCCCTGGCCGGTAAATTGGGCATATAGTTTATCATTTTCAACAGTGAATTCCATAACGCCCCTGGTATAATCATATCGGCCAACAAAATCGGGATATGTTTTCGGATCGACGGATTTATCGGTAACTAATGAATTACGGCTTGCTAATTCCGGGTAGAAAAAGAACTCGGTAATATCAAGCATGGCGTTATTTGGAGAAAAACCTGGCGCTCCGGGCTGGGCATTGGATAACACGATAACAGTAATATTCAATTTCGGGAAACGAACCAAATAGGTTGAAAAGCCATTCAACCCACCGCCATGCCCGATTCGTTTTACACCGCGGAATTCTTCAATAACTAGTCCATACCCATATTTGCCAACTTCCTGCGGTATGTCGCCGTTGTTTAATTTAACCGGGGTAAAAGCAGCTTGCAAAGAGGATTCATTAAGCACTTGACCACTGTACAATCCCTCATTCCATTTGAACAGATCACCGACTGTTGAATACAAGTTGCCGGCGCCGCCGGCCCAGGACATATCCCAATTTAATGCTAAATTACAACTGCTGCCTTCAAATGAGTATCCGGCGGCTTCGTGCTCCAACTTTATCCCTTTATAATGAACACCGGTATTATGCATTCCCAGCGGTTCGAAAAAGTTTATTCGCAAAAAATCATTATAGGATAATCCGGAAACCTGTTCAATAATATGACCGAGAATAAAATACCCGGAATTGTTATATTTCCATTGTTCACCCGGATCAAAATCATAAGGGTCGGTTTTAATTATTTCAATCAGGTCGGGGGATTTGATAGTTTTTTCGACATTGCTTAAAAAACCCGGACTGTTCGTATAGCTGTGAATACCGGAGATATGGGTCAGCAGGTGATGAATGGTCACTTCATCACCGCGTGGGAAATCGGGATAGTATTTGGATAATTTATCGGTAACCGACAGTTTGCCTTCTTCCTGTAATTTTAAAATAGCGGCGGCTGTGAATTGTTTGGTAATGGAGCCAATGCGGAATTCAGTTTCAGGCGTGACCGGAAGGCGCTTTTTTATATTCTGCATTCCATAGCCGTTTTGATAAAGGATCTCGCCGTTGCGGGCAACCAGCACGGCAGCGCCGGAGGTTTTATTATTAAAAAAATGATTAAACTGGTTATCGGTCAGTTCCCGGGCAGTAGGCATGGCAACACTCGTATCCGCGCCTTTTTCAAGCAGAAATTGCTGAATGTCCGCCCGACCCTTAATTTGCGCGGCCTGGTAAGGCGTTAATCCGTTGACGCCTTTTATATTTATATCCACTCCATAGTCCAGCAGCATTTTAAATTTATCCAGGTCGCCCAATTCCGCGGCATTCACCACTTTATCTGCCAGCGAGGTTTTACTCATAATCCGGCAGGCAAATCCCCATTCGCCTTGAATATTTTGCACTTTGAGTAAAAGCCGGTTTACACCTTGTTGTAATATTGCCGGCACAAGATCGTTATCGGCCTGCACACCTCTACTCAACCAGTTTTCATGGATCAGCTTACCGTTAAGCCAAACTTTAACGCCATCATCGCTGCCAATGCCCAGCAAAACCTTTTGCTCCACACTGACATTGATTTCGGTATATGCATAGATAACGGCAAACTCTTTTTCTCCAAATTCCTTTATCAGGTCGATTGCAAAGTTATCGGACTTGATTGTTCGCCAGGTTATTGCCTGATCTTTTTTCGAGATAACCGTAAAATCCAGACCGGCTTCTCCGCCTACTTTTTCCAGTAAATCGGCGGCAAATACCCGCTTTTGTAATTCTTCTTCCTTATTATCAGGATCTACAGAGAATACAGAAATTGGTGAAGAGATAATCCACTCGGTCATAAACTGATCGGCCGCCGGTTCATGGTAAGCCGCGAGTTGAGGTTTACCGGCAATCAAAAGCGATGCCGGGGATAAAACCAAACCAACTAACGAAAACGCTAAAATTACACTGTGTATGTGCTTCATAACCGTTCCCTCTTTTGATAAATTATTGTACTGATTATTATACACCGATGCTCACTGGATATTCACCCGCTAACCTGAATGAATTATATATAAATACGATCAGCAAAAGGAAATGTTACCCGTAAAATAATAAAAGGATCAAATATCAAAACAACGAATGGCAGGAATACAAAATCATACCTGAACAATAATATCATACCTGGTTCCCGCATCAACCAGCATTTGCATATTTCCATTAAGCTGATCTTTAACCAGGCTATTCACCAGTCTTAACCCCAGGCTGGAGCTATTTTCAATATCAATATTATCCGGTATGCCACAGCCATTATCCTGAATGGAAATGAACAAGTGTTTATCATCCGTTTTTTTTGCAACAACTTTGATTATGTTATCCACCCCGGTATTTGTTTTAAAAGCATGTTTCAAGGCATTGGAAACCAGTTCATTTACAATTAACCCGCAGGGGATTGCCATATCAATACTGAGATAAAACCGCGTAACATGAATATCAAATTTAATTAAATTATTATGAAAATCAAAGGCCTGGTAAATACCCTGCACAAGGTCACGCACATAGTCGGAAAAATCAATGCGCGCCAGATCGCCGGTTTTATAGAGTTTTTCATGCAACAGCGCAATACTGCGGATACGGTTGACGCTTTCGGTAAAGAAATTCTGTGCTTTACTATCTTTAACACCCTGTGACTGTAAATACAACAGGCTTTGAATAATTTGCAGGTTGTTCTTCACCCGGTGGTGTATCTCTTTTAATAATACTTCCTTTTCGCGTAGGGATGCAATGATCTTTTTCTCATCGCGTTTACGCTGGATTATTTCCTTGCGCAACTCCCCGGTTCGCTGTTGTACCCGTTTTTCCAGATCGCGATTCATCTGTTCAAGTTGATTTTGGGCCAGTTGTATCCGCTCCGCCATTTGGTTGAATGTTCCTGCCAGCCGGTTCACTTCCAGGCTGGAAGATGGATTGGCTCTGTGGCTGTAATCTCCGGCGGCGATGCGTTCAATGGTATCGACTATATGCCCCAGAGGACGGGTTAATAAGGCGCTGATACCAGTTACCACAATAATACCCGTACACAGAATCACCAGGCTGACAAGAGCCGTGGTTTTCTTACTGTCATTTACAGCTTTTCGCAAATCGTCGAGAGACAATCCCAAAACAATCTTGCCGAGTACCTGGGCATTAATAGTAACCGGCGTTTGCGTGACCATAATCCGCCCGTCAGGTGAAATATAATTATCATGATGTACGTTAATACTGTCAGTATAAACAGAAAAATCATCATTTTCACTTTCAACGGCGATAATACGACCACCATCATTGAAAGCAACAATAAAATTAAAATCCGGATTTTGTTTGACGCTGTTTAATACCTCGGCAACACTACTGGTATCGCCAAAAAACAGGGCTGGCGCAATACTGTATGCAGTCATTTCGGCAATACTGACAGCGCTTTTAGTATAGTTCTTTAACTCTTGTCTTTGCAAAGCGGCCGGAAAATATAAATATATAAATATGGAAATACCCGCTATCAGAACAGAGATCAAAAGAACAAGTCTTGTTCTGATAGTACTGTACCTGGGCTGGAAATGGAACGGGATGAGAGACCGTAACTGTTTAATCATAAATTCTGGCTAGCTTGAGCAACTGTGAACTGAAATCAATATTTTCCTTTTTCGCAGAAGAAATGTTAACAAGAATAAGGGGCTTGTTATCTTTAATAGTAACTCCGGCGGTTACACCAGCCTGCACATACTCCGGCACACCGGTAGTTGTTAATATATAGTACTTGCGGCTGATTTGCAAAATTTTTTGCAAATCAAAAGCTCGTATCGGGGCAATATATAAAATATCTATCTTTTTGTCAATAACAGCTTTTTCCAGGTTTTCCGATTCCAAATCAACTGTCATAATTTTCAGATTATAATCGTTCATCCCTGCAATAACATTTTCAAATTCTTCGACAACTTCACTTTTAATATTGTAAGACGATAGAAATTTTGCCTGATAAACAACACAAAACACCAATTCAGAGCCGGCGCGTTGCCTGAGATTACGATCAAAAGTTAAAATTTTAAAAAACAACTGCAATTGAGTCTTTACTGGTAAATAGATTTCCTGCCCTGCTACTATCGTGCAAAGTAATAGAAAAATGACCGTTATCAGCTTTAAAAAGTTATGTCGGATTTTATAATTTTTCATAAAATTTAAAATTTTATTTCAGCGCCTAAAGTAACAGTACGACCCTTTTGGGGAATTAAATCCTGTTCGTGCTCAAGCCCTCCCGGCAGTGCATAGTTAACATTAAAAAGATTTCGTGCCGTACAATTGATCCTGAAATGCTGTCCAAATGTATTTGAATTTAAACTTGCGTTCGTCAAAAAATACGCTTTAGATTTTGAATTGGTTAAAGTATATCGCGCCGTTTCATATAAAAATTCCACCGCCGCGTTCATAAAAGATGTAACCGGGGCTATACCACCTGCCTTTAGCAACAGTTCGGGTGAATTACTGATATGGATTTTATTTTCGGTGAGCTGTGCTTTTTGCCAGGATGTGTTAAAATACCAGGAAAACCCATTTTCATACCTGCCATTAAATTCCATTTCTATACCGCGAGCATTGGTTTTACCCAGGTTTACGTACCAGTGCAGGGAGTCGGCATTATCCAATGTTAATTCAATCAAATCATATATAGAGTAATCATATATCGACAGAATGCCATAAATAGTGCGGGAAAATTTTTGTTCATAAACTAATTCTGTGGTTGTGATCTGTTCTGATTCCAGTCCATAATTAACTTTTTGATAGTCCGGTTCCAGGTAATTTTTTTCATAAATATCCGGGATCCGGTAAGCTTTACCATATAATAACTTGAATGTACGCTTATTATTGGGATTAAAAATTATCCCTATTCTTGGAGTCGTTGAGGCGCTGGTAATATTATAATCTTCATGACGCACACCTAATGTAAAGGATAGATTATGCAGGGGTTGGTATTGAGTTTGAACATATAGTGCGGTGAGATGCTGGGGTTTATCATACATAAAAACAATATCATTGTCAGTTTTATAGATGTATTGCGTTTTATAAAAATTTTGATATTCCAGACCGCCGGTTACCCGTAAATTTGAAAAAACATCCCAAAGATATTGCCATTCACTGCCATACCAGCGGCCTTCGGCGTCATCATAAAAATTAACATCAAAAGGATATGTCTGATCATTTTTATAACTGTTTAAAAAAATCCGTCCGGATAGCGATGAATTAAAGCCTAATTTCCTTTTATAACCAAGTTCCAGTAACATTCTCTGATCTAACACACGTGAGTCAGGGTTATTGAACATCACTCCCCAGGCCGCGGTTGGGACAGCCTTTTCCCTTTGAGCAAACAATGTTTGTAAAGTAAAGTTATTAAATGATACATGAACAAAATTGCCATAATACTTGTCCCAATCCAGATTTCTGGCAATACCATTGTTGGTTTCCGGCGTATCATATTCTTTAAAATAAATATCCTCGCCTGAAATTTCACCCCACAATCCGGAAACAAAGATTTGCAATTTGTTATTAAATTCCCGGCTCCAGGTTAGATCGAACTGTTTTTTACCAAAATTTCCGGTTTTGAGTACTGTTGTAAAGCCCTCATCGAATGTGGGATCTTTGGTAATTATATTAATAACGGTAAGCATTGCTCCCGTGCCATAGATCACGGAACCCGGTCCCCGGACAATTTCCAGACGCTCAATGGTTTCCAGGGAAAGCGCCAATTCCGACCCCAGCAACGAACTGTTATAAATATTATCATTTAAAGTACAGCCATTCAATAATACTTTAATACGGTTATTATAATCAGTCGGTCTGCCGAATCCTCTCACCCCAAGGTAACTGTAATTACGATCATTATTAATATAAAATCCGCGTACGCCTGCTAAAATTTCATCAAATGTCTGGTAGCCAAATTTTTTAATATCATCGGCAGTAATAATTGTAACCGACGATGGCGCCTCACTGCTTTTTTGTTCATACTTGGAAACAGCGCTGACGGGTATGTTTAACAGAGAATCAAGCGACATCGACCTGATGTCAATTTCTTCCGCGTGTGTTAAATGAAAAAGAGCTAAAACCAATAAAACGATTAGCGACCATCTCTTTGTATTCATCGTTCTCCTCAATAACTCACTATTTATAGATTATTTCTCAAATTGCAGTACAATCTTTGTGCCATTATCACGCTCAATTTTTATACTGCCATCCAATTGTTTGGTAAGCATAGCGACCAGCATAAGGCCAAAACCGGTCGAATTTTCAAAATTAATATTCTCCGGCAAGCCGTTACCGTTGTCGTCAATTACTAAAACGATTATATTTATTTCACAGGTTACACTCAGGGTAATTATGCCGTCTTTTCTGCCGTTAAAGGCGTATTTCATAATATTTGTCAATAGCTCATTCACCATAATACCAAGCGGCGACAATCTTTTTACATCGAGGATAAAATCCTGAATATTCATGTTAACCTGAACCGAATCCCGGTTGGGAAAGTTACTTATTATTTGCGGCACCAACTCTTGAAAGTACAACTTTACCGACATTTCGCTGGTTTGAGTGGTTTGGTATAATTTATCGTAAAGGATCATCATGCTTTGCACACGGCTGCCGGCATCCTTGAGAGCGTCAATAATTGCCGGATCATTCACGGAACCGGCCTGTAAATATAATAGACTGCGGATAGTATTCATATTATTGCGGATACGATGATGCACTTCTTTGAGTATGATCTCTTTTTCCGCCAGCAGGGATTTGATCTTTTCTTCAGTCAATTTTTGTTCAGTAATATCGAGATTGGTGCCAATCCAGCGGCTCGGTTTTCCGGCAGCATCGCGTAACAATACGCCGCGGGTCAAAATCCAGCGCCAGTCGCCATTCTTGTGGCGCAGGCGATGAATGACCTCATAATGATTGGTTTTACCCTCAACATAATCCTGAATGATTTTTTCAATATTTTCTTTATCATCCGGGTGCCACAAATTTTGCCAGCCCTTAAAATCATTGCTAATTTCAGGGTCAGCATAGCCAAGCATACTCTTCCAATATGGAGAAAACATGACTTTGTCGTTAATCATATCCCAGTCCCACAGCCCGGCAGAGGTGCCTTCTATTGCCAGAATATATCTTTTTTCGCTTTCAATCAGTTCTTTTTCTATGCGTTTGCGGTCGTTTATATCCCGTGCAATACCCTCATAGCCAATAACCTGGCCGACACTATTCAATAGGGGAACCCCGCTGGACGTATGCCAGCGCCAGGAGCCGTCATTATGCCGGACCCGGTATTCAATTCCTTCCTGACGTTGCCCGGATGAAACAGCCTTATGGAGAAAGGCCAGACAAGCTGGAATATCGTCCGGATGAACAAATTCCTGAAAATTTTTACCTACTACTTTTTCCACCGGGTGCCCCAGCAGAGTTGTCCATGCCGGGGATACAAACAGGAATTTTCCATCAAAATTTAATGTATAAATAACATCATGGCTGTTTTCAATTAACAGGCGATACTTTTCCTCGCTCTCACGCAGGGCTTCTTCCATTCGCTTTCGTTCGGTAATGTCATTAACAACGGTAAAACGATATTTTCGGTCTTGAAGCTCAATAATATCTGCGGATAATAATACGTCTTTGATCTCACCATTTTTGGCAATCAAATGGGTTTCTGCATTGGTAACTTTCCCGTCATTACCGGTGTAAGATAATATCTCCTTTTTGGTAATCTGACTTAATATACCCAGCTCTGAGGCTGTTTTACCAATAACTTCATCTTTGGAAAAACCTAACAATGAATAAAAAGCTGCATTAACTTCAATATATTTTCCGGTAACTACATCGCTTAGTCCGCAGGCCGATGGGTTGATATAGAAAACTTTAGAAAATTTCTCTTCAGAAAATTTTAATAGTGATATATCCTTGCTAACGCCAAACAACACCGGTTTACCATCCCACATACCACGGGTAACCCTGGTTTCGACAGGAATATACTTGCCGGATTTAGTCATGATCGGCACCGGACAAAATTGGACTTTCCCTTCCAACATTTCTAATACTATTCTGCCGGCTTCTTCCCGCCGCTCCGGCGGATGGAGCAATAATACAGATAATCCACTTAATTCTTCACTACTATAACCAAGACGATTGATTACTGTGTTGTTGGTATACAGAATATTGCCATTCTCATCGAGAACAAAAAGAAACTCATCGATGGTGTTAAAAAAGGTCTCATAATTCTGCCTGGTTTGTTGAAGCAAATTTTCCGTTGCTTTACGTTCGGTAATATCGCGGGCGGCGGCAAAGATCAGGTTGCCGGCTGGTTTGGAACGCCATTCAATAAAATGATAAGCGCCATTTTTTGCCCGATACCGGTTAATAAAATTTAGAATTTGTTCCTGCCCGGCAAGGGTTGCTACTGCATCCAGGGTTGGCTGCAGATCATCAGGATGGATAAAATCAAAGAATTTCTTTCCCTCCATATCATCAAGAGTATAACCGAGGGTATTTTCCCACTCTTTGTTCAGTTTTATAAAATAGCCATTGGTATTGGCTATACAAAACAGATCAAGGGCATTGGTGAAATAGTTATCCAGTTCTTCAGTCTTTTTAACAAGTTCTTGTTGTGCTTTTTTACGTTCGGTAATATCCTGTATTACACCAGTTATTTTTTCCGGCCTGCCATGTTCATCATATTCAAGCTCAGCATTAGAATGCAGGATTCTCTCCTGTCCATCAACAGGACGGATAATGCGAAATTCGAAATCATATTTAATATTTTTTGTAAGCAACTGTTGTAAAGCTAATTCCCGGCCGGCCCTGTCATCCGGATGAACTATCCGTTTTATGGCATCAAAAGGAAAAGTGTTAATATTTTTGTTAATGCCAAATATTCTTGTAGCTTCATCAGAAACCCAGGTTAACTTGGTTTGCAAATCGAGTTCCCAGTTACCGACATGAGCCAGCACCTGGGCTCTTTTTAAGCGACTTTCACTTTTTTCCAAAAGAGCGCCTTCTTTTTTCAACTGTTCATTTTTATTAACAATCAGGTAAAATGTTAATAACAATAAAACCAGCGTAATGATCAGGATTCCCATTCGTAATGTATGCAGAAAGGCGCTTTTTGTCCAGTTATCTGCATAATAATCTATGCCAAATACCAGGTGAATATGGCCACTCTTTGCCTCATAAAGCGGCACTAGAATGCTTATCCATTCACCCCAACGGTCAGTAACAGGTAACGTGATCAGGGTTTTTTTGGAGGAAAAGGGTATCCAGTATTGTTCTGATGCTTCGGTATATTCCTGGAAAGGCGGAGAATAATCATGCGCAAAAACCGGTTCGGAATCGGCAACGATATATAATTTCCCATTTATTTGTGTATAAATATAAACAAAACGTACTTGATCATAAATAATTCTGAACTGCATTAATCTGTTTTTTATGGTAGAATAAGCATCATAGTCAAAAATGTTGTTTTCCTTAATGGTTCTTTCTAAGCTTATACCATTTATGGCATTGGCAGCAGTTTCTGCAATAATCTGCGCTTCTTTTTTATTTTTATTTATTTCCGATACCCAGGTATGGTAAACATAATATGAACCCCAAATAATAATTACAGGGATTAGAAATAAAATTATGTTTTTAAGAATTTTCATTATCAAGCCATATTATATGTTTTAAATACCTGGTTCTAACGCATGATTAGCAGGAAATACAATCCGGCAAACTGTACCATCGTTATAACTGTATTCCAATCCGGCATGTAATTGCGCAATATGTGACTGTATCAACATCATTCCCAGACCCTTGTCGTCCGATTCGTTTTTATTAAACCCGATACCGTTATCCGCAACTACAAGTTCCAGTAAATTCTCACTTACAGGTTTTAGAATAATGGAAATATTCCCGGTATCGCGGTCAGGGAAAGCATGTTTACAGGCATTGGTCATCAATTCAGTGATTAAAAGACCACAACTAACTGCATTATCGATATTTAAAAATATATTTTTAACGGCAATATCAATACTAATTTTTTTCCCGCAATCGATAGAATGCAGTATTTGAGGCGCGAGTTTTTGGATAAACACTTCCATGTTAATGTGTGAATAATCATCTGACTCGTATAATAACCCGTGCACCAGGGCAATAGAATTAATGCGTTTTTTTCCATTTTCCAGCGCTGTCAAAATATCTTGCCGGTTTTTAAAACCGTCATACTGGGCATTGAGCAGGTTAGAGACCTGATACAAAAAATTCCGCAGCCGGAGATGGACCTCGTGTAATAACGTTTCCTTTTCATGCAAACTTGTTGCAAGACTTTGCTCGATCAATTTTCGTTCAGTAATATTGCGCAGAAAAGCGACTATACACCCGCCCGCAACCGGCCGGTACTGAATACTGACTTCAACATCAAAAACACTGCCATCTTTACGGCGGTGCCGGGTTTCAAAGCGATTCTCCCCTAATGCAATCATTTTTTGGATACGGGAGATGACATCCGAAGAAGATTCTACCGCATCGAGTTCGGAAACTTGCATCGTTAACAGTTCCTGGACACTATAGCCGCACATCCGGCTGTATGTCTCGTTAACTTCAAGCAAGCGCCCCTGCATATCAACCAGCCAGTAACCATCCATTGCCGTTTGCAGAATCGCTTTGTGCCATTCCTCACTTTCCTTCAAAGCCAGTTCGGCGTGTTTACGTTGGGTAATATCCCTGGTAATTGAAAGTATAAGAGACTGCTGATTAATCATGATTATCCGCGCCGACATGAGCACTGTTATCAGTGATCCATCTTTACAGCGCAAAACAGTTTCCAGGTTTTCATAAACCCCATTTTTCTGTAAGCCCTTTACCAAAGTTTGTCGGTCTTGAGGATTCGTCCAAATATCGATCTCTGTAGAGTTCTTGCCAATAACATCACCCCTTGTAAATCCGGTAATTTTGGTAAACCCTTCATTAATATCAATCCAGACACCCTGCATGGTAGTAATATTAATAGCATCGGGGCTGGTTTGAAATGCAGCGCGGTATTTTTCCTCACTTTCCCGCAGGTCCTGATCTTTCTTTTTAAGCTCAGTAATATCTTTGGCAACTGTAAAAATATGCATTTCATTGTTTATGGAAATTAAACGTGAAGATAATAAAACGGTGTTGATAATATTATCTTTTCGTTTCATTTGCGCTTCAAAGTCATCACACTCGCCTTTTTCCAGTAAAATTTTTATCCATTTTTCCCGGTCATCAGTTTCTACCCAAATTGAAATATCAAGAGACTTTTTCCCAAAAATATCGTCGCGGGTAAATCCGGTCAATTTTGAAAAATTATTATTTACATCTATCCACTTTCCATCAAGTGTTGTAATAGAAATAGCATCAGGACTGGTAAAAAAGGCGGCGCGGTATCTTTCCTCGCTGTCGCGCAATATCTGTTCAGTTCGTACAAGTTCAGTTATATCCTGGGCTATAGTAAGAATATGTTCGACCTGGTTGATCCTGATAATGCGCGAAGACAACACTATATTCAGGAGTTTGTTATCCTTGCCAAACATACTGGTTGGATACTTTTCACAAACCCCGGCAGATAGTAATTCTTTTATCCATTTTTCCCGATCCTCAGGGTTGGCCCAGATATTTGTTTCTGAAGCAAGTTTACCAACAATTTCTTCTTTTTGGTAACCGGTCAACTTACTGAAACTTTCATTAATATCTATCAAAAGTCCGTCAATGGTGGATATGATAAAGGCATCCGGACTGGTAATAAAAGCAGCGCGGTATCGCTCCTCACTCTCTTTCCGGGCCTGCTCCGCTTTTTCCAATTGGGTAATATCTTTGGCGATTGAAAAAATATGTGGTACCTGGTTTATAGTAATGATCCGTGAAGAAAGCAATACAATGATTGGTGAATGATCTTTTGCCCGCATAACCGCCCTGAAATTGATACACGAGCCCTTTTCCTGTAATTCTTTAACCCAAACCTTTCTCTCTTCCAGGTTATCCCAAATTGGTAATACTTCAGATAGCTTGCCAACTACTTCATCCCGTGTAAATCCGGTAATCCGTGTAAAGCTGTCATTAACATCTATCCACAGTCCTTTCAAGGTAGAAATAATGATGGAATCGGGACTGGTATTAAATGCAGCGCGATAACGTTCTTCACTTTCACGTAACTCCTCCAAAACCCGGTATTTCTCCGTATAATCGGAGAATACCAAAATAACGCCGCGAATAATGCCGTTATTATCCCGAATCGGCGCGGCGCTATCGGCAATCTGGTATTCCTTGCCATCTTTACTGATCAACACGGTATTGTTGGCAAGCGCAACATTATCTTTACAATCAAGTACTGTTTTAACGGGATTTATTTGGATACTGCGGTCACTGGCATTGAATATTTTAAACACTTCTTCCAGGGATCTGCCGATAGCCAGGTTAAAACGCCAGCCGGTCAATTGTTCAGCTTTGCTGTTCATGCGGGTAATAAGACCGTTAATATCTGTGGCGATTACGGCATCGCCAATGGACAGGAATGTGATGGCGAGTGATTCTTCGCTATCGTGCAATTTTTTATTGGCTTCAAATAACTCGAACGCCATATCAATAGAAGAACGTAATACAAAATCCCCGGAATTTTTTATTACATATCCATACCTGGTAATCTCTTTTACCCGGTCTACGTATTCCTTTTCCGAATGAGAAGTCAGAAAAACAATCGGGATGTTGCGTTTTTCCAGGATCAACCGCGCGGCCTGGGGGCCGTCAATCCCCTTGCCCAAATCAATATCCATCAGAACCAGGCTGATCTTGTCATTACTCAACGCAATATCGACTGCTTTGCTGCCGCTATTAGCCATTACTACATCATACCCAAAGCTCTGGATAACTTTGGCGCTATTCATTGCAATCAGCATTTCGTCATCAACCAGGAGTAACGATTTTTTCTCCATGGAGCGCATAGACTTCCTAAAAATTTATATTTTTCCTTGCCTGCATATAATTCGTCATTGTAATTTATGGCAATAAACGGGCCAATTTACTTAATAAACAGCATGGCTAAATCTAATTCAAACATAAAATAAAAAAAACAGGCTCTATCAAGTTAAAAATATTGGTGTTTTGTGCAGTTCAGGAATTATTGACTAATGATTTCAAATTATTAAATTAATAATAAACAATAATATATCTTACTCGATTACTATTCTCTGGTATTTGTTTATCGACATTTTATTAACAATATAATCTTGAAACCGCTTTTCATCATTTTGCGTTCTTGAATCGGGGAATTATTTCCCTTAATTATATAAAAACACCACATGTAAAATGAATCTGCCGGAAATGGGTCATATCACACAAATGTGTACACTAACGTATACCAAAAAAAAATTTAAGCTATATATTGAGCCTGAAAAAAAATTGATTTTTAACTGACAAATTTTTACCTATATTAAAATTGACAGACAGGCAACTGCAAAGTATACTGACAATTAATTTTATTTTACCCGGATTTTAAAAACAAATTTACAGGCATAAAAATGGATGGAAAAATTCGCGCTAATATCAAACCCGGACAAAAAGTTTCGATTGTATTGAAAAAAGATCAAAAGACCGGCAAAAGAACTGAAGGGATAGTCAAGGATTTACTCACCAGCGTTCCAAAGCACCACCGCGGCATCAAAGTTCGTCTGGAAAGCGGGGAGATCGGCCGGGTGCAGGAGATTTTGGAGTAAAACAAAAGAACACATTTTTGCAAATAAAATTATTAACAGATAACATAAAAAAAGGATCGGGTATGATAACATTAGTAGAAGATCTGCAAGCTCCTAAAAACTCGATGGGAGAATTTGTTAATGTATCTATCAGAGTTTTAAATTATATGCGGGATATGATTAATAAAGAAACCCACTTTTCCGATTATATCATTTGTTCTTCAACAATAGCAGGTACGAAAAAGACGATAAGACCATTTCATCAAAATCTGTTTATTAGAGAACCGGATATTTTTCTCCGGGAGTATAACGAACTTTCAAAAATATTTAATTACCTAAAGGGAGGTCAGCGTGTTTTTGAAAAAAACCAATATGATATTGTAGATAAAGTAATTTATACAATCCAACAGTCAATCGGAATTGGTCTCGATCTGCTAGTTGAACCCAACAGTTCAAGAAAACATGTAGGGAACCGTTTTGAAGAATTGATACGAATAATTCTGCAAACAATAGCAATACCGATGAAAAAAGTAATATTAAATATTCCTTATGACACCGACGAAGGAGTAAAATATTATAAATGTGAAACAGATGTTGTTATATCACCCTATAAAAATGTAAAATCGAATGCGAAAGATATTGACCCTGATGAAATCGTAATATCTTTAAAAACAACAACTAAAGACAGAATGCCGAAAATCTTTATCGATAAACTCTTAATGGAAAGATTTTTAGGCCATCCGGTAAGAATTTTAGGAATTTCGCAAAATGATATTCAAAGAAAAGATGACACAAAAGAACCAAAAATAAGTTATACTTTTGTCTCTAATTTGTTTATGGTATATACAAAATTTTTGACTGAATTGGAGGGTTATTATTATCTGGATGTACCCAAAGTAGCAAAACAGGCCCCTTTCAATAATTATATATTTCCATTTTCAAAATTGATATTGAATGATATCTGGGGTTTTCTTTACTCGTAATTTTTTTCTTCTTTCCACAGCCTCAATTTCATCTTTGCCGGTAGCGATACGATTTATTTCTATGGAATTTGATAGTCGTTGTTTGATAATTTCACAATAGACCGGATTAATCTCTGTGCCCAGCCATTTACGTGAGAAGGCTTCTGCAACGGCAAAAGTTGTACCCGAACCGCCAAAAGGATCAACAATCAAATGCCCGGGATATGAAGAAGATAATACACATCTTTTAACCAATTCCACCGGTTTTTGGGTTTCGTGGGCGGTTCTTTCCCAGGAACCATTAGACAAGGTTGGTATCTCTAATACATCTTTGGGTTTAGCGCCCTGTGGATTAGGCTCCCATATATATTGCTTGCCTTTGCCATTACTATATTGCGAAGTAACCGCTTGCGGGCGCTTGGGATATTTAAGAGTATGAGCATTGTAAGGAATCCTTATTTCATCCATATTGAAGATGAAATCCTTGCCTTTGCGAAAATGTAATATACTTTCGTGAGATCGCCCCCAATCATTCCCTAAATTGGCTTTATTCCGGTAAAACCATACCAGCCATTTACAGCCTTTAAACATGTAATTAGCCGCCCATTTTATATCAGCTAATATTTCAGAAAATCCACAAATATAGAGTGCGCCATTTGGTTTGAGAATACGGTGCGCTTCCCTGATCCAGGCAAGACTCCATTCAACATATTGCTTTTGAGACTGAAAAGAATCCCATTCGGCTTTTTTAATATTATAAGGTGGATCGGCAAAAATAAGATCAACTGTTTCACTTGCAACTGTTCCTAAAAACTTTATTACATCCATATTATATAGTTCACCAAGCGCTGTTTTAAAATATGGATTTTCCAGTTTTTCTGTAGTATATTGAGTAACATAATCCAGTTGCAGATCTTTGACAAATTGATTAACCTGGTTCGCTGTATAAACCCGGTAATTATTGATTGGATTTCTGTTGGTAGTAAACTTGCCGGTTTTATCCCATCTGCGCAATGTTTCCTTGTTTACGCCGAGAATATCCGCCGCTTCACTGATTGAATAGTACTTTTCCATTGACGTCCTTAAAAGATTATACAACATTAAACAACTATATACAAAATATACTCAATTAACTAAAAAAGCAAGAAAATTTTAAATATTTTTAATAATTGCATCAAAATACCTACATGTCCTTTTATTTTAAATATTTCTTTTAATTCTTGCCCTAAGTTTCGGCTGCAGCAAAGCATATAAACCGATTAACCCCGGTTCTATTATCATCGGAGAAATTATTTTTCAGGGTATCGATAATAAACCGGTCACAACAAAATAATTTTTTTTATTCCCCTGAACTATAACATAAAAAATCTTGTTCCCGGCAAGTTGCACTGCACAACGGCGGCGATAATGCCGCAGCCTGGGGTTGACGGTTCGCTATGTACAATACGAAAATATTGCTCATGGCTTACCGGAACCGGTTAACGATGAATTACACAGGATTATTAGGTACCTGGATTCCGGACAGTGAAACAATAAACAGGTGGAATACGTAAGGTTGAAAAAGCATACCCCAAGAATGACATATTACAGGAAAGCCAATGATCGATCTGGAAAAATTTAAACACGGTTACGAGGATTTACAGGCAGCCATAGCCGGGTTGGATGCCGCCGCTATACAGTTCAAGCCGGCTGCGGAGGCCTGGTCAATTCACGAAATAATCGTTCACCTGGCGGATGCTGAAGTGCAATGCTATGTGCGCTGGCGTACCTTTGTAGCCGATAATCCGGCCATCGTTATGAATTTTGATGAACGCGCCTGGACGGAATCATTACATTATAATGACATTGATCTGGAAGATGCGCTGGCAATACTCAAACTTGTGCGCAGCATGAATTACAAATTCCTCAAAACTCTCAGCAATGAGGAATGGCAAAAAACCGGCACCCATTCAGTTCGCGGTGTACTGACCCTGGAAACCCTGATGCAGGGCTATGCTGAGCATATCGACCGGCATATCGCGCAGATCAACAGAAATTTGCAGGCGTTCCGGCAAACTCGCAGTGTGTAACAGCATATTTGAATAGTGCGCCCCTCGATAGGCCTTATACAAACTGTCCCGCCGCATAACCGCTGGACCAGGCCCATTGCAGGTTGTAACCGCCCAGCCGACCGGTTACATCCACTACCTCGCCGATAAAATAGAGTCCCGGTACGTTTTTCACTGCCATTGTTTTTGAAGAGAGGGCGCGGGTATCTACCCCGCCCAGGGTGGTTTCGGCCTTTTTAAAGCCCAGGGTTCCGGCGGGATAAAATTGCCATTGGTTGAGTGAATTGCAGAATTGCAGCAGTTGCTCGCGGCTGCATTTGGCCGGGGTCACCGCCGGGTAATAGCGCCGCATCCACAGCCGCGCCATCCGGTTCGGCAGCAGCGGATCGAGCCATTTAGTGACCGGCGTTGCGCCGCGGGATTGCTTCTTTTCCCACAACAATGCAAACAGGTCTATCTCCGGCAGCCAGTTGATCGTTACGGCCTCGCCGGGTTGCCAGGTGCAGGAGGCTTGCAAAATGGCCGGACCACTCAGCGAGCGGTCTGTGAACAGCACCTGGTCGGTAAAGGTTTTACCGGCGTGAGTTACCCCGGCGGTCAGGCTAATGCCGGTCAATTCCCCTAAATCATAATCTTGTTTCGTATAGCGCAGCGGTGCGAGTCCCGGCTTGGTTGTAATGACCGGTATGTGGAATTGTTCGGCGATACGGTAGCCTAGATCCGTTGCTCCGGCCTGGGGATACGCCATGCCGCCGCAAGCCACCACCAGGGAGTGCGCCCGGTATGCGCCCATGTTCGTTTTTACCAGATATTTATCCGCTACTTTTTCAATAGACTGTACATCACATTTTAATGCAAACCTCACTCCCTGCCTTGAACATAAATCAACCAGCATATCCACAATATAAATGGCGGATTTAACGCCAAACAGGCGTCCCTGCTCGCGCTCTTCCCAGGGAATGTGATATTGTTCAAGCAGACGCAGAAAATCCGCCGGGCCGAACCGCGCCAAAGCGGAGCGCACAAAAGCGGGATTAGCGGAGACGAAATCATCCTCCATGCAGGTGCGGTTGGTAAAATTGCACTTGCCGCCGCCGGATATAGCTATTTTGCCGCCGGGTCGCTTGCCGCGTTCCAGTACGAGTACGGAGCGCCCGCGCCGCGCCGCCTGCCAGGCGCACAGTAATCCCGCCGGCCCGCCGCCGAGGATGAGGACGTTAAAATTTGTGTTACCCATAAGAATTTATGTTCATTAAATGAATAGGATCAAAATTGATGATTTTACACATATCCTAACTCAATATCAGGAATGCTTTTTCATAACAATATCGGTTATTTCAGACTTTTCATTGATGTCTTTTGGCAATATGCCCTTATATTTATGGACAATGGAAGTATTATCATGAATTGTTCTGTTATTTTTCGATTTGATATGAAAAATTAATTGAATGATTCTAGTCAATAAAATTTTATTCATTATTATAACCTTAAATTCGGATAATACATTGTTAGTTCATACAGAGATTTTTTTAAATTTTAATACATTCATAAAATACATTATTAAGAGAAAAATGCAAAGATATTTATGGAAAGGGTTCTAGTACGAATGGGTTATTTTATTGCATTCTACAATAAGTCTTAATTTTTTACGTAGAGGTGCTGAGAAGCAGATAAAAAAGAGAAAAGCACTTATCCGCAGATTGCGCAGATGGACGCAGATTAAAAAACTTCTACTCTCCCCTCCCATCCAAACTCCGCTTTGGATGGGAAATTGTCATTGAAACTCTGTTTCAAATCGATTCGCACTGCAAACAGGATTTATAATATCTTTTCCATGCAAACACTGTTCGGCATGTTAACATACGGCCCATAGTTTTCGATGATTTGATAGCCGCACTTTTTATACAGGCCAATGGCTTCGGGCTGCTTATTGCCGGTTTCGAGGATCGCTCTGCTGTAACCCAGTCCGGCGGCCCATGCTTCCAGGGCTTGCAGCAGCGCTATGGAATAGCCCTTGCCGCGGTAATCCCGGTCCATGTACATTCTTTTGATCTCGACGGTGCGCTCATCCACAACTTTGAAACAACCGCAAGCCGCCGGTTTCCCTTCCACATAACCGAGCAGCGCGGTATCGAGCTCCGCCAGTATGTTGTGGGGATTGTATTGCAATTGCAACTCGCCATAGCGGGCGTGCATTTCAGCATCCAGCTTTTGCATCAACAGCAAAAAATCGGGATGGGTGTTAGTGGTGCGGTGGAGGTGCATGGGATTAATTTATCAGGAAAAATTTGTTATAGGGTTTTAACTTCAAAACATTCCAGATTTAATTAAAATAAAATCAAATATTCAAATCCTTGATTACATCTTCCAATTTTCTAGTTGGTTCGTCCTTCGAGATTTCTTTCTCTACGCGTAAGTCATGGAGATCATTTAAATCATCGAGTTCCTCTTGTATTAACAAAAATTCCTCGTAGGGCAAAATTACATACTCTTTCTTGCCCTGTTTTTCAATAATTTGTGGATGAATGATCATTTAGGCAACATTTCTTAAATTTTATTATAAACAGATTATACCCAATAATTTTATGAATTTCAACAGAAAAATACAAAAGTAAGCCACCTCTCTGTATATACTTTAAAACAGGGATAGATTCCAAATCATAGAATAATTTGCTTTATCATCACTGTCACGCAGAAGGACCAAACTTGTTCTTTCGTTTTTTGACATTTTCCATCTGCGTAAATCTGCGTCATCTGCGGATAAAGATAATTGTTTCGCTCCTGACGGAGCTTGATGTTTGCGTGTTTATTGTTTTCTAGAAACATTTCATCCCTCACGGGATTTAATTCAATATTTTTCTCCCCTCAACAAATCCCTTGCTTTTTTTCTTCAATATGTATAAAATTTAGATACAGTAAAAGTATTGAGGAAAGGATAACATGGCCGCTACCAGCGAAAAAATTCCCAAGGCGATGCTGGAAAAATTCAATGAAATTACCCGGTTAACGGATGCGTTCTGTGAAAAACACCTGAATGAGGAATACGCTTTTATTATTCGTATAGCTACAGCCGCGCTATGCCGCAAGCGGCCTTCGCCGCTGTTGAAATACGATCCTGTATCGTGGGCTTGTGGAATTACCTACGCTATTGGTTTTGTAAATTTCCTTTTTGATAAAAGCAGTCAACCCCATATCCGTGCGGATGAATTATGCGCAGCCTGGAATGTTACCAAAAGTATGGGGGAAACCCGGTCCAGGCAGGTGCGCGATTTACTGGACTTGTTCCAGCTTCATCCCGGTTATACATTACCGAGTGAGATGAATGACAATCCCTACGTTTGGCACATTATGGTTAATGGATTCATTATCGACGCGCGTTATGCCGACCCGGAAATTCAACAAATCGCTTTCGAAAAGGGGTTGATCCCTTATATCCCGGAAAATAAACCTATGAGCATTGAAGAGAAGAGACAGGAAGAATGCCAAAGAAACAAAAAACCACCCAAACCGGAGAATCCATTACAATCATCGCTTTTCTAGTTCTGCTTCTCCCCCACTGCGGCAAGGACTCGAATCCCGTTGCCAAAACGCCGGTTGAGAAAGAGCAAACCGGTTATTACACCTCCGGCTCCAAGCTGATGAAGGATAGCTGCGAATGGGAACTGCGCGGCACGGATAAAATGAGCGCCTGGGACAAGAATTACGATGAAGTCGCTTCCTGGGGCATGGATATTTCCCGCGAATGCGTGGATATGAAACTGATGTCCGATGAATTGCTGCTGGAAATTGTTGGCAAAGCGCGCAGCAAGGGCTTTGTTACAATACTGACCGCGTTTTGGTGGAACAGCGATGCCTTGCCCGGCGGCGGCACACCCTACCCGGATTGCCAGTTGCTGGGGGCAACTCCCTCGTTAGACCCGCGTTTCGATAATATTCAAAAACGCTGGCGCGAGATCGCCGCGCTGTTCAAAAACCAGAGCGATGTGTGGTTCGGGGTGTGGAACGAGCCGTATGACTGGAAAAAAGAGACCACCGCTTCCGCCGAACAATGGCTGGCCGACGCAGTGTTAATGGTGGATAACATCCGGGGAACCGGCGCTAATAATATCATTGTGTTGTGCGGTAATGCTATGGGCCAGGGCCATGAGCCGTTTTTGTCAAAAGGGGCGGAACTACTGGCGGGCAGGAATAACATTGTTTTTGATATTCACGCCTATCGCACCTATTGGGATGTATCGCGCCAGGAAATTGAAGCCCGACTGGTAGAGTTGCAGAACGCCAACATCGCGCCGGTGATTATCGGCGAGTTTGCCGCTAACGGCGAGCACCCCTTTACCAATATCATGGCCGCCTGCCGCACTACCCACACCAGTTTGTTAGCTTGGCTGTGGGGACAGTACCAGGAGCCTTTCAAAACCCAATTCAAAAACTATTGTCTGGAACAGCGTAATACGCAGTGCGGAAATGAATAAAGCCAAAATACTCTGCATATTTTGGCTTTATATAAAACTTTATAAAAATCCGCGTTGTTTATTTTAACCTGTTAAAAAAACTCATCTATACAACAGCGCACATCTTGACATTTTTCTGCACAACAACTGCGGCGGCATATTCCTGCTCCAGCGATTCCATCAACTCTTGCACAGAGACAATTTCATTCACCCGCCAGGAGTTAGCCCCGGTAAAGACAAAACCGTCATCCAGCGTGCCCAGCTTGGCATTGATTAACGCTTTGGCAATACAATACGGCGCTTCCCGGAATTCGCAGGTGCGCAGGCATTTATAGGGGCATTTAAACGGCTTTTTCTGGCCAGCCGACACATCATTCAGAAACTGGTTGCGAATGGCGCGTCCCGGCAACCCTACCGGACTGTCGATGATCATAATATCTTCCGGCCTGGCTTTGAGATATTGCTCTTTGAAGCGGATATCGGCGTCACACTCATGGGTAGCGACAAACCGGGTAGCCATTTGCACCCCGGCGGCGCCCATTTCCAGAAAGCGGTAAATATCCGCGCCGGTATAAATGCCGCCTCCGGCAATGACCGCAATCGGTTTGCCATATTGCTGCTCAAAAGGCCGCACAGCGTCAAGCGTGTCCTTGACCAGGATTTCCAGCCGATAAGCCGGGTCATCCAACTGCTCTTTTTTAAATCCCAAATGGCCGCCGGCCAGGGGGCCTTCTACCACAAAAGCATCAGGTATGCAATCATGCTTACCCCAGGTCTTGCAGATCACGTCCGCAGCTCGCCCGGAGGATACAATCGGCACAATCCGGGTTGGACTGGACTGCATACGTTCCGGCGTAACCACCTGGGGTATTTTCAAAGGCAAACCCGCGCCCATAAACACCACATCGGCGCCGGCATCAAGGGCGGTGAGCAGTAAGGATTCATGATCGGTTAATGCGACCATAATATTCACGCCAATCAGGCCATTGCCATTCGCATTGACTTTGGCTTGTTGTATTTCCCGGGTTAGCGCCCGGTTATTGGCTTCTGTGAAATGCCTTTGCAAATCCGGTTCCTGCATGCCAATACCAGCAGTAGCGATTACACCGATGCCGCCTTGCCTGGCCACAGCGCCGGCCAGTCCCGATAAAGAAACACCCACGCCCATACCGCCCTGTATGATTGGTATTTTAGCTGTCAGATTGCCGATATGCAGTTCGGGCATTTTAATATGATCCATAAATGAATAACCTCCAAAGAGAGTAATGTAATACCGCCGGTTGCAGTTTATACTGATTCAATCACCCGGCGGAAATGAAAGCCATAAATGGCCAGCATAACAGTAAGAGAAAACTTTTTCGGACAATTCCACAGGGTATAGAGCAGCAGCTTCCAGTAGTACCTTCTGCCGTTTTCCAGTACACCCAGCTTCCAGATCGAGCGGAAAAACGCCCGTATGTCGCGCCAGGTTACTTTAAATACGCCCTGCTGGGGTAAATGATATTCCCGCAAAAAGGTTGTGACCCGTTCGTAATAAGCTTTTTGTGAATAGATGGTATTCAAAACGGACTTGTAGCCTTCGAGCAGTTTTTGCCGGTTCATTTTCGGTTCAAAATTCAACGAGCCGTCCATATTATTGCCGGTGGAATGATCCAGCAAACGATTTTCGGATTTAAGCCGCCGGAACAGATGGGTTCCGGACAGCGCGGTCAGCAGTCCCACCATTGCAGTAACTATGCCACTCTTTTGAATAAAGCGGATCTGATCTTCAAAGATGGTGTGCGGGTCATTGTCGAACCCGACGATAAAGCCGCCGTGCACCATTAACCCGGAGCGCTGCAGTTTTTTTACCGAGGTAACTATATCGCGCTGCAGGTTCTGAGCTTTGCCGCATTCGGCGAGACTGGCGGCGTTGGGGGTTTCGATGCCCACAAATACAGTGCGCATTCCGGCCTGCACCAGCAGCCGTACCAGTTCCTCATCATCGGCCAGGTTGATGGAAACCTCGGTGGTAAAGGTATAGGGATGGCGATGTGCCTGCGACCAGGCGATTAACGCCGGCAGCAGGTCGCTTTTAAGCAGCCGTTTGTTGCCGATGAAATTATCGTCGACAATGAACACATTGCCGCGCCACCCGGCAGTGTACAGGGTATCCAGTTCATGCAAAAACTGGGCGGCGCTTTTGGTACGGGCTTGGTGGCCGTTAAGCTGCGTTACACTGCAAAACTCGCAGTTAAACGGGCAGCCGCGCGAATATTGAATACTCATGGCGGCATATTTTTTCATATCCAGCAGCCGCCAGAGCGGTACCGGTGTTTGCGCTATATCCGGGAATTGATCAGTACTATAAATATGTTGCGGGCATCCGGCTTCCAGGTCCCGCAGGAACAACGGCAGGGTAATTTCCGCTTCATTCAGTACAAAATGATCGACGCCGGGAAATTGCACATAATCCGTGGTTACCATTGGCCCACCGGCTACAATTTTAGCGCCGAGAGCCTTACAGCGCCTTATCAAAGCCTGAAATGCCTGGCGGTGGACATCCATACCGCTTAAAAACACATAATCGGCCCAACGGATTTGCTTATCCGTCAGGCGTGAAACGTTCATATCTATTAATTTCTTTTCCCAGTGTTCAGGCAGCATTGCGGCTACAGTCAGCAACCCCAGCGGCGGTTCGCTCGACCGGAGTGAAACAAATTTCAAAGCATGTCGAAAACTCCAGAATGTGGATGGAGTTTCAGGATATATTAATAATATTTTCATTACAGCCTCGTAAAAAAAACTAATTTAATGTCTGCAATATAATTAATTTTTCATTTGAGAATTGTAAAAGTTCTGTAAAACCACTTTCAAGTTTCAAAAAAATCAGTTAATTTGCATTCGTAAACTATTGTAGGAACAGAATCAGAATAAAACATGAAAAAACAACGTTCGCTGTTTTATCCTATTTTTATTTTTGTACTGGCGCAGGTTGCCTGGATTGTAATAGTCTTGTTGTGGATTTTTCGTTATGTTGCCAGTAACATAATCTATAATCACGTTGGCGAACGCATTACCCCTCAGTTGGTTTCCAAAAGCGCCAATGTTTTGGAACTGGTCGGCGGCCTGGTTTTAATGGTGACCGCTTCGGTCGGGTTATTGCTCATTTTCAGGAACCTGACCGACCAAATGAAAATAACCGGTATGTATGACAATTTTATTGCCAATATAACCCACGAGTTAAAATCACCCCTCTCTTCCATTCAACTATATTTGGAAACGCTTAAAAGCAGGCAGGTGCCTCCCGCCAAACAGACGGAATTTCTCAACCGAATGCTTAAAGACGCCGACCGGTTGAAAAATCTTATCAACTCGATACTGGAAATTTCAGGACTGGAACAAAAGAAAATCGTCTTCAATTACGAGATCGTCGCCGCCGGACCAACCTTTCGCAAATTATTGCAGGACACAGCCGGGCAGTTTAATCTCTCATCGCAAGAGGTTATTATATCCGGCGATGCGCCCTGTTCCTGCGTTATCGACCGCAATGCTATGCGCACAGTATTGGATAATCTTGTTGATAATGCAATCAAATACTCTGAAGGACCACCGCAGATCGAAATGAAATTTGCTAATAAAGCCGGTCACCTGGTGCTCGAATTCCGCGATCACGGGATCGGGATTGCAAAAAAAGATCAGAAACAGGTATTTCAGAAATTTCATCGTATTTACCGGCCGGATATTCCCAATGTCAAAGGCACTGGCTTGGGTCTCTATTGGGTCAAAGAAATCATTAAAATGCATGGCGGGAAAATACATGTGCATAGTGAAGGCGCGGGACAAGGGACAGCCTTCACCATCGACCTGCCCGTCTACCCGACGGCCAAAACCCGTTATATCAATAATCTTTTAAAACTGACCCAGAAACGCAAGAAAATTGAACGAGGCGAAAATGAACCGGAATGATTTTGCCGGAAACCGTATTTTACTGGTGGAAGATGAAGAATCCCTGGCGGTTGGGCTGGAGTATAATTTGAGCGAAGAAGGCTATGCCGTTATGCTGGCGGCGGACGGCAGAAAAGCGCTGGAAATTTATGCCGCTCATCCCTGCGACCTGGTTATTCTCGATATAATGCTGCCGTATATGGACGGGTTTCAGGTGGCTGCTAAAATGCGCGAGACCGATCCGCAAATACCCATATTAATGTTAACGGCGCGAACCGGGCTTGCCGACCGGTTAAAAGGCCTGGAAATTGGCGCCGATGATTACATAACCAAACCTTTTCACCTTGACGAACTATTATTACGTGTTAAAGGGATGCTGCGCCGTAAGCAGTGGTACCAAAAAACCTCTGCGGCAAACCCGGTATTCTGTTTCGGGCCGCATAGCATTAACTTTCAAAACCTGCAATGCCGGGCCGGCAAAAACGAATTTACCCTGACCCAGCACGAGGCTATGGTACTTAAATATTTTACCGATCATGTCAATACGATTGTCACCCGCCACGAGTTACTGGAACATGTATGGCAAATCCGCTCCGAAGTGGAAACCCGAACTGTAGATATATTTGTGGCCCGGCTGCGCAAATATTTTGAAGCCGATCCAAAGAATCCAGTCTTTTTCAAAAGCATCCGCAGCGCCGGTTATATGTTTTGTGTGGAACCGGATAATCAATAAGTATTAAAAATATTAATGGTTAAAATCAGGATTGTGGAGTATTAAAACAAAAAACCCCTGGTGTTAGCCAGGGGTAAAGTAGTCCGGATCAGACCTTTTTTACGTTGGTTGCCTGTAAACCCTTAGCTCCCCGTTCAACTTCAAACTGGACCTGGTCTCCCTCGTTCAGAGTTTTATAACCGTCGCCAATGATAGCTTTAAAATGAACGAATACATCATCGCCTTCTTCACGGGTGATGAATCCATAGCCCTTTGAGCCATTGAACCACTTTACTGTACCTTTTTCCATTAAAAAATCCTTTACAAAAATTTTACCATTTTGTACAACCAGATTCCTTCCTTTATGAAAAAAAAATCGTATTGAATAGCCAACAAAATTCGGGCTTTCGCTACGATTTAATTGTTTTTTTGATTTAGAATTTTTTTAGAAAAAGTCTTCAAAACCAATACATAATATGGGGAATACAGTGTACATTTACTTGCACAAATATATTAATCATTAAAATATAAAAAAGCAAGTATTTATTTCATTTTTTAAAAATTTTTTTCTGTCCGAAATAATTGAAAGAAAACAATTATTCATACCTATAAAAGCACAAGAAATAAGTGCTCACAATGACAAGTGAGTAAAATTACCGGCTGATAACCCCATCAATTGTAAAACATTATCACGACCTTACAACAGAGAAACAATTTTAAAATAATAAAAATCAACATTTTAAATCATTACTTCCGTTGCGTACTTAAAAATTAAATTAAAAAACCTGTTGTTTTACATTACAGGTTTTGTAAATTACCCAAAAAAATTATGTTCACCAAACCTGGAGAAACAATGAAAAAATACCTGCTCACCGGTCTTTTATTGCTTTTAATGTATTTACCAAGTTTCAGTGTAATAACGACCTTAAATTTAAACAGCGAAAAGGAGTACTTTGAAGCGCAGGGTTTTACTCTTCTTGCGTTCCATAATAATTATCCTGAAGGAAAACAGGGCGGGCTGGAAATCATTCAGCACGATCAACGGCTGGCTTCCTGCGGAGACCTGCGGCTGGAACCGACACCCGGACAGTGGGATCCCAAATCCGGCAATGCCAGGCGCAGCCTGGATGCGCAAAATAAAATTATTCATGTTACCAATACCTTTCCTGCTGTTGCCCTGGATTACAGTGTACATATCAGGACTGAAAATGGACAATTCATCATAACCCTGGACCTCGCCAAACCGCTACCCGACTCCCTGGCCGGTAAACTGGGCTTTAATTTCGAACTGTATCCACAAATTTATTTCGGTAAAAGCTATTGCCTGGACGGCACATTCAATACCTTTCCACGCCAGGGTAACGGCCCGGTGCAATTACATAATGGCGAGGTAATACCCCAGCCGTTGGCTTCAGGACATAATTTATCGGTTGCTCCTGAAGATCCCCTGTATCATTTACAATTTGAAAGTAAAAATGGTACATTACAACTTTACGACGGTCGCGATACCGATCAAAACGGCTGGTATGTCATCCGCCAGGAAATCCCCGCCGGGGCGACGCAGAATGCAATTGAATGGGTTATACAACCCTTTATCGCACCGGACTGGCGGCATATACCGGTCATCGGTCATTCGCAGGTCGGCTATCACCCGAACCAGGTCAAACAGGCAATCATTGAACTGGATGCCCAGACTGTAAATACTCAAATTGCAGGTTTGTATAAAGTTGCAAATGGCGGCCTGGCGCCGGTTTTGGAAGCAACTCCAAAATTATGGGGCAAATTCCTGCGTTACCAATATGCCATTTTTGATTTTAGCCAAGTCCGGGAACCGGGCATGTATGTTATCCGCTATGGCGACCGGCAAACCGAGCCTTTCAAGATCAGCGCGGATGTCTATCAACAAGCGGTATGGCAGTCGACTCTGGATACTTTCTTCCCGGTGCAAATGTGCCATACAACCATTCGGGATCGGTTCCGTATCTGGCATGGCCCCTGTCATCTCGACGATGCCATGCAGGCCCCGGCTCCACTGGAACATTTTGACAGTTACCGGCAAGGCGCGGCGACAGAAACCAAATTCCAACCCTTTGAACATGTGCCGGGTTTGGATCGCGGCGGTTGGCACGACGCCGGCGATTATGACCTGGCTGCCGGTTCACAGGCCCGAACGATCTATTCGCTGGTATTGATCCGGGAAACATTTAAGGTCAATACCGATCAAACGGCAGTGAATGATGAAGCTCGCCTGGTTGAATTGCACAAGCCTGACGGCGCGCCGGATATTCTGCAGCAGATCAGGCACGGCCTGCAAAACCTGCTAGCCGGATACCGAATAAGCGACCATTGTTTCCCCGGTATTATCTGTAATTCAATCATCCAGTATGTGCATCTCGGCGATGCCATGACCATGACGGATAACCTGGTCTATGAACCCAAACTGGGCCCGTTGCAGACCGATGGTTTTCATTCCGGTAAAAAGGATGACCGCTACATTTTCACCAACAAATCAACAGGTATGGAATACAGCGCCGCCGCCACATTTGCGGCTTCCGCCAGGGTGCTGCGCGGCTTTGACGACAAACTCGCGGATGAATGTTTGCACACTGCAATAAAAATCTGGGATTATGAACAAACCCATGAGCCGGTTATGCACCGCAGCGCTTATATACCGGGCAACATAAAAGAGCAGGAAATTTTAGCGACCGTGGAACTGTATGAAACAACCAAAAACGAGAAATATCTCAACCACCTGGTTGCATTGCTGCCTGACATTAAAAAGCAGGTGCGCGGCGCCGGCTGGGCTATTACCCGGATATTGCCGGCAATTAAAGACCCTGCCTTTACCAGTGAGTTCGCGCAAGCGGTAAACGAATACAGCGCCATGATACAGAAAAGTATGACCGAAAATCCCTACGGTATTCCCTATCGTCCGGCAATTTGGGGCGTCGGCTGGGATATTCAAAGTTTTGCAGTCAACCAGTATTATTTGCATAAAGCATATCCGGCTCTGTTTGACCGCGAGAATGTTTTACGGGCGCTTAATTTTATTTTCGGTTGTCATCCGGGTTCATCGACTTCATTCATTTCCGGGGTTGGCGCCCGGTCGTTAACTACGGCTTATGGGGTTAACCGTGACGACTGGTCTTATATACCCGGCGGCGGGGCTTCCGGCACCGGTCTCATTCGTCCGGATTTCCCGGAACTGAAAGATCCATTCCCCTATCTCTGGCAGCAGGGCGAATACGTTATGCCCGGCGCCGCCAGTTACATTTTTTGCGTGCTGGCAGCAGATGATCTGTTAAACGGGAAATAAACATAATTTGAACAAACAAGGGCGACGAATCGCCCTTGTTTGTTTATACAACACTCAGTTCTCAGCCAATACCTTGCACACAATAGCGGTCATATCATCCTCCCCGGCATGCCCATCGGCAAAATCACGCACCGAGCGGACGAGTTGTTTTATTATGCGCATTGCTTTACTTTTTTGATATTTTGTGATCCCGGCCAGGGTTCGTTCAAACCCAAACTCTTCCTGGTTACCGCCTTTTGCTTCCACTATACCATCGGTTATAAAAACAATGTTATGACCCGGCGACAAGGGTATAGCCGGGCTTTTTTCATAATGATAATCGGCCATAAAACCGAGCGGGATGCCGGTGCCGGGCAATTCTGCAACATGGCCGTCTCCGGCAATGATAAAACCCGGTGGATGCCCGGCGCTGGCATAGTCCAATATTTTTTGCTGTGGATTGAGACGTGCCAGTACCAGGGTAACAAAATTATTGTTATCGAGATCGTTGACCAGGTCGCGGTTAAGCAGGGTTAGAATAACCGCGGGGTCCGATTCCATTCTGGCATAAGCTCGCAGGTAAGCGCGGGTTTGCGCCATGATCAGCGCCGCACCAATGCCGTGCCCGCACACATCGCCTATCACCAGGCCGAAACTGCCGTCTTGCAGGGTGATAAAATCATAAAAATCACCGCTGGTTTCAACCGCCGGGAACGTGGCTCCGGCAATATCAAAACCGGGAAGAGTAATGGTCGCTTTTAATAATTTTTGCTGAATTTCATGGGCGATGCGCAGGCGCATGTCAAGTTCCTGCTTTTTTTTCAGCAGGGTAATATCTTTGATCACCGAAACAAAATGGGTAATTGCGCCATTGCCATCCTTCATGGCTGTTATGGTTTGCTCACACCAGTACAATTCGCCGTTCTTTTTCTTGTTGACGATTATACCCCGGTACGGTTTACCCTGCAAAATTGTGTTCCACAATCTTTTATAAAAAGACCGGTCATGCTTGCCGGATTTAAGCAGTCTAGGAGATTTGCCAATTACTTCAGCACGGCTATATCCGGTGGTGGATTCAAATGCCGGGTTGACATATTCGATTAGACCGTTGCGGTCGGTTATAACCACACTGTCCGCTGTTTGTTCAACGGCGCTGGTGAGTTTTTGCATTTCGATGCGGGCATGATTCTGACCGGTCATATCCACCGTATGCACCATAACCATATCCGGAGGTGCATAAACATAGCTAACCTTTAGATCTTTGACCTCGCCTGTACCTGAGAACCGATAACTCATAGCACGCTTGACAGTTTTTTGATTGTGATAACACTCATAAAAATCATTATGTATCACCTGGTACTCTGGGTTGCCGTTATACATTAACGTCAGTGTTGTGCCGATGGTTTTGCGGATTGTCCCGCCGGTAATTCTCTCAGCAGCGTCATTGCAATCGACAAGCACAAAATCGTTATCATGATGCTGCCAGATATAGGTAGGAATGGGAAAGCCCCTGAACAACCGGCGGATTCGATCATCACTGTGGTTTTTATCGATTTCCAACTGCCTGGCGGCAGTAATATCGCGAAGCGTCACAATACCGCCGGAGAGCAAGCCATGCTCATCCAGCATTGGTCTGGCATTCACCTGGATAAACACACCATCTGGCCGGGACGTGTTACGGATATATATAACTTCATTTTCAACATGTTCACCATGTAAAGCACGGGCCAGAGGTAATTGGCCAGCAGGATAAGGATTGGTCATATCCGGCAAATAACACCCGTAAGCAGTTGCCCAATCCTCCGGTTTTATACGCCGGGCCCCGATGCCTAATATATCCCGCGCGGCCTGATTAAAACAAATGAAATTACCGGTTTTATCGGCGACAATTACACCATCGGTCAAATTGTTGATTATTGTGTGCAGGATGTAATTTCTAGTGTGTAATTGTATTGCTGGTTTTTCTGTTGCGGTCAAATCGGAGTATCGACTCATAAAACCATCTTTTCCTTTTTAGGAATTTGTAAATCAATACAACAGGTAAAAGGCGGGTATTATTTCCCTTAATATTATAAAGATACAGAGTAATCGTCAAAAAGAGGAAAAATACGTCCCCCGGTTTTTTCACTCTAGCTTTTATACACAAAAAAATTTAAAAAATATCCTGTCGAGACACGGAATGCTTTGTCCATGATCTAATTTAATAACAGGCAGTACATCCATATCAGTTTGGACACTCGGACTGATTATCTTTATAAAAATATAATTGTTTTTTAAAGTCCGGGGACTCTTTTATCTAGTCTTTGACGCAACGAACTGCTAAACCACTAAATTTTGAAATATGGTAACGATAACAATCATCACTATTAAAGTGCAGAGAACGGTACCAAATAGTACCATAAAAAATGTTGTTGGTACTAGTCCAATACATAGAATTATTACTCTTTTGCATAAATTTACCATTTTTTGAATCACGATACCCACCAGGCGAGGCATTGAAACCGGTTTCATTCGTAGCACCCAGGTTGGGGCTACTCCAGTGCACAGTACCGGATTCTTTTATTTTTCCGCCTTGATTTGTTCCACGCCATGCATTAGTTTTATCTGCTTCTGACTGGCTCATGCCTAACTGCATTTCAAATTGCTTCCACTCTTCATCCGAAGGTATATGCCAGCCTTCAGGGGCTAACTGCCGACTATCAATAATTGCGTATCCATTGTACAGAGCGCCATAAATAGCAGCATTACTACTATCATTATCATAATAACAATAAATCCCGCTGGTTAAATAAAACCACTCCGCCCATTCATCATTAATGGTGGAAAGAGGTATTGCATCTCCATTGCGGTAATGTGTTACTCTGAGATTCTCTGCCATCCACCATTGAGTACCAATCTGTACAGTGCGATAAACATTACCGTCAATATCGGTTACAGTGTCGGTACGATATACGGTAGCATCGTGTGTTGTATTACCGGTGATCTGTACATTATCCTCTTTATAAGTGATAATATCTGTGCCACTAATATAGAGCCGGTACATACTTGATGATGCTTTTGCCATTTGGGATTGATATGTAATGACAGCATCGACAGACGACAAGCCGGAATATCCCAGGTGCCCGTCCATTAACACCATTTTTCGTGTAACCCTTACTCCCTCTGCAGTTAATACATAAAAATAAACACCCGCAGAAACACCCTGGCGCTGATCATTGGTAGTATCCCAAACAACCCTGCCGGAAAGTGATATCTGAAAACCGTCAAACAATGTCTTTATTTTTTGTCCCAGCACATTATAAATTTCAATCCGGATGTGTGCGGGATAAGGTATTTCATAACTGATTACAGTAGAGGGATTAAAGGGGTTGGGATAATTTTGTAATAAATTAAAACCAGCTACTGGTTGTTCAGGGTTGTTAATAATTCCTGTACCTGTAATCTCTAGTGAATATTCTCCCTGGGCATTGGTAGTATTGCTGAATACGCGGTTGGTATCTGCATGGTCTATTAACATAACTAGTGCATTCGCTACCGGTTCGGATCCGTTATCCCTTACAACTCCCTGAACAACAAATTGCGAGAACACATTCTGGCAAAGGACCATGAGACAAACAGAAATGCATAAAAACCAGTTTGAACGTGACATATATCCTCCCATAAACTTGATTAATTAAATACTTTGGCTTATGACAAAGTAAAAAAATTATAACCAGTCAAAGACCGGTTCATTTTTCCCGGGCCCATATAGTCTTTGGTAATGAAATAGTGTAATCCTAGAGTAATATAATATGTCCGGTTTTACAGAAAATAGCAAGAGAAAAATTATAATTCACATCAGCTTATACAATAACCGAATTTGTTTCTCTTTACCCTGGCTAGGTATTATTTACTTGGATACCATAGCTGTGAAATGCTCGCAGAATGATGTTCAAAATAAAACAATGAAACTCCGGGGTAGCATCAAAACCACCAATTTGAAAAAGGTCATATAACATTATGCATATAAAACAAACTTGCCATTTCGAGCAAAATGAGAAATCTTATTTACACAATATTTTAAATGCCAAAGATACCTTGTCCCTTCGCTCTCCGGAATGTCATGAATGGTATTTTCTCAAACTTGTAACCTATCCCACTTTATTAGGCTTTTGATACAGCCCCGGTATCTTGCCAACTCACTTTTATATCCGAAGCATACTGGGGGAATCAACCCCAAAGAGATTATAAAATTGTATTATAAAAATTTATTTTTTACAGTTTATATTACCCCAATAAGTGATAAGTAAAAAGGGCAAAGTAATTTTTGATTTTTAATAATCATGAATACTTCGCCCTTGATGTCTTTTATAAATCACTTGCCGGATTGCAATCGTAACGCTTGTAAATACCCGTCGTTTACCGTACAATTTTCAAACTGACAGTATTGTAAAAAACCTTGCAAGGCAGCCTGCACATGCTGCGGGTCCGGACGTTTGGCGCGTCTTTCATTAAACCCTGTCCCGGCGTTATCGGCATATTCTTTAATCTCGTCCCAATACTCCGGTTTGGCAAAAGTAACGATACAACTCGGCGCTTCCATCTTTTTATAGGGCCAGAAACACCAGCCGATGTTGTACTTTTCTAACAAGTCGGTAAAAGAACCTATCCATTCGTAATTGTTTTCACCGGACTCGCTCATCCACAACGGTACATTGTATTTATCACGAAAATCAAGATACTCCTGAATGGAAGAATCGGTCACATCCGACCAGTATTTATGAAAAGTATACGCCAGCTTGTCGTCAAAAGGTGGGCCAAATATATCAAAGCTGGTATCCCAGCGCCGGCCGCCGAGGATGATGATGTGATTTTTATCCACTTTGCGTATAGCGGCGGTAATTTGCTTGTACAACGGCTCAAGACGATCGTTGAGGTACTGCACCTCATCCCAGTGCGGGATAGGCTCATTCAGCAGGTCATAGCCCAGCACAGTTGGTTCATCGGCATAACGTGCGGCAATTTTCTGCCACACCTCTGCAACCCGCTTCTGGCTCTCTTCGCTCTCGAACAGGGACGGCCAGCCCCAGCTATCGTCGATGTTATCGCCGGTCTGCCCGCCGGGCGCACAATGCATATCCAGGATCACCCATATCCCGGCTTCTTTACACCAGCCGATCACGCGATCCAGCATTTCAAATCCTGGCCCCAGCCACACACCGGGGTGGTCTTCAGGAGTGAATAGCCGGTAATTAAAAGGCACCCGTATCGAGTTCATACCACATTGTTTGATGAACTGTATATCTTCGCGGCGAATATAATTATCATAATACTGAGCCCAGAAATTCCGCGCCTCAGCAGGACCAACCAGCTCGCTGATTACCGTGTTGATCAGCCGCGGTGACGTGGCATGGCGGAACTTGAACATATAGCCTTCGGGCACCAGCCAGTTGCCCAGGTTCATGCCACGCAACAGAATCGGCTTGCCATCCGGAGCAATAAACTCTTTGCCTTCCACCCGGACAAAGCGGTTTTGCGAACTGCCACTATTACTGCATCCCCATAATAAAACCAATACTAGCGCAACTACCAGGTAATGTTTTTTCATTGTTACCTCACAAAGGTTGACCAATCAGGTCCATACCGGTTGTAATAGATTTAATTGTACTTTGCCTCCGGCATTTCTTCAGGATAAATTTATTTTTCCATCCTGGGAGAGGAAAATTGCCAGCGGCCTGGTTTTGGGAAAATGCGACAGAACAATAAAAATGATCACCGTTATCGGTACACACAAGAGCATACCGGCAATCCCCCATAATGCGCCCCATAGCGCCAGGGACACCAGGATGACCAGCGGGCTGAGGTTCAGATTATTACCCATTAATTTGGGATCGAGGATATTGCCAATAGTAAATTGTAAAAAAGTCAACCCTAATCCAATAATGATAATAGGCAAAAACCTGTCAAACTGGATGAGCGCGAACAGTACCGGTAAAAATGTGGCGATTATCGAACCTATAGTTGGAATAAAATTCAAACAAAAAATCAGGATCGCCCAGAATTCAGCAAAATCAAGCTTTTGTGAGGCCATCACAAAATAGCCGAGAATGGCGGTGAGGGCGCTGACAAAAGTCTTGATGCCGATATAGATACGAATATCATTGTCCACTTTTTCAATCATTTTAAAAATGTCTTTTTGCCGTTCCGGATTTTCTATCAAAGCCATTAACTTGACCTTGAAACTCTTTTGTTCCAGGAATATAAATATCAGGTATACCAGTATAACTCCGGTATTGCTGATAAACCCGGTAATAACCACAGCAAATTGCGACAATACACCCCCGATATCAATCTTTTGAAAAATTTGCTGCAACGTAGGGGGTTCGGTGCGCCCAAGCAGTGCATACGCCTGGGCAATCAGGGCGGAAAGTTTCTTTTGATACGAAGGGGCAACGACGATTACATCGGCAATATTATTGCTGATCAGCGTGACCAATAAATATAATACGCCGGATATTGTTATAACCGATAAAACATAGCATATAGCCAGGGGCAGGCGCCAGCGAAACAGTTTGATTTTTTTGAAACCAAGCGCCAGTATATTGATAAGATACCAGATGATAATTGCCAGAACCAGTGGGATCAATAGATCCTTGCCGACAACCAGCAGGTAAAAAATGAGTATGGTTATTACCAGCACATGAAAAAAACTAGTCAGTTTCATTTTACTCCATCCTGATTTCAGGTTTTATTTAAGACCAGAATACATGATCTGTCATGTACGATCTGGACTCAACTGTCTCACAGTTTGTTTATTTTCTGATTTATAATATACAAAAAATTATCACACAGTAAATAAAGAAATAATCTAGAGCCGGTGGGTTATTTTTCTGTTTGCCATCTATTTTTTCGGCTGAATAGTAATTGACCGATTGCATTAATCAGGCAACAATCTTGCCGTCGCGTGAAAGTAAAATCGCCAACGACCTGGTTTGTGGAAAATGGGAGAACACAATCATAAAAATCACCGTTAATGGAATACATAATATCATACCGGCTATACCCCATATTTCACTCCACAATGCTAATGACAGGATAATTGCCAGGGGGCTCAGGTTCAATTTTTCGCCCATCAGGCGGGGATCAAGAAAATTGCCAATTAAAAAATCTGTTAAAAAAATACCAACTCCAATAATGACCACCGGTAAAGCCGAGTCAAACTGGATCAGCGCAAACATCAAGGGCATTATATTGGCAACCAGGGAACCGACCGTGGGTATAAAATTGAGAACAAAAATTAAAATCGCCCAAAATTCAGCCAGGTCCAGTTTTTGTGAAATCATGACAAGGTAGCAGAGAAAAGCCGTTATCGCGCTGATCAAAGACTTGACGCCGATATAAACTCTTATTTCATGATTAATTTTATCGATTATCTTTAAAATATCCTGTTGTTTCCGGGAGTGGTCAATCAAGGCCAGGTATTTAACGCTGAAACTTTTTTGTTCCATAAATAAAAAAAACAGGTAGACTAAAATAATGCCGGTATTGCTGATAAAACCGGTGATCACGTGTGCAAGCTGACTTGCAAGACTGCCAATATCAATTATACTAAATACCTGGTTCAAGCTCGGTTGATTATGCAGACCGGCCAATGCCAGGCCCCTGAACAAAAGCGCCGTTAATTTCTTTTGGTAAACCGGCGCCAGAGTAACGACATCGGTAACATTTTTACTGACCAGGTATGCCAGTAAAGAAAGCATTGCTGCAACAATGAGAGCCGATAAAATTTTACATAACGGTAACGATAATTGCCGGTGAAATAGTGTCATTTTTTGGCAGATAAAAGCAAGACTGTTGACCAGGTACCAGATTATCAAAGCCAGAAAAAAAGGAATGAGCAAGTCACGGCCAACTAGTAAAATGTAAAAAAACAATATGGTGAGAACCGAGATCTGAAAAAAAGACGACACTTTCATAAATTAACGTCCACGATTTAAAACCTCAACGGCGATTGGCAACATAACATAACTAGTCAGACAACGGGTTAAACCGGATCTTGAACAAACAGTTCTTCAAGTCTTATAATTATATACACTTAAAATCTTGAAACAGCTTTCAAGAAAGGGAAAACGGTAAAATTTCATTATATCCAAATCATGCCATTTACTCAATATACAGGTTCAGCTTTATTTCACCTGGCAAGAATGCGCAGCGCTATATCCTGCTCGTATTCCGGGCTTTTTAGTGTAATTCTTCCGCCTTTATGTTCCAGCTGTTCAACGCCGGTCACCCGGCCGGTTTTGGTATCCAGCCATTCTGCCTGAAAAGAGCCGGACGGTAAATTTAGCGTTACATTACAGTGTGCGCCACCATCCAGATATATGGCGTACTGCCTGCCGGGTTCGGACAAGGCGCGGGATACCACACCGGGCGACAAAACAATGACCTCAAAATCAGGTTTCATAGCAATAAAATTGAAATCGGCAATGAATTCCCGCAATATTTTCAACTGGGCGCGAAAAACCGCGTTGCCGCCGCCGGGAGCATTATTAACACCACTGCCATATTCGCAACCGGGGTAAAAAGAGTAATCCAGGTTATTAAATATCCCGCCGCCCGCCAGGATAAAATTCCATGCCTGTCTGCGGTATACATCATCTGAATTGCCGGAGAAGCCGGACTCGTCAAAACTGATAACCCGGTCATAGCCGTAATTCCAGTACACCGCTTCCGGCCAGGCGTAATGGAAATTGATGATCGAGACGGCCGGGGTCACATTATCAACTGGATATTTATAATTGCAGAAATTTTGTGCAATCAGATGCTTATTCTCCAACCCGGCTTCAGTTTCCGTTATGACCGCAGCGATCCGCTCCTGCCATTGCAGCGAGGCGGGAGTGGCCAGATGGGTGCGCTTATTCCAGTTCACTCCGGTATCGAGGTCATAGGGATTGAGGATCAGCGCCTGTACCGTCTGATCTGACCAGGGTTCATTTTGAATTTCATAAAAGACATTATCAAACCCGTTCAATTCCTCCACCAGCTTGCGCACCATAGCTTCCTGGAAGGACATTAAATTCCCGTTTGCCGGAGTCTGCGCCTGCTGGTGCGCCACCGAATCGGTGGCATTGATATTATTGCCATGATACAAGGGACTGTAGACCCAGTAATCGTTGGTATAAATTGAAGAAAACAGGGTCACTTCCACTATAATATCATATTTTTCCGCCTGGCTGATAAAATCTTTCAAGCGTTGGAAGTATGCCGTATCCCACTGCGTGAGATCAAACTTATTGCCGCCATTGATGTAACCCGGCGTTGCGCTCCTGGCCCAGGGAACCAGCGCCCGGTTGGCTTTTGGCGCCAGGGTGTTTTTTTCAATGCCGAAACTGCCGACCCTTTCCAGGTAAGCGCCGGTGAAAATACGGGTATAATTCAAACCGTCTTGAGCCAGGGTTTGCAGGTATTTTACATAATCAAAATCCAGGTTAATGACCGAACCGTAATGTTCGCCGGAGGTGATGAGGATTGCCGGTTTATCTTTGTACAGCAGGTAATGAGGATTTTCAGGATGGAGTTGAATTGGCCGGGAATATAATGGCCCGCACAAAAACATGATATACAGCAATAAAAATTTTTTCATATTGCCTTCCCGATAGTTTTATGATTGTATTATACAGACATGTAAAACTAGTCAAAGTAATATAATAAATTCCGGCAATTTAGAAAATAATTTTCAGACAGCAAAAAATAAATAACAATATCAGCTTGCTTATGTTCAGAAAACCCGCGCCAGGCCAAGCGGGATCAACCTGAAATTGATGCCGATACTGGGTTTATTTTCATGATCGAGCGACATAAAGAATCCCGGTGAAAATTTACCGATTTTAACCACTCCCGGATAAATATTCAATCGCGCCCGGTAATCCTGGGTTTGTGAATAGAGCAGCGAGGCGAGCAGAGAATTATTGCGATCATAAAACAGCCCGGCGGTCAATACCAGGTCGGCGGTGAGACGGCGGACATTTTCGCTTTCACTGATGTTTACCAGTCCCTTGGCGGTCATCCCGGTACCGAAAGATATGCAATCGCCATTCGCCCGTTCAAAAGAGGCGCCCACCTCAGCATGAGTTCCCCAATGATAAAACAAACTCCACTTGTAACTCTTTTTAATTTTATATTTCATCACAAAATTTTGACCATTATTCTCCAGTATCCCGGAAAATGGGTCCAGCGACGGCTGATAGGACCAATCCGCCATATTCAGCGTATTGCTGAAAAACCGGCAAACTCTGTCGCTGCTGAACATGACCATACCTAATGGATTAAATATATATATATCGGCTATTGGATCGACATTATAGCCAACGAAATCACTGGTTTCCACAACTTCATTTAAAAAATGGTAAACGTTAAGAGTAATAAAAGACGCCAGGCGCGGATGGCCAACATGATGCCAGCGGTACCACTCTTCAATCATTCTATAACTCATGCCCCCGCCGATAAGATGCTGGGTATAATTGGGCCAGTAATAAGCTTGTTTTCTGTCAACGCTGATCGGGACAACCTGGGTCATAATAAAGTCATTCCAGCCATCCTGTTCTATGGCTTTCACCGGGTCTTTAAGATTCATCCACAGGTTATCGACGCCATTTTTAAAATCAATACTCTTTAAATGATTATCGCGGTTATCCATCTGCATGATCCCGAACCCGCCATTAATAATCAACCGAACCGGGTGGATATTCGATTCGCTGCCATAACAAAGTCCGTGATAAAAAAAATAACCCTCTTTTTCTGCAGCAAAACATGGCTGGGATAAAGCCAAAAACCAACTGAATACCAGGAGCATAAAGCTGAACCTGGTTATTTGCACACCTGTAACCGAACGCGGTACCATAATCGCCATAAATTATCGCCTGAAATCCTGAATGTTATTATAAAACAATGTCTTGACTGATCTCTATTACTGCCGACGATCATATCAAGACATCAAGATCTGCTATCTTGCCTGAAACGAAAAAACTTTCCACTACATTTTAATAAAATAAACTAAAGTTATTAATTTACAAAATTTAAAATAAATTTCAAACAAATCCTTGTCAAACCTCAGAATATTATCTGGTCAATTGTTTACTGTTTCCCAATAACTCTATAATTTCCGAAACCGGAGTGTGATCGTTTAGAAAATTTTATATTTTCGTTACCGGACTGGCTTTATTGTTATACCTCAATTTTATCAACTTTTGCAACATAGAGCAACCGCTGTATAACGGTAACCTGGGTCATGACGGCTAGAAACAATAAAATAATGTGCAAAACCCATCCCCGGAAGATAATGCCGATGGCTATCAATACCAGTCTTTCGGAGCGTTGCAACAAACCCACCGGGCAATCCATACCGGCTCCTTCGGCGCGGGCTTTGACATAACTTACGTTAAATGAGCCGATCATGATTAATGCCAGCACCCAGATTCCTGCTGCCTGACCGGAAAAATAAAAATGCCCGCCCAAACCAATTAGTAAAAACGCCTCATTATAGCGGTCGATGGTTGAATCCAGGATTCCCCCAAATCGACTTTTCTGATTGGTGAGCACGGCAAGTTGACCGTCGAGAACATCGGCGACCGCCATAAAAAAACCAAAAACTAAGGCCCAGCCGAACCGGCCATGCCATAAAAACAGGCCGGCCAGCAATCCCAATAACAAACTGAGGATTGTAATAGTGTTGGGTGTTATACCGGTTGCAGCAATGCTGCCGGTTATTTTTTCCAGGTTACGGCAGAACCAGCGTTCAAGTTTAACCGGGATAATTCCATTTGGTGTATCGGACATATTCTACCCCATTATTAATTCAAAAAAATTAAACTTATATATAACCATTATCGGCTACAGAAAATATTAATCAGGAAAACCGAATTCTCCTTTATAACGAAAAGAAACGCTCATTGTTTCATAATTCTTTTGTAATTATCCGGTTAACTATACATACATCGTATATTAACCGGCAATTGATTCTTAGAATTAAATACAAAAACCCCTGGCAGTAATTTTTGAAACAACCGTTGATAACATAATTTATTCAATAAAGTTCACCAGATCCGTAAGGGATTTGCGGGTTTTAAGACGTGGCTGATCTGCCGGATACCCCAGGGGAGTCATGATCAACGGCTCCCAACCCGGGGCAAGGGCAAACACTTGTTTGGCCGCGTCCGGATCGAAAGCGCCAACCCAGCAGGTGCCGAGCCCCAGTTCCGTTGCCGCCAGAATGAGATGATCCATGGCAATCGTTGCATCCACATCCGCATAATTTTTCCCGTCGCGGCGGTTCCACGCCTCGGCGGGAATGGTGCACATACAGATCACCAGTGGGGCCTGCACGAACCATTCACGGTGATAAACGCGATTCAGTTCTTGTTCATGTCCCCTGGGATTCATGACTACCAGGCGAAACGGCTGTTTGTTTACAGCCGTTGGCGCCAGCCGGGCGGCGTCCAGCACCCGCTGTAATTTTTCATCTTCCACCGGCCGGTTTTGATAGGCGCGCACGCTGTAACGGTTTGCTAGGGTTGAAAAAAAATCCATTTCTAATCCTTTTTATCAGTCAATGAATTGACATGTATTTTAAATGCCCATAAACAATGGTTTAATGTGGCGGTCATAAAGATTTTCCGTAACATTGACGGCAATGATCGCTTCGTGCTTTTGCAGGGCATTTATATACCCGGCGCCCATTTCGGCAGCTACTTTGTATCCCACATGCAGCAATTGCCGGAAATGCGGATTAAAATGTTTATTCCCCGGCACATGCCGCAGGGATTCGGCATACATAATGCTGTCCCACTTGTCCACCTGTGCGGGATCGGGCAGGAATTCTTTATGAATGTCGATCACCGTTGCATAAGGTTTACACAATTCATCATACCGCTCCCAGGCCTGGCGATAGACAACTTTGGCGATCTCCAGCGCTTCACCGCCGGCCATTGCCAGGCCGATCAGTTCTTCCAGCCAGGTGGTGCCGGCGGTTTTGAGATGCAGACCGGCGTCGAATTGTTTTAATGCAGCGGCAATGGGTTTGTAAATAGAGAACTTGTCGCTGCCGGAATGAACACTCAGTTTCAAATTATGCGGCAGGGTGAAATTTTTACACACATATTGAATAATTGCAATATCCTGGGCAAATTCCCTGCTGAACCGGCTAATATCGCCAACATAATCCACACCCTTGTTAAAACGTCCGGAGAATTTGGGAGCAATAGTTTGCGCCGGAATGCCTTCATCAGCAATGGCGGCCAGGATAAAGAACAATTCCACCGGGGTTTGCGGCGTATCGGTTTCGTCCATAGAGACTTCAACGACAAAAGGCCGGTTTTCGCGTCGGGCGGCAATGTGGCGGTATATACGTCCGGCTTCTTTGACGGCATACAGGTATTTTTCCGCAATATCCAGGAGCAGTTTACCGGTTACCTGGAACGTATCGGCGATGCCGGGAATATGCAGCATGCCGATGTATTTGTTGTAGCGGTCGGCAAAGGCCTGCACATCCTGATCATTCGCTTCCTGGCCGATATAATCTGCCACATCCAGGGTATAGAAATCACAGGCATCTATAAACAGGTCGACCGTTTTTAAATTGATATGGTCGGCGTCGACAAAATAAGGCGCTTGCCATTGCAGCGCTTGTACGGCCTGATCCGCCTCGCGACGGGTATCGCCGGGCTGCGAATGGATGATCTGGTGTTCGCGGAAGGATTTGTTCCACACCGGCGTAATATCCACGCCGTTGGTTCGGGCCTGACTCAACGCGGCAAGCTGCGCCCTGCCCTGCTGCGAAAACCGGTCGCCAATCCCCAGTGAATATTTCCCTAATTGCATACTCTATCCTTTCAATACCCGTTTCCAGCCACAATACAGCCGGTATAGTGTTCTTTTGCTTATAAAATGGTCAACAGCGCCGGCATAATAATTTTTAATTCAGAATTATGCAATATTATAATTAATGAGCAAAAAAACAAGCATTATTCAATTGTATTTCTATGTATAAAAGACTGGTCGAATAGCGAGATATTGATTTTAAGAAAATTAAAATTCAATTTGTTTAAAAATGATAATATTGAATTTAACTGGCAAAGAATTCCGGGGAAAATTTTCTTATTGTCAGAACTGGTCGCGGCCTGTACCGACAAAACAAAATTTTAGCCACAGATGGATACTTCATTATTAATATTAATTTGGGACCCACAATTTTGCTTTTGGTTTATACAAGTCAATTATTTTTAATAATTTTTCAATTTTCTGTAAGAGAATTGAATTATTAGGATAAAGAATGAAATTAGGTAACTCTTTTTCAATAAGGAAAATACATCCTCTCAAAAGAATCTGCCCTAATGTTATCTTATCAAACTTTTGGGGGAGTGTTTCAATTAATTCAATAAAAATTTTTTCAGTAGCATCAAATGAAATTGTATCGTCAATAAGAACTTTATGAAAAAAAAACCCAACAACAGAAAATGCATTTTGAAATGAAACGCCATATTCTTCAGATAAAGTAAGTGAAAAATTAAATTTTCTAATATTCTCAGGATTAATTGTCCTAATTTTCCCAACACCAAAAACGGCATTTTCAATATCATCTGAATTTAAAGATAAAAATCTAAAACGATAAAATGACAGATAGCAAAAATAATCTAAATACTCACTAAACTGTATTTTTCCTTCTTCATAGAGTACTCTTATTAATGCCAATGAAGAAAAATAGTCTGGATGTTTCTTCTTAGTTTCTAATTCATTCATTTTCAAGTATAAATAATCATCAGTTAAAATTGGTATTTTTTCTTTTTGTGCTAGTATACAAGCATCACACAGTTCGGCTGGAATTTTTTGTTCTGATAAACAATTAGCTTTATTAGCTAAAGAAATGATGCCAATATTTGCTGGTTTTGATTCAAACAACCTAATGCTTTCTGAAAAATTATTATAAACTAAATCACATCTATTATTATCAAGAGGTGAAAATTTAAACTTTCCTTTTGTATATCCTAAAAACCCAGTTATTTGTTCTCTTGGATTAAACTTTTCTGCAACACCTAACAAAAAACTAATAACTGAATTTGGTACTTTAATATTTTGGATAAAAGTATAAATTGTTTTTATAAGACCAATTTCTGATAAAAACAGTGCAGAGGTACCATCAATATAAAATGAACATTTTTCATTAATTATTTTGCTGATAATATTTTTTTGTTTTTGAAACTCATCTATTGACCCTGTGCTAGAATTAATAAAACCATGATTTTCATTTTGTATCTTACCGATTGCATTTAAAAGACTACCTTCACTAATAGTTAGTGCAGCTAATGGAATTTTGTTTTTACAATACATTTCAAAAATTGGCCTTCTTTTCCTATCCAAATCTTCAAAATAGTTAGATAAGTAATGCAGATCAATAGTACCCTCTTTATCAGGTACTTCAACCATTTTTACTCCATCTAGAAAATTGGCTTTTGCTAGTTTTTGAAAATTTTGATAACATTGCCATAATACATATTTTTCAATCGTAAAAATATACTCTATTACATCTTCATGGCATTCTGAATATGATATATCATCGAAAAATTTTTTTTCACCAAGTTGATGATTTATAAATTGAAAATACTTTGGTGATTTTTTTTCTATTTTTATTGCATCTAATTCATTATCATCACCAATAAATAACCAATAATCATTATTTTTTAATTTAATAAATGTATTATCCTCAACTTTTGTTAATGAATCATAATTATATTTAATTTGTTTCCCAATTTGTAAAAATAAAATAAAATATAACTTTGCATATTCTACTGGAGTCAATCTTTTTCTTATTTTTATACCCTCAATTATAGAATCCAAAGCCTTTTGTGGTTCGTTATTATATAGATACAAATAAGCGACAATATCGACTTTAAATTCAAAAGAAGATTCTGGAAACTTAAGCATTTCATACACTTGCTGAGCTTTTTTTAAAAATTTATCATCAATGTTACCTCTTTCCAAACAAGATTGAATTGTTTGACTAAGAAGTATTTCTTTATTTTTTGTACTTAATATTTTTTTGTGTAAATCTATTTTTAATAATTCTTCACCTATATCAATACTTCTTATATATTGTTTTGACCTATAATAAGCATTAGATAATTGTAACTTTAAATAGAATATTTCTTTTTCATCTTTTTCCTTTTCAATGAGTTTATCCAAAATAATTACTTCATAATCCCATGCTTTCATTTTCTGTGCAATCTTCAAATACTGTTTGCATTCAAAGAAATGCATATTTGTAAAATCAATTTCGTGCAATATTTTAAATGCAGTTTCAAAATTACCTTCATCATAATTGCATAATAGTTTTAACTTGTTTTTTTGAATATTTTTATTATCAGGTAGGGTATCAAGTATTTTCCTTCTTAAATCAGGAAAATTTTTAAATAAATTAACAATATTAACTGCAAACTTAATATCTCTATCTATAAATTTGATTATGCTTTCATAATTTTTACAAGAAATATCTTCGATTAATTTTACAAATCGTAGTTTATTAATCTCCTTAAAGAATTTGGTTCCATCCATTACAAGACTATTTCTTAAATTAAATTGGATAACAAGTTCCTTGGCAAGTTCATCTGAAATGTTATTATTTGAATTTTTTAAATAAATCAATAACCGATTAAAAGAAAGATTTGGTAACTCACTGGAACTAATTAACTTAACTATAAGTTGATCGATTAAATTATCAAAGTAACATTCAAATATCAACTCGAAAGTTCTTTGGGTTATAATTGTCATTTCTTTTATATTATCTTGTAGATAGTAAGAATTCAATTTTTTCAAATTTAGAAATGCTTGATTTCTAGGTAGAATATCTCCAAATTCGGAAAACTTTTTTTCAACTTTTTCTATCTCATTTAAAAATTGTTGAGTTAGAATTATTTTTTGAGAATTGTTGAGTTTAGAAATCATATTAATTTCAAAAATTGATAATTTGGTACTATAATTTTTATAGCCCTCAGGATTCAAATGGATAGCTGTTTCAATAAAATAACAAGCTTTTTCATAATCTCCAGAATGATTTAATAAAATTGCATATAAACGATAAAAACTTGCTTTTATTCTTGAATTATCAGGAAATATTTTCTCATTAATAGTTGAAATATCAACATTTTCACCTAAATGATCTTTCCTAATTAATTCTTCTAATAAATATAACCAATGATTATTATCAATTTGGGCAGCATTGTCTAATAATTCTCGGTTTTTATCAAATTCTTTATTAAATAAATAAATTTCTGCTAAAAACAATAATGGCCGTGGATCTTTCGGATAACGAATAGAAATATTCTCATATTTTTCTTTTATCTTATCAATTTGTTCTAACTTTTGTAAACATCTGCATTCTAATATTTCATATTCCAATATTAAATCATCATTATTTAAATTATGAATGATGTCCTTACAATTTTCTAATATTTTTAAAGCAATTCTTGCATTTTCTCTATCAAGCTCTACTTCCACATTCTCTAAATATTTTCTACCATTTGCAATTGATTTTCTCGAATCTATATCAAAACCTAAATTTAAAATAACATCTTCATCTAATGAAATAAAGACTTGTTCTAAATCCTTTGCCAAAAAAAGAGAAAATTGAATACTAGGATTATTTTCTTTTAGTTCAGATAATGCTCTTTCTAAATCATGTGTTGTTCCATTATATTTATCATTAAAGACAAAATTATATTCTATAATTGGTGAAATATCATTCCATTCTATTATAAGTGTTTTAAAATTATCTTTCATTTTTTTTGCAGCTTTTGATTCATAAATTTTTGGTTCAAGTGGTGCGTAAATTTGATAATAGATACCTGAATTCCTTCTAAAACCATCATTTCCTCCATCACCCCTATTTCCATAAGGTCGAATTCTTTGAAAACCAGGGTAAGTTTTTTCCATAATATTTTCAAAAAAAGTTTGGTATTCAGTTCCATTCTTTGTGAAAATTTTATCTCTAAATTGAAGTAATAAATAATTTTTATCCTTTGCATTCATATTGTATTATTTCCTCTATTAATACTACAAAAAGTATAAATAATTCTTTCTATATCAGTAAGTCTCTTTGATAACGTAAATGTTTGTATTTATCATAATTTCTCGACCCAAGAATCAATGATTTTCATTACATTGATAAGTATATATAAATAATTTCAGTGAAATTGTCAAGTTGTTTATATAATAGTAACATTTTATTGAATAATACTTGTTATTTAATAGTTTAATAATTGTAGCAGTATTCTCTTGACATTGACCCAAATATAGTCTAAATTATAGTCAACATCACGGAGGCACCAAATGAAAGCAAGTGAAAGCGTAAAACCAATCAGCTATTTAAAGGCGCACGCATCGGAAATTGTAAGGGATATTGCCAATAATCAAAAAACCCTCATCATCACACAAAACGGTGAAGCTAAAGCTGTTCTGCAGGATATTAAAATTTTTGAAGAAACGCAGGAAAGCCTGGCATTGTTAAAAATTCTAGCCATTAGCGCCAAAAATTTAAAGGATGGTAATTATAAGGAACTCTCTCAATCCTTTAATGATGTGCGTACGACAGTAAAGCCGGATGAACAAGAATAATAATGAGTTACAAAATATACATTATTGCCGATGCGGAGCGTGATCTTGTTGATCTGTTCAAATATGTGGTAAAACACGATTCGCGGGTCAAAGCGGAACAACTATTAGCGAACCTTCAAACAACTTGCCAAAGCCTGGCGGATTTTGCTCAACGGGGTCATACTCCTCCCGAGTTGGGACGGATCGGTGTTTTTGAATACAAGGAAATACATTACAAACCCTACCGAATTATCTACCAAATTATTACCGACAGAGTATATGTGCATTGTATCCTGGACGGCCGCCGGGATTTGCAGGATTTATTACAAAAAAGATTATTACGATAATTGGCACTGGCGGCATGAGTTTACAGGGGTCGTCCCGTCCCCGCACAATAACCAAAAATCCCCTTCAATCATTCATTTATCCACATTTTGGGGCTTTGTCACGATCACCATTAAATAAAAATCTTTAGAATAAAAGAATATAATATCAATCGGCAACTATTTGCGATTAAAAGGCTCTCCTGCAAAAAAAACCTGCAAAAGCTAAATACATCTTGCATATTTCTAAAAAATTTACTAAATATTGGCCGGAATACTGATCGGGCGCCTCATGGGAAAAAGTGGAAATTTTGTTGATTGAATACATAAAGATTACCGTCCGACAATTCATACAGCTAGCAACACCGTTATACCTCCAACAACTTTATCCGGCCTAGATTGAAAACCACCCACCGGAACGGTTAACTAGCATAATAAATCTTCTGTAATTCATTTAAGGAGGAAATACTATGGAAGTTGCTAATGAAAACAATGGCGTCAAGGTCAGGGCATACAAGGGAGACGCCATGACATTGCTGGCCTTTGATGTTAAAAAAGAACTGCGTACCAATCTTGCCGGTTTTACAATCCGGTTCAGATACAAAAATGAAGAAAACGGCAAACTGCGCTCGATCTATAATCGGCTCACTTTTTCGGCTGCCTTTCTAAAGAACAATCCCGATATCCCGGATAAAAATTATAAAAACTCCACTTTATATTCACCAATTCAAAAGTTCAACTGGGTGCATGTACCAAGTACAGATATCGATACCCAAACTGCAGTATTTGGCGATTATGAGTACAAGGTCACCCCCCGTTATATTCAAAATGGCCGGCTGCTTCGCCTTGATGAAAATCTCACTGTTAGTGTAACGATCAACGTCGGTCCTTTTGATATGAAAAATACCAAAATCGGATTTACGCGGGGATTCGTATCATCGGTAGCCTATGCGGAGCGTTTTAATGTTAACAATAACCGGGTTAGACCGCCGGCCGGTCAGGATAGTTTGCTTTTTGACATCACTCAAAAAGCGGATACGGCCAAACGTCATAATTATGCGACCAACAGCGATTATGAGGTCGATTATACATTTGAAGAACAACACAAGTGGCTGGGCTGGCAGGCCAGGCAGCGTATTATTGAATTTCTTGATCAGGTAATCAACGATAACAGTCTTTCTTTAAAAGCATTTACATATGATTTGAACGAACCGGAAATATGCAAACGTCTGCTGGTTCTTGCCGGGCAAAACAGGTTAAAAATGATACTGGATAATAGCGGCAAACATGGCGACAATGATTCGATGGAATCAACCTTTGCTGATAAATTCACACAATTCGCGGCAAACAGTAACGACCTGCAAAGAGGCAAATTTTTCAGCATGGCGCATTGTAAAGTATTTATACAAATTAAGGCTAACAAGGGGGTAAAAGTACTGACCGGCTCGACCAATTTCTCCACCAACGGCTTGTATATTAATAGCAATCATGTACTCATTATCAATAATGAAAATGTTGCACAATTATACAATGAGGTATTTGATGAATCTTTCGGCGTCGCAAAAATGAAAACTTTTAAAGGCTCAAAATATTCAACTAATGACTTTATCTTTAAAGAAGCTGCCATTCCCGAAATGACAATAACATTTGCGCCACACCCAAAGGATGCCGCAGATCGAATATTTAACCGTATAAAAAATCGCATTCTGGAACCGGATAATACCGATATTCTCTTTGCCATTATGAAAGATACCAGTAAAAGTTCAATACTGGATGCAGTAAAACAACAGGTAAAAAACGATCAGGTCTTTACCTATGGCATAACGGACAGCATTAGCAAAAAGGATGATTACAGCGTATTTTTATATAAACCCAATTCTTTAAAAGGATTACGGGTTGCCGCCAAAGGTATTGAAAACACACTGCCCGAACCTTTTGGCAAGGTCGCAGGGATCGACGGTTATGCTATCCATCACAAGTTCATTGTCGTGAATTTTAAAGGTAAAGACCCGGTAGTCTATTGCGGCAGCAGTAATCTGGCATTTTCTCCTGAACAGAAAAATGGCGATAACCTGTTAGAAATTCACGATGATGATATTGTTACCGTATTTGCCATTGAAGCGTTAAGGCTCGTCGATCATTTTCACTGGCGCAATAAAGAAATCAAAGAGAAATCAGCAGCGGAAAAAACCAACAAGGAAACATTAATTCTTGACGATCTGAGTCATGAAAGCAAAGCATGGTATCAGGCCTGGTTTAATGTAAATGACTTGAAAAACCGCCAACGGGAATTATACATACAAAAATAAACCTGATAAAAGTAAAATTCCGGCATGACCGGCTGCCTGCGCCATTGGCGCGGGCAGCGTGTGTTAATAATATTACAGCAGGTTTAACAATAACACATGGGGTATTAATTCACTTTACATTACTTGTTTCCCATCAATATTAAGATTATAGCAATTGTGCCGTAAAATTCGTATTCAATTCACATTAACATACCAACCCAAGAATAATAAACAACGCATGCTTGTTGTCTATTAATAAACAATATTTACTAGTTCAGGGAGTAAAACAATGCAAAAAATAACCCCATGCCTGTGGTTTGATGACAATGCTGAAGAAGCTGTGCAATTTTATACATCGGTTTTTACAAATTCCAAAATCGTACAAACCTCCTATTATGGAGAAGGCGGTCCCAAGCCCAAAGGAACAGTACTAACAGTGATTTTCGAACTGGCGGGACAAGAATTTATGGCATTGAATGGCGGGCCTTATTCTACTTTTTCACCGGCCATTTCATTACATATTAAATGTCACTCCCAGGAAGAAGTAGACGACCTGTGGCGCAAACTTGCCGATGGCGGCGAACCACAAGAATGCGGCTGGCTAAGAGATAAATACGGCGTTTCCTGGCAGATCGTGCCAACGATATTGGGTGAAATGCTCAACGACCCGAATGCGGCAAAAGCACAAAGTGTAATGCAGGCAATGCTGAAAATGAAAAAAATTGATATTAACACTTTATGGGCGGCTTATCGCCAGGGTCAGTCTTGACTGTTATTTGCCCTTTTTCTCTATTCCATCCAGCAGCACTGCGGCAATTTGATCGGCGGATAAATGCAGGTCGATCTTGCGGGATTTGGACAGCGACCAGTTCATGGAAATTTGATCCAGCGCCCCGAACAAAATTTGTTTAAAAATTACCGGATGAATATCGTTACGGAATTCACCGCTCTCCTGTCCTACCGCCAGCGTTTCACCCATAATATCGAGATATTCTTTAAAACGGGTTCCCTGGTAACCATGAATGAATTTACTGCTCTGCCGCAATTCCAGTTCCAGCAATTGCCCCATATCGGCTTTTTCCTGCATCATTTTTAAATGACAGGTTATAATTTCAATAATTTTTTCCCTGGCGGTCGCTTTTTTGCTGATTGCATTGCGCATGGTTTCAATAATCGGGATCATCTCTTCTTCAAATATTGAAATGAGAATATCATCCTTGTTATCAAAATATAAATAAGTTGTACCGGTGGCGACCCCGGCTTCTTTGGCTATCTCTTCTACTTTGGCGTTAAAAAAGCCATCGCGGGCAAATATTTTTATTGCTGCTTTTAATATTTTTGCTCTTTTATGAGAATCCATTCATCAACTCCGTTTATTTTGCAAATACCAAGACAAACAATAGTGAACGCTATTCATAATTTACAAATTTTAAATATTAAAATAAACAAATGTTTTTTAAACAATCACAGAACAGAAAACCGAAAATTAAAATAATGAATAATCTTCATTTTTTATAATATTACTGTTGACAAAAGCGTTTTTTTTGCTTATTATAATTGCAAATGAAATTGATTCATTTTTATCCAAATCAACACCTGATTAATTAGCGCCTGGAATTGCAGGTAAAGTAATTTTCACCTACACCTTTGTGAGGAGGGTTTATGAGACGCAATTTTACCGTGTTGGCCCTTGTTTTATCGTTATTTTTTATTACCACCAGTTTATTTTCCGCAGGAATTGATCTGACCGGCGTAGGCGCAAAAGCGCAAGCGTTAGGCGGTAACTTCCGGGCAGTCGCAGACGATTGGAGCGCCATGAACTGGAACCCGGCTGGAATGGTTTTCAGCAAAGGATTTACTGTTGGAATGAGTTCCGAATTAATTACCCCGGTTGTTGGTTATACAGCCGGTCATATTAAAATCGGAACTGAGAGCAAACAATTTAGCACTACAATCGATGAAGAAGTAAAAAATGAATCCAGAACCTTTTTTGTCCCGTCCGGCGGTATCTATTACAGCACCGGTAAATATGCGTTTGGTCTTGGCGTATGGGCGCCCTTTGGTTTAGGCGCAAAATGGGATATGCTGCATACTCAATCTTATAACAAAACATACCCGGAATTTGATTATGATGACGAAATGCAGATCGTCGATATTCACCCCACATTTGCTTATAAAATCAATGATAAATTTTCAGTGGGTTTGGGCGCTAGCATTATTATGGCGACTATTGAAATTCAAAAACCCAATTTTACCCCGAACCCTTATGTTTTTAATCCAGCCCTGGCCCAGATTGCTGCTGCCATTCAAGCAACCGGCGCTTTGAATTCGCAATACAATCATTTGTTGACCGATACCAAGCTGGAAGGCGACGGCGGCGGTTTTGGTTTTAATATCGGCGCGATGTACAAAGCCACCGAAGATTTAAGTATTGGCGCTTCGCTGCAATACTATAATGATTTAAAGCTGGACGGCACCGTCAATGCTAAAACTTACTTTGCCGATAATGCCGTAGCTCATCAAACCATTCTGGCCGGTGTAAAACCCACCCTCGACGCCATGCTGGCCGGCGGTTTGTTAACACCAGATCAATATGGCGTTATGCTGAATTACTATTCCGGCGCATCAATGGATAAAACCAAAGACCAGAAAGTCAAAGCCGATATGCCCCTGCCGATGCGCGCCGGTATCGGTGTTGCCTATACCGGTATTACCAACCTGCTTATCAGCGCCGACCTGGCCTGGACACAATGGTCCGCCTGGGGCGTAATTCCCATCAATGATGAAGATGGTGAAAAAGTAAGCGAACTGACACAAAATTGGGAAGATGGGATTAGAGTAGGTCTCGGCTGTGAATACACCCTGCCCATTATGAAACTCCGTCTTGGGTATTATACCGAACCCAATGCCGGTATTGACGAAACCGTAACCCCCAGCATACCGGATTTCAGCCGGAGGCACTCACTTGCACTCGGCGCCATGGTTCCGCTAGGTCCGGTTAACTTTCACGCCAGCTATGAAAAAATTATCTCCGCTGAAAAAGAAGTTACCGAGTGGGTACCCACTGCCGACGGTTTAGGCTATGACAATATGGCCGGCACATATAATATGGGCACCGACTGCATTATGTTTGGCCTGGATTATATTTTCTAATATTTTTTTTGGAATAATTCAAGTTTTTTAAAAGTTAGAGAATCAAGATTCTGCCTGACCGGGCGGAATCTTGATTTTTTATTTTAATAACTGTTTAATTAAATTTGCGGATAGAATGAAAAAGACACCTGTTTTCTCCCTCCTGCTCCTGATGCCGGTTTTACTGTTGTGTTTTTGCGATACAGATCCGGGACTTGAACCCACGCAAAGCGGCTTTAAAGGCAAAATAACATTTAAAAAACAATGGCCGGAAAATACCGACCAGGTACTGGTAGTGGCCGCTACCAAATTCCCACCAAGCAATATTTCAGAAATTGTCCTGGGCGATCCCCTGCCGCTGGGCATCGATTCTACTGAATACATCATTTATACCCCGCCGGCCGATTTTGCGGCGGTTGGCGTGGTGTGGAAAGAAAAAGACCAACCCTGGGATGTGACCAATATCATCGGTATCTACTTTCCCGGCGCCGACCAGTTCAATCCCGGCAGCGTGACCATCCCTGATAAAAAAACTATCATCGACCAGATTAATATTACGGCCGACCTTTCCAAAGCGCGGCGCGCCGTTAACAGCGCTATAAAGGGTAAAATCCGCGCTTATGGCGCCTGGCCCAAAGGAGCCGCCACGGTTCTGCTGGCAGCTTCAACCTCGTTTCCGCCCGACAGCCTGCTGAATATTACCTTCAGTTCCCCTATAACCGCAGGATTTGATTCAACAACTTACGCTATGTCTTTACAACCGGGCAAGTATAAAATGATCGGCGCCCTGGTTATGGTTGAAGGTGAACCTATCGGTTTTAGCAGTTTAAAAGGATTTTATTCAGTTTATAATGAAGCTCTGCAAAACTGGATTATGAAGGGCGTTACGATAGAGTCGGACACTGCTGTTTTGAATAATATTGACATCAGAATTGTTTTCTGAACCGCGCGTTGTCGGTGATTATGCACTTTGATTGTTCAGTGGTTTTGTGCAGGACAGCGCCATAATCTATTTCTAGTGAAAATTCAGGTAAATGCCAAACAACAGATAAATGAAAAAGAATATGAATATGATAGCAAAACCGGTAAAAAGAGTAATCATAATATTCGCGTTCAGTCTATTAATAGCAAATACGCTGTGGGGCCAGATATTCGGTACGATCTCCGGCCAGGTAACCGATAAAGCGGACGGCGAAGCGCTGCCGGCCGTAAACCTGCTGTTAAGCGGCACGGTACTGGGCGGCGCCACCGATGTGGACGGTAATTATACCCTGAACCGCATTCCCCCCGGCACATATCAGCTTGTGGTCTCCATGATGGGCTATAAACGCATCGAATTTAAAAATGTAACAGTCAATGCTGATAAAACCACCGTACTCAATTTTCAAATGGAAGAAACCGTCATCGAAACCCCGGAAGTGCTGGTAACCGCCAACAAAAGACGGCAAAGCATTCAGGATTCTCCCAACAGCGTAGGAGTGATGACGGCGCGCGAATTGAAAGAAAAAAACCAGATCTATATTGATAAATTGCTGGAATATTCATCGGGGATCAACTATATCGGCTCGCAGGTCAACATCCGCGGATCTTCCGGGTTCAGTTACGGCGCCGGCAGCCGTGTGTTGTTCCTGATTGACGGCGTTCCGGTGATGCCGGGCGATAGTGGCGATATTAAATGGGATATGGTTCCGGCCACGCAGGTGGAACAGGTGGAAATTATCAAAGGCGCCGGGTCGGCATTGTATGGCGCCAATGCCCTGGGCGGCGTGATCAATATCATCACCAAAAAGACCACGCCCAAACCGACCACCAACATCCGTATGTCCGCAGGTCTATATGACAAACCCAGATTTGAAGAATGGCGTTGGGCCGGCGACCGCACCCTGCATTTTGACGATGTAAACATCGACCACAGCCGCCGTATAAAAAATGCGGATGTCATGCTCTCCCTGGGCCGGCAGCAGACTACCGGTTACCGGCAAAATGGCAATTATCAAAGACTTAACGGCTCGGCCAAGATATTTACTAAAATTAACGGCCAGCAAAACCTCACCCTTTCGGCAAATGCCGAAGGCGGCGAAAGCGGCGCCGGCTTAATGTGGCGCGACCAGCGCCACGCCCTTGAGGTCGCCCCGGAAGCGATTGGTGATTATTACAATTCCAATAAATTCGGGTTGAATGGTTTTCACAACTGGATTGCCGGCAAAAACTTTGGCCTCAAGACCAGGCTCTCCTGGTTCCGCAATTACTGGAAAAATTATTTCCACGATAACGACAACGCCTCGACCGCCAACCGTTATGGCTTTGAAATGCAGGGCGATTACCAGGTCTCTGAAGAAAATTCCATTACCTTCGGCACTGAAGAATCGTGGGATCATGTGGTATCCGGCCTGGTGGGTACGCATGACCAATATTCTGTTTCTCTGTATGCGCAAAACGAAAGAAAACTAATTACCAATGTTATGTTAACCCTGGGTTTGCGCTATGACTATCAGTACGTGGACATTGGTTTCAACGATTCCGAACTCAGTCCCAAACTGGGTGTGGTATGGCACGCGCAGTCGGACATGACCTTCCGGCTTTCCTCAGGGCGGGGTTTCCGCGCCGCCAGCATGTCGGAACGCTTTTCCGATTCCATATTCTCAGGCATCCGGATAATTCCCAATCAGAATTTAAAATCCGAAACCGCCTGGTCGCATGAACTGGGTTGCAATTACAACCCCAATCCCCACTTTTACCTGGATATTGCCGGGTTCTGGAACGATTACTGGGATTTGATTGAACCCGAACCGGATGAAACCCAAACGGTGCAGTTTACCAATGTTACCCGTGCCCGCATCAAAGGCGTGGAAACCAATCTCAAGGTCATTCCCTGGTTCAACAACGCCGCCATTGAAGTGGGTTATACTTTTATGGACCCGGAAGATCTTGACCTCAATACCGTGCTGGCGTACCGCGCCAAACATTTACTAAAATCCTCCGTCAGCTATCAAATTGGTAAATTACAGATCGGCGCCGATTATATCTATGTCTCGCGGCTGGATAAAGTCAAAGTCTATCCCAACGATGATCGGGTAGCGCAAAAGACCCTGAACGGCCGCCTGGCTTTAAAATTTTTAAATTACACACTGATGGCCAATGTTAACAATGCCCTGAACCATAATCATACCCAGATGGAACGAACATTATTACCAATAAGGAATTATGTATTGTCGTTATCCACAACATTTTAAGCAAACGGTCATTGTATTTCAGTCTTTAATTCTTTACCCCATAAAATTTCTTACAACAGTTGTCCGGACACATGCCCGGGCAACTGTTTTTACTTTGCTAAAAAAATCCTGCCTTTATTGCTTTATCCTATTAACTCATTTGTTTTTCAAAAATAATTTCCTAAATTCAATAAACATAACTTTTCATAACAAGGAGCACACATGCGACTTACTTTTGTGTTTGGAGGAATTTTGATTGCCGTACTTGCATTATGCAGTTGCAGCCCAAAAGAGGCCGATACCACTTCTGTTGCCTATGTTAATGAGCAGCTTGAAAAGCTGGCGCCGGTTGAACTGCAATGCGATCTGGGTTCGTTATCCGTTAACGACAAAAAAGCCCTGGCAAAACTTGTCCAGGCCGGAGAAATAATCGACCGTCTATTTTTATTGCAGGTCACTCCCGATAACCCGCAATTGCTGGAACAACTGCAAAACGACGCCAAGGCTCAGGCTCATCTCGATCTGTTCAAGGTCATGTTCGGCCCCTGGAACCGCCTGGAAGAACATACTCCCTTTATTAAAGTAGGTGAAAAACCGCTGGGCGCCGGGTTCTATCCGACCAATATGAGCAAAGAGGAATTCCTGGCGGCTTTTGCCGGCAAGCCGGACGTGGAAAAGCAGTTTACGAGCGAATTCACAATTATTAGCAGGGATAGCGCCGGGTTACAGGTTATTCCATACCATGTTGCTTATAAAGAACTGGTTGAAAAAGTGAGTGCTTTACTCGATGAAGCGGCAGCGCTTACCGACGATGCTACCCTGAAAAACTATTTGACCCTCCGCGCTCAAGCCTTTTTAACCGATGATTACTATGAAAGCGACATGGCCTGGATGGATTTGGCCGGCGACCTGGAAATTGTGATTGGCCCTTATGAAGTGTACGAAGATCGGTTATTCAATTACAAAGCCGCGTATGAGGCGTTTTTATGCGTGGTCGATCATGAGGAAAGCAGGAAACTGGAAATCGTCTCCGGCTATCTGGATGACATGGAAAATAACCTGCCCATACCCGATCAATACAAAAACTTTAACCGCGGCTCATCTTCGCCGGTCAAAGTGGTTCAGGAGGTTTTTTCCGCCGGCGATACCAAAGCCGGAATACAAACCACCGCATTTAATTTGCCCAATGACGAGCGGGTGCGCGAAGCCAAAGGCTCAAAAAAAGTCATGCTGAAAAATGTTGCCCGGGCAAAATTTGAAAAATGCTGGATTCCCATCGTCAACACCATTCTTGCTGATGATCCCCTCAAACATGTAACCTTTGACGCCTATTTTAATCATGTCCTGCTGCACGAAGTCAGCCATGGTTTGGGACCGGGAAATATAACCCTGGAAAACGGTGTTAAAACATCCGTAGGCAAGGAATTGAAGGAACACTATTCCACCATCGAGGAATGTAAAGCGGACGTGTTGGGTTTATACAACATGCTGTTCCTGATGAGCAAAGGCGTATTTCCGCAAGAGATGGAAGAATCGACTCTGGCCAGTTACCTGGGCGGCATGTTCCGTTCGATCCGCTTCGGCATAGATGAAGCACATGGCGGCGGTGTTGCCATTCAATTCAATTATTTCATCGAAACCGGCGCTTTTTATGCCGATGCCAATGGTAAATTGAATTATGATCGGGATAAATTGCTGAACGCCGTCAAGCGTCTTGCCAACACCTTGCTGCTGATTGAAGCGCGCGGTGATTACACCGGCGCCGGGCAACTGGTGGAAAAATATCGTGTCATGACGCCGTTAATGGCCAAACTGATCGACGAATTAAAACATGTTCCGGTTGATATTCGCCCGGTGTATCCGGTTATTAATGAATTATCGGAAATAGAATAAAAACATTTATTAACGGTATGATATCGGCAAACAACAGGAAAGGAATTTATTTATGTTAAATAAAACAGGAATTTTCATAATCATGGCAGCACTACTATTTTTAGCGCAGGCAAACTTGACCGCACAAAGCCGGGAACGGGCGGACATTGAAGAAAAATATAAATGGAACCTGGCCGATCTGTACCCGGACGACAAAGCCTGGGAAACCGCCAAAGCGGACTTGGCTCAAAAAATTGATGATGTTGTGGCAAAAAAGGGAACATTGGCCAATTCTTCTGCGGATTTATTAAACGGCCTGAATTTGGTTTTTGCTCTGCAAAAAGAATATGGCCGGTTATCCGGATATGCCGGAAAAAAATTTGACGAAGATACCCGTAACTCGCAAACTTTATCAATGAAACAGGAATTGCAACAGTTAGGCACCGACTTTGCCGCCAAGACCTCCTTTATTGAACCGGAACTGATTGCAGTCGACAAAGCTAAAATTGATGCGTTTTTAAAAGCGGAACCCGGTCTGGCAATTTACGCCTTTTATCTGAATGATCTGCAACGGCGCAAGGCGCACATGCTTTCAGAAAAGGAAGAAAAAATCCTGGCGCAGGCTTCATTGATGGCTTCCGCTCCGTATGATATTTACAGCGTTTTCAGCAATGCGGAAATGCCTTATGTAGATGTTGTTTTAAGCGACGGCAAAAAAGTCAATCTCAACCTGGCGAACTATGCCCTGTATCGCGCTTCGACCAATCGCGCGGACCGGGAACTGGTATTTGATACTTTTTTTGGCAGCCTCGCCAAATTTAAAAATACGTATGGACAACAATTGTATGCAGAAATTAAAACCCACATGTTTTACGCCCGCTCGCGAGGTTACAATTCCAGCCTGGAAAATGCATTAGATTCCAACAATATTCCAATTGATGTCTATATGTCCCTCATTAAGAATGTCAATAACAACCTGGATACCTTTCATCGCTACCTGAAGCTGAAAAAGCGGATGCTGGGTGTCGATACTCTGAAATACTCGGATGTTTATACGCCGGTAGTCAAAGGTATTAATTTACAATTTACCATAGACCAGGCCAACCAAATGGTGCTGGATGCATTTGCCCCGCTTGGCAAAGAATATACCGGTGTTATTGAAACAGCCATCAACAACCGCTGGATGGACATTTATCCTTCTCCCGGTAAGCGTTCCGGGGCTTATTCCAGCGGCGGCGCGTATGATGTTCATCCCTACATTCTGTTGAATTTCAACGGCAAATACGATGATGTCAGCACACTGGCTCATGAACTCGGCCACACTATGCAGAGCTATCTATCAAACAAAACTCAGCCCTACCCGACTGCCGATTATCCGATATTTGTCGCCGAAGTTGCCTCGACCTTTAATGAAGCGCTGCTGATCAACGATCAGCTTAAAAAGATCAAGGATGACGATGTAAAACTTGACTTGTTGATGAATTATCTTGACGGCATTAAAGGCACGGTTTTCCGCCAAACCCAATTTGCTGAATATGAATTAGCGATTCACGAAAAAGCCGAAAAGGGCGAAGCCCTCACCGGCGAAGCGCTGACGCAAATATATGGCGATATTGTCCGTAAATATTATGGTCATGATAAAAATATCTGCATCGTCAAAGATGTTTACACCAATGAGTGGGCATATATTCCTCATTTCTATTATAATTATTATGTTTATCAATATGCCACTTCATTCACAGCTTCCACCGCGTTATCGGAAAAAGTGTTGAATAAGGAAAAAGGTGCCCTGGAAAAATATTTGGCCTTCCTGTCGGCCGGCGGTTCGGAATATCCCATCGACTTGCTGAAAAAGGCCGGCGTGGATATGACCACACCGGAGCCGTTTGTCAAAACCATGACGGCTATGAACCGGGTAATGGATGAAATTGAAGTGATTTTGAAGAAAAAAGGCATGTAACCATACCCACCCACAAAAAAAGGCCGGTTCCTCTCAGGAATCGGCCTTTTTATTTCCATATATCTCTTTTGTACCTTCGTACAATTCATATTCCAATAACCGGCATTCAAGGGGCCCGTTGTAAAAGATCAACCGGCGGCTGGTTTTTAAACCAACTTTTTTAGCCAGGTTTAAATTGCCGGTAAAAACATAACCTTTGTGCCCCTGGCAACTGGTTTTCAGAAAATCGCCTATTTCCTTGTATACTGTTTCCAGCCTGGCTTCTTCATTTAAACGCACGCCATATTCCGGGTTCATGATGATAATACCGGGTTGCTGCGGAACGGGTGTTTCCCGGAAATCGGCCTTGTCAAAATGGATATATTGGTCAACCCCGGCAGTTTGCGCGTTCTTTTTACTGCCCTGTACTGCGGCAGCATCGATATCGGTAGCGACAATTTCGAAATCAATAGTTTTTTTAACCTGGCGGCGCAAGTCGGCGCGTATGGTCTGGTAAAATTCGGAATCGTAATTTTTAATGTGCATAAAACCAAAATGGTTGCGCAATAATCCCGGCGCTTTGTTCAGGGCAACAAGCGCAGCTTCGATGGCCAGGGTGCCGCTGCCGCACATGGGATTTATAAAGGGGCTCTGCCCCTGCCAGCCTGTTGCCATAATGACTGCGGCGGCCAGGGTCTCCTGCATGGGCGCATTGAGCGGAATTTGGCGGTACCCGCGCTTTGCTAACGGTTCCCCGGAGGTGTCGAGAAATATGGCGCACTCATCCTCGCGCCAGTACAAAAAGATTACCGTTTTATTGCGTTCCGGGCCGGAATCCGGGCGGCGCCCGCATTGCTGCTGCATGCGGTCGACAATAGCGTCTTTGGTTTTCAGGTTGGCAAAACGGGTATCGTTAATTGCCGGGGTGCTGACAGCCGAGGTAACGCAGATATAGCCCTCTGCATCAAGATAATCTTCCCAGTTGAGTTTAACCAGGTATTTATAAAGCTGCTCCGGAGTGTGCGCCCGGAATTCAGCCAGTTGGTATAAAACCCGCAATCCGGTGCGTAATTGCATGTTCAAACGAATGGTATCCTGCAACGTTCCACTGGTAAAAACTCCCAGGGTCTTTTCAGCCTCGACTGGAAAGCCAAGTCCGGCGATCTCCTCTTTAAGATATGGAGAGATGCCTTTGGCGCAGGTAACAAGAATTTTTGCGCGCTGCTCCGCAGCCATAATAATCCGCTTCCGGTTAGTAATAATTGAATACATAAAAATACTTATTTTACCGGTCATTTCAAAGGTAAATCACCGAATATTTATAATCGCATACCGCTATTAATCCGTGCGCATAACTTGAATTAAAGATTAATATTTCATAAATTAACAGGAATAAAAAGAGAGCGTATGGCAAGCGGATTTTTTCAACAGGTGTGGCGTCTCGTCGGCCAAATACCTAAAGGACGGGTGGCATCGTATGGACAAATTGCGGCGCTGCTGGGAAACCCGCGTGCAGCGCGAACCGTAGGCTGGGCTATGCACAGTTGTCCCGCAGAACTCGATCTGCCCTGGCACCGGGTGATCAACAGTAAAGGCAAGATCAGTTTGGATGCGGATTACGCTGGCGGCGACCTGCAACAACAATTGCTGGAAGCGGAAGGTGTTCAGATTGGCTATAATGGTGTAATCGATATGCAAAAATATGGTTGGCAGCCGTTGCCGGATAAAGTGGTTCTACCTTGATCATTCCATTTTGGCCGATGGACATAAATTGCTGATTGGACACAGCCGGCAGGCAGGCTTTTGCGCTTTACAGATCGTGCGGCCCAGTTTCAAAAAATTCATGTGCAGCGAATAAGCTTTTCCTTTTGGTACCAGCGGTTGCATAAGATGGTGAGTCTTTTCCGCGCCGGCTTTTTCAGGAACCAGTCCCAGTCTCTTGCAGATGCGGTGCACATGCGTATCTACCGGAAAAATATCGACGCCGCAGGTTACCATCAGCACTACGCTGATGGTTTTAATACCGACGCCTTTTAATTGCATAAATGTATCGATTACCTGCTGCGGCTCCATATCGCACAAAAAAGCCAGGTCAAAAGTGTGGTAAGTCGAATAAATCCAGCGCAGCGCTTCCTGAATACGGGCGCTTTTCTGGTTGCTCAAACCGGCGGTACGAATGGCACGGGCGACTTGCTCTACCGGCGCATTCATCAACGTTTCCCAGTCCGGAAATTGCTCTACAAGCTGCCGGTAAGCCGCATCGCGATTGCGGTCGTTGGTGCTTTGCGAAAGTATCGTTAAAATCAGACTGTCGAGCGGTTTGCCCGGTTCCTGCCGGCGGGGAATGCCGAAAGCAGTCTCTAATTGTGTGGTTATTTGTTGGACCAGATTGGAGTGCATGGCTTTATGAAAAAAAGTACAAATTACATTACCACTGCGGCTATCATTGGCGCATTGTATGCCGCGTTGACTATAATTTTAGCGCCTATCAGCTACGGACAAATCCAGGTGCGAGTCGCCGAAGCGCTGACGGTGTTGCCCTGGTTCTTCCCGCAAGCTATACCGGGTTTATTCATCGGCTGCATGGTCGCCAATATTTTCGGCGGTAACGGCCCGATTGATATTTTTGGCGGCAGCCTCATCACTCTGCTTGCTGCATTATGCACGTTCTGGCTGCGGCGCTTTAACAGGCCCTGGCTGGCGCCTCTGCCACCAGTAGTATTCAATGCCCTGGGCGTCAGTTTATATTTATCATATCTTATCCACGTACCTTACTGGCTCACTGTAGCTTATATTGCCGCAGGGCAATTTGCAGCCTGCTATGTGCTGGGTCTGGTGCTGCTCTATACTCTTAAAAATCGTTTTAAAGATCTGTAATACGGTTCTCAGGCGGCAAGAGCTGTTCGAGGGCTTGGGCAAACTGTACATCGCAAACGGCAATAATGGCGACATGTTCATCACGACCCAGCATTTCAGCCATAGTACGCTTGTCGAGGAATTTAAAAATTTTAATGCCTTTACCTGGGTGGAATAATTTATCCACTTTATCGGAAGCATCACCGGCAATCAACAACAGATGGACTTGCCTTTTTTCCAGTTCCCTGCTCACTGCCGAGCGGCCGGCGGCCAGTTTGCCGGCTTTGCGGGCAAAGCTTAATAATGTTCTGATCTGGTCTTCAGACATTCAGTAAATCCGTTTTTTAAATTGACCATACTTTTTTTGTCTATGGAACAGCGAAAAGCGCGATCAAAGCGCTTTTTCTTTATCGCCTGCTCCAGGCAGTCCTCGTTAGGACACACATAAGCGCCCCGGCCGCCGGTCTTACCGTCAGAATCCGGCAAAACACGGCCATCAGCATGTAAAACAATTCGCACCAATTCATACTTGCTCTTTTTAGCATAGCAACCAATACAAGTACGAACCGGATATGCCGGTTTAATCTTTTCTGCCGGTTCATTCATCAATACACTATAGCTTAATCATTGGCATTTTTCATTCTATTGTAAAAAATCAAACCGTTTTAATTTACAGGAATGAGTCCTATTAAGCAAGGGAATAATTATCAATATTCACTGCCTGGTAATAAAACGATTTTCCTTCACTAAACCGTGTGTGGCCGGGAATGGAAAAATAATGCCCAGGTGTGGCAGCCGCTACGCAAAAAATGGCGGGGTTGTGACAAACAAATCGGGGCAATTCAAAAAATGAGACACAAATGCCTCAAAAAAAATCAATTGGGTATATTCTTAAAAAAAGTGTTGCTTTCACTGGACAAACTTATTATATTATTAATAATAAAGAGATTATATATAATATAGCAGGAACATAACTGGTATAATGCGTATGCATGAAAAACCGGATGATAAAATAAATGACCTGAAGCAGCAAATTGGCGAATTACAGGCTCTTAATAAACTGCAATCTGAAATCATTAATGCCCTCCCCTACTTTTTAATTGTTATCGATGATGATTATAATATTATCAGTTGCAACAGTGTGGTTAAGGATCTGCTGCAGGAAAGCCCGGTAGGATTGAATATATTTTCCACCATACCGGTATACGACCATCCGGACATGCATCAATTCATTCAATCCGCAATCCAGAGCGCTCCGGGGTCCCGCAAAACCCAAAAAATTAAAAATAATGCACAAAACAGCGACTGGATACAGTACGATGCGGTTAGGCTAAGTGCCAATGCCGGCATCAATGCAACGCTCATTGTTTCCAAAATCCTTTCAGATACTGAAAACCTGGGCATGGATGCAATGCTGGTCGATAAATTTATCAGCCTCAGCTCTTTTTCCGGCAAAGTGGCGCATGATATTAATAATCCTCTTTCAGTAATAATAACCCGCACCGATTTCCTGCAACACCAGAACCTGCTCGAAGAAATTGAGGACGGAGTTATAGATATTAAAGAAGAAGTAACCCTGCTGCAAAAACAGGCTGCCCGAATTTACGGGATCATTGAAAAGATTAGCGCCCTGCAAATCCACACCAAAGAAGAGCCGGCTACAGTTGATATGACGGAAATCGTTTCCAGGGCGGTTATGGTTGCAGAATTTCAGCGCCCTCATAAAACAGTGCATGCAGAAAAAGAGTTTGCCGAGAACCTGCCGCCTACCCGGTGTATTGAAATTCGCCTGGAACGGGCTATTGGTGAAATCGTCAAAAACGCCTTTGAAGCCGCCGGTGAGCATGGGATGGTAACAATTAAACTGGAATATGATCCTCAAAAAAACGGCTGTTATATATTTAAAGTTCAGGATAACGGTCCCGGTATCGCCAGGGAAAACCTGGGACGGGTCTTTGATCCGTTTTTCACAACCAAAGAAGGAATAAAAGGCGCCGGTCTGGGCCTGACCATTGCTTACGCAGCGGCACTGAGTCATCAGGGAAAAATTCATGTTGAAAGTCAGGTTGGCGAGGGTACTGTAGTAACCTTGCTCATACCAAGATCAATACCCTGAAACAGGCGCCATCCGGAACTCGTACCCCTAACCCGATAAAAGAAGAGATAGTTGTTTAATGCTCATAACTCCTCAAGAACAGAAAGTAAAAAAAATGATCGCTAACCGGAAAATGGTTATCCGGCTGGACCCAAAACTGGCCGTTGTAGAAATAAACGGCAGCCTTGACAGTTTAAAAATTACAGGGGAAAAATCATTTGTTAAAAAATCGCTTAATGAAAAATTTAATCTGTTCCGTAATGATGATCTTGATAAAATATGCCTTGCCGCTATCGAGCATGGCAAAACCAGTGAAATTGAAATATCCCTGCCTAATGATGATATCATTTACTGGTATTCCCTGGTTGCAGAGCCGGAAATTGCCGAACGCACTATAACCGGCGCCCGCTTGATCGTTTCGGATATTACACTGAAAAAACGGCAGGAACGCCACAAAGTATTACACGAAAAAATGTTGAGCATTGCCCTGCTGGCCGCCCAGGTAGCCCACAAACTGAACAATCCCCTGGCTGCAGTATTGAACCGCGTCGGCAGCGTGCTGGTTAACGAAATTGAATCAGGCAATATCACACGCATCAAAAACGAATTGGAATTAATTCAGGAACAAATCTATTCCATGTCGGTCATCACCAATGCGCTGGTGTCATTCAGCAAAGAATCGGAATCGACCTATTATTTACTCGATATTAATGATATTGTAGAAAAATCCATTGAACTCTCCAAATTATTGCAAATCCAAAGTAATATACAATATAAAGTCCATCTGGAGCCTAACCTGCCTGTGATTCGCGGCAGCGAAGTAACTCTTGAACAATGTATTATCAATATTATCCGCAATGCGCTGGAAGCCATGCCGAACAGCGGAGTTTTCACAGTTTCAACCGGTTATGATAAACTCTCCGACGACTATATTTCCATAATCTTTCACGATACCGGTATCGGCATCCCGGAAGAACAGCTTGAATTTGTTTTTGACCCGTTTTATAAAACCAAGGATGAAAGTCATTCCGGGCTTGGTTTATCTATCAGTTATGGTATTATCGCCAATCATAAAGGGAGCATTGACATAATCAGCAAACCCGGTAAAGGGACAACTGTAGTTATTCTATTGCCAATTGCTCATTAATTAAAATTCTGCCACGAGGTAGTTAATATGAACGATTTCAGTCACATCGATTCCAATAAAATACTGATCATTGATGATGACAAGACAGTGCTGGATTCTATTGTTTCACTGTTAAAAAACTCCAAATATAAATGCCTGACAGCCCTGTCCACCGCCGCCGGAATCAATATAATAAAAACCGAGCAGCCCCTGGTTGTGCTGACCGATTTGAAAATGGAAAGCGACACATCGGGCATTGAATTGCTGGAAGAAGCAAAAAAAATTGACCCCGATCTGGTGGTAATTGTTTATACCGCTTATGGCAACGTTCCGCAGGTGGTCGACGCTATTAAAAAGGGCGCTTTTGATTTTATTCAAAAAGTGCAAACCCACCATGATATCATTGTGCCGATAGACCGGGCTTTTAAATTTGCTAAAATACAACGCGAAAATACCTATCTGCGCAGCAGGGTCGATTTAACCGATGACGGCAGCTTTTTCGGCGCGGTTGGTTCCAGCCAGGCGATCCGTAACGTGTTTGAAACCTGTAAACGGGTGGCTATGACCAATGCCACGGTGCTGATCACCGGCGAAACCGGCACCGGCAAGGAAGTGATCGCGCGGGGACTGCATTATCACAGTCCGCGCCGCAATGAATCCTTTGTACCTGTAGCGGTTGGTTCCCTGCCCGATAATTTGCTGGAAGGTGAATTATTCGGCAATGTGCGCGGTGCGTTTACCGGCGCTACTACCGATAAACCCGGGCTGTTTGAAGCGGCGGACAAGGGCACAATTTTCCTGGATGAAATTGGCGAAGTGAGCATTGAAATGCAGCACAAATTATTACGGGTTATCCAGGAACGCAAAGTGCGGCGGCTGGGCAGCGTTAAAGAACGCGAAATCGACGTCCGCATAGTCAGCGCCACTAACCAAAATCCGGAAGAACTGGTTAAAAACAACAAACTGCGCGAAGATCTCTATTACCGGCTTAATGTTATACACATTCATATCCCCCCCCTGCGGGAACGCAAGGAAGATGTACCGATTCTGTTATATCATTTTATGAAAAAATACCACAACATCGGTGTAATTGAAGTGGAAAAAATATCCAGCGAAGCGCTAATGATATTAAAGGAATATGACTGGCCCGGTAATGTCCGCCAGTTACAGGGCGCGGTGGAACAAATGATGGCCCTGGCAACCAGACCGGAAATTCGCCCCGAAGATTTACCGGAGAAAATCCGCCCCACCACTAAACGGGTGTACGTCGACACCACTGAAGAACTGGATTTTAAAACCTCAAAAGCTCGCATTACTGAGGCATTTGAGAAACAGTATATCGAAAACTTGTTAGAAAAATATAATAACAATATCACCAAAGTCGCCGAAGCTGCCGGCCTTAACCGTAAAACCATTTACCGGCTGATTGATTCACGGGACATAAAATTCCGCGGCGTTCGTGAAGAATTTGATGAAGATGAAGACGAATAGAGATACTGCACCAGAACACCTGGCGCAGCAGGTCATTAAAATAGCATAACCATATACCAACACACAATTTGTTTTTTCGGACTTGGTATTGACAGTTTTATTCATTTTCCATATCAACCACCTGGCTTGTAAAAGTTTGTAACAGTGCCCACTGCGGGGGACAACTGATTTCTCTATAAAGAAAACAACATAAATCTATTTTTTTCAACATTTTATAAACAAACAATCAATTAAATAGTGGCTTTCCGGCAACAATACCCAATTCCACGCATTTAAAACCTTTGCCGTCGCAATTACACAAATTATTATTAATTATGTAGTTAACGCAAATGCAAGAGGGTCATTACAAATGGCATGAATGTTGTACCATTGGTTAGTGAAACAGAAAATAATTCTAATAAACATAGATTAAAAGGGTGATGTTGGGATGATGAACATGAAACTTGCAAAGAAGAAACTGATCGTTGTTGGTACCATAGATTTTGGTGTCGTCGAAGGATTGAAACAACGGTTAAACGGTGCAGACTATGAAGTGCGCTTTATACAAAAGGGTATCAGTGTTCTGGTGGAGATACTGGATAATGATGTAGATTTACTGATACTCGATCTGGAACTGGCCGGTGTTATGGGTGTAGAGATTCTGCCTGTTATTCGCCGTCTGCGGCCCCGCTTGCCCGTTATTCTCATCACAGATGATTTTACCCATCGTATCAGAAAGATAGCCGCCGAATTGGGAATTACATACCAGGCGTATAAACCAATGTCGCAAAATGAAACCGAAGCAATTATAACCGCTACAGAAAAGATTGTTGAAAAGAATGCGGTTAACGCTATGGTAATATGATAATTATACTTTTCGTCGCACAAATGCCGGTATATTTTTCCCCTCCATTTTGATATACCGGCATTTTTATTTTTTCCACTCAAATAATCCTGACTATTGAATTGCCAATCTATTACTTGACGGAACCAGTGTTCATAGAGTTATGTTACGATGCTTCCGGCTTTGTTATAATTACTACACACAATATAATCCCCTTTATCTATCAAGTTCTCTTTGTTTAACATATCCCGGCTTGTAATGATAATAATGCTCTTATTAAAACCCGGCATAACTGCTGACGATTAGTTTATTTTTTTTCTTGCAGCGGGAATTTTCATTTTCTGGGTATTACAGGCAACAAATTCCGGCGACTTTATTTGTCCAGTCACAATTTTAATAATACCGATAAAACATTGTCTAACGATTTCCTAAAAAATGGGACATCAGGTCTACAATATTTCATATCTGTCCCTTGCAATAACCATTTAGTAAAAGAATTATTAGAACAAACCGGCTAATTAATAATTTTCACAATAATCCCACAAAAGCAACCGTTATTTAAATATCTAATAATCAACAATTTATATTATTCAAAATTTTTACAGTTATTTCCCCTATTAAATCAATTTTTTGGCACAGACTGTGCTTAAAGGGTGGTAAGAAGAATATAATTTATACCGGTTATAGACGGTAATTGTCATGTAACAAAAAGGAGTATTATAATGATTTACAATTTGCGCACAAGTAAAAGAGGATGCACTCTTGATGGATTGTCAGGGCGCGAATCATACTTCATTAGAATCGCCTGTATATCAATCGCATTCATTCTGTTTACCTTAATAAATATTGTATCTGCCGAAACCGGTTCACTGGTAGCGACATGGAATGCAAACCAGGAAGAAGATTTGGCAGGATATAAATTATACTATGGCACTACTTCCGGTAATCGCAGTGGTTGGACTGTTACTGATGTTGGCGATACAACTCAATATGTTATCACAAATCTGGTCCTTGGCCAAACTTATTATGTAGTTGTTACCGCTTATGACTGGGCCGGCAATGAAAGCGCCGCTTCTACAGAACAAAGCGCGGTTGCCACCAGTCGGCAGGCGAGAGCATTATTTACCAGCACCGCAACAGGCGTTACCATACAGTGGGATGCAGTCAACGGCGCTTCTTCTTATGATGTTTATTCCAGTACAACGCCGAACTTTACTCCGCAAACCCCGGTTGCCAATGTAACCACAGCTCAATATGTAGACAGCACTTTTCCCAGAACCGCCGAATATGGTCGTTATTATATTGTCAAAGCAAAATCAGGCGCCAGTGAAATTTTCACCTTTCAAACAGTCGGCGCTTTTAACCTTAAATTGAAAACCGGTAAGAACCTGGTATCGTTACCCCTGGTACCCGCCGATTCAACTCTTGCCGGCGTTTTGGGTACCCAGTTACGCGGCAGCAATATCTCTAGCAAAGCAGATAAAGTTCATGTATGGAACGGCACAGATTATACAATGGCATGGCTGGTTGAAGGCACTTCAAGTATTTATGAAGGCAAATGGCTGCGCAAGACCGGCGACCAGGTTTCGACTATAAAATTAAACCCCAATCAATCTTTCTGGATTGAAGTGGTTAACACTCTTTCAGCAACAGATTCAATAATAACAGTAACGGGCAAAGTAAGCAAAGATGCTTTCAAAACCCTGACTCTTAACCCCGGTACAAACTTTGTCGGTTCCTGCTTCCCGGCAACTGTGACTCTGAAGAACAGTTCTCTTGGACAAAGCGGTGCTGTCATTGGCAGCACCTTTAGCTCAGGCGCAGATAAAGTTATGCACTGGAAAGGTACCAATAATTATGAAGTGGCCTGGCTTGTAAGTGGCTCCGGCACGAGTTGGGATGGTGAGTGGGTGAATGAGCGTGGTGACGCGCTGTCGGACATGGCCTTCAAGGCAGGCCACGGATATATAATTATTGTCAAGAATGATAATCCGAATAAAACCTGGCAATTTCCCAAACCCTATTAATTAAACCGGGAAGTTGAGATTTTAGAGGAGTGAATGCAATGAAAATGCAAGTGCAAATAAAAACAATCATCATCGTAATATTGATAAATATATTATCTATATCATGGACTATGGCTGCCACCCTGGAAACATTTTCCAACCAGGGATGTATCGATATTGATGGTTCTTATCTGAATGGTAATACGACAACCGGCGATCTGGTACAGGTGATTTGGACCGGCGTTGATAACGCTATCAATCCGGCCGATGAACTAGGTAATGTTACCGGCGATGATATTCTGCTGGGCTCAACTTATATCGGTTTTGGCACCATTAGCGGTGTATCGGCAAATGGAAGATTCAGCAAGGTTTTCTCAAGCGATGCTTTGGTTATTGGCCGTAAAGTATACATCAGGACATGGAACTCGCCGATTGTGAACGGTTTACAGGATGCTTATGGCGATTCCCCACTGTATACAATAACCAGTGAAATAGATCATCATGATTTCGGTCAGGTTCAGTGTATTGAAAGACAAAGCACACCAGTAGAACTGACTAATTTTGCCGCCTCGGCAGAACCAGGCAAAGTTGTAATTAAATGGATAACCCAATCAGAAACTGAAAACCTTGGTTTTTATATTTATCGCTGTGAAGCGATTGATGGTGATAAAGTTCGCGTTACCGATAAAATGATCGATGGCGCTATCAACTCCCAGTCACGCAAAGAATATGAATGGATCGATAACCAGGTAACCGGGAACCAGGTATATTATTACTGGCTGGCCGATGTATCTACCGATGGCGTGATCCAGTTCTCCGAAGCGTCCAAAGCTATCGGTATAGCCAAACCGGAAGCTTATTCCTTAGCACAGAATTTCCCGAATCCGTTCAATCCGTCTACCAATATCAAATATGCACTCAAGGAAGACGGTAATGTAAAACTGATGATTCATAATATTTGCGGACAACTGGTCAGAACCCTGGTCGATACCCGGCAGACGGCCGGTGAATATACCCAGGTATGGAACGGCCAGGATAATAATGGTACTGTACTTCCTTCAGGTATTTATTTCTATACTATTCAAGTTAACGAATTCAAAGTAACCAAAAAAATGTCATTCACCAAGTAAAGGATAAGTTGAGCAACCAGGTGTTGGCAACTTACTAAAAATTTTTACTAAATAATTTATTATTAAGAACAACAATGAAACCAAAAACCAAAATATTAACTGTCCTCTCTCTGGCAAGCCTGTTCATAACTGCTTCTTGCGCGGTTAACCCGCCGGCGCAGCAGCCGTCCAAAGCCAGCCGTAACCGGGCTGTGTTCAGATTGAAGAATCCACAGAATAATATTATGGAATCCAAAGTCTACCGTTTTGGCTTTGGCGATAGCATTGAAATCAAATTTTTTAATAATGTAGAATATAATGAAACAGTTACAGTTCGGCCGGACGGCAGAATTTCCCTGCAGCGTATTGGCGATATTTTTGTCGTTAATATGACCCCGGCAGAACTGGACGAAATTATTACCAATAAATACAGTGAAATTTTAATTGATCCGGATGTAACGGTAATCGTGCGGGATTTTGGCGGCCAGGATGTTTACGTCATGGGCGAAGTTGAAAATCCCGGTGTTTATAAAGTGACTAAAGGAATGACCCTGATGCGCGCTATTGCAGCTGCCGGTGGTCCCAAAAACGCAGCCCAGTTGAAAAGCGTTCTTTTGCTGCGTAATGACGGACACCAGCGCGGTGAAGTCCTGCGCATTAACCTGGATATGAGCACATTGCAAAGAAATATGAATAATGATTTACCCGTTCAGGCTTATGATATGGTTTATGTGCCAAGAACATTTATTGCCGATGTTAATTCGTTCATTACCCAGGTATATGATCTTGCCCTGCCGCCCTTTGATGTTTGGTCACGTTACACGTATTGGTATAACCGGCAGCAATAGCTAAGGAAAGCGCCATGTTAGATTATAATAAATATGATAGCCCGATTTCGACTTTTAGCTTTATGAATATATTGCTCAAACGACGTAAAGTAATGGTCATTTCTTTCGTACTGATCGTTGCCAGCTTTGTTGGCGCCGCGTTTATACTGCCCCCGGTTTACCGTTCATCCGCCAAAGTGCTGGTCAATTACCAGAGTGAAAATGAAAAAGCCTATTTATTAGGCGTCAACCAGACCGATGGCCAACAGCGCTTTGATAAAATTGGCGCCGAACTGGTGATCATGAAAATGCGTAGTATCCTTGAACCTGTGATGGTAGAATTTGGCCTGGATAAAAAGTTATTGCAGGAAAATAAACACTTTGCAGATATGCAGAAAAACGGCGAATTAACGGAACAGGCTACCCGGTTGATCCAAAATGAAGTTATTGCCGGCCTGGCCAAAAAGCTGACCATTGAACGTGAAAAAGATACTAACATACTCAACGTCAGCTTTGATGACCGCGACCCGGTTTTTGCCGCCCAGGTTGTTGATAAAGTCGTAGAAGAATACATAAAACAGCGTCCGGCAATTGATAAAGATACCAGAGCCTTTGAATTTTTTGAAACCCAAATTCAGGAAATTGAAAGACAAATAGCGGACCTGGAAAAAAAGGGTATGAGCTATAAAAGCCAGGAAAAAGTGCTGCAGCCCGATCAGCAAACCCAGATCCTGTTCTCTTCCGTAGCCGATTTTGACAAAGAACTGACCAAAGTTCGCGCCGAAAGAATAGCCAAAGAAGCCCGGCTGAAAGTGATCCGCGAGCAACTGGCCAATGGCGACGACATTGCATTCCCGAATACCGAATCCAGCGAAAAAGTGGGCCGGTTAGATTATCTGAACGAACTGAAAAAGACCCAGTTGGAACTGGAAATGAAGAAAAGCTCGTTGCAGCAGAAATATACTGAAAAACACCCGGAAGTATTGCTGGTAGTCCGTGATATTGATGCAACCCGGCAAAAGATTCGTTCCGAAGTGAACGAAATTATCCGCGCCGAAGAAACCAGTGTAAAAGCATTACAAGCTGCCGAACAGGCGCTGGGCGGACGTATGAACCAGGTAGTAAACTCTGTAGCGGAACTTTCACGACAGGAATACGAACTCGGTAAACTGACCATAGGCATTGACGACCTGCGCGAAGTTTACTCCATGCTTATCAAACAGCGTGAAGAAGCCAGAATCACCGCCAGCAAAAAAGAATACCTGGTGCAGGTTCGATTGCTGGAACCGCCGAGTGTTGCCTACAAACCGGTAAAACCCAATAAAGTATTGTTTATTGGCATTGCCCTGGTACTTGGCGTAATTATCTCTATAGGCAGCGCCTTATTCATTGAAATGTTTGATCCTTCTGTAAATACTGTCGAAGATGTGCAGCACTGTCTCGGTTTACCGATATTGGCTGCCATCCCCGATTTTGAACAAATAAACAATAAACACCGGCTGGTGCCACGACTGGAAGAAAAATTTGTATTCACCAAAGCCGTTGCAGCCGAATAAAGTATAAGTAATAAAATTTTTAAAAAGCAGAACTAAGGAGATGTGTGATGAGAAATCAATTAAAGATTAAAAGATGGGAAGCCGGGCTGAAACAATATGAACTTGCGTTTCTGCTGGGCTGTAGTTCTACTTATTTGTCTATGGTAGAAAATAACCGTTTGGAAGCAACCTCGGACTTTAAACGCAAAGTTGCCGATATTTTTAATGTTCACATTGAAGAAATTTTTCACGAGAATATCAATACCGCTGCAATGGCGTAATCGGGACCTGATGTGGATGATATGAGCGCGGGATACGACAATGTACGTTAAATACTTTAAATTAAAAGAAGAACCGTTTTCCACAACGCCGGACCCCAGGTTCCTGTACCGGAGCGAGATACACCAGGAAGCCCTGGAACGCCTGATGACCGGCATTGCCAGTAAACGCGGGATCAATGCCATAGTAGCCGAGCCAGGCTTGGGAAAAAGCACGCTCATCCGTACTTTGTTAAACGGATTAAGCAAAAAGGTCAATTTCGCCTGGGTATTCAATACCAGCCTGGAATCCAAAGACCTGGTTAAATTCATTTGCCGCGATTTCGGTTTCAAGCCGAAAGGCGCTGAGATGAGCGATATTCTGATGGAATTGTATGCGTTTCTGGTTAAAGAATATGAACGCGGTAATACCCCCCTGCTCATCATCGATGAAGCGCAAAATTTAAAACCGCATGTGCTGGAAGAGATTCGTCAACTCTCGAACCTGGAAACCATGCAAAGCAAGCTGTTACAAATTATCCTTTCCGGTCAACCGCAGCTCGATGTCAACCTGGATCAACCGGACATGCAGCAATTAAAACAACGTATTTGCCTGAAAGCCGTAATCACCCGACTGGATCTGGATGATACCATGAAATATGTCCGTCACCGGTTACAGGTAGCAGGAAATAAAAATAACAATCTGTTTACAGATTCGTCGTTAAAACTGGTGAAACGGATTTCGGACGGTGTGCCGAGACTCATCAACCAGATTTGTGATAATGCCATGATGACAGCAGCAAGAAGAAATCTGCAGCAGATCGATGCCGGTTTAATAACCGAACTGTTTGAACGTGGTTTAATAATGGCTGCCGGGCCCGCTCCCTCTGTCTCCAGGGCAAATTATACGGCTATGAAAGAAAGAGTAATGAGTGAAAATAATCACGGCGCGCAGGGAAATACCGGTATCGCCGCTCAGCAAAATCCCCCTGTTGTTGCCAAACCAAAATTAACTAAAATAGTGGAAACGATTTCCGGCGAGTTTGGTGGAATTGATTTACACAGGTTGTCAATAAATTAGTATCAAATAGTTAAAGTGTGTGCGTGTGTGTGAGTGTGAGTGTGAGGTGTTGTGATGAGTGTGGTGCATCAATTATTAAGCCGGGTGGAAGAAAAAGAAAATTTATATTTTAATATGTCGGCCCCGACCGGCAAATCTGCCGCCCAAAACCAGGGATTATTTGTATTTGACCTTCCCGGTGAAATTTTAAATGATTTTTACGGTATGAAAGAATATATTCGCATTGCCAATAAAAGTGGTAATATTCGTGTTCTGTCCATAACCAGTTCAATGAACGGTGAAGGTTCATCCACCATTGCTACTTATTTGTCTTTTTTAATGGCCGGCGGCATGGGTAAAAAAGCCGATCCCCGCGCCCTGGTTCCCGAACCCGATTCCCTGTTCACCGAAGACTTGCGTGCAATAGTTAAAAACAACAATGCCCCCAATGTAGTGCCCATGAATGCTCTGTCCGGTCAAACAGACACCACCGTTTCAAATCCGGTTATCTCCGGTCGTAACGATATTTTACTGGTCGATACCAATTTCAATCAACCCACCTTGCACCGCTATTTTGGTATTGAATCCAATCAAGGACTGGGCGAGGTTATTGAACAGAATGCCGACTGGCGTAATTGTCTTATACCCGTGCAGGGCAGCGCCCTCAAGATCATCACCGCCGGTAAAAGTGAATCAAAACCGGTGGAATTATTAAGCTCGGAACGATTCCGCACCCTGGTCAGACAATGGCGCAATCAATTTAAATATGTCATCATCGATACCCCGCCGGTGCTGACCTCAGTTGAATCTTTGAGCGTCGCTTCGGTTACCGATGGCGTTGTATTGATCGTCTGCGCCGGGCAAACCCGCTGGGATAGCGCCCAGAATGCCAAACGCAAATTACAGGCGTCCGGTATTAACCTGCTCGGAGTTGCTCTCAACCGTCGTAAAATGGATATTCCGGACGGCCTTTACCGGCGTCTGGTCGCATAAAGGGAAATTCAATGCATTCTTGCCCCTCCATCACCCATCGCCATCGTTTACTTCCATTGTTTATTATTGCGCTGGTAACAATCAGTTGCGTTATTGCAGCTATATGGACGGTATGGGCAATGGATTTAAAATGGGCGCTTTTTATCATTCTCGGATTATTGTTCCCCTTTACCCTGGTCATTGTAAAAAACATTCGCCGCTTTATTATGGGATTGCTGATCTTTAGCATTCCGTTGAACGCTGATTACAATATTTTATATCATCCCAGTCCCGGCGGCGCCGATGCATACACCATCGGGCTGAGCGAAATCCTGTTACTGGCCCTGCTGGGGCTCACCCTGTTTCGGGCAGTTGTGGAACGCAAACAAAAAATATTTAATTTTTTCCCCGCCATAACCTGGCCGGCGCTGGCGCTGTTTATGTTCTATTGTTTATCCATGCTCAATGCCACAGACCTGTTATGGAGTTCTTTTGATATTTTCAACCTGGTTAAAGCGATTGTCTTTTTCCTGGTTGTTGCCAATAATATTAACAGCAAAGAAGATATCTCTTTAATTTTAACAGCATTGTTCCTGGGTTTATTATTTCAGGCGGTCATCGTCGGCCTGCAAGCGGCGCTGGGCACAACCAGTCTCAGCATGTTAGGTTTAGGCGAATCAAACAAAGTTTTGGCTTTTGAAATGGAAACCGCCAATGTTGCCCGTCCCGGCGGCACGGTAGGTCATTGCAATCACCTGGCCCGCTATATCGGTTTTATTCTGCCGGTATCAATAATTATCGCCATGACTGAAAGAGCCCGCGCTATGCGCTGGTTTGCCGCCCTGGTAACGGCAGCCGGCCTGGTAGCGCTCATTTATACGCTTACCCGCAGTTCCTGGCTGGGTCTGTTGATTTCAGTCATGTTTATGATCCCGTTCATGTTCCGCTGGCGGCTGATCAGTTTTCGCGTTTTGGGAAAATTCATGCTAGCCGCTATCGTATTCATCCTTATTCTTTTGGCGTTCAGCGATGTGATTCGCGGCCGATTGACCACCTACGATTTAGGTTCGGCCCGCACCAGGATCACAACCGCTCAAGTAGCATGGAATATTATCCAGGATCATCCGCTTATCGGCGCCGGCATTAATAACTATGGCACCCTGTTGGAAGAATATTGGGATGGCGAAGATGCTTTTACCCGCAAAGCCGCAGTTCACAATACTTATCTGCTTTATATGGCAGAAATAGGCATACCCGGTTTTATTGTTTATATGGTGTTATTGATCGTTTTCTTTTTCCGCACTAAAAAAGCCATGCGCAGCCGTTTCGGATATTATTCTGCGGTGGCGATAGGAATTATGGGCAGCCTGGCAGGTTACTTTTTTTCAGCGTTTGCTGATAAAAGCTACAAAGAAAATTTTACCTTAATTTTAATATTTTTTACTCTTGCCGCTGTCGTTGAAGGTATCAATCATTTGAATAAACAGATCGGGCAAAATTCTCTTGAATATATTATTAACAGGCATCAGGCATGACTTTTAAACAGATCGCCGAATTGATTGGCGATAAAACCTGGCTTCGTACCCTGGCCTACCGGGTCATACACCTGACAACCTTGCGGGAATGGTATATTCGCAGAACGTTAAAAACACTGTTACATGGTAAAAAAATATTCAGTTTTCTGGATGCCGGGACCGGCCTGGGGCAGCATGCCGTTTACGTTGCCAAACGGTTTCCCCACGCCGATGTGCTCGGCGTGGAAGCCGACGCCGCTTTGATAAAAAGCAATATGCGCTATGCGGTTAAATCCAATATCGATAACCTGGTATTTAAACAGGCCGACCTGTCAGCGTTAACCGCTTCGCAACAGTTTGATGTCATTTTGTGCGCCAGCGTCCTCGAACATATTGCCGAAGATGAAAAAATCCTGCATTCTTTTCAGACCGCCTTGCATAAAAACGGTTACCTGGTCATCTATGTGCCGGTTTCCGAACAGCGGGTGTTGCGCTGTCTTGGACGTAAAATCAATAAAATGGCGCAGGCATCATCGACCGGTCTGCCGCACGGGCATGTCCGTTATTACTCTGTAAATGAATTAACAGGCAAATTAACCAATGCCGGTTTTAAAATTATGAACATTATTATTGCCTGCGGCTTTTTTGGCAGGTTATCTTATGATATAGTAACGTCGGTACAATACAGCAGATTATTTAAAGTGATATTTCCATTTTATCTGCTCCTGGTTCACCCGTTTGTGTTACTGCTGATGTGGATCGATTACAGGTCAACCAATATAAACGGCAACGGATTGTTAGTTATAGCGCAGAAATAAACCGGACAGGAACAATGAACGCTTTTAAATCGATCATAACCAATACTTTAGCGCGCTCATGCACAGAGATCATGAACCGTTTCGGCTCTGCAATATTCTGGATTCTGATTGCCCGCCAACTGGGCGCCGAGGGTCTCGGCGCTTTGGCTTTTGCTATTGCGTTATTTTCCCTGTTTTCAAATATTTCCACGCTTGGCCTGGGTTCCGTGGTTGTTCGCGATGTAGCCCAGGATCGCAGTCAAGCCGGTTTATACTATGGCCAGGTTTTAAAAGCTGGTTTGCCGGTAGCGTTGTTCTTTACCGCCCTGATGATCATTGTTACCCTGCTGTTGTCGCCCAAACCCGATAGCGCGTTTGCGGCAATTGTTATGGCGTTTGCCATTATCCCTGCATCCGGATTTTACTGGAGTAAATCAATCCTTAGCGCGGATGAAAAAATGGGTTATATAGCCATTGCCCGGCTGGTGGAAAATGTCTTCAAGGTTGGCGCAGGCATTGCATTGTTATTTGCTGGCGCCGGCATCAGGGAAATGATCCTGGTTTTTGTCATCAGTAAAGTTTTGTCATTTGCGATATGCTTTAAATACGCTGCTGATAAAGTAGCCGCTCCGGTATGGCGGCACGACTCGGTCATAACCCAAAAACTAGTTACGCAGGCGCCCTCCTTCTCGCTGATCACTGTTTTCAATAGTTTGTTCTGGTCTTTGACCGTCATCATCCTCACCAAATTACAGGGTGAAGCCGAAGCGGGAATTTTCAGCGCCGCTTTCAAGCTGGTCGAACTCTGTATTGCCCTGGCCGGGGCTTATGGACAGGCGTTTTTCCCGGTCGTCTCCCGCATTGCCCATCACGACCTGGCGGCTTTTGTTACTATCAGCAAAAAATCCATTAAATATATCAGCCTGGTAACCATAGCAATTGTCGCTCTCGTCGATGTTATGGCGCCGCAGGTTATTGGACTTCTGTACGGTCAAACCATGGCGCAGGCTGTTCCGGTATTGCGTATTTCTATATGGCTGGTAATCCCATTCGGGATCATTCCGGTATTGGCTTTTTCACTTATCAGCCGTAACCTGCAAAAACTTGATCTGTCGGCCAATATTGCCGGCGCCGTACTACTGACAGTTTTAAATGTCATCCTTATACCGCAGTCAGGTGCAACAGGCGCAGCCTTGGCTATGACTAGCGCCGGAGTGGTTTTCTTTGCCGTTGAATATTACTGGGTTAGTAAACGTCTGTACCGGCTGGATATTTCCCTGCATACGCTTAAACCGGTATTCGGCGGTGTTTTCATGTCCGGTATTGTCTTTTTGTTAAAAGATACGCTCATATTTGTACCGGTAATAAGCGGTTTGGCATTGTATGTTTTTTATCTGTGGATCAGTAAAACCCTGACAATAATGGAAATAAATTCCTTAAGACAGCCTGGTTCTGTCCGATAATAATTAGAAAAGAAAGCAGATAAAGGTATGATACAAACATTTCCTGAAATTTCAGTGATCATTCCGTGTAAAAACCGGGGTGAAGTGTTGGAAAAAACCTTGACAGCCCTGGAAAACCAGGATTGTCCTGCGGATTTATATGAAGTTATCGTCGTAGATGACCAATCGACGGATACTACAGCAGAGATAGTAAAACAATACAGCGCGCAAGGTAAAATTAAACTGGAATATGTACGCGGCAGCGGTAAATCGGCAGGCGACGCCCGCAACCGCGGCATTGCCAAATCAACCGGCGATATTTTGTTATTTATGGATGCCGATACGATTCCGGAGCCCGATGTGGTGGAAAAACATTTGCTCATGCAATATCACTATGACGCCCCGGTGTGCATAATGGGCGAAGTAAAAATGGCCGGCGAACTGGATACCCCCGATCAGGCGCGGTTGTGGGAAACCAGACTGAAACTGAACGATGAAAAATGCCAGCAAGTGGACTGGTGGAAGTACCGTACTGCCAATACCTCAATATTAAAAGTCGCCGTGAATGCTGTCGGCGGTTTTAACGACGCCCTGGTCGCTGCTGAAGATAAAGAACTGGCCTGCCGCCTGGCAAAAATTGGCGTTACTTTTTATTACGCCGGCGAGATCAGCGCTACCCATTATCATCCCATGAACCTTAACGGTTATCTGGAAAAAGGAGCACTCTATGGTAAAGCCGTTGCCTGCTGGTATAAAATAAATCCGGAATTGCGTAAACAACTGGTTCTTCGTTATGGAGTATTTGCGCCGGAATTGCCAGTCATTAAACGATGTAATTACCTGGTGCGTTCACTGTTCATAAACCGTTATACTATCCCGGCGCTCATTCGGGGAGCACAGGGACTGCGGCATGTATGGTTTTTGGGTTCGGAAATTTTATATAAAAGCGCCTTTCAGTTTTTCACCCGGCAGGCATTCAACTCTTTTTTAAAAGGAGAAGAATTTAATAAAATGTCTTTTGAGGTATAAATGCGGGTATTGATGACAAACTGGTACTATGTACCGGAATTCTCCGGCGCGGCAATGCAATGCCACCGCTTGTCCCTGGAACTGGTAAAACTGGGTTTGACTGTTGAGGTGTTGACCGGCGCCGCTAATCCTTCACTATTGGGCGAAGACAGCGTTGACGGCATTAAAGTAACCCGTGTATTGCGCGACACGTCAACACCCCTGAGACATGCCCGTTTTGGCTGGGACATGTTCCGCTATATACTCAAAAACCACAAAAAATATGATCTCATACACTCACATGGTTTTATAGCGCCGGTCAATCTGGCCGCGCTGCTCACCAGAACGCCGCTGGTACAAAAAATTACCAACCTGCATGTTGATGACCCGGTAACGGTTAAGCACAGAAAATGGGGTCGTTTGTTGATGATGCTGTATCGCCGCGCCCGCGTCATTATTCCGACCTCGGAAAAGCTGGAAAGCACCTGCGAAGTAAAGCATCTCAAAAAGCAGTCTTTTACCCGCCTGCCAAATGGCATCAACCCGCGGCAATTCAAACCGGTGGCCTGGCAGCAACGTCTGGAATTACGCCGCAAGCTGGCGATACCCGACGATCACCTGGCGCTGTTGACGGTCGGTTCGGTCAACTATAACAAGGGTATGGATATGCTGGTGAGGGCCGTTGCCGAGTTGAAAAAAACCGTAAAGCGTAAATTCATTGTGTTAGTGGTCGGGCCGAATAAATTGTGCCGCAATTATGCTCTGGGTAACCATGAAGTCGATGCCTTTAGCCAGAATCTGCTCAAAACGATCGGCGAGCAATCCCTCTTTAAAACCATTCGTTTCGAAGGTGTGCGCGCCAATGTTGATGAGTATATGCAGGCAGCGGATATTTACATACATCCCAGCCGCCAGGAAGGACAACCGAACGCGATCATTGAAGCTATGGCCAGCGGTTTGCCGATCGTTGCCAACCTGTTGTATGGAATTACCGATGAACTGGTGCAAAATGGTAAATGCGGTTATGTTGTCAATGGCGAAGATGACAAAGAGTTTGCTGCCGCCATCAGGGTTTTGGTCAATAATGACAGTTTGCGCCTACGCCTGGCTACATACGCCCGTGTGGAAACCCTGCAAAACTATAATCTGTGGAAAATTGCGGAAAAATATCGTTCCCTCTATACTCATGTTATCAATAACGAACCGGTGAAAAGTATGGAACATGAACTGCCGGGCGAATCTTTATTCTCAATTCTGAATAATATTAAAATAAGATAAAATGCAAATACCCGAACTTGCCAGAGATCGTTACACTCCGCAAATCAAGGCATTTATACATATTATCCGTCAATTCATTGCCAATCCGGACATCCAAAGAATTCTAGTGGTAGGCTGCGGTCCGGGCTATGAGGCAGTAATCATGCAGGAATTGCTGGGCTGCCGAGTCTTTGGTGTGGATTTGAATCAACAGTACGAAACCTGGATGCGTTCGTTTGTGCAATTACAAAATTATGACGGAATTGCCCTGCCCTTTAAAAATAATGTTTTCGATGCAGTTTATTCATTTCATGTGCTGGAACATGCCTGCGACCCTGCCCTGCTGTTGGCAGAAATCAGTCGGGTTTTAAAGCCGGGAGCGCCGGCATACATAGGCGTCCCCAATCGTAGCCGTATGTTGGCTTATTTTGGGGTTAGGGATAAATCCTTTAAATCAAAATTACGGCAAAACATTAAGGACTGGCAGGCGCGTTTGCAGGGTAAATTTCACAACGAGTTTGGCGCTCATGCCGGGTTTACACAAGCCGAATTAGACAGGTTAATGAAAAAATACTATACCCGTATTTACCCGGTTACTCATCTTTATTACAGTGACAAGCATCCCCTGCTCAAACCACTATTGACCGGAGTTTTTAAATTATCTCTCCATAAAATAATGCTTCCCTCACTTTACATTGTGGGTATTAAATAAATTCCTGCCTGTACATATTGCCATCATTACAGAAAACAGCCTCTTATCATATCTCAATAAAAAACACTTAACAGGCAGAATTATCCGCCGGAATTATTTGTTTAATAATATTATAATTCCAATCGATAATTTTTAAATAAGGAGAAAAAGATGAAGCTGCTAAAACCGGCCGTT
>Ga0116158_10000109_pt1 | contig 95927 bp, 80 predicted proteins | sample AD_UKC052_MetaG_FD_89883 | JGI IMG/M metagenome (GOLD analysis project Ga0116158, IMG submission 89883) | Active sludge microbial communities of municipal wastewater-treating anaerobic digesters from USA - AD_UKC052_MetaG | ecosystem: Engineered > Bioreactor > Anaerobic > Digestate | place: USA... | reverse complement strand
GATGGTACGATAAACGCGACGATTGTCACTCATGGTTCACTCCTGTTCTTCCTTGGACGGAATAAACATAAGTGTACCTCATGTGCCAGTCGTCATTTGTTAAAGTGTCCGGTATTCAAATTTAGTAAAGGATTTTATCCTATTAGGGTTTTGGGCACACCATGCGGGTGAAAGATTACTGATGGAATAACGGATCACCTGGCGAATCCACACATTCATAAGACATGTGATGGCAATTCTTACAGTAGTATGTAGAGACTACATCTGCATCCCACTCGTTAATCCATTCTTCGCGCTAGAAAACCGCATAACCAAATTTTCTGTAAAAAGGACAGATTTTTGTCCGGCTGTTGATAAAGGCATTAATATGTTTGCGGCGAATGGAAGGATCTTCTTTTGCATGGCAAGAAAATTTGGCAACCTTATGAAACCGGAAAGTCTTTATGTTTGCTTTTTGATTGCACCAATCCAATTAGCGGAAAAACAACTGGTTACCCGTTGGATGCGTCGATTCATAGGCTTCGCGGTGGCAGTTATTGCAATAATAGGTATAAACTTTTTCTCCATCCCAACCACCAATCCATTCCTCGCGCAAATAAACCGCATATCCGGTCTGCCCGCAGAAAGGACAGATTTTTTTACGGCTATCGATAAAGGCAGCATCCAAATTTTTTTGACGGCGTGAAGGGCCTTTTTTCTTATGGCGAGTAAACTTGGCTGACATGGGATCATCTCCTGAAAGGAATGCCGGACAGCTTTATTATATCCGGATCTTTCAGGAAGAGGTGTGAATTTTTTCCCAGGGAGCGGCAGGCCCAGGTATCATGGTGAAGAGGGGATGCGGAACAGGCTGAACGATCGCTGACCATTTTTGGTGGCAGGCAGGAGATCGATATCGCAGCTTTGCCAGAAGATGCTGCCATTCATAAGCCAGCTGGCCTTCAGTAAGGGAAATGGATGTGGTTATCAGGTTTGAAAAGGTGATTTTCTCCCGATCAAATTGATATCCCCGAGCCGCTGCTTCAATGGAAACAATGGATAGATATTGATCCAAAACGGACACTGGTTCAGCCTGAGCTTTAAATCGCTCCAACTGGGGGTGATGCCGATAACCACTGGTCAGTCCAAGAAGAACATGGCGGGCCAATAATCCTTCCCGCCAGAGGGCTACCAGACCGCGAGAATCGAGGTATTGTGGGTGCAGGCTCCAAAGACGCATGTCTTTTACTCAGTGCAGATATTGAGAAACTGGCGGAATTGCTGAAAGGCTTCAGGCGTATTACGCCATATCCCAAGCGGGTTGCGATGGCTGTGATGAGAATCCGTCACCCATCCCAGGTTCTCATCATATGTCCAATGGATTTTTGTTGTCCAGGTCAGGCGCCTCACCAATTCGCGAGCCTTCTCTTCAGGGAGAAGCCCTGTTTTCATCCAGGCTTTTAAGAGGGCATCCTGCGCAGCGGATTGTTCGGATGGCTTGAGATAGGCCAGGGGGGCAAAGAGGGGTAAAAGAAAATGGTCAGGAAATCCACACGTCCAAATTTTTTCAAGCTTTAAGACAAGGCGGACGACTTCAGACCAGCGGAAAATGGGTAAATGAAAATGGGGGTCATCGTAACCAACGAGCAGCGGTTCTGAAAAAGTGGGGTGGTGGAGGTAGTGGTAGATGCCAGGGATGGTATTAAACTGCATTTGCCAGGTGTAACCAGAGCCAAATGGAATTTGCAGAACGCTGCCTGTAAAGGTTTCATCATTTCCATTTGCCAGGTCAAAACCGCGCAGCCGGTTATTCAACGCATCTATCTTTTCATATTTTTCGTCAAAAATCCTTTCAAGGATAGGAAACAACTCTTCATCATCTCCCAGTTGCATTCGCGTGGCGAGGTAACAGGCCCAAAAGCAACGGTTTGATAGCGTTTTCTGCCAATCGACTATGGAAGACATGATGAAGCTCCTAAATTACTTTGGACACGGCAGCAATTTTTTGGTTCCATGTTAGTATTATAGTGTACATAAAAGTGTTCGAAAAGGCGAACATCACAATTCAGGAAGCTTGGTATGCAAAATGCATTTCTCATTTTTGAAAATCTTTGCCCATCCTGGCCCAGTGCACTGCATCTGGGAATCCGAAGGAGGATTCCACGGGGGAGTGAAATATTTGAACCAGAAGCCCAAACCAAAGGGATCTTTTTTATCACCGAAGGTATGGTCGAGATTTACCTGAATACTTTGCAAGGACCGGAGCAAACTCTTTATTTTGTAGGGTCCAAATGTATTTTTGGAGAAGTATCCTGCTTTGTGAGCGGCGAGACCAGCGAGGCCAGTGTGCGTGCAAGAGAGGACTGCACGCTGTATTTTTTCAGTCTGGAGACATTGCAAGGCCCCATCGCCCGGCAATTTCCCAACCTGCTGCTTGAACTGGTCCAGGCGGCGGCTTACAAAATTCGTGGATACAGTGTCCTTTTACATGACAGCCGTGAAAATGACCAGACGGTACGGGTTGTCAAGATGATTCTTAACTTAATCAGTTATAAAGGCCTTAAGCCTGGCAAGGATGAGAAAAGAGTGATCTTGAAACCAGGAATGACGCAAAACGATGTGGCCCATTTATTGGGTGTTCACCGGGTCACTGTGACTAAAGTGATCAAAACCTTGAAAGACAAGGGCATCATTAAGCAATTTACGAGGAATAAACTGGAAATTCTGGATTTCCCTTCCTTATGCCGGATTGTTGAAAATGCTGCTGCCAAAAATTGAAAATGTAGCCAGGACTACATTATTAAAACGGCAATTCCGGTAGACTTTTAAATCAGACAGGTTAGAGGATAAAACATGACAAAACATATCAAACTGTTTACCCCTGGACCGGGAGATGTTGATGAGGATGTGCTGGATGCATTAAGCGCACCCGTTATGCGGCATTATGGCCCGGAGTGGATGGAAGTCTATAACGAAACCATCTCGTTGTTGAGAGAATTTTACCTCACAGAAAACGATCTTTTCATGGTGCCGGGGCCTGGAACGGCGACGCTTGATATGGCCATTGGTAGCACCCTGGCCAGCGGTGAAAAAATCATTGTTGGCAACAACGGCTTTTTTGGCGACCGTTTGCTGCATATTGCCGAGGCTTACGGTTTAAATCCAGTTCTCTTTTCTGCTCCCCTGGGACAGCCATTGGACCCGGAAGCCCTGCAGGAAATTTTGAAAGCACACCCCGACGCTAAAGCTGTGGCCATGGTGCACCATGAAACTTCTACAACCGTGCTGAACCCACTGCGTCAAATTGCGGATGTGACACATGCTGCAGGGAGGGTGATCATTGTGGATGCAGTGTCTTCACTCGGCGGCATAGAACTGCCGGTAGACGAGTGGGGCATTGATATCTGCGTGACAGCCTCCAACAAGTGTCTCGAAGCAGTGCCGGGGGTCGGTTTCATCAGTGTCAGCGATGCGGCCTGGAAACTGGTGGACAGTCATTCTGGAAATGGGCATGGCTGGTACCTTAATCTGCGCAACTGGCGTAAATACCTGAAGGAATGGGGAAGCTGGCACCCGACCCCGGTGACGATGCCGGTCAATGTCATTTTTGGCGTGTGCGCCAGTATGAAGAGAATCAGGGCTAAAGGGCTGGAGGCTCATCGAGAGAAGTATGTTCGGGCCAACCAGATTGTGCGGAAGGGTATGGCAAGCCTGGGTTTTGAAATGTTTGTGGCGCCCGAGTATGCTGCTCCGATTGCCTCAGGATATCGCGCCCGCCCGGAGTTCGAGATCGCCGAAATGATGAAATGGCTGCTGGAAGAACGAGCTATTACCATTGGCGGCGGTCTGGGGCCTTTGTCGGGCAAGATTTTTCGCATTGGCCATCTGGGTAAATCTGCCGAACGGGAATACCTGGTGGATTTCCTGTTTGCAATGGAAGAATTTTTGCGAACCAAAGGGATAGATGTTCCGGTTGGCGCAGCGTTGATTGGAATGTAATCCCAATTATTTCAATTATTGGAGGAGAATAAATTTGAGCAACCCCATTCGCGATTTATGTCAGGCTCCCAGCGGGCAGGCAGAGGTATTACAAGGCAACATTGCCTTTGCGGTTGGCGCTGTTCGCGCCGGCATTCACGCCGCTGATGGCTACCCGGGCACACCCAGTTCGGAGGTGATTGATAAAGGACTTTCACAGGTTCAAGATCTAATAACTGTAGGATGGTCTGTAAATGAAGCGGTTGCTTCAGCAGTTGGGCACGGTCACACCCTGGCTGGACGGGATTGTATTGTGACCATGAAAATTCCGGGCCTTTTTCAGGCAGGGGATATATTTACCAGTGGAGCTTTGTTTGTGCAGGAACGCGGCGCTCTGATTTATTATATTGCCAGCGACTTTACCCCAAGCTCGACCCAGCATGTTATCGATCCCCGCTATTTGTTCAAAAGCTGCTTTGTGCCGGTTTTTGAACCTCGCAATCATCAGGAAATGCACGAAGCAGCCCTGATTGCAGTGGAAATTGGCCGAAAGTATCAAACCCAGGTGGTGGTCATGCCCGGAGGCACTTTATGCCATAGTGAAGGATTGGTACATTTGATGCCTGAACAACATCGGGATCCGGTGCAGATGCCAGAAAGCCTTAAAAGTTTTAATGTGCTGCCGGGGTTAGCCCGCAAGAATTATGACCGGGCTCTGGCAGAACGCATGCCGGCTCTGGTGGATATGGTTGAAAATAGCCCCCTGAATCGATGGACAAAAGGCAGCGGCAAAAAAGGCGTCATCACTTATGGGGTTTGTGACATGCTGCTGCGTGAAGTGGTTCAGATGCTAAATTTGGATATCGACATTCTTTCGATAGGTTTTACCAACCCACTGCCGATGAAGTTGATCCGTGAGTTTTGTGGATCCATTGATGGAGAGGTCTATATTTTTGAAGATGGTTACCGTTTTGTGCAGGAAGCCATGGAACAGGCTGGTCTCAAGGTCACCGGTAAAGAGCCCTACGAATTGCTGACCGAATGGACGCCGGCGCTGATTGCTGAAAAATTAGGCCTACCATTGCCAGCCGCGCAGGTTGCAACAGCTCCAGTAGTGCGCCCGCCCGTGATTTGCGCTGGATGCCCTTACCGTCTGTTCTCACAAGAAGTAGCTATGTTGCGGAAGAAAGGCCAGATTGAGGCTGTTTTTGGTGATATTGGCTGCAATTCACTACTGTATTTCATGAATGCCCTCGATACGGCTTTGGCAATGGGGGCCAGTGAAGCAGAACGGATTGGTTTTGTGCTTTCGAAACCTGAGAAGGCCAGCAAATGCATCAGCCTGATTGGTGACGGCACAGAATGTCACAGCGGTATGGATTCGACCCGCAATGCCATCTATCGCAATGTGGCAGGCGTTCAGGTTATTCTGGATAATGAATATGCAGCCATGACAGGCGGCCAGCCTTCAGCCACCTCACTAGAGAACATCGACGGCAAACGGATGCGTTTTGATTTGTTGGCATCCTTGACTGCGCACGGCGCTAACGTAGTTGTGGCGGGAGCCTACGACCGTAAAGAGCTGCGCAAGGCGTTGACCACGGCTCTGGCAGACGCTGAAAAAGGCGTTTTCACCACTATTGTGGTGCGAGATGGAGCCTGCATTCAGAAAGTGAAACCCAGTACCCAACGGGTCAGAGTCGATCCTGAAGTATGCAAGAAATGCGGTCTCTGCCAGATCTGTCCTGGAATTGCGGCAGGAACAGATAAGGTGCCATATTTCACCAATTTGTGCAGCGGTTGCGGCGGACATACACCAGCCTGTGTGCAGATGTGTCCCACATCTGTGCTCAAACCGATTGACCTCAGGGACCTGGAAGGAACTGCCCGTTCTGCACCGACAGCGACTAAAGATGATGTGCCTATGCCTGATTTATCTCAGGTGGACATCCCAGATCGGATTGCTCTGGGGATTCGAGGCGTGGGCGGCCAGGGAAATCTGTTCTTTGGACAGGTGCTTGCAAAGTTGGCTGCTCTGGCGGGGTATGCTGAAAGCAATATCCTCAAGGGTGAGACGCATGGTATGGCCCAAATGGGTGGACCAGTGATCTCCACTTTTGGCTGTGGCAAGGTTTCAAGTCCGGTGTTTTTGCCAGGGACAGCAGATTGCCTGATTGTGATGGAGAAGAGCGAACTACTCCGGCCAGGTTTTCTGGATATGCTCAAACCAGGAGGATCGGTGCTTCTCGCCCAAACCAGAATTATTCCACCAGGTTTGCCTGTTGATAAATACCCAACGGATGATGAACTCAATTCTGTCTTGAAGGGATATCATGTGGTGGAAGTGGATGTGTTGGGTAAATCATTGGAATTAGGTGATGCCACCGGCCGTTCAGCCAATGTGGTGATGATGGGTGTGCTTAGCACGTTACCGCCATTTGACGTTTTGCCCGAAGAGCTATGGATGAAAGCCTTGCAAAAGGTGAACGCAAAACCGATCATTTGGGCTTCTAACTGCGCTGCTTTCCATGCTGGTCGGGAACTGGCTCATAAAGGATAAAGCCATCCAGATCAATAGGGATCATTCAGAAGAAGTGACCAAGCTTAAATAATTTAGACCTCTTGGTTATGGTGCATTCAGCCTCATTGCCAGGAGGTTTTTGTTTGTGCGTTCATTTTATCTGCCACATCATCCCATCCACATCCGTTCTTTGGGGAATTTCTGGTTATAATTGACACCAATCGTAAAATTATCTCATCAATACTAAACCATCAAGGATACCCCATGTTCCTCTTCTTATCCAAATTCCTCCCCATTTTTGTTTATCCGGCAGGTTTTACTGTTCTGCTGCTTTTGCTGGCCATTCTCTTGCGCAACAAAAAACATGCAGCTCTGGGAGTCACCATTTTCGCGCTGTCCGTTTTGTTTTTGGCCGGAAACCGCTATATCTCCTACATGCTGGCGCAAACATTGGAATGGCAATATCTGCCGCCTGCGGAGTTCAGCGGCGCGGATGTGGCTGTTGTTTTGGGAGGCGCTACAGAGGCCGATTTTTACCCCAGGTCAGGCGTTGAGGTCAACGCGGCTGGCGACAGGGTGCTGTACGCGGGCGTTCTTTACCAGCAGGGAAAGGTGAAGAACATCTTGTTGAGCGGTGGAAATGTGGATTGGATGGATTCGGAAAAAAGCACCCCAGCAAGGGAGATGAAGATCATTCTCGAATTAATGTCAGTGCCCGAAGAGGTGATGTGGCTTCAAAACCGCTCCGTTAACACCCATGAGGATGCTGTATTTTCGGCTGAGATGCTAAGAGAGAAAGGCATCACAAAAATCTACTTGATTACCTCCGCCATGCATATGCCTCGATCGGTTGCCTTATTTCGGAAACAAGGGCTAGATGTGATACCCGTCCCTGTTGATTACACCGTTACTCAAACAGGAATGGATACTCTTTTAAATGGGAGTTGGGAGTCAAAATTGATTAATATATTCCCAACTGCCAGCGGACTATCATTAACGACCAATGTCATGAAAGAATATATTGGTTATTTTATCTACAGCCTGCAAGGCTGGCTTTAATTTGTGATATACTCTCAATTGTAAAAACCGACAATAGGTGAAAGGAAACTGAATGATGATCGATACTCCCATTCACGTTCATGATAGTGAGTTTCAGACCCAAATTCTCAATGCTGATCTTCCAGTTATTGTAGATTTTTGGGCACCCTGGTGCAATCCCTGTAAAATGATCGCTCCAAGCCTGGAAAAATTAGCCAAAGATTTTGCCGGTAAATTGATTGTGGCGAAAATCAACACGGATGAAGATCCACAATGGGCTGGTCAGTATGGGGTTCAAGGCATTCCCACCTTGCTGATGATTTACAAGGGAAAGATCATCCACCGACAGACCGGGGCAGCCCCAGAACCGGTTTTAAGAGAAGTTGTTGAGCAATTTCTGGACGTAGTGAACGAAAAATAGAATACCAAAAAGACTGGGAGGTCCTATCTATGGCAGCCTCCCAGTCTTTTTGGTTAAAAGGGGTTATTCAACCACTCGTTCGATATTTGCGCCCAGAGCGCGCAATTTTTCATCCACTTTTTCATAGCCGCGGTCGATTTGACCAATATTGCGAATATGAGATTTTCCCTGAGCTGAAAGGGCAGCCAAGACCAGAGCCATGCCAGCCCGGATATCAGGGCTTTCCAATTTTTCGCCCACCAGTTGCGTGGGACCCTGAACAATGCAGCGGTGAGGGTCACACAGGACGATATGAGCACCCATGCCGACCAGCTTGTCCGTGAAATACATTCGAGAGGGGTACATCCAATCGTGGAACAGGATACTGCCTTCGGACTGAGTGGCAACCACAATGGCAATGGACATCAGATCGGTGGGGAATGATGGCCAGGGCATGACGCTGATTTCTGGAATGGCTCCCCCCAGGTCTGCTTCAACCTTCAACTTCTGGTCAGAAGGAACAACGACATCCTGCCCATCAACTTCCCACTCAACGCCCAGTCTGCGCATGACCAGACGGATCATATCCAGATATTCAGGGCCAGCATTTTTAACCCTGATAGAGCCGTGTGTAACGGCCGCAGCTCCAATGAAACTGACCACTTCCAAATAATCGGGTCCGATGGTGAATTCTCCGCCACCAAGTTCTTTAACACCTTCGATATGCAGCGTGTTTGATCCAATGTGGTCGATTTTTGCCCCCAGCAGATTCAAGAAATGGCAAAGTTCCTGAATATGGGGTTCGGATGCGGCATTTCTGATGATGGATTTTCCTTCAGCTGTTACGCAGGCCATAATGGCATTTTCGGTGCCTGTCACACTGGCTTCATCAAGAAGAATGTTAGCGCCTTTAAGCCGGCCGTTTGCTTTGAAATGGAATGAACGGTCGCACTCCACCTCAGCTCCCAATGCCTGAAGGGCGAGGATGTGGGTATCCACTCTGCGGCGGCCAATGACATCTCCACCCGGAGGAGGCAGCAGCAGTTCTCCTGACCGGGCTGTCATAGGTCCTGCCAGTAAAATGGACGCGCGAATTTTTCGCGTGATGTCAGGATCCAAATCGGCCGGTCGGACTTCTCTGGCTTGAATTTTCCAGGAATTCCCACCCATGTCGGTAAATTGCACCCCCAAGCTTTCAAGCAAGGCTCTCATGGTTAATACATCTTTGATCAGGGGAACATTGTGAAGGGTGATTGGCTCACGACTGAGCAGGCAAGCTGAAAGTAGTGGTAAGGCTGCATTTTTGTTACCAGAGGGGGAAATTTCTCCTGAAAGAGGTTTTCCTCCATAAACGAGGAATTGTTCCATTTGTTATTTTCTCCTGATTAATTATCTTCCTGAAAAATTGGTGGCGATGAGGTTTAAAAACTCAGTTATAATCACAAGGATGGAAACAACAGCAATCATTTTTCTGGTTGGCACTTTTTCGGGCTGGATGGTGAATTATTTTTCTGACACCCTGCCTTTGTACCGACATTTAGGCAAACCCGGCTGCCCTTATTGCCAGGAGCAAATGACATGGTTTGATTATCTGTTATTCAAAGCATGTGCATCATGTCATCGCTTTCATATTATACGACGGATTATTGTATACCTAATTTATTGGGTGGCTACCTGGTATTTTTGGTTTGAACCTGCTAGGCGTCTGGGCTTTTGGATTGGTGCGATTGTTCTACTCTACCTTGGCATCGTTTTTGTGATTGATCTGGAGCACCGTCTGGTGCTGCATGTTGTTAGCCTGGCAGGGGGCGTTTTGGCTTTAGGGATTGGTTCATGGCTCCATGGGCTCGGGGACACCATTTTAGGCGGCGCTTTGGGCTTTGCGTGCATGTTCTCGCTTTATTGGCTGGGAGAGAAATACACACAATGGATAGCCAGGAAAAGAGGAATGCCGCTGGATGAGGTCGCATTGGGTTTTGGCGATGTCAACCTGAGCGGCATCCTCGGTTTATTTGTGGGTTACAAGGTAGTGCCTGCGGCGATACTGATTACCATTCTGACTGGGGGGCTGGTCAGCCTGGCATATATTGTCATACTATCTTTACAGAAAAAATACCAGCCGCATACCGCAATACCTTATGCACCCTTCATTATACTAAGTTTGTTTTTCATTTTCTATATTCTTTAATGCGGCCCAGCCTGAACAATATTCAACGGCATGCCCTCGAATTGTGAAAAGTTCTTGGAAAACCGTGAAACCAGCGATGCTGCCATCTGATCATATTGTTGCGCCTCTTTCCAGGTCTGGCGAGGGTTCAAGATTTCTGCAGGCACGTCCGGGCAGGTGAGTGGAACGGAAAAGCCGAAATGATCATCCTGTCTGTATTCAACTGCATTGAGAGCTCCGGATAGAGCTGCCTGGATCATGGCGCGGGTATAGGGGAGATGAATACGCTTGCCGGTGCCAAAAGCTCCCCCGGTCCAACCCGTATTGATGAGCCAGACTTTGGATTGATGCTGTTGAATTTTCTTTCCCAACAGTGTGGCATAAATATCGGGGAAGAGAGGCAAGAAAGGCGAGCCAAAGCAGGTGGAGAAGGTAGCCTGGGGCTCGTTACCCAGCCCTTTTTCAGTGCCGGCAAGTTTTGAAGTGTAACCAGACAGGAAGTAATACATGGCCTGATCAGCGGTCAGGCGGGCAATGGGCGGCAGAACACCAAAAGCATCAGCGGTCAGGAAGAAAATGTTATCAGGGTGGCCAGCTTTGCCCTCGGGAATGTGGTTGGGAATGTAATCAATCGGGTAAGCTGCGCGGGTGTTTTCGGTAAGCTTTTCAGAATCAAAATCGATTTCTCTGGTTTCAGGATCAAAAACAACATTTTCCAGGACTGATCCGAATCGCTGAGCGGCATTCCAGATGAGAGGTTCTAGTTCAGGGCGCAGGCGGATTGTTTTTGCGTAGCATCCACCTTCAAAATTGAAGACACCATCATCTCCCCATCCATGTTCATCATCTCCAATCAGCCGACGAAGTGGGTCTGAGGAGAGGGTCGTTTTTCCTGTGCCCGAAAGGCCAAAGAAGAGCGCGGTATCTCCATCTTTTCCCACATTGGCGGAGCAATGCATGGACAGAACGTTTCGTATAGGCATTAAGTAATTCATGATGGAAAATATGGACTTCTTAATCTCGCCGGCATAGCTGGTACCGCCGATCAGAATTAGATGACGCCGGAAATCCACGATAATGAAAGCTTCTGAATTTGTTCCATCCAGATCAGGAGAGGCCTTAAACCCTGGAGCATTTAGCACAGTGAATTGAGGGGTGTGGGCCTCAGAGGTTTGGGCCTGGCGGATGAATAAATCTCTGGCGAAAAGGTTGTGCCAGGCTGATTCAGTAATGACGCGAATAGGCAACTGGTAATCAGGGTGGGCGCCGGCATACACATTCTGGACATAAACCGCCTTGCCCTGGAAATAGGCACACATTTTTTGAAGAAGATGTTCAAACTTTTCTGGAGAAAATGGTTGATTGATTTTTCCCCACCAGACTTTTTTCTCATTATTATCAGGATCCGGATAGCGCACGAGAAATTTATCGTTGGGAGAACGGCCGGTATATTTTCCTGTATTGACAATGAGAGCGCCTGCATTTCCCAGAACGGCTTCGCTATTATTTACTGCATGTTCCGCCAACTGAGAGACTGGCAGATTAGTATGAATTGCCGTTAAGCCCGTGAGGAGAGAGGACGGGTTGTGCGAATTTAGTTCCAGTGTGAAAGACATGTAAGAACCTCCATGGGTAATTTATTCGCATAGCCAAAGAGCTATACACTCTTATTTCTTCACTAACTTATTAAACCAATACCAAACAACATCAAAAGCAGGATTTCCAGCGATAGATGTTGACGAATCGGTGTACATGGTAACCGGGGGATAGTATCCCATTGAAACAAATCCATCCACCCAATCTTTTTGAGCTACACAACTCAACACGGCGTTATATGCTTCTGCCTGTTCCATTTCATCGCGTTGAAACACACTCAAATTCGGATAGAATGAATCAAATTGGGTTGAGTTGATACATTCGCCTGAAACAGGAGATTGGACACAGCCGCTTGTGGCGCCATCAATCGCTGGCATAGCAAATTGAATAATCACCACTTTTGTATCCATTGATAAAGTTTTTATCAATTCCAAATTGCGACAATATTCAGCCTGTAATTCTGCTGAGGTGGGCGAGGATGAACTGGCTGCAGATGGGTCAAACTGAATATACCATCCATCCAGACTATTGGAAAATGCTGGAGGCTGGGACCGGTAATTCATCATCCAAAAAATTTTTCCATGATATATATTTCGAATTTCAGCTAAAAGTGTTTGCCATTGCTGTTTAAAATCATCAGGCGGGCTGCTGATAGATCCATCTGGGTTTTGATAACCGTAAACTGCGGGTGACAACCAATCACCACCTATAACCAAAGCAGATGCACCGGTCTGTGCTGCCAGGATAGTGTAGTTAAGAATAAATTTCTTGTAATTATCAAACCACATTTGCCACCATTCAGGCGACTTCTCCGCTGATGTCCAAAATACTTGCCAATCACTAAAGGAAGCTTTCGGAAATATAGCGACATTTAGACCCACTCCCTGACCCTGAGCAATCGTTTCCTTAAGATCCGTCCATAGAGGATCATAACCAGGAATGGCTTCAAGTATAGCTGGATTGATCCGTGTGTAAGTCCAGGTTGGAGTCAGCGTGACGAGATTGGCACTGTGATTCTTAATAACCTGGAAAGCCGCCAGGTATCTCGGCTGCCAAGATGGATGATAAGCCGATACCAATTCCATCCCAGCCAGAAAACCGTTTCTTGGAAGGATATCACCGCCTTCAACAGAAATAGGCGTCATATTACTGGACAATCCGGCCCATCCGGGGACCACATCGCTGATATTGGAGGCCAGTTTTGTCACAGGAATTTCAAAACCAGCCGCCGTGATTCCCTGTGAACGGATATCATCAGCCACACCACACTGATCATCCCGGCAATACCGGTATGATATTTTATCCATGAGATGAAGAGGACTGAACAGCTTGTATTGCCACTGATTCGCCCCAGCCGACCACATAGGTATGGGTTCTGACCATCCATAAGCTGAAAGCTGAAGGGAGATATAATCTTCTTGGGGTGTATTATCTGGCACTTTGACCGATATATTAATCGGTTCATATCCAGGAGATTTCCAGGTTTCCACTGTATCATCCATGAGAATATCATGATCAGGAATGATCATTTGTCGGGTATAAAAAGCCCCAGAGCTGGTTAATTCCGCATTCCAAAAACCATCACCCAGAGTATATTTATACCTAAAATCAGTTCCGGCAGGCAAAGACAGCGTAATTTTGTAAGTTGTGCCATCAATAGGGGTCAGAACTGGCAGACGCGCTGCCGAATTACTTAATCCGGCGCGTAAATCTGCAAACATGTTGCCTATTTGATATAAATTGCCAGCCATGCGTACGGGAACCCCGGACATATCAGAGGGAACCTGCACTTTAAAGGTCACATTGACAAGCTTTGCTGGAGAAAGTGGAACACTTGCGGGTGTAGTCAACCCTTCGGCGATAGAGGCTTCCTGTTGGAATGGCACATAAGCGCCATCCATGGAATAAACCATCATATTGTGGATTCCAGGCGCAAGCCCATCGAGAACAAAAGTTCCATCAGCAGATGTCAAAGTTTGCTCGCCGCCAGCAAGAACAAGGATATTGGGTAAGGGAGTATTATCGGATTGATTTATTACCTTGCCCTGAATTCTCCCTGTTTTTCCTTGATAAGGTGTGTCAATCCATGCGCTGACTTTATCCTTCAAGATACTTGCTGTATAAACCTGAAACATGCGGTAGCGCACCTGCTGATTATCAGCGGCATACTCAATTGCTGGGACTTCTCCCAGACGCACATAGCGATATTTGACCGACGACCCCAATAAAATGGGGATTGTCACTGAATAATGAGTATCATCCACCGCGTTCATTTGGTACCGGGTTGGATTTATCGCTAAGCCAGTGACTTCATCCAAAATATCAACCGCAATACCATTGCCACGGTTGGCTGCTGGAATTTCTGCGACAAAAGTAACCTCTGCCATCCACTTGGTTTGAACATCTGAAGCAATCAGGGTATTGGGGTTAGCGGTTGGGAAAAGTGAACAACCAGTGAAGGAAATCAGAAGGATTAGATAAAGGGAAATATCCAGGAAAGATCTATTTTTTCTCATTTTTCTTTTTCTGTGAAAGCAATGTCTGAGAAATTTCATTTTGATGGTTGGCCAGGCTGCCTAAAACGCCATTAATGAAACGGGGTGCGCTATCCGAACCGTATAATTTTGCGATTTCAACCGCTTCATTGATCACAACCTTGATCGGCGTTTTGTTTTCAACGGCAAATTCCCAAAGTGCCATGCGAAGAATATTACGATCAATGACCGCTACCTGATCAAGAGGCCATTCAGGAGCATGTTTGGCGATGACTTCATCAAGGATGTTTGACAAATCGAGCACGCCGATTGTGATATTTCTGGCGAATTCCTCCAATTCAGAATCCAGAGGCGTCTCTCCAAGCCGTTCTTGCAGAACTAAACCTGGTTGATGTCCGCTTAGGTCAATTTCATAAAGTGCCTGTAAAGCCAGACAACGCGCTTTTGTTCGCGATTTCATTTCTGAGACCCAATTTCATCAACCATGGTTTCGTAATTGACATCTTCAATATGGACATTAATTCCCCCAACTTCCATGCCCACCATTTCAGAAATGGCCCTGGCAACCTGGTTCTGCACCTGGCGACCGGTTTCACGAATACTGACGTCCTTAAAAACCACAATATACAGGTCAACATAGACCTTCTTATCTTCAACAGTGATTCTAACCCCATCATGGACAGGTTTCTTGAAAATTTCCCAAAAGTTTTTCTTTGGTTTATAGAATCGACTGACACCTGGAATGCCCAGTGTAGTAAGGCGTGCCACGGTATTCAACACTTCAGGTGCGATGGTCGCTTTTCCGGTTGTACTCATTTTTTCAGACATGTTCACCTCGCAATCAAGATTCGCGGAGAGATTTGACGATCAAAAAAATGCCAGCCCCCAAGACAATCAGAGGGATGATATATCTAAACAAGTCAAAAGATATGAACAAAACAAGTATTCCCAATCCACCCAAGATGGAAGCAGGGAAAATGGCCCAGGGTTGTTTATTGCCAGGGAGGACAAACAGAATTCCAAAGGTGGCTGCCATTCCCAATAGAAACAGGCCACCGTTTTCCCAGTTAATAAATGCATTGAAAGACAGAGTCAACAAAATGCCAGCCGGAATGATTGCCCACCAATGCTGCCGCGCTTTTGCATATACAGCCAAAAAGGCCATGGATATTCCACCCAGGATGAAAGCTGCCACTAAATTTTCAGGGACAAGATTGTCTGGAAGTTCAGATAGCGCGGCAGCACCACCAAAAGTCACCAGGATGACACCGGGGATGGCAGCCCACCAGGTATTTTGTTCTTTAAAGTAAAAATATATGAATACCAGGCCGCCGCCCATCAGGATGACCGGAAAAAAACAGTTTCCCAATTGAGGGAAAATAATTTCTTTAAGCAGAAAAAAAATACCAGCCAGGATAATAATGATACCCAACAAGATCCGATGCTTAGAAATATCCATAGACAGGACTCCCTGTTATTTGATGGTCACTGATCCTAAACTGGTTTCCACAAAAATTTCAACCTGGCGAGCTGCAGATGAAAAGTCAGGGCTCTCAAACACATCACCGTTTCGAGGAAACCTGGAAGAATTAACATCAATGCCAGATAAGCCAGTGCGTACGGATATCCTCGCAGCCACTTCATCAGGAACCAGGATGTCAATTGATGCTGCCCCGGCTTTTATCAAAGCTGAATACCGGTTCACTCTGGCAGGGAGGTTGATCCTGGTACTGCTGGCCGCCATATCTACTTTAAGGTGTGTCACAAACAATTCGGTCAGATCCAGTTCAGACTCATTGGCTCCAGAAACAACCTCAAGTTCAATGGGGATGTGAGGAGAAATGCCTACTTCCCAAGGCTTTGTTTCGACTGGGAAAAATACAGTGCCCGAGGTTGAGCTAACTTCAAGCGACAGACAGCCATCATCTGACAGATTTTGGACGGTTTGAGCTCCGCCAGAAAACATACCCTGGAAAAACACATCTGGTTCGCGAAAAACACTCACATGCAAGCGTCCAGCGCCATGACGAAATGTGATTTTACCGGAGCGGATATTTTCAAGTGGAATGGTAAGGTCATTCGTTAGGCGGCATTTGGCGTCTTTTCTATCAAAGATGGCAAGTTTATCTAGCAAAGTTCTGCCTAGCAGGAACCAGACTCCCAAGAAAATGAGCAAAATCGGGAAGAGGATGGATGAGAAGTGAAATGTTTGGAAGATTGGCAGGCGAATGTTCTCCTTTAAAACATCAAACCACAGGAAAATCCCTATGATTGTCAGAACAACCCCCCAGAAAAAAGCCTGCCTTCTTCTCATCGCTACCCTTCCTCATCCGGCGATTCTTCATCAGTTTGATAAGGTAATCTTCCTCCAACCCAGACGGCCATCAGGCTTATATCGTCTGAAGAATCCTGTAGATCAGGGTAAAGGATTCGATATTCCTTATTCAATGTCTCAAAGTCCTGCCCCGCAGGCCACACCGTTAGAAAACCCGGCAGTTTGGTACGGTCAGCATCGAGAGGGAGCACTTCCCATCCAAGGTTCTTCAGAAGCACATTAACTCGCGACATTAATTCAGGGTGAATCTCAGCCCAAATTTGCAAGGTCATTGCGGTGAGCTCCGCGTTTTTCTCCATGGCTGCAACAAAGGGTTTTATTTTTAGGTTTGTTGGCGCGCTGGCACTATTTCTAAAACCATGGATATGGATGCTGCGGTTTTGCATAGCCTGAAAACGGCCGCGCATCAATTCAGGTAGGTCACCCGTTGAGGATAACACCGATTTGACAACTTCGATTTGAAAGTCATCACGCATAAAGGCATTAATGGCTGAAAATGGGAGAAATTGAATATGAGTTTTCATTGAGATAATTATATCCTAATTCCAAAGTATATTTATCAGTTAGTTACCTGGTTGCTGATCTCATCCAATTCGACAATTTCATCACCTGTCAAGCGCCAACCCAACGCCATTGCATTTTGCTGAACCTGGGCTGCATTTTTTGCGCCTGGAATTGGAATGGCCCCTTTGCATATGATCCAATTTAATGCTACTTGAGAAGGAGTTTTTCCATCATGAGAGGCACCGATCCTCTTCATTAAGTCAATCAATGGAGAGATTTGTTTTAGTAATCGAGCTGAATATCTTTGACCTCGTAAGCCTGGCGGCGGATTCTTTTCAGTGTATTTTCCAGTCAAGACACCCATTGCCAGTGGGCTGAAGGCCAAGATATGAATATCATTCTCCTTGCAAAATTGAAAAACGCCGTTTTTCTCTATTCTGCGATTGAGTAAATTATACTCCACTTGGTTTGAGCACAAACGCTTCCCATTCTTAATCAATCTGTTTTGAGCCAATTCCGTTTGCTTGCGGTCATAATTAGAGACGCCGATATATCTGACCAAATCAAGGTCCACAGCTTCCGTCATGGCATCCATCCACACATCAATGGTAAGCAGGGAATTGGGGAAATGCATCTGGTACAGATCAAGCCTGGGTATTTTTAGACGGCGCAAACTTCCGCGCAGTGCGCGGATAAGGCTGGTTTTGGTGAACCGCCAGGGATATGGCATAAACTTTGACGCCAGTAAAACAGGAGAGGGACAATTGGAAAGAAAATCGGAGATAATCAATTCAGATTGCCCCTGGCCATAAACCTCTGCTGTGTCAAAAAATCGAATATTCTGGTCAATAGCCTCTTGAAAAGCCTGTTCCAGTTCGTCGTGGTTATATCCTCTGCCATAACCCCAAAACAATCTATCGCCCCAGGCCCAGGTACCAAGTCCCATTTGTGTGGTTGAAAAAAGATCTGAATCAGGCATTTGCCCTCCGTGAAGACCTTTCATTGACCATAAAGTGCAGGATAAACCAGTTTACAATTCCCAGCATGATGGTTGTGCCGAACATGACCGGAAAACCCAGGTTATCCACCAAAAAACCACCCAGAAGTGGAGCAAGGATGGTTGCTGGCGCAATGGATGTATTGGCAAGACCAATATAGGCTGGTCGATCCACATTTGTGCCAAATCGCATAATAAATGCCATGCCAATGGTCCAATAAGCCGTGTTCGCAATACCAGCTAAAATCATGACCACAAACAGAATATAATCTGAGGTAATCACCCAGGCCAGCAGGGTGCAAAGAATTGTGGCGATGGCCCCGCCTTCCAGAATGGTTTTAATATCCCATCGATCCGCCAGGCGTCCTAAAATCAGATTGGCCAAAACCTGGGCAAAAAACAACACGCTGGCCAACAGGCTGACCATCGTATCAGCCATATGATATTTTTCAAGAGCATACACAACAAAAAAGGAGAAGGACATTGACGCAAACGGGAAAACAATCCTTGATGCCAAAAACCAACGAAATGATCTATCTTTTCTCAAAATGACAAGGATATCTCGCCAAAAATTTTGAAAGACAGGCTGCCCCGGAGCCACTTCGCTGCTTGCAGGTTCGCGAGATGCGGCCAGAGCCAACCAGGAGAAAGTCATCAACACACAGGTGATCAAAAAACAGGTAATAAAATCCAAAGGAGAAGAAAGCCACCCCAAAATCAGGCCAGCCAGAACAGCCCCAATGCTTTGCAATAAATTAGCTGCGGAAGCCTGAAAGCCAAGAAATGTGGCACGAGAATCTGCCGGAATGATGCGACATATGAAGTTCTGCCAGGCGTTGGCGGTTATCCCCGCACCCAATCCCTGCCAAATTAACAAAACAAAAGCGATGAAAAGGGCAATTTCCTTCGAGATGATGGGCACAAAAGCGGCAAGAATCGCCAAACCTAAAAAAGGAAGCCGTTCTTGAATGGTCATTAACAAGACCATTTTTTTATAATAAGGTTGTTGACTGACTGACCGAGCTGAAAAGAGTTGGGGGAGCTGCCACCCCATGTTATGGATGGCGGGAATAAGACCTACCAGGGTTGCCGAAGAGGTTAATTGATAGACAAAAAGCGGAATAACTGCAGAAAATGATGCAAACCCCATGGCAAAACCAAAAAAGCTGCCATCCAAGAGATTTAATGCATAATTCCGTTTAAAGTCTTTGTAATGTTCCATACAGAAAGCAATTATAATACATGAGGACTTCTCATGCAAAAGAGTTGTACCACAAACCACAAATTGGTTTGAAAAAAGGCCTTGACTGTGCAGGTGAAAGAAATTTCGCCGCCAGAGCAAGGCCATTCATTATGATGGATGGATCTATATTACTTTGAAGGCAGGGGGGTTAGAATTCTTCTTCCTCTTCATCCAGCCAGGTTTCATCTTCTTCGTCTTCTTCAAGTTCTTCCCACTCATCCAATTCTTCTTCTTCTTCATCCCAATCTGTGTCAGTGGCGGATTCCGATGAAGGAGAAAAGGTCATGCATCCGGCATCAGAGTCAAACTCAACAGCGGCTGCACTGCAGTAATTATCATCAAGAAAGACACAATCCAGATAATGACAACGAATTCTGGGCATTTTATCCTCCTGCAAGAGAGTAATCTGAAACGACCTTACACCATTTCAATAGGCAGCGATTTTACCGCATGAATGCCAATCAGGCAAGACTTTTAACCCGGTTTTAAACGGTGAGCTTCCATCACATTTGGCAAATTCTCAATACGGGCCAATATTCGGCTTAATTGTTGGATATCTCCAATTTCGACTGTCAGGTTGATAATTGCCTGTCCGCGAGTCACTTTGAGATCTACCTTGATCAAGTTTATACCATCATTATGAAGGATGTTGGTTATATCGACAATCAATCCCTGGCGATCATATGCTTTAATTTGAATAGGAACCGCATAGGTTTTCTTGGGTATGCCCCATGAAACAACAATGATCCTTTCCCGTTCTTTGACGCGCTGGACATTGGGACAATCCTGATGGTGAATGGTTGCGCCGCGGCCGCGGGTAATATAACCCACGATCGGATCGCCTGGAACAGGCCGGCAACAACGGGCAATGGTAGTGGCCAGCCCTTTTAAGCCTAATACCATGACCGCGTCATGTGAGGTTTCTTCAGTGACCGGTCTGGATATGGCTAGAATATCTGATTGGGATAGGGCAGGTGCCTCGGCAATTTTATTGATGACCCGGCCTAGGGGTAAATCACCGCAGCCAATCGCAACATACAGATCGTCAACAGATTGAAAATCGAATTGATGAGCAATGTCCGATAGGTCAGTTAGTGTGATTCCCAGGCGGCGAAATTCTTTTTCAAGCAGGATCTTTCCCTGGGCAATGTTTTGTGAGCGGTCTTGCCATTTAAACCATTGGTTGATCTTGGATTTCGCCCGCTGGGTTTTAACCATTCCAAGGCTTGGATTAAGCCAATCGCGAGAAGGGCCGCCCTGTTTGGCAGTGAGAATTTCAACCTGATCTCCCGTTTTTAACGGATAATCCAAAGTTACCAGTTTGCCATTTATCTTGGCGCCGCGGCAGCGATTTCCAACGTCCGTGTGCACATGGTAAGCAAAATCAATGGGGGTTGAGCCGGCCGGCAAGTCGATAATGTCACCGCGGGGGGTAAACACATAAACCCGGTCCTGAAAAACATCTGTGCGCATCCCCTCCATGAACTGCTGCGCATCCTGAACATCCTGTCTCCAGTCGATCAAACTCCGCAAACCGTTGATCCGGTTCTGGTAATCCACATCTCTGGCGCCTTTTTCTTTATAGCGCCAATGAGCGGCCACGCCAAATTCTGCATCATGATGCATTTCTAGAGTACGAATTTGGACTTCCAGAGGTTTCCCATCGTCATAGATGATGGCTGTATGCAGGGAACGATAGAAATTATTTTTTGGTGCCGCAATGTAATCATCAAATTCATTGGGAATAGGGCGCCAATGAGTATGGATCAGGCCGAGACTGGTGTAACAGGCCGGAATATCAGGAACAATCAGGCGAACCCCGCGTAAATCTCGCACCATTTCAAAGGGTTTGCCTTTTTCAATCATCTTCTTATATATGGAATAAATATGCTTCGGCCGGCCAGAAATCTCAGCGGTCACACCAGCCTTTGCCAGTAAGCTTTGCAGGTTCTGGATAATATTTTGTATCTGGCGTTCGCGATCCACCCGGCGCTCGGCAAGATTTTCTGCGATTTCCTTGTATTTTTCCGGGTTGGTGTGACGAAAACCCAGGTCTTCCAGTTCCCATTTTATCTGCCACAACCCCAAGCGATTTGCGAGAGGGGCAAAAATATCCAAAGTTTCCTGAGCGATCCGGCGGCGTTTCACTTCCGGCAGATATCCCAGCGTGCGCATATTGTGAAGGCGGTCCGCCAGCTTGATCACGACCACCCGAATATCTTCGCTCATGGCCATAAAGGTTTTGCGAAGTGTTTCGTTTATCAGTTCCTTTTTCCGGCTTCTGGCTCCGCTATCCGAAGGTTCTTCAACGGGTTGATCTAGAGAGGCATCATAATCCACAAGACGAGGCAAATGCTTCAGCCGTGTGACACCCTCCACCAGCAGCGCCACTTCATCACCAAATTCCTGACGCACATCTTCCAGTTTGCAGTTTGTATCCTCGGTAATATCATGAAGTAGGCCAGCGACTACTGCAGATGTGGCCGCATGCATATCCGCAAGAATGGCTGCAACAGAGGTCATATGTATGGTAAACGGTTCACCCGAAATTCTGACTTTATCCCCATAATATCTCTCAGCAAAATGATAAGCCCGGCTGATCTTTTCGCGATCAACTGAAGTGTATCCTTCGGGGATTTGCTCGAGGAGATTTTCCAGTTTCATAATTGATCCGCAGATAAAATGCTTTCAATCTTGTTTATGGAAGTTTCTGCATTCAAGTGTTGAAAAGCTTTAAATCCTACTTTTTGTGCAGCAAGCACATTAGCCAGAACATCGTCCATAAAAATAGCTTCATCAGGTCGGATATTCAGACGGTTTGCAGCCAGACGATAAATTCGCAAATCTGGCTTAGCAAGGCCCTCTTCTGCGGAAATGATTATTTCGTCCGTTAATATATCCAGATGATATTTTGACACAAATGCCTCTCGAGCGTCAGACCAGGCATTGCTTAAAATACCTATCCGAAAATTTGGTCGTTTTGATTTCATTAAGTTGGCCATTTTGGCATCTAATTCATCTTCGCCCCAGAAATCCCGGACAAAATCGGGTTGATCATATGAAGGAATTTGCATCATTGAAAAGACATGCTGCCACATATCCTTTTCTGAAACACGGCCAATGGTCGCGGGAAAAGCCAGCTCATTACCAAAAACTTGATCCAGTAAATCTTCACGTGTGATTTTTAGTCTCTGTGCCAAGACGCCCCGGCTTCCCGGACGCGAATCCTTCACCAGAACACCGCCAAAATCAAAAATGATGGCCTTAATCATAAGCTGCCACCGCAAGTTGTCTCAACAGTGTCTGGAGAGGAACGGACGCGAATGAAGCAATATGCATATTGGCATGGCTGGTATCCATTCTGGAGGTTAATTGATTGGGCACAGCCACGCAATAAATGCCCGCCTCAACAGCAGCCTTGATGCCATTGGGAGAGTCCTCAAAAGCAATGGCATCTTCGGCGTTAACCTGCAGCCGCCTCAAGGCAGTTTGATAGAGAGCCGGGTTAGGTTTAACCACCGCTACATCCTCACGGGTGCAAATGGCATCAAAGAAGTGATCGATATGGTGCTGCCTCAGGTGGGATGAAACCCAATTCAGAGGAGAACTAGATGCAACGGCCAGCTTCAGGCCCATTTTTTTTGCGTCCTGGAAATAATTCAAAACACCAGGAAGCAGGCTTTGTTTTCCCAATAATTCATAAAGGATTGCGTGCCTGTCCTGAATGATTCTTTCTTGATCAAAAGAGCCAGCCAATGTATGAAGATAGGCGATTGGGTCAAAAGCTGAAGCCGAGGTGCCGATGCAGCGGCACCACATTTCAAAGGGTAATTCATGGCCCATTGATTGGTAAATTTGCTGCCACGAAAGAAATTCGGGCAATTCAGTATCCAAAATCAAACCATCAAAATCAAAGATGAGAGCTTGCATGCTTCAAATGATACCATGCAATAATAAAATGTGAAGGGTTTAAATACCCCAATAGCGGATAGAGCTTTATCCGCTATTGGGGTATTTATCATCCATCATTTTTATTTTAATTTCTCCTGTCCGCCAAACTGTCGATAAGGACTGAGCTTTTGGAGGATCATTTTATCATTCTCAGACATCTGATCTTGCACGATTTTAACCAGTAATTCACCAATACCCGGACCCAGCATAAAACCTTGGCCGCACATGCCAACTGCCAGCAGGTGACCTGGAATTTCTTTAGACCAGCCAAGCAATGGAGCACCGTCGGGCGTCATGGGATATAACCCGCGCCAGGTCCGGCGAACACGGATGTTTTTCAGACGCGGCATGAGATTGACCATGCGTTTGGCAACCATCGGGAGAAATTTGCTGGTTTCTTCTTCATCAAATCCCCAAATATTTGGACTGGGAGTGATACAAAAAACAATTTGCCCAGTGCTGTGCTGGTAGAAGTAGTAATTGGATGAGCCAGGAGCAGGCTGAATATCCACCACCATGGGCCGCAGGAAAGGTTCAACAGCTTCTGTAATACCGCCTTCATGAGAATCGGGATTTACTGGCAGATCCATCCCCAGCAATTGTCCGACGGGCCTGGCCCAGGGACCGGCAGCGTTAATCACCACCGGAGCCGAATAACGGTGCTTATCTGTTATGACCGCAGAAATCTTCTCGCCATCCCGCTCAAAGGCAATCACTTTTTCATTGTAGGCAAACTGAGCCCCTAAACGGGCAGCATGTTTATAAAAGGCATGAACCGCGAGTAGAGGAGAGGCGCTGCCATCATCAGGGGAAAATGTTCCCCCCTGCAGATTGATTGGGTTGAGATCAGGTATGATTTCCAAAAACTGGTTTTTATCATACCAATCAATATTTAATCCCAATGATTTCTGAATAATCAGAAGATCCTTGAGGGTTTTTGTTTCCTGATCACGATAGGAAACAAAAGAATATCCGCCCTTCTGCCATTCGATATCATCGCCGTATTGTTCATGCCAGGTAGAGAAGATTTCAATACTTCGCTGACAGAGGGATATCTTGGCGGGATCAGAATGGGTGGCGCGGATGCCGCCAATGGCTTTTTTATTAGCTCCCTGACCCACGCTGGCATATTGATCAATAACAAGAGTCTTCAAACCAGCCTGAGCCATATAGAAAGCAGTAGGAGCGCCAACAGAACCGGCACCAATGATGATGACATCAAAATTCTGTGAAGCGTTATTCATGGTCGGCTCCTTTTTCTTCACCAGCAAAAATTCCCAGGGGAACCTCAACAAATAATGGGCGGCGGGTCATATCCACAACCTGGCCTGTTGCAATTCCTTCTTCCCGGAAAATACGGTAAATAAGGCTGTTACAGGTTTTTGATCCGCATGCCCCCATTCCAGCCCGGGAAACTGCTTTGATTTCATTAAGGTCGCGATAACCTTCCTCACGGATTAACCGCCTGATCTCCCCTGCTGTGACCCTCTCGCAACGGCAGATCACTGTATCATCCTCCACCCGTTCCACCAGCTTCTCAGCGGGCAAGGTGATCTCCGCTTTCTGAACCTGGATCCCAGCGATTTGTTTGGCGATATCATGTGGGGCACGAACTTTCACCACAATTGTCCTGTCGTTGGCCTTGAGTGCCGTCACTTTAACCACCGGCAGTTCGGCAATGGGATCGCCCACAGTATTGGTCACAGTAATAAGGTCGCCCTCGTTAATAGTTCCGCGTTCAAATTCATAGGGAATGGAAACGATAGGATGATCGGCATCCTTTCGGTAATCCACCAGGGTAATGGCCAGGCCGGGACAGATAGTGACACATTTTTCACAGCCAGCGCATTGTTCGTAGGCGCCAATAAATGCAGGGGTGGAACGGATATCATCACGATTGATGAATATGAGCGCTTTGGGGCAGATGGATGAGCAGGGATCGCAAGGAATCTCCTGTGTACAGTGAATCACTGGCAGCACGCCAGTATTCACATCGGGCAGGGTTTCAAGCTTGCTTTGCCCGGGACGAGATTTTAGGATTTCTCCAGTACGGTACCATTCCTGTGGGATTTCTTCCACGGACAGGTTCAATGCCTGAGCAATCTCACGCCCCTTGATTTTTCCTGAAAACATGGCAGCAGATGCTTCGGCAATTTCTTCTGCATCTCCAGCAGAAAAGACATTCATATTATATTGTTTGGCCTTATGATAAAACTCGTTAACCGGGTCCAGGCCGACAGCTACCAGGATGGAATCACAGGGGTAAGTTTTTTCTGTTCCTGAAATCGGCTTAAAATTGGCATCAATCGCGGCTATGGTCACAGATTCAACCCCATCTTTTCCGTTGGCGCTCAAAATGGTATGACTGGTGTAAATCGGTACACCCATGCGCACCAACTTATCCTTATGAACTTTATAGCCGCCGCACTCGGGAAGCGCCTCTACCAGACCAACCACGCCGATACCAGCCTGTAAGGCATGATAACCCGCAATCAACCCTACATTACCGCCGCCAACAATAAACAGATTCGAGGCAGGTTTAACCAGGTCGCGGTTGACCAAAGTCTGGAAAGCTCCTGCGCCATAAACGCCAGGCAAAGTGTTGCCTTTAAAGGCCAGTGCTTTTTCACGCGCACCCGATGCAATCAGAAGGGCAGCAGAAGTAACAAGAATATACTTGCCATCTCTCAAGATGCCCACTTTTTGATCGCTGAAGACAGCAAGAGCTGTGCTGCGCAGCCAAACCTTGACAGATGGATATTGAGCAAGTTGGTTTTCAAGGCGGGTGGCAATATCAATGCCGCGGGTGCCTGCATAGACAGTGTGAACAGACCCAAAAAACCGGTGGGTCTGGAGCACAAGCTTTCCACCCAACCGGTGTTTATCGTCCACCAGGAGAACGTCGACACCCAGTTTTCCCAGTTCAATGGCTGCAGAAAGCCCAGCAGGGCCGCCGCCAATAATGAGTACTGTGGTCTTAATCTCTTCCACCTCCGAAAATTCAGGAGGAAATTGAACCTTGGGCAGTGCGGGAAGGCCATCCATCGGCGCAACATGGATGTCGGGAGAAACCAGTTCCATGCAAGATTTAACAGGCATGCCGTCCATCAATACCATGCATTGTGAACATTGTCCATTGGCACAGTAGATTCCCTGGGGAGACCCATCCTTGTGATGATGGCCAAAAATCCGGATTCCATTGGCAAATAGGGCAGATGAAATGGTTTCGCCTTCAAAGGCGTCCAATTTCTGGTCCTGCCAGAAGAACTCAATTTTTTTGCGGTCAGGGATTGGCAATACAGGATGTTTTTCGATGCGATAATCAGTCATCTGATTCCCTTTTTAGAGTGTAAAACTTACTGTATAATTGGAATTGACACAAATTTCATTGTATCAAAGTTGACTGAAAAATCTTGTTACGAATGTAATAAGAAGCGGTGTCAATTCTTCTGGATTTATTATTCTTCTGATGGGAGTAGAACACGTATGAAAAAAATCGCTGTCTTAACAAGCGGTGGAGATGCACCTGGGATGAATGCTGCCATTCGGGCGGTGGTCCGGACGGGTATTTCTCGGGGTTGGGAAGTCTATGGAGTTAAACTGGGTTACTCTGGTTTGATTAACTCAAACTTTATCCAGCTTGGCGCCCGCGATGTCGGCGGGATTATTCAAAAAGGCGGCACCATGCTTGGAAGTGCCCGCTGCCCCGAATTTCGCAATGAGGAAGTTCAATTAAAAGCTATCCGTAATATGCGTCAGCAGGGCATTGACGCACTGGTGGTCATTGGTGGAAATGGATCCCAGACTGGCGCGAATGCCATTTCAACGCACAATTTCCCGGTTGTGGGTGTGGCCTCCACCATCGATAATGACCTGTATGGCTCAGAAATGACCATCGGCGTGGATACGGCTCTTAACATTGCCATTGAAGCCATCGACCGTCTGAAAACAACAGCTTCATCACACCAGCGTGCCTTCCTAATTGAGGTGATGGGCCGTGACTGCGGTTACCTGGCCATGATGTCGGGCATTGCTGGCGGCGCCGAAGCAGTGGTCATCCCAGAACGTGAGACAGATCCAGAAGAGCTAGCCCAGCGTCTGCGCGCCGCCTACGAACATGGTAAATCGCACGCCATCATTGTGGTCGCCGAAGGCGCCAGCTACAATGCCGAAAAACTGACGGCTTATTTCCAGGAACATAAAGCCCGCCTCGGCTTTGATGTTCGCTACACCATTTTAGGCCACATCCAGCGCGGCGGCGCCCCGGGCGCCTTTGACCGAATTCTGGCCAGCCGTCTCGGCGCTGGCGCCACTGAAGCCATTGACCGGGGAGAATATGGTGTTCTGGTGGGCCTGGTTAAGAGCGAAATCAAGACCACGCCGCTTTCTGAAGTTGTGGTCAACAAAAAGACCATCGACCTTAAAATGGTTGAACTGGCTCGGTTGCTGGATTAATTTCTCTGCAAAAAAATAAAACAAAAAAGATGCCGTCCAAAAAATGACGGCATCTTTTTTTGTTTTGATTACTCTGTTTTTGGCGATCGCAAATAGGCTTCGATGAAACCGTCGATATCCCCATCCAGAACCGCCTGAGTGTTGCCAACTTCATAATCTGTGCGGTGGTCCTTGACCATCTGGTAAGGGTGTAAAACATACGAGCGGATCTGGCTGCCCCATTCCACCTTTTGGAATTCGCCCTTCAAATCAGAAAGCTGCTTATCCTGTTCCTGTTTCTTAATTTCAAGCAGGCGGGCTTTTAAAACACGGATGGCATTCTCGCGGTTCTGCAGTTGAGAACGTTCATTCTGGCAAGTAACAATGATGCCCGTGGGAATGTGGAGCAGGCGAATCGCGGTGGAATTCTTTTGCACATTTTGCCCGCCAGCCCCGGATGAACGGAATACATCAATTCTCAACTCATCGGGATTGATGGTGATGTTGTCATCATCATTAATCTCTGGCAGCACTTCAACCATGGCAAAAGATGTTTGCCGCTTATGAGCCGCATTGAAGGGTGACAGGCGTACCAATCGATGCACTCCCTTTTCAGCTCGCAAATACCCATAGGCATATTTGCCAGTAATAATCATGGTGGTGCTCTTGATGCCCGCCTCTTCACCTTCCATCAGGTCAATCACTTCCACCTGGTAATTGTGCCGTTCAGCCCAACGTAAATACAGACGGTTGAGCATGGCCGCCCAATCCTGTGAATCTGTTCCACCTGCGCCTGAATGGATGGCCAGGATGGCATTGCCTTTATCATGCTGCCCTGAAAGGAAGGTGCCCATTTCAAGCTGGGTCACTTCGTGTTCGAGACCGGTTGTTTCAGCTTCCAATTCTGGTCGCAGGCTTTCATCTTCCATCTGTGCCAATTCGATGGCGTCCATGATACGCTGCTGGATGCGTTTCCAGCTCTGAATTTCATCACGCAGGTCGGCAAAATTTTTCATCACCGCCTGCGCATTCTGGCGGTCATTCCATAACTCAGGATCTTCGGATTGTTTTTGTAATTGGATTAATTCAGCTTCTTTGGCAGATAAGTCAAAGATGCTCCAATAAGATTTGGATTTTTTCCTGGCAGGCTTGAAGCCGTGAAATGATATCTTGCATCGTCTCTTTCTCCTTATTTCCGGCTGGTGGTCATAATGCCGTTAACAAATTCTTCACGATCAAAGGGCTGCAAATCTTCCGGTTTTTCGCCCAACCCGGCAAATAGAATCGGTACACCCAGTTCATCTTTGATCGCAAAGGCCATGCCGCCTTTGGCTGAAGAATCCAGTTTGGCCAATACCACACCATTAATATTGACTGCATCTTTAAAAGCCCGAGCCTGCTGCAGTGCATTCTGTCCCGTGGTAGCATCGAGCACCAGCCAGGTGGCATGGGGTGCGCCAGGCAAGGCTTTTCCTGTCACGCGATAAACTTTTTTCAATTCTTCCATCAAGTTGAAACGGGTATGCAGACGGCCGGCGGTATCCACCAGAATGTAGTCCACTTTGCGGGCGAGGCCAGCCTGAACACCATCAAAAGCCACCGCTCCCGGATCAGCATTCGGCTGTCCAGCAATGACTTGCAGCCCCAACCGGTCGCCCCAAACTTGAAGCTGATCCACGGCAGCAGCACGATAGGTGTCGGCTGCCACCAACAAGACACTTTTTCCCTGTCCAGCAAGGCGTTTGCCAAGCTTGGCGATGGTGGTTGTTTTACCTGATCCATTCACTCCCACCAGCAAGATCACAGCCGGGGAGGGGAAATTGAGTGGCGGCGGGGGGGCCAGGCGGTCCAACAACTCCGCATGCATGGCTTCTTCCAGTGCTTCACCTGTCAGCACGCCCTCCCGCTCAGCACGCTTTTTCAAACCGTCCAAAACTGTCTGAGTCGCCTTTACACCCAGGTCTGCCTGAATAAGCAAAGCTTCCAGATCATCCCAGGTTTCCTCCGTGATTTCTGTGGCACCCAAAAGACTGGCAATGCGCCCAAAAGCAGCTTTGCGGGTCTTTTCCAGGCCATCTTTCCATCTTGAAAATAAATTCATCACCATAGTCATCCATCCGTTATTGATCAGAACCAGTGTTGATTGATTTTTCCTGTGTGGCAAGCTGACCACAGCCGGCATGAATATCCACCCCGCGCCGTGTGCGAACGGTGGTCGGAATTCCGGCTTTGCCAAGTTCAGCAACAAAAGCGTCCACTCTCTCTCGCTGAGAGGGCTGCCCGGGATATTTGTGCGTGGGGTTGAGTGGAATGACATTGACATGACACAGCATGCCCCTGAGCAGAGCAGCCAGCCGGGCAGCATCTTGTGGAGAATCATTTACCCCATCAATCAAAGCCCATTCAAACGTTATTCTCCGGTGCGTCAAACCAATATATTCCCGGCAGGCTTGAATGAGTTGGAAAAGCGGGTATTTCCGGTTGATGGGGATCAATTTCGATCGCAAGTCATCTTCTGCAGCATGCAGACTGACGGCAAGGTTAACCTGCCGGTTTTCGTGAGCAAATTGTTCAATCATCGGCACAATCCCGACCGTGGATATGGTAAAACGCCTCGCGCCAAAATTGAATCCTTTGGGATCGTTTAAAATATCCACAGCTTTCAACGTGGCATCGTAATTGTAAAACGGCTCGCCCATGCCCATAATCACCACATTCGTCAAAGCATCTCCGTAGGCCTGCAACATGCGGGCATAATAGAGAACCTGCAGGATAATTTCACCGCTGGTGAGGTGACGGGTGAATTTCATCTGGCCGGTTGCACAAAACACGCAGCCTACGGCGCAACCAACCTGGGTTGAAATGCAAACCGTCCGCCGTTCCTTGTAAGTCATCAGAACGGCTTCAATCATGGCGCCGTCGCGCAATTTAAAAAGCGATTTTATGGTTTCCCCATCGGTTGACTTTATGGTTCGTACAGGCGTCAACCCGTTAAAATCGAGATGAAGAGCGAGATTCTCCCTGAGTTGGCCCGGCAAGGTTGAAAATTGACCTGGATCTACCAGCAACTGTTGGTATAAACCCTGCCAGATTTGCCCAGATCGATAAGCAGGCTGTTCCATTTCCTTAAGGAAAGCGGAAAGTTCCTGTTGATCAAAATCGTAAATGAGCGGTCTTTGTGTCATTTCTTTACCAGAGGAGGCCTGTCAAATCAGGAGCAATCATTTCCGGCTGGGGGACCCAATGAACCGCCTGCTCTCGCGTTGATATGCCAGACAAAACGAGCGCGGTGCGGCAGCCAATGCGCTGGCCACCCAAAACATCCGTTTCAAGGCGGTCGCCAATTGCCAGAGTCTCTCCAGGAGCCGTTCCAAGACGCTCAAGGGCCAGCTGATATAATGGCGGTTCTGGTTTGCCCATCAAAATGGGCGTAACATCTGTGGCTGCCACCAGCGCCGCCAGCACTGCACCCGCGCCTGGAATGATCCCTTCTGGGGTGGGCAGGGTGCGATCGGGATTGGTGCCAATAAACGGTACACCATCCCGAATCAGCAATGAAGCCCGCCGCAGCTTCTCATATGTCAGGGAATAATCCAGGCCAGCAACAACAGCCAATATCTTTCCGCCTAAATCAGGTTGATGGCTGAAGCCAGCTTCGGCCAGTGCATTTTTCAGATTATCCTCGCCGATCACAAAAACCTCGCCACCGGAAGGGTAATGATGGGAGAGGTAATTGACCACGGCCATGGATGAGCTGACCACCTGCCAGGGTTCAAGAGAAACACCAAAGCGGGCCAATTTCTCGCGGTGTTGATCTGCCGAACGGGTGGAATTATTCGTTGCTACCACAACTCGCAAGTCTAATTCTTTAAAGCGCGCAAAAATGGCGGGTAAATTCCCAATAGGGCTCGTATCCGTCCATAAAACGCCATCCATATCAAGGATGACGCCTTTAATGCCGTCAAGATGGTGAAGGTTCATTTTTTTCTTGGTAAACATAGGCCGGATAGCATACCCGCCATCCGGCCTATTAAGCGAATTGCTCAGGTTATTTCTTGACTGGCGGTTGAAGAACCTGGTCAACCAGGCCATATTCAACTGCCTGCTGCGCATCCATATAGAAATCACGCTCTGTATCGCGTTCAATCACTTCCATCGATTGATTGGTGGTTTCTGATAAGATGCTGTTGAGACGTGCCTTCAGACGCAAGATTTCACGGGCCTGGATTTCGATATCCGATGCCTGTCCCTGAGCGCCGCCCAGAGGTTGGTGCATATGAATGGTGGCATGTGGCAGGGCATAGCGGTGCCCCTTGGTGCCGGCAGCTAACAGCACAGTGCCAAACGAGGCTGTTACGCCCACTGCAACAGTGCTGATCTTATTGGGGATCATTTGCATCGTGTCGTAGATGGCCAGGCCAGCATAGATGACTCCGCCAGGTGAATTGATATACATCTGGATGGTCTTATCAGGGTCTTCGCGGCTCAAGAAAAGTAATTGGGCAACAACCAGATTGGCAACCTGATCGTCGATGGGAGTACCCACAAAGATAATCCGTTCCTTGAGAAGCAAAGAATAGATATCATAAGCGCGTTCTCCACGGCCCGAACTCTCAATGACCATTGGAATGACAGATTTGAAATCAGCAATACCCATAGTGCCTCCTTTGCATGAAAAGCCTGAGGAGAGAGAAATAACTATTCTTTTGCCTCAGTGGGTTCAACTTCTTCACTAGTTGCAGCTTCAGCATCAACAATAACTTCAGTTGGTTCATCAGCTTTGCCAGTGGCAATATCGCGCAAGCGTTCAAACAGCTGGGTCATCAGCAGGCGGCCGGCAGCTTCATTGGCTACCAGATTTGACAGCCTCTGATCGCCGTATTCTTTGCGCATTTTTTTGAAATCGGTTTCGCGCTGTAGCTCAAAAACCGTCTGGCGCACAAAATCGTCCATGCGGTTAACATCAGGGGTGATTTTTTCTGCACGCACAATGGCATCAATAATCAAAGAACGTTCCAGACGTTGAATTGCCACCGGGCGCACTTCTTTTTCCACAAATTCATCGCGAGTGGTGTTCTGCCATTTGAAGTAAGTATCCATATCCAGGCCCTGGCGGGAAAGGCGCTGGTTCAAATCTTCCAGAACTTTTTCAACTTCATTTTCAATCAGTTGAGGAGGATATTTAACCACGGCAGTCTTGCGAATTTCTTCAATGATGGCGCTCATGAATTCATCGTCATATTTATCCTGTTTGCTGTGACTCAGGCGGTGCTCAATGGCGTCGCGCAGGGCTTCCACGCTGTCAAAATCAGCCACCTTCTTTGCAAATTCATCATCCACCTCAGGCAAAACCATCGTCTTGACCGCCTGGATCTGGGTTTCAAATTCAACTGCTTTTCCACGCAGTTCTTCATTGGCATAATCAGCAGGATAAGTGTAAGGAACCATCACGGTTTCACCGGCAGAGTGACCGATCAGCTGGCGGGCAAAGCCTTTGAAGGGAACTTCATCATCCGATTGTTTTTCTTCAGTTCCAATGGTCACCTCAAGCGGCATTTCGCGCAGGGTTTCACCTTCCACGGATTCGCCAGTAATGTGGGTCTTCACGCTGAGGTAAAGCATATCATGTTCTTCAGCGGGGCGTTCAGCCGGCTGCAAGGATCCAAGACCCTGGCGCAGACTGGTAAGGAAGTTTTCAATATCTTCTTCGGTAACAGCTTCGGGGGTATATTCTCGCCGCACAGCGCGGTAATCGCCCAATTCAACTTCCGGTTCCAGGGGAATCAGGAATTCGAAAGTGGGGGGGTCCAGAGAAACAATGTTTGAAAGTTTGCCCTGGGCGCCCGGAACAACCTTGGCCTCATCCAAAATCTGCGGATAGATTTCATCCACCATCAATTCAACAGCATATTCAGTCAAAGCCTGAACGCCGACCATGCGTTCCACAACAGCATAGGGGGCTTTGCCTGGGCGAAAACCCGAAATATGTTTTTCCTGGGAAAGTTTGCGCGCAGCAATATGTTTGAACCGTTCAAGCTGAGCGGGTTCAACTTCAGCGGTCACGGTGACCTGATGATCATCACGGGTTTGGGTCTGGATATTCAATTGGATACTCCTCATAATTTATTGGCTTGGTTAGCTTGAATGGGGAAGGAGGGGCTCGAACCCTCACGCATTTCTGCACATGATCCTAAGTCATGCCTGTCTGCCAATTCCAGCACTTCCCCAAGCGAATGGATTATAAGCGAGAGGGGGGTTTGCGTCAATAATAGGATATAATTCGCAGATAAATTTTTAACACTTGGAGGAGACTTTGAGCCGCCTGATCAACACAGAAACCGCCGGGAAAAATCGGACCCGGCTTAGCAAGGAAGTCGTTTTGTCAATCAGGGAGTTAATGAAACAAACCAGCCCGGATGAAAAAAGCAAAGATCTGGCTGCTTTTATTGTTTTGGCCCTGCAAGAAATCGCTGAAGGGGTGGAAACTTCTGTTGTAGCCTGGGAGAAGCGCGATTACTGGGTCAAAGCGGACCGCTTCCGCATGGAATGGGGGTGGGCGCAGCGGCACAGTGATGCCCTGCGGCAATCATTGCTGGTTGAAGACTGGGGTAATATTGCTCTCCTGACTATTCAGATCGGACAAAAATTTTCTGCGGTCAAAATCTCTGAAAATCACCGTCTTGGAACGCCCTGGGTTGGAGCTTATCAACGCCTGAAGATGAGCAAGAACTAATCACTTAATCAGCCGTCATATTCCTCAGAAATCGGTGGGCAGGCACATTTTCAACAAAAGTCCGGTGCAGATGAGCATCTGTGATTTCTCTTGCTTGAGTTTGGAATAAATCAATGGCTTGATGAAGAATCACTTCTGCCTGGTCATCCCGTAAGGCCTTGGCGACTTGATAACAGGTGATATATGCCCGCAGAGGTTCATCTGCGCCAGTCAATGGATCTTGTTGGAATTTTTGCCAGATTTCTTCCATATATTGACGCGCGCTTTGCAAATCATGCTGCATCAAAGCCACCCTGGCCATACCCGCCCAGGCATCGACAGAAAGCTGCAGCTGGTTGGATTGATTCCTGAGAACCAACGCCCTTTGATAAGCTTCAACAGCTTCGGGAAGGCTCTCAAGTTCAACCAAAGCATGTCCTAAATATGTAAGCGCATTTCCCTGCACCAGCCGGCTGCCGGCCTCTTCTGCCAGTTTCAGGGATTGTTCACACCGTTCGCAGGCCGCATGTTGATCTCCCATGTGATGTAATAGAAGCCCAAGGAATGAGAGTTCTCGCCCCTCTAAACTTCTGGCCCCGATTTGCCTGTAAATGACCAAAGCATTATCAAAACAGGTTTTTGCCTGAGCATATTCACCCAGCCGGTCCATGGTCACGCCCAGATTTCCAAGAACGATACCTGTACCACGGAGGTCGCCAATTTCCTTACGAATGGCCAGAGAACGGGTGAAATAATCGCGGGCTGCATCATATTGACACTGAGCCAGCGCCGCAATACCCAAATTATTCAATAAAACACCTTCTCCCCGCAGATCATGACATTTCTGTTTAAGAACCAATGCCTGTTTGTACTGTTCGCGCGCCTTGCCATAACATCCCTGATCAGCGAGCATGCCGCCCATACTGATTAATACGGAACTTTCACCGCGTTCATCTTCGCTCTTCCGAAAAAGATCCAGCGCCCTTTCGTAACAGTTACTGGCCTGGGTATAATCCCCTTGCTCGGCATAAGTGACACCCATAGAACGCAGACATTGAGCCTGTCCGCGAATCATATCCTGAAGCTGAAAAATGGACAGAGCTTCGGTATATTGATTTCTGGCTTCAAAATATTCACCCCGTTGTAAGTGGATGTCTGCAAACCCTTGCAGAGCTTCTGCTCTCAAAAGAGGGTTTTCATTTTTACCAGCCATTTCCAAAGTCTGACTGATCATTCCTTCTGCGGCATCTAATTGTCCTCTCAGGCCAGAGATGGCAGCTTTTGATAAGAGCAAGTACCCGCCAGCCTCGGTGTTGATCAGGTTTTGATTGTGGTTGAAAGCCTGCTCAATCCAATAAAGACATTCATCATACAATCCCCGCACCACCAAAAATTGGCGAAACTTTAATATAATCATCACCAGGTATTGATGATCAGCGAATTGTTGAGTCAGTTGCAAGGCTCGGCGGATGGTATGGGTCTCAAGATCAATTTGTGGGTAATCCGTCTGATGCACATCCAGCCAGCGCACCCAATATTGAAAAAAAGCCTTTATTTGCGGTTCCGGAGGATATTTCAATCCAGCAAAATCGGCGATCACCTGATGCATGGAATAACGGTCAACCCCTACATTTTCCAATAAACCATAATCCACCAGCGTATCCAGGTCTTCTATATTTTCTTCCAGCACAGCCATGGCGGCTTCATCAGAAAACGATCCGGGTTTTGATGGAAACAGGGCCAGAGTGTGAAGCGCCTGCTGGGCTTTCTGCGGCAGTGATACATAACTCACATCCAGAATAGCCTGAAGTGTTACCGGGGTGGTGGACTCAACGGATGCTGCTGATTGGCCAAGGGGTGATAAGGGTTGCGATAATTGTAAACGATTTTGGGTTTCTTTTAGCTGTTCAAGGGAGTTTTGCAAACGGCGGCTTTGGGCACCTTGTTGGCGCAAATGCCGGCCCATCAAGGTTAACGCCAATGGAAGTCCGCCAACAGCCTCAACCAGGGCTGCCATTTCATCTTTTTTGGGCTGGACGGCAAGAGGTGCCAGAGTGGATAAAAGGCGAATGCCCTCTTCTGTACCTAATTCCGGGATCTGCGCCACAGCCTCCGGCGCAAACTCACTGGCAATTTTTGTCAATCGGGTGGTAAAAATGCAGGCGCAATTGGGACCTCCTAAACGGAACAAGTTGGCCGTTTCCACCGTCCAGACATCATCAACAATTAACAACATATGGCGGGTACCGATGACGGTTTTTACCAGTTGGGCACGCTGGTTTAATGTGGATTGGCGGGCGATTTCCTCGTTAGGTATGCCTAAAATAGACGCCCAAAAACCCAGTAACATCAATGGATCTGGCTGGCATCCCAAACCGACCCAAAGCACGCCATCTTTGAATCTGGCCAGAATTTCAGAGTCGTGAGCCAGTTCAATAGCCAAGGCTGTCTTCCCGACGCCTGGCAAGCCCTGCAGTACGATATCATGGCCAATTGCATTGTGCAGCAGGGTGCTTTTCAACTTTTGAATGATCGTCTCACGCCCAATCATCGGATTATTGGGACGTGGAGGCGCCATAAACGGGGTTTGGAGCCAGGTTAAAGGAACAGGAATATCTGATAAAGGCAGCGGCATTCCATATGCGGACGTCGAACCTTTTTCTTCCTCTCTCTGGATCAGGTCAGACACCACCATATCCAGCGCGGCTTCCTGTTCATTATAGAAAGTCCGTCGAGATATAAATAATTGCTCGGCTAGAAAATCGGGAGATCGGCCATGGAGAAATTGTTCCGAAAGAATGATATAAGGCCGCCACATTTTTTCTCTATAATCTGGCTCAGTTTTTTCCGGTTTCAGCGATTCAATAATCTCATTCAAAATTTCCCGCAAAGCCAATCCGTAACCCGGCAGGGTATCAGAATAACCTGAAACCCGCCGCTGAGTTTGAACTGTATCCAATCGGGATAAGGGGTTTTCTCCCAGAGTCTGAATGGAATCCCAGGATTTTAAGGCCTGTCTCACATGGCTTTTTTGAATTTTCTCCGGGGTTTCAGAGGTGGACATTTCCAATGACGTCATTCCTTGATAAAAGAATGCAAAGAGAATTGCACTTTTTTTGCACTGGATGGGGTTGATATCAGATAGAATGCTTATCAACTTGATAAGCATTCCCATTATTATACCAATAGTGGGCGTAAAAGCCGATTAATTTTGTTAGTCTTGAGGAGAAAAAATGAAAACCAATCGTATCGTTCTGACCATCGTTTCAATCCTGACCATTTTTGCCATGGTTGCCTGCGGCGCCACCGGCCCTAAACCAATTGAAACACCTGCCAAAGATATCAATTTTGCTGTTGCTGATCTGGGTGAGGGCTATTCCATGCTGCAGGAAACGGATGATATTGCCTCCATGGGTTTGTCATCCAGCGATCCGGTAAATTCAGCCAGCATGCGCGCCTTCACCACGGATAAAATGGATATGGTGGTCAGTGTTGTGATGAATGCCAAGACCGCCAAAGATGCCGATGATGCCTTCGGTGATAAGGGTCTTGTTTCCACCATTTCAAACGAATTGAAGGGCCAGATTCCCGGCGCCGAATTCAAAGAAATCACCGGTCTGACGGTTGGCGAAAAGACGGTAGCATTTGGCGCTGAAGGTTCCATGCTCGGCAATGTTTATATGCTGGTCTTCAAGAAGGTCAACATTGTTTGCGTGGTTTTTGTTGCCGGCCAGAGCCTCGATCAGGCTGGCGCTGTTGAAATGGCTAAAAAACTGGAAGCCAAAATCAAATAAAGGGAACCTCCCTCCTCCTTTCAACGCCAACCTGTGCACCAGGTTGGCGTTGTCTTTTTCCGGCTTCGAAATAATGAAAATGAGGTAGAATTCAATCGTCAGAAAAAATCAAACTACCATACAGCAGGTACAATGGATACGGAAAAATTATCGTTGCTTTTAGAACAGGTACAGGATGGACGTCTTTCGGTCACCGATGCGCTTGATTCACTTAAAAACTTCCCTTATGAATCCCTTGGCGGCTTTGCGACTATTGACCACCATCGTCATGTCAGAACAGGGTTTCCAGAGGTGATTTTCTCACAGGGAAAAACACCAGAACAGGTGGTTCAAATTTTTCACCGCCTCCAGTCGCACAACAAACAGGTGATGGCCACCCGGCTTAGTGCTGAAGCATATCATGAAATTAAAAGCCAGCTCCCAGAAGCCATCTACCTTCCAGATGCCCGGGTGCTTTATTCAGGAATGATACCAGAACAAGACCGGGCCCCCGGTATCCTGGTGCTGACAGCCGGCACCTCGGATATTCCCGTTGCTGAAGAGGCAGCCATTACAGCGGAATTGATGGGAAACAGGGTCAAAAGGATTTATGATGTAGGCGTGGCAGGCTTGCACAGGCTTCTTGACCGTTTGAGTATATTGCAGGAGGCCAGGGTAATTATTGTTGTCGCTGGCATGGAAGGAGCGCTGCCAAGTGTGGTGGGGGGATTGGTTTCAGCGCCTGTCATTGCTGTGCCAACCAGCATTGGCTATGGAGCCAGTTTTCAGGGTCTGTCCGCATTATTGGCGATGCTCAATTCCTGTGCCAATGGCATTGGCGTGGTGAATATTGATAATGGATACGGGGCCGGCTGTCTGGCGGCCAAAATTAACCGAAACTTTTCGCCATCACCAACTGCATGAATTCTTTAGCCTCTGCCTGTTCGACGATAGAAAATGCCGCGTTTGCGCCAGCGATGCTGGAGAAATGGCACGGTCTTATCCATCTTCTGCAATCTTTCAGCAGTGCAGCCGTTGCCTATTCTGGAGGTGTGGATAGCGCCTTTTTGGCCTATGTGACCACCCTAGTTCTGGGTCAAAAGTGCAAAGCTTTTACCATCCAATCATCCATCGAAACAGAGGATCAAATTCACCGTGCGGTTGATTTTGCCAGTACACACGGCATCATGCTGAGAATTCTCGCCTTTGACCCTTTGCAGATCGACGAGATCAGAACCAATCCCATCAACCGCTGCTACTATTGCAAAAAACAAATATTAACCATGATCCGAGAAGAAGCCAACCAGGAAGGCATTGAGACCATCCTTGAAGGACAGAACCGGGATGATGAAGGAGATTATCGTCCAGGTCGGCTGGCAGTTACCGAAACCGGAACCTTCAGTCCCCTGGCTCAAAACGGAATCACAAAATCAGAAATTCGTCTTTTTGCCAGGACCTTGGGATTGTCCATTTGGGATCAGCCCGCTTCGCCCTGCCTTGCCACGCGCTTTCCTTACGGCAGTCATCTCACGCCTGAAGGACTGAAGAGGGTGGCACAGGCCGAAGCATATCTACAGAAAATGGGCTTTTCTGTGGTCAGGGTGCGCTGCCATTCTGATCTGGCAAAAATTGAAATTCTACCAGGGTCCATAAACCGCTTGTTAGATCTCAGAGAGGAGATCACTAGCAATTTTAGGAAAATTGGGTTTCATCAAATTGCGGTGGATTTGCAAGGTTACCGCATGGGCAGTCTGAATGAAGGGATGTCAAAATGACCATTTTATATTGCGATTGTTTTTCTGGAATTTCCGGAGATATGTTCCTGGGCGCCATGCTGGACGCTGGTTTACCTGAAGCTTACCTGACTGAACAATTGCAGCAACTCCATCTGCCAGAGTTTTCAGCTGCTCGGGGACAAAAAGTTAAAAAAGGATCCATAGCCGCCACTTTGCTTTCCTTTGATTTAAACCAAGAAGACCATCACCACATCCATGAACACCGTCATTTCAGCGACATTGCAGGCATGATCCAGCAGAGCCATCTGCCTGCTGAAGTTCAGCATACCAGCCTTGCTATTTTTGACCAACTGGCCAACGCCGAAGCCAGAGTCCATGACACTTCAGTTGAAGAAGTCCATTTTCATGAGGTTGGCGCAACCGACTCTATCCTGGATATCGTGGGAGCAGCGGTCGGCCTCCATTATTTCAATATTCAAAAAGTTTTTGCCTCTCCTGTTCCACTTGGAAGCGGCGCAGTGAAGACACAACATGGCCTGCTTCCCATCCCGGCACCAGCAACACTTGAACTGCTGACCAAAGCCAACGCCATAATCACGCCCTCTCCGGCCAGGGTTGAAATGGTCACTCCCACAGGCGCTGCTATTCTTGCCACACTGGCAACATTTAACCAGCCTGAGATGGTTTTGGAAAGAACAGGGATAGGCGCTGGCCGCCGGGAAATGGAATGGCCTAACATCATGCGCCTTCTGTTTGGCCAGCCAGGCGGCATTTCCACCGCCCACATTGAAATTGAGACCAACATTGATGATATGAACCCCCAGCTTTTTGGGGTGGTGATGCAAAAATGCTTTGAAGCCGGCGCTCTGGATGTTTATTTCACACCCATTGCGATGAAAAAGAATCGCCCGGGAACAAAATTATCCATCATCGCCCGCAAAGAACAGGAACTCAGCCTTGCGCAAATTCTGCTTGAAGAAACCACTACTTTAGGTGTGCGTGTACATGCTGTGAATCGCCATGAAGCTGAACGAGAAATGGCCCAGGTAGAGACCCCTTATGGGGTTGTACCTGTAAAATTGAAAAAGCTCAATGGGCAGGTCGTTCAGGCTACCCCTGAGTTTGATAACTGCGTCCAACTGGCCCAAAAGGCGGGTGTTCCGGTAGCCAGGGTGCTTTCGGCCGCTGTCTCCTGTGGAGAAGAATTCTTTACGATAAGAAAAAAAGTTTCACCCTCTTCTGTGATAGAATAGGCAAAATCTGTCTGCACCTGGATAAAGGCTATGGCATCTCCTCAACTTCGAATGGTTGTTAAATTGGGCACCTCCACGCTGACTGGCGGCGCAAAAAAATTATCTCACCCCAATCTGGTTGACATCGTCCGGCAAATAGCAGCCTTGCGGGATAAAAACATACAGGTTGTCGTTGTTTCATCTGGGGCGGTCGCAGCCGGGCGTCAGGAATTGGGCTTTCCTGCCTTTCCCAAACACGAACCGATCAAGCAGATGCTGGCGGCCGTTGGCCAACCCCGGTTAATGGCCTACTACGAACAATATTTCGCCATTTATGGGACACATGTGGCCCAGGTGCTGCTGACCCGCAATGACCTGACGGATCGCCGTGGCTTTCTAAATGCGCGAAATACGCTTGAAACCCTTATTAAGCATAACATCATCCCAATTATCAATGAAAACGATACCATCACCACAGAAGAAATCCGTATTGGGGACAATGATAACCTTTCAGCCCATGTCGCCAACCTTATTGAAGCGGATGAACTTATCCTTTTGACGGACCAGGATGGCCTGTACACAACTGACCCACGCAATAACCCAGATGCCCGGTTGATTGAGGAAGTTGGCGCAGAGCCCTTCACAGCCGAACTTTGGCAGTCTGCTGGTGGAACATCAACAGGATTGGGCACCGGTGGGATGATGACCAAGCTCCAAGCCGCAGACCTGGCCCGGCATGGCGGCACAACAGTGGTGATTGCGCGCGGATCTGAACCAAATGTTCTCATCCGGCTTACGGCTGGCGAAAAATTGGGCACTCGCATTCTGCCAACAGTGAATAAATTGGAAGGCCGCAAACGCCATATATTATCCAGCGCACGGGCCACAAATGAAATCCTGATTGATGAAGGGGCTGCCCGTGCTCTGACTCATGGAGGTTCCCTTCTTTCTGCGGGTATGACCCAGGTGAAGGGCGATTTTGACCGTGGAGATGCTGTGCGCATCCTCTCTCCTAATGGCATCGTCATCGCAGTTGGTCTTTCCAATTATCCTTCGGACGACCTGGTAAAACTGTGTGGGCGACAGTCCTCAGATATTGAATCCGTGCTGGGTTATCTTACCGCAGATGAGATCATTCATCGAAACAACATGGTTCTGATGTGATATGGGAGAAGGAAAAATGGATTCCTTTCATTATATCGAACAACTTTGCCTACAGGCCAAGCAAGCCTCAAGATTTTTAGCACAAGCCTCCTCCAATGAAAAAAAACATGCATTGCAGCTTGTTGCAGATCAAATTTGGAAAGAGAAAGATCTGATCCTGGAAGCCAATTCCAAAGATATGGCCATTGCTAAAACCAATGGCATTTCACCCGCAATGCTTGACCGCTTGATGTTGAATGAAACCCGGTTGTCGGGCATGGTCCATGATCTGCGCCATGTGGCCGATCTTCCAGATCCAGCCGGCCAAACGATCAGCGACCAGGTGTTACCCAATGGCCTGCACTTGCGCCGGCAGCGGGTTCCCCTGGGCGTTTTGGCCGTCATTTATGAAGCCCGGCCGAATGTCACGGTGGATGTGGCTGGCCTTTCCCTGAAATCAGGCAACAGTGTTATTTTACGGGGCGGGAGCGAGACCATAGAGTCAAATCTGGCCCTTATTGCAAGCATCCAGCGCGGCCTGGCTCTTAGCGCCATTCCAGTAGAAGCCATCCAGTTGGTGTCCAGCACCGACCGCGGGATGGTTCTTGACTTGCTGCATATGGACCGATATATTGACATGGTGATCCCTCGAGGAGGAGCCGGCCTGCATGATTTTTGTCGAAGTAACAGCCGTATTCCGGTCATCACAGGCGGCATTGGCATCTGCCATCTCTTTGTGGATGAATCTGCGAATCTAGAAAAAGCCATCCCTGTGATCCGCAATGCCAAAGTTCAACGGCCAACCGTGTGCAATGCACTGGATACTGCCCTGGTTCACCAGTCTATCGCCGCCGCTTTTCTTCCATCTTTAGTGGATGTTTTGGCCAAGGATGGTGTAACCTTCAAAGCCGATGAAACAGCCTGGAACATCCTTGGCCCTCGAGGCGGTGTGGTTTCGCCAGCCGGCCCTCTGGATTTTGACACAGAATGGTTATCACTTGTGCTGGGTATAAAAGTGGTCGGTAACATGGATGAAGCCATAGAACACATTTCACTACACACCACCGCACATTCCGATGGCATTTTGACCGAAAACGCAGAGCACGCCGCCCGGTTTGTTCAGACAGTGGATTCAGCAGCTGTGTATGTGAATGCATCCACCCGCTTCACAGATGGCGGGCAATTTGGGCTGGGCGCCGAGATCGCCATTTCCACGCAGCGTCTGCATGCCAGAGGGCCTATGGGCCTTGAAGAATTGACGACGTATAAATGGGTGGTCGAAGGCGATTACCACGTTCGGCCTTGAAGTTCTCTCAACCCCGGATCCCCCAAAAAATGACAGAAGCGCATTTATTATTGATGAATGCGCTTCTGTCTCGTTTTTTCAGTAGCCAGGTTTATTTTCTCGGCAGTAAAAAGATAAATGGAATGGCCATGATCGCCAGGAAAATGCTGCCCATGAAAACAGGGCGCATACCAAACACATCAGAAGCGGCCCCAACAATAACAACAACAATGGACCGCAGAATGAAGCTTGTGGACATATAAACTCCATTGGCCAGTGAGCGGTTCTTAGAAAAACGGGTTTGGGTTATGGAAAGGAAGGCTGGATTGGCCAGAAAAGCGGTCAATCCGACCCCTACCAGCATCAGTAACTGTAAGAAACCGTTCAACATCAGAAAGCCGAAGGCAAAAAGAATGGATCCGGAAATTCCCAGCAGAGCAACGTTCCTCTGGCCAAAGCGGTCGCTGAATTGTCCCATCACAAAAACCCCCAATGTTCCTCCCAATTCAACAATAGCTAAAGAAGCGCCCGCAATCGAAAAAGCAACCCCTTCTTTTGTCATGAAGGTGGGCAGATAATTAATAATGTTGGCGTTCAGGAAACCGGTAATGAAAATGATAGCGGCAATGGGCAGCATGATACTGCGCATTTCAAGCAGGGCTTCCTTCACCGTGACATTGGAAACTTTTTGTGCATGGTGAACGGTGGAAATATCCTTGAGGCGGAAATATAGAATAGCTGAGGCCAACATACCCAGAAGCATCAACCAGGGAAGGCCGGCCAATCCAAGAGCGCCAATGGTAGCCACAACCACCAGGGGGCCAATACCAAACCCCAGTTCTCCGCCGACCATAAAGAAACTCATGCCCTTGCCCACTTTTTTCCCCGAACGTGCGCTAATCATGGCAGGGGCAATGGCGTGAAATCCTGCTGTGCTGAAGCCAGCCAGGAGCATTAAGAACGAAGCAAAACCAAATGTAGGCGCAATTCCCAGCAGAGATATCAATATTCCAGAAAGGGTGGGAGCCAGAATGACAAGATATTTAAGATTCTTGCGGTCTGCCAGATACCCAATGAACGGCTGAAGCAAATTGGGGATTTGATTGAAAGCGTTGAGCAGGCCGGCTTGCGTGGTATTGAGACTCAGGTTTTCAATCAATAGTGGCAACAGGGTGGGCAGATAGGAAAAATATGTATCATGAGCACCATGAGCAGCGGCAATCGTGATAATTTCCGAAGTGTGAAAAGGCTCATCTTGTTCGAGGGTTGGATTGAGTTTTTCAGAAATAGAAAACTCAAAGTCTTCTTCAATGCTGTCCATGCATATCACTCCTTGATAGACTGCATTATACCCCTGATCCGGCAATCAAAACCTTACAAACCCTTTCCCGTTCTTACCGGAAAAAAGTTTATAAATGGGCCAGACAAACAATGGTCATCTTGCGGAGGGGGAGGGGGCCACTGCTCTAACCAGGTCTGAACCCAGGACTGCTAGCTCATCAACCTGGCTCTGATCCAGTGTACCCGGTACTGATACATAGGTTCCAGTAGGACAGAACATAACCGAAAGTTGCGAAAATCGCCCGGAATGAATTTGCTTCAAAGGGTATCTTTGCGCCCAATTCACCAGCGGCATTTGCACCCATGGATTAAGCAATTGACGGGCTGAGTAGGGTTCATCCGTAAAAGCAACGAAATTTTGCTCCAAAGCGCCTTCCAAAGGGCCAAATATCGCAGCCGTCTCAATATCTGGCAGATCAGCTCCAGAAAATCCATACATGGCAAGGGTCTGGCGAAAAAGGGTTTTTCCGATGGAAGCCATCAAACCGTTGCCGCCAAACCCGGATGGCTGCCCTTGAACTTTTTGGGCAATGAATAAAAATGTGCCTGGTGTGGCGAAACTTTGCGAATACCATCTGACAACTGGGGAGGTACCCATTGGAATGACCTGTAATTGCCATTTGACTCCATTGGTTTCATGGATGGCTGCATTGGCGCCGGTGATCATTTCCTGTTGCCGCTGGAGTTGCGGTTGGGCCAGGCTGGGAGCCGCTCGCAAGATGCCCAGTGGAGTCTGGTCAACGCTTTCTTCGAGCCCAATAAATTCGCGCAGTTTTCGTGCATTTCTCTCCATAAAAAAAGATCCCGATGAATAATAACTGCGGAATGGAACAACGGTACCATCACGTTGGACCAGTTCAATTCGATAGGATGTGGAATGTCCACCACGAGAGCTGTGCGAATGGTGGCTTGTCACATAAATGGTCTGGATGGCGTCAAACGGAATTGTCTTTAGAGAACGGGTAACAATTATTCCATATCTTAATGTCAATGTTCTAACGGATCTATCAGCTGTGATTGTCAAAGCAGAAGGGAGAAAGGTCATCAACACACCAAAAAGCCCCAAAAAGGCGGCTGGCAGCCAGGTTTCCAATGGTTTCTGGAAAAAGACAAATACACCAGCTGCAAGGAATCCTAAGCCAAAAATCCATAAAAATATCGGATTATCTCTGATAACCAGTTTCTGTTCCATATTAGTATTACTCCTGTTCTTGAAAAACGGATCCATTTGAGTTTAGTCCAGAAAAGTGCAAAAGGCAAGCGGCAGGGGAGGGGAGGAAGATTAAAATGTTAATTTTTGACCTTTTGACCAGATGATTTTCTAACCATACCAATATTTCAAATTCAACGGTACAATCATAATGTGAAACGATTATTGTGCAGCCTATTCTTGTTTTTTGAAATGGATAGGGGAGCATCAAAGATGTTAAGGGGTAAACCGGATTTATGCTTTCGATAAGTATAATTATCGCAAGCATCTTAGGCTGTTGGAGGTATGAGATTTGACCCCTTCTCAGGATATTAAAACCATTTCCTCAACCGTGCGGGTTTAATTAAATTCTGTGCGCCTATCGCGCAGCGAAAATTCAGCCCGGACTTATCAGAAAGGTCATGATGTTTTCTTCTCACACTAACTTTAATCAAGAACAACCTCCTCCCCGATTCATCCCCCCCTGCCGAATGTCCAGAGAATTTTATTTCTTGGCAGGCTCAAGACTTGATAACCTTATTCCGTAGCATCAGAACACGTTATTTAACGGCGGCAGCCAGCTTTTTTTGAGTACCTGGCAGCTGAAAACCCAGCCGATGTTAATTTGCCCCGCATCCGTCTGTTAATTCGTTAGTGTGCCCGCCGGCCTGGTCTGCGGCTGCCGCAATTCCCTCGCGACAAGAAAGCAACAATATATTATATTAAAATTATAAATATTAAAAATATAACGAATATAAACAAACGCTTACAAGCATTCTACGTGACCGGGTATTTGGGGTCACCCTGGCAATACTTGATTACGAGTGCAATATCGATTGGAACGAAGGCAAGGCTTTAAATTATTGTTGGCAAGGGTATCCGGGGGGGCCGCTGCCATCCGTTTTTCCAAAAAATCATTTTTTTTGCCGCCCGGGGCAGTCTGCATATTGTAAATGACCGGGTCGTTGAAGCCCTTGGATCTAAAGCTGCACACAACACATCAACCCACATTCTTTTTGCCATTATTTTGTCACCACTGTATTGCGCGCTACAGGGAATCGGCAAGTGGCACAGAAATTGGCACACCATAAGAATATCTCTTTCAACCAGAGATATTCTCATTTATCCGACGATGAACTGGACGAAAGTTTCAACAATATCTTCAACCAGCAGGCCGAATAGAAATGAAAAATTCGCTTCCTCTCCTTTTTGAAATTGATCGCAGTCCAAATGTGGTTCACCATGGAAAAACAGTTTTTCGCCAGGCTGTCCGGGGAGTCATTTTTCAGCAGGAAAAATTGTTAATGGTGTATTCAAGAGTTAACCGCGATTATAAATTCCCTGGCGGTGGAATAGAGCCGCATGAATCACATCAACAGGCACTGGCACGAGAAATTTTGGAAGAATGTGGCGCCAGGGTCACGGTTTTTCTGGGCGGATTGGGCAGGGTCATTGAATACGATGTTCCGATTGAAAAAGACTTGGAATTATTTCAGATGACCTCTCATTACTACCTGTGCACTGTAGAATCTCAATTCATTTCTCAAAAATTGGATCAGTATGAAAAAGAACTGGAGTTCACACCTGAATGGATCAGCATTGACATGGCAATTGAAGCCAATCAGTTTATTTTAAGCTCCCCTACCCTGCCAAAACCTAAATGGACCATGCGAGATACAACAATGCTTCGCTGGATAAAACAAAAAATGGTCGAACATCCTGGTCCAATCTCTACCGCACTTTCACAAAACTCTATATAATGGATTTTGTAAACACCCTCTTTCACGCCTTGGAGCAAAAAAATATGGAAAACTCCTACAAATTGATGCGTTTTCTTTTGATTATATCTATCCTGGCCGGTTTATGTCTGCCTTCCATCAGGCCAGTCTCAGCAGAAGTAATTTCGCAAAGTGAAATTAAATCGGTGGCCATTGCCGGCACCCTGCAATCAGAATTAGGCTGCGCTTCTGACTGGATGCCAGCCTGTGAGAAAACCTTCCTGACCCTGGATTCCAATGATGGTATCTGGAAAGGAACCTTTGAGGTTACACCTGGAAATGACCAGGATAAAAAGGGACCCCGTTATAAAGCAGCCTTGAACGGTGGGTGGAATGAAAACTATGGCAAGAACGCCGCTCAGGGCGGATCTGACATTCCCCTGGTTGTTGATAAGACCATGCAGGTCAGTTTTTATTACGATCCTGAAACCCACTGGGTTACAGAAAATGTGAATTCACAGATTATTGTAGCTTTTGGTGATTTCCAAACCCAATTGGGCTGCTCATCAGATAATGACCCTGCCTGTTTTCGATCATGGTTGAAAGACCCCGAGGGAAGCGGTGTCTATAAATTTATTACCACAGCGCTTAAAGCCGGCACCTATCAGATCCAGTTCTCCATGAATGGTGAAAAACAGGCTGAACCGCAAAGTTTCACGGTCGCCAAAGATGGCGATGAAATCTATTTTGGATATGATGCGATGAAAAAAGAATACACCATCAGTACAACAGGTGCCCCCAAAGGCAACTTGTCTAAACTGAAAGCCATCTGGGTGAACCAGGACACCATCATGTGGAATGTGATTGGTTCCCCAAAATATAGCTATGCTCTTTTCTATACACTTGAACCACCTTTGAATTTGACGGCGGATGGCGTGCAGGGTGGCAATGAAATCCCACTCGTGTTCAGCCAGGGTGGACCGGGGGGGGATGTGTTCAAAAAGAACCCCTACCTGAGCGGCTGGTCTGCATTCAAAGTGGACCCGAAATACCTGGATCAAATTCCTTCTGCTATCAAAGGTCAGGTTGCCATTGCCACTCGCAACGATAAAGGAAAAGTCATTGATGTCACTGGTATCCAAATCGCTGGAGCGCTTGATGCACTTTATCCGTACTCAGGTTCTCTTGGCGCTTCCTACGAGAAGGGCGTTCCTGTAATACGTGTTTGGGCGCCAACAGCCAGAGATGTCAAACTTCATCTCTTCGATGACGCGACCACAAAGGCAGACCAAGTTCTCGCCATGACCCTGGATGAAAAAACCGGTGTATGGTCGCTTGCAGGCCAGACAGATTGGACAAACAAGTATTATTTGTTCGAGGTAATGGTCTATGTGCCATCCACTGGGAAGGTTGAAACCAACCTGGTAACAGATCCATATTCGTTCAGTCTGTCCATGAACAGCCAGCGCAGTCAGATTGTTGATTTGGCCCAGGCAGACCTGAAACCATCTGGTTGGAATGAATTGAAAAAACCAGCACTTTTGGCGCCAGAAGATGCGGTTATTTATGAGCTGCATGTCCGCGATTTTTCGGTGAATGATCCGAGTGTGCCGGATGAGCTGCGTGGAACCTTCAAAGCCTTCACCCTGACCGATTCGAATGGGATGAAGCACCTGGCTGAGCTGGCAAAAGCAGGGTTAACTCATGTTCACCTCTTGCCGGTCTTGGATATCGCCAGTATCAACGAAGATAAGGCTACCTGGAAATCCGTTGATGAAAAAGCTCTTTCTGCCCTGCCTGGCGACTCCAATCAGCAAGCCGCTGAAGTGTCCAAAATTAAAGGAGAAGATGGTTTTAACTGGGGCTATGACCCTTACCACTACACCGTTCCCGAGGGCAGTTATTCGACGGACCCGAACGGCCCCACCAGGATTGTGGAATTCCGCGAAATGGTTCAAAGTCTGAACAAGACGGGCTTGCGCGTGGTGATGGATGTCGTCTATAACCACACTTCTGAAAGCGGACAAAGCGCCCGTTCAGTTCTGGATAAAATTGTCCCTGGCTACTATTATCGCCTTGATACAGAAGGCGTTATCCAGACCAGCACCTGTTGTCAGAACACGGCCACTGAACATGCCATGATGGAAAAATTAATGATTGATTCAGTGGTTACCTGGGCCAGAGAATATAAAGTCGATGGCTTCCGCTTTGACTTGATGGGTCATCATATGCTCACTAATATGGTGGCGGTGCGCAATGCTCTGGATTCCCTTACCCTTGAAAAAGATGGGGTTGATGGAAAAGCCATTTATATCTATGGTGAAGGATGGGATTTTGGAGAGGTTGCCAAAAATGCACGCGGAATCAATGCAACCCAATTGAACATTGCCGGCACGGGTATAGGTGTCTTTAATGATCGTCTCCGTGATGGTGTCCGCGGCGGAAATCCATTCTCAGATCCCAGAGAACAGGGATTCAGCACATCTCTTTATTTTGAACCCAATGCAGCTGAAGCCCGTTCCCCAGAAGATCAGTTGGCCAAATTACTCGAGTATGAAGATTGGATTCGTATTGGCCTGACCGGTAATTTGAAAGATTTTGAACTCCAGAGGGCAAATGGTGATCTGGTAAATAGTTCGCGCCTTTCTTACAATGGCGCCGAAGCCGCTTACACAGCTGATCCTCAGGAAAATATCATTTATGTCTCCGCGCATGATAATGAGACTATTTTTGACGCCATTCAGGTCAAAGCAGCGGCGGAGGTAACGCTTCCTGAGCGTATCCGCATGAATAACCTGGCCCTCAGCGTGGCCATGTTCAGCCAGGGGATTCCTTTCTTCCACGCCGGAGATGATTTATTGCGTTCCAAATCCCTGGATCGGAACTCATACGATTCTGGTGACTGGTTCAACCGTATCGATTGGACATTAACCAGCAATAATTGGGCAGCCGGCTTGCCTATCGAAGGCGCCGATAAATGGGAAATTTTCAAACCTTTGCTCGGTAATACCAGTTTGAAACCATCGCCAGAAGATATCCAATTCACTTCCGCCGTATTCCAGGAATTGCTGTCCATTCGCAAAAGCACTCCTCTCTTCCGCCTGCAAACGGCTGAGCAAATCAAACAGACCCTTTCATTCCTGAACACTGGCAAAGAACAAATCCCCGGCTTGATTGTGATGCGCTTATCAGATCAGCGAAATCTCGATCCGTCCTATGGCGAAGTTGTGGTTTTCTTCAATGCGCAGAAAGATCCCCTGACTTTTACCGATAAGGCCCTTTCTCAAATAAAGTTCTCACTGCATCCCATTCAATTGAATTCCGTGGACCCAGTAGTTAAAACCGCTGCCTTTGATGCCGGCTCAGGTGAATTCACCATTCCTGGTCGCTCTGCCGTCGTGTTTGTCGCGCCAAAGGAAAAAACGGTAACCGTGGCGACACCACAGCCTGCAGCTTTGCCAACGCTTGAACCCACTTCCAAACCGGAACCTGCCCGGCAGGTGGTATCTTCCCCAACTTCATCACCCTATCCGGTTGCGGTCAGCACAGAACAACCGCCGGCAACATCTCCTTCACCCAACAGTAATGTGACGTTGATCCTTGCCTGTGTGATTGCCACCTTACTGGTGGCTGGTGGATTAGGTTGGTGGCTGAGTAAAAAAAGAGACTAAAAATAGCTGCATTCATAAGGGGAAGGAACTAATTATCTCCCCTTATGAAATCGCAGCGCTTCAGGAGGTGTGATGTTTCGATCATTAATCACAGGCGGGGTTGTTTACTTTACTCTGGGTCTCCTGATGATTGGTTTCATATTGCTATCGCTTCTTCTTGGCGCCGCCGGGACTGGGCTTTCGGGTGGATTTGGCGAAGCTTCAGGCTTTGTCACTTTTACCTTGGTCTTTTTGGAAATTGCTTTGATGCCAATAGGTTGGTTTATCCTATCACCTGTGTTGACTGGAGGATGGCTGCGACAGCCTGGCCTAGGTGCACTCGGAGCAGGTTTCGGGTTTTCCTTAACCAGTGGCGTAAGCGGAATGGTTAGTCTGATTTACATCACGATCCAGTACGGCCTTGAAGCCTTATCCCAGGGTGCCACTGATGGGTGGGCTCCCTGGATTCTCTTGCTGATTTTGGCAGGTGCATGGCTCATTGGCATCCTGATTTCATCTGGGCTTGGCGCCTTGAGTGGATTGATTCTTAAAACTCTCATTCCGCCAGCCAAACAAATCAATTAATCGATGTAACCAGATAAATTTTTAAGATTTTGGAGGTGTTTTCTATGAAAAATAAACTGAATGAAGATTGGCTGTCCGTCATCATTGCTTTTATCTTGGTGCTTCTTGCCTTGATCGGTCTTATCCAGCCAACATGGATGAAATTTTAGGGGGGTAAAATGACAAAAAAGGATATTTCCAATAATAAACAAACAAACAATGCCTTGATCTGGACATTGACCGGATTGGCACTGGTGGTTGCTTTGGCTTTCCTGGCGCATTGGATCAAGCTCCAGGTGTATAACATAAAAGAATTACCCCTCGGCATCCCAGGAAAAGCTTTGGAATACCCTCTCTGGGCTGCTATCATCGGGATTCTCGCAAATTTTTTGCTCAAAGCAACGGGGATTTACGCCCGTCTGAAACCTGGCTTTCGGACCGAATTATTCCTGAAAGTCGGCCTGGTCCTACTGGGTGCGACTATCTCCATGGTGGACATTATCAAAGGTGGCTTTGGCGCCATCCTTCAGGGCATCATCATGATCACCTGCGTCTACTTCTTTTCTTGGTGGGTGGCGGGTAAATTCAAATTATCCGATACGTTGCGCGCTGTGATGTCGTGTGCTGTTTCCATTTGCGGGGTTTCTGCGGCCATTGCTGCTGCAGGAGCCGTCCAGGCAAAGAAACAGGAAGTAACCTATATTACAACTCTGGTTATTTTGGTTGCATTACCTTTGATGGTTCTGGCGCCCATGATGGCTGGATGGATGGGCATGCCTCAGGCCGTGGCCGGCGCCTGGTTTGGTGGAAACGTGGATACCACAGCTGCCGTTGTTGGCGCAGGTACTCTGTACGGAGAACAAGCCCAAAAAATTGCCACCCTCGTCAAGACGACCCAAAATGCGTTTATTGGAGTAGTTGCCTTTCTCCTGGCACTCTATTTTTCCACTGTGGTCGATAAAAAGGCTGAACGACCTAAACCCATTATCATTTGGCAGCGTTTCCCAAAATTTGTCCTGGGATTTATCGCCGCTTCAATTTTATTCTCTCTCCTGGCCGGACCAGATAAAACCCCAGAATGGGTAGCCAATGGTTTGAACTCCATTAAAGCGATGAAAGACTGGGCTTTTTGCATCGCTTTTGTCAGCATGGGTTTGGACATGTCACTCAAAGATATAAAGTCGATGGGGTGGAAGCCAGTTGTAGTATACCTGATTGTCACGGTATTTAACACAATTTTGGCGTTGGCTGTCTCTTGGGCCATTTTTGGCTGGCTTTTCCCTGCCTGATCGGAATCGTTTGTGACTGACAGCCTGGGTGAACGGAATTTGGATACTCTTATTCGGCACATGCAGCCGGTGCTCAACCCTGGCTCGTATGTTTTTTGCTCATTCCCCGATGGAACCCTGCCGCCAGGCAGTTCTCCTGTCGGTTTGTTTTCTGAAATAGAAGGTCTCTCTGTCATCCTGCCCGCCGAACAGGCCGGGTTGCTGAATCTACCGATCGAGCCAGCCTACGCATGGATTACGTTGAGCATTCATTCATCGCTTGAAGCTGTTGGCCTTACGGCAGCCGTTTCCACTGCTTTGGCAAAAGCCGGCATCAGCTGCAACATGATTGCTGCCTTCTATCATGATCATATCTTTGTTCCGGTCAAAGATTCTGGAAAAGCGCTATTTATTTTAAAAAATTTATCCCAAAAGGGAAATGATGATGACAAAATACCCTCAAACATACTCTGAGCCCGAATTATCTCTGTCTACTCCTGTCAAGATGTGCCTTTCCGATGGCACCTTCAATCCGGCCGCTCGCGGCTGGTCCCGTCAACCTGTGCATGTGTCAAATCTTACCGGAGCCTGGCCTCGAAAAAAAGTCTGGAATTATTGGTGTGTGGTATCGCCAGAGATGCTTTTTTCTGTCACCCTATCCAATATTGACTATATGGGATTGGCATTTGCCTATTTTCTAGATTTCAAGACAAAGGAATTCATTGAACAAACTGTCATGATGCCCTTTGGAAAAGGCTGCCATCTTCCGGAGACTGTTTCAGGAAAAATTCTCTTTGAACATAAAGATATGAAAATACTCATGGACGATCAAGGAGAACAGATCGCCATTTCTGTGGAAAGTACACACTTTGGCGGGCGAAACATGAAAGTCAGCCTCGATATACACAGACCGGCAAATCTGGAATCCATGAATGTGACTCTGCCGTGGAATCAACGCCAATATCACTTCACTTCCAAACAAAACTGTCTTCCGGTTTCTGGTGTCGTGGATATTGATGGGAGAAAATATTCTCTATCTTCCGAGCGTGATTACGCCTGCCTGGATTTTGGCCGGGGAATTTGGAAATATAAATCTTTTTGGAACTGGTCATCCTTTTCGACCCATGTTGGCTCTGATCAAATTGGGGTTAATCTCGGCGCTGGCTGGACAGATGGCTCAGGAGCAACAGAAAACAGCGTGTTAATTAATGGTCATCTTGAAAAACTCAGCGAAGATGTGCTTTTTGATTATGACCCCCTGAATTTCATGAAACCCTGGCATCTCCATTCTGGCTGTTCAAATCAAGTGGATCTGGTCTTTACCCCCTTCTATGAGCGCGTTGCAAAAACGGACCTGGTTATTTTGCGCTCAGAAGTCCACCAGATGATCGGCAAATTCCAGGGCAAGGTCATAAGCCGGAATGGCAGTCAATATGAAATCTCCGATGCCATAGGCTGGGCAGAAGAACATAACGCTTTGTGGTAATATTGATTACTGTGAATTTAATTGGCTGTTATTTGGCTATACGAATAATTGGAGCGTGACGGATGCCCATTAATCCTTTTGTTCTCGAAAGATACTTCGCTCAATATGAATTTAAAGTAAAATACCTGCTGAGTTCGTCGGATTGTGAAAGCCTGATGATGGCTGACCTGTTGACTAAAGCTTCTCCTGAGCTCCGTCACTTATGGGAGAACCTTTCGTTGGGGTACACCGAATCTCAGGGGCATCCACTTCTGCGGCAAGAAATATCCACCTTATATCACATATCACCCGATCAAATCCTTGTGGCTGCGCCGGAAGAATGCATTTTCATTGCCATGCAGACCCTCCTTTCTACTGGAGATCAGATCATCTGCATCTCGCCTGCCTACCAATCTCTGGCCGAAATAGCCCGATCCATCGGCTGCAATGTAACACCCTGGAACCTGTCTCTGCAAGCTGGCAAATGGCATCTGGATATAAACGAGTTGGAACAATCGATCACGGATCACATGCGCGCCTTGATCCTCAATTTTCCACATAATCCGACAGGATTTTTGCCTTCACTCTCTGATTTTAACCAGATTATCGATATCGCCAGAAAATCTGGAGCTTATATCTTCATGGATGAGATGTATCGCGGTCTTGAATACCAGCCCACCGATCAACTTCCATCCATCTGCGATGTTTATGAAAAGGGCATTTCCTTAAGTGGTTTGTCCAAAACCTGCTCGCTGCCTGGTCTCAGAACGGGCTGGCTGGCAACTCAGGATCCAGATTTGCCTTCACAATGGATTGCTTATAAAGATTACACCACCATCTGTAACAGCGCCCCCGCTGAAATTTTGGCCCTGATGGCTTTGCAAAGTCGGACGGAAATTATTTCCCGCAATCTGAACATTATCCTATCCAACTTAAGCATTGCCGAAGCCTTCTATGATAAATTTCAGTCCGTTTTTACATGGATTCCCCCGCTGGCTGGCTCCATCGCCTTTCCAAAATGGACTGGGGCTGTTTCAATTGATCAATTTTGCCTTGATTTGGTTGAAAAAGAAGGCATCATGCTGGTGCCAGCTAGCAAATTTAAATTTCCGGGTCAACACTTTCGCCTTGGCCTCGGGAGGAAAAATTTTCCAGAAGCTCTGAATCAACTGGAAGCATTTATGGTTAGAAACGGATATTCAGGATAGGGAGGTCATGTGCAATTCCAACTACAATATGGCAAATCAATAATCCCTGTTTCGGTGCCAGATTCCTGCTCAATTCATATCCTCGCTCCTAAGAGCCCCGAACCATCTGCATCAGCACTGGCCATTTTACAGCAGGCGCTGGAACATCCATTGCATTTTTCATTTCCTGAGCAGCCAATCCGCTCTGTAGCAATTGCGATTAATGACAAAACCCGTCCAGTCCCTCATGATGCGATCCTACCGCCGTTACTGAATTGGCTCGAGAAAAGGGGGATCCAGCAAAAGCAGATTGTCTTTCTCATTGCGACAGGTACCCATGTGCCGATTTCCTCGGAAGAATATCATCTTTGTTTGCCAGAAGCGATCTCGCAGAAATATCAGGTCAGATCACATGATGCGGATTCTCCCGATCTGGTTTACCTGGGCAAGACCCATATTGGCACCCCCGTCTGGGTCAATGCGGAATTCTTTAATGCCGACCTTCGCATTGTGGTTGGAAATATCGAACCCCATCATTTCATGGGCTTTTCTGGCGGCATGAAAACAGCTGCCATTGGGTTGGCTGGCCGCGAGACCATTAACGCAAACCACGCCCTCCTGCTTCACCCTAATTCACGCACTGGTCTTTTTGAAAACAATCCAATGCGTTGCGATGTTGAAGAGATCGGGCGGATGATGGGCGTACATTTTGCCTTAAATGTGGTCATGAATGCAAAAAAAGAAATTCTGGCTGCCTTCGCGGGAAATCCCTTGAGGGTAATGGAACAGTCCATGCCCCTGGTAAAAGACTCAAATTGTGTTAAAGCACCTGAATGTTGTGATTTGGTGATCGCATCAGCCGGCGGATACCCCAAAGACATCAACTTTTATCAATCACAAAAAGCCTTAACTCATGCTGCCATGCTGACTCGGGATGGAGGTACCGTTATTCTACTGGCGGCCTGCCCTGAAGGTATTGGCAGCCGCGGATACGAACAGTTTATCGCTGGAATGCAATCTCATGATGAAGCTTATGATAGATTTAAGAAACAAGGCTTTCAGGTTGGACCGCACAAGGCATTTCTGGTAGCCCGCGATGCCCGCCGGGTTCATGTGCTGTTAAAATCCGAAATTCCAGAGAGCGATGTCCGGAGGCTGCTTATTGACCCAATCGCCGAACCCCAGGCGGCCATTGACCGGGTGCTCAAATCCCTTCCTGCAAACGCCAGTGTCGGCATTATGCCGATATCCACCATCACCATTCCGGAGATAAGTCGATGACAGGTGCCATATTTAAGAATCCCCAACTGGAAGGCGGCGCTTTCTTTATTCCCGGCAACCAGATTGGCCTTCTGATGGTTCATGGTTTTACTGCAACCACCGCTGAGGTTCGATTGCTGGCTGATCTTCTGGCTCCAAAGGGGTACACCATCGCCGCTCCCCTGTTGCCCGGGCACAATACAACCCCTGAAGATTTAAATGGGTGCCAATGGCAGGATTGGGCAAACGAGGTCCGTGATGCCTATGCGAAACTTTCATCGGGATGCCGACAGGTTTTCCTGTGCGGCGAGTCGATGGGCGCCCTGCTTTGTCTCTACCTGGCCGCTCAGGTGCCAGATATTTCCGGGCTTATCCTGTATGCCCCGGCAATGAAAGTCCCTCAATTGCAGTATTCACGGTGGATATCACTCTTCAAGCCTTTTCTTCCCAAACCTCATCTCGATGATGACCTGCTTTGGAAGGGCTATACGGTCAATCCAACCCGGGCCGCAGCACAGCTTTTCAATCTTCAAGGAGAAGTTCGCCGTCTTCTGCCCAAAGTTCACCAGCCGACTTTAATTTTCATGGGTAAAATGGATGAAACGATTGCACTGGAAAGTGGTAACATGGTCTTGAATGGAATCGCCTCTCGTGATAAAACGCTTCAGTGGATGGAAAAATCACATCACTGTATCATCCTGGACCAGGAAAATGGGCAGGTTGCAGATTTGACCCATCAATTCATCATATCCAGACAAAAAAAGGAGTAATCATATGTACGTTGTTGCTGATCTTAAAACGGACACCGGTCAACCGATTTCAATCCTCACCGCACAGGCAAAAGAATTCAAGACCGGTTCACGGGGTTTCTATGCCAATGGGAAAGTCGAAATCGATGGGAAACGCTATCAGGTGCAAATTCAACTGGTCGAAATTGGCAGTAAACCAAAAACCGACGAGGCGTAATCCATTCGGTTCTCTATGAATCAAACAGGCCGCTGTTTTTTTGCCAGCGGCCTGTTTCGATTTATGAGATTATTTTAGGCCAGTGATTTTCAGCAGGCAACAATTTCTTTGATCAAAAATTCTTTACCGCTCAAAACCTCCCATTGGCTGCCTGCGCATTTGGGACATTGTTTACCCTGGCGTGGCAGATTAAACACTTCTCCACACAGCCGGCAACGGACATTTCCCGGAATGATTTCTATTTTCAGGTGTGTTTTTTCAAGCAGTGTGCCATCAACCGCAGCCGGATAACACGCCTCAATGAAATGAGGCACCACTGGTGAGAGTTCTCCAATTTGCAGCACCAGAGTGTCAATTTGGGTCACCCCGTTGACTCGCGCAAATTGTTCCACCGACCGGACCACATTGAACATGATTCCCAGCTCGTGCAAAACGTCACCTGCCAAATAATAAATTATCGTCTGCTTTTTTTGCTCTCATTTTCCCAATATCGCCTTGACGGATCTCATCATTTTCTTCTTGGCTATGCGCAATTTCCGCTTAATCATCTGTCGGATGACAATGGGTTTCATATCCGTCAGAGCTGCACCCTGCCCATCATAAACCCGTGAAAGCGATACCGCATCAAACTTGCATTTTGTGGTGCAAACCCCGCAGCCCACGCATAAAGCTGTGTCAACCACGGTCGCTCCACATCCCAAACAGCGTTCGGTTTCTTTACGCACCTGCTCTTCAGTGAAAATGCCGCGGTGATCTTTGAAATCACGGGACTCACCATTCACGTGTCCGGCTTTTTGTCGCGGCATCCGGTCATAACCACCCAGATCCAAATCTCCCCGATTCAATGAGTGATAAATCCGCTTGCTTCGTCCAATGACCAGGCTCTGTCCGGGGTGAACAAAACGGTGAATGGAAATGGCTGCCTGCTTGCCAGCGGCAATGGCATCAATGGCAAATTTCGGACCAGTGCAGGCATCTCCGCCGGCAAAAACATCAGCCTGCCCGGTCTGCCAGGTTAGTGGATCGGCTTTAATGGTCTGATTTGGATTCAGTTCTGCTTTTGAACCGGCTAGCAATCCGCCCCATTCGATGGCCTGCCCAATAGACACCAGGACATAATTCGCCTCAACGGTCATGGTATCGTTTTCATCGTATACCGGGCTGAATCTGCCCTTTTCATCAAATACCGTCACACATCTCTTAAATTCCACGCCGGTTACCCGCCCGTCTTTGGTTAAAATCCGCTTGGGACCCCAGCTGTTGTTCAAGGTGATTGCTTCTGACTCAGCTTCTTCAATTTCCTCATCAAGCGCAGGCATTTGCTCGCGATTTTCAAGGCAGAACATGCTTACCTTGCCTGAACTCACCCGCACAGCACTCCGCGCCACATCAATCGCCACATTTCCACCGCCAATAACCACCACATCCCCCCTGAGAAAAACTTCTTCTCCCAGGTTAATCTTGCGTAGAAAGGTCACCCCGGCAATCACTCCTTCAGCATCTTCACCTTCGATTTTTAATCGGCGGCTTGCCTGGGCGCCAATTGCCAGGTAAAACGCTGCATATCCCTGACCGCGCAATTCATCCAGACTTACATCCCGACCAACCTCTATCCCCTGTCTGAATTCAACACCCAGGGTTCTAAGAACGTCAATTTCAGCATTGACCACATCCTTTTGCAGGCGGAATGCAGGAATACCCAAAGTCAACATCCCACCCAGGGCCTTTTCCTTTTCAAATACGGTCACCTGATAACCGCTCACAGCCAGGTAATAGGCGCAGGAAAGCCCAGCCGGGCCAGCACCCACCACAGCTATTTTGATTCCATAATGGGCTGTTATTTTAGGAATGTACCGCCGGCTGGCATTTAAATCCTGATCGGCAATAAATTTCTTGATTTCATCAATCGCAATGGGCGCGTCTATATCCCCACGGGTGCACTCAAATTCACAGTTGCGCGGACAAATACGTCCGCACACAGCCGGAAAAGGATTTTCGCGTTTGATCAATTCCAACGCCTCTGTATACCTTCCTTGCGCTGCCAGTTTGATGTAACCCTGAATGCCGATATGAGCCGGGCAGTTTGTTTTGCAGGGGCTTGTCCCGCTGTCCACAACATCTTTACGGTTGGTGCGGTAGTCTGTATTCCAGTTTTCTGGCCCCCAATCATTATCGCGCGGGGTTTCCCGCTCTGGAATGACAATCGGGGTTTTCCCGCACAATTTCTGTCCCAGCTGTAATGCATTTACCGGGCAAGCTTCAACGCATTCACCACAGGCGACACATTTTTGCACATCCACCTGCGATACGTAATTCGATCGGACCATATCCGTATTGATAAACATTTCAGCTGTCCGCAGCGAAAGGCAGGAACAGCCGCAGCAGTTACAGATCGCATGTGTTTTTCCAGGCCCATCCGTGTTGGGAATCTGATGGACCAGGCCGTTTTCTTCAGCCCGTTTTATGATCTCAAAAGCTTCTTCGCGGGTGATTTCTCTGCCGCGGCCAGTCCGGATGTAATATTCGGCTGCATGTCCCATTTGAATACACATATCTTCTTTCAAATGACCGCAGCCTTCTCCCATCACCTCACGCACCGTGCGGCACGAACAGTCAGAGACTGAAAAAATGGTGTTTTCATTCAGATATTGAGATACTTCTTCATAAGAAGCCTTGCGGGAATTTCCATCAATGGCACTTTCAATGGGTATCACCCGCATCAGCCCAACCCCCACCGGAAAATTCCCGGCCGTCATCGGCCCACGCACCCGCCCATATGCCTCAAATGATTCGGCAATCTGCGGATATTTTTTTACATTTTCCTTGTTATTGGTCATCATCTCCATGATACCCGGAACCCAGGTGTCATGCCAGAACTGATCAACGCCATCAATCTTGTTGACAAAGCAAACGCCTGCCATTGCCAGTTCCATCAGTAATTGGCCTGTCAAAGGCACAGGTTTATTGCAGCGAGCTGCTACTTCTTCAACCGTCTGGGGTTTGCGCAGATCGAGGCAAAGGGCCACTTCAGCCATTTCTTCGCTGACCACCGGTTCCAGAATCCGATATTCAGGGTCAGTCGGTTTAATCCCGTCCCGAGATCCCATTTTCTTCCGGCTGACTTTGTTGGCAAATTCCAATACTTTTAACTTGATTTCCATGAAATGACTCCCTCAACCGATCCGAATTAATGAATTTTTTTCCATTGGCTGACGGCCTGCCGAAGCCAATCTGTCCACGCATCCATCCCCTGTCCTGTTTTGGCTGAAATGGGAAAGATACTTACGTCCGGGTTCAGATTACGCACCCTTTCCATCGCCGCATCAAGATCAAAATTGAAGAAATCCTTTGCATCAATTTTGTTGATCAACAGAACATCCACCATGGAAAACATGGAGGGATATTTGAGAGGTTTATCATCGCCTTCCGGCACACTCAAGATCATCGCATTTTTCGCGGCGCCTGTGTCAAATTCAGCCGGGCATAATAGATTACCAATGTTTTCCAGAATGATTAAATCCAGATCCGCAGTTTCAAGCCCCAATACCCCCTGCTGCATCATGGCGGCATCCATATGGCACATGCCCCCTGTATGCACCTGAACGACCTTCACGCCTGTTTGAAAAACCATTCGGGCATCCACATCCGAATCCACATCAGCTTCCACAATGCCGATGCGAAAATCATTTTTCAAAGCCTCAATGGTTCGAATGATCGTGGTGGTCTTCCCCGATCCTGGTGAAGACATCAAATTGAGTAAAAATGTGCCATTTTTCCTCAATTCAGCTCTCAGTGCATCGGCCTGCCGGTTATTATCATCGAATACACTCTTCTTAATTTCCAGAATTCTAAAGTCAGCCATCCATTACCTCTCAAGGTGATACGATATTATTGGTTATCGTCAATGGACTCAAAGATTGACATGGGTAATATGTCAGAAGGAGCTAAACCCCAAAAATTCAAGAAGCAAAACGTGCCACTACCTGTAAAGTATGCTGCCTGTGGCAACGTGTCGTGTCATCGAAGGATCCTTTGCGATAAATAAACCGCAAAAAAAGATACCTAACGTTCGGTTTTTATATTATACATTTTTTCAGAGGTTTGTCAATCCGAATTCTTAAGGAACTGCTCAACGATTTATTGTCGAGAGGGGATGAGGATGAACCGATTTTCTTAGTGTTTTCTCACCTCTACTTTCGTGTTCCCCAAAAAGAAGTGCAAGAGATAAAAGAAGGGCAGTTTTTCGAACTGCCCTTCTTTTATCTCAAAAATATTTCTAACCGCCGTGTTTTCGAACCAATTCCACGACATCCGGGAAATCGATGCGCAGCCTGCGTAAAGTTTCGACGGTCGGAACACCATTTGGCGTCCACCCACGGCGGCGGTAGACGGTATCCACCAGGGTTTCATACCGGTCTTCACGATATTTTCTCAGGGCAGCCATTTTCTCCTGGGTGGTCATTTTCTCGGGGTCCAATCCCACTTCCTCTCGCAATGATTTGTCATAGCGATCAGCACGGGAAAGATATTCCACTTCCGTCACCGGTCCCATGGCCCTGTAAGGCGGATAATCATACGCCCGGGTGCCGTATCCCGAACGGAGATTAAATACCCGTTGGAATTGGTACACTTTTTCAGATTGTTCCAGAATCCCCTCAATATCAATCGGAGTACCGGTCACACCTTCATACAGCCAGGTATAATTTTCCACATGCTCTGGAACCTTGGCGGGCTCTTTCGCCGTTTTATTGCTCACCGGAATGATATCATTCCAGGGCAATTTGCATAGCCCATGCAGGCTGAACCAGGTTCGCCAGATCGGGAAATAATGCAGAGCTTCAGCTTTGGCCTCAAATGTGGGCAGCTGCTTGTGGACCAGTTCCATGAAAATCAACCAGGCTTCATCGTGTTGGGCACCCTTGGATGCCAGAGCGTAACCACCCTGCTGTGCCAGAGATTCCTTGGTCATGTATTCAGATATTTCCAGACCCTTGATTTCCATGCCAATATCCTGCAGCAACTTTGGATCTGCCCCAAATTTCTCAGCAAACACCTTTTTCATGGACCGGATGCCCTGACCAACAATCATTCCAAAGCCTTCACCCCGGGCCATCTGATGGATCAATTCCAGAGCAGAATCAATATTACCCCAGGTCAAGTCCAAACCGCCAGTTTTTTCCTGATCCAGAATGCCGTACTCGTAACATTCCATTGCAAAGGCAATCGAATTACCCAGAGAAATGGTGTCAATGCCATATGTGTCTGCATAGAAGTTGATTTCCAACACCGCGGCCGGGTCGTATATGGCGCAGTTGGTTGCAACAGCGCCTAATGTTTCATACTCCGGTCCATCAATAAACACAGCTTCGCCTTTGTATGGTCCCGTTTTGAGATGCACATGCGGAACGCCATGCGCGCAGGCCATGGTGCAGCCCACCCAACATCCATCCGGCCCACTCCGGTCGAACATCCCCTTCCAGATTTCACCAAAAATCCGCTCCGATTGAGGATCTGCACCAAAGCGGAAATTTTGCACTGGCAGCAGGTCAAATTTATTCATAATTTCAACCAGATAGGGTGTGCCGGTGCCGCGCATATCGTTTTGTGAAGCATCAAAATCTGAAATTTCTTTGTTGATCCTCTGCCCGGCCTTGCGCAACAAGTCCATATTTGCCGGACCATTGCTTTCAGCGGTGATGCCGCTGCAGTGCACCACTACGGCCTTGATCTTCTTGTCTCTGAATACGCGTCCCTGGCCCCCACGGGCTGCCTGCTTGATTCGAATTTCCTTGCGCCGGGGGTCATAATAACTCAGGTTCAGACCGCACATCGCCACATGGTCAGCCGCCTGTCCGGTCGACATGACAGAGATATTCCGCATATCCCGCTCATCACGGGCATACATTTCTGTCAATTGGCGGTTAATTAAATGTGTGTCAATATCTTCCAATGGTGCTTCTTCGACCGTGACCCGGCCCGTCACGCCATCAATGTAGATAATAACGTCTTTTTCTGCTTTTCCCTGAATTTCAAGTGCATCCCATCCAGCAAATTTGAGGAAAGGACCGAAATATGCCCCCCCATTGCTGTCCACAACTGTATGGGTCAATGGAGAAATGGTCGTCACCGTGCATTTCCCCGTTCCCGGGTAATTGGTGATCCCGCCAATCACGCCCCCGGCCACGCAAATTTCATTTTCCGGATCATTCCAACGGGTTCCATCATTCACCCCATTCCACATCAACCACAAACAAAAGCCGCGTCCTCCTGTGAAGGTTTCCTTCATCTCTTGGGAAACCGGCCGGGCTTTAATTTCTCCACTGCTCAAATTCACATACAGAGTTTGACCTGCATAACCTCGTATAACAGGTTGTACCTGATACTTAAACTCAGATAGCAAACGATGCGCCTGTTTAATATCCTCAATCATCCGGTCACTCATTGGCCTTTTCCTCCAGGGTAAGAATTATGATGCGTATACTTGCCATTGTAAAGGGTTTATCCGCTCATTACGAGTAACCCTTATCCATAAATAATGGGACACCCGTCATTTTTCCCCCTGTTATCTCGTCTGGTTTTGATGTAAAATTCTTTTTATGGAAATACTAATTGCCGTCTCAAAAATCAACAAACATCTCTCTGATGAAAGCGGAGATACCATTGAAGTTATTGAACGCCCAAATGGCGGTATTTCTGTGGTCATGTCAGATAGTCAATCTCCATTAAAAGGATCTAAGGTTATATCCTCTTTTGTTGTCCGTAAGGTCATCTCTCTTCTCGCTGATGGTATCCGTGATAGTGCTGCAGCTCGTGCTGCATCTGATTATCTCTATACCGAAAAAGATGGTCAAATTTCAGCTTCCCTCGGTATCATTTCGGTGGATATTCAAACCAATACCATCGTCATTTCTCGTAATGGACCCACCCCGGTATATATTGCCCGTCATGACACCATTGATTGCCTGGGAGCAGAAAGCCCTGCCATCGGTACATCCCGTAATATCAAGCCAGCTGTGTGCGAACTTCCCCTCGAAGTCGGACGCACAGTCATTATGTACACGGATGGATTCCTTCAAGCAGGAGAAACTTATGGCAAAACCTTGGATGTTCCTACCATCATTAATGGGCTTCTTGAGGATCAAGATCCTCACCCTCAGGTCATTGCAGACACGCTGCTTGCTGAAGCCATCCGCCTCGATCAAAATCGCCCCACCCATGACATGACGGTGGTGGTTTTGAAGTCTCAATTGCACTCGGATGATCAGATACGGCGTCTGTTTGTGAAATTACCGATTGCATAACCATGTCGCAGCCTCCCTGGATCAGAAAATTTAAAGCATCCTGGCGCGATACGTTGATTCTCCTTTCGGAGTTTAAATCTCCCCTTATTGCATTTCTCTTTCTGATCCTGATTGCGGGCTGGCTGTACTTCTACCTGTCAACATTTTCATCTGAACCCATAATCTCACCCGTAGAGGGCGCGTATCAGGCACTGAGCCTGATCTTCTTGCAATCCATCGAGTCGTTTCCGCCGGAATGGTATCTGCAAATTTTTTTCTTTATCCTCCCGTTAATCGGCTTATCCATTCTTGCCCAGGGTCTGACTGAGTTTGGTATCCTTTTTTTCAATCGCAAAGCCCGTGGAAAGGACTGGGAAATGGCTGTTGCTTCTACCTTCAATAATCATGTCATTCTGGTTGGTCTTGGCCATTTAGGTTACCGTGTTGCTCGCCAACTCCATGAGATGGACCATAATCTCGTGGTCATCGATTTACACCCTGACCGGGATTTGATCAACCAGCTTCACCAGCTTGATATCCCAGTTATTGAAGACGACGCCTCACGTGAAATCATTTTGGACTCAGCAAGTATTCGAAATGCCCGGGCCATTCTCCTATGCACTCAAAACGACAGTCTTAATCTGCAAATTGCTGTGAAGGCCAGAAAAATGAACCCCAAGATTGAAGTCATCGTTCGCATTTTCGACGATGACTTCGCCACATCTCTGCAGCAGCAATTTGGCTTCAAAGCGCTTTCAGCCACTGGCATGGCCGCACCCATTTTTGCGGCTACTGCTGCTGGCGTAGATATCACTCCGCCGATTAATATTGAAGGGCAGGCCAATTCATTGGCCCGCCTGCAAATCAACCCCAAATCCCGCCTGGTTGGAAAAACCATTGGCCAGGTCGAGACAATATATGATTTGAGCCTAGTTCTTCTAACTCGTTCATCAAAGGTGGATACACACCCGGCACCAGATCGTGTTATCCAAAAAGGGGATATCATTGCCATCCTTGGCAGCCCTGAACACATCAACCTTTTGGTTCACGATAACTAAATATTCGATAAAATTACCCTCTACTCACATTTTTCTTTACCGATTATAATTGGGTCTCGACGCCGGCCAGAAGGCTGGCATTTTTGTGAAACATGGAGGCCCCAAACGAATGAGTCGTAATTTCTATACCTACCTAATTGCGATCCTGGTTGTTATCGCCGTTGGCATCTGGATTGTTCTTCCGATCAATCACGGTGTTAATTTTGGCGCCATTAACAAGACACTGGATTCCCAGCTTGGCCTTGATCTGCGCGGCGGCATGCGGGTTCTGCTCGAAGTTCCCGAAGGAACCACGGTCACTTCTCAGAACCTCGAAGGCGCACGCAAAATTCTGGAAAACCGCGCCAATGGTCTGGGCGTCAGCGAAGTGACCTTCCAGATAGCCGGCGATCGCCGCATCGTGGGTGAATTTCCTGGTTTGACCAACACTGAAGAGGTCATCGCCGCCCTCAAGCAGACGGGTCAGCTCTATTTTGTTCACCTGGGCAGCCAGGATAATTGGCTTCCTGAAGGAACCGAAATCAACGTGGATGCCAGCATGGTGGGCCAGCCCCTCGAAACCATTTTGGCCAGCGCCGCAAATTCTGCCACGCTTTCCACCGATACCGTTTCGACCAGCACGGTTCCCACCTACCCCGCGATTTTGACAGGCGCCAGTCTTGATACTGGAAAAATCACCGTCTCTCTCAATGAGACCGGCCAATATTATGTCGGTTTTGAACTTAATGCCGAAGGCGCCAAGGTTTTTGCCGACTACACCACAGCGCATCAGGGAGAAATCCTTGCCATCGTGCTGGATAATCGGGTGGTTTCTGCTCCCAGAGTAAACGGGCCAATTACTGAAGGCAAAGGCATTATTGAAGGTAATTTCACAGCCGAAAGCGCCAATCAACTCGCAGTTCAGCTGCGCTATGGCTCTCTACCCGTCCCGTTTGAAATTGTTGAATCCAATGTCATTGGTCCGTCCCTCGGTCAGGACTCCCTCAATAAAAGCCTGGTGGCTGGCATCGCCGGACTGATCATTGTCATGCTCTTCATGGCCATCTATTACCGCCTGCCGGGTGTGGCTGCTGATCTCGCCATTCTCACTTTTGCCCTTATCACCCTGGCCATTTATCGCTCCATCCCTGTCACCCTTACCCTGCCCGGTATTGCCGGCTTCCTTTTGAGTATTGGTTCAGCTCTCGATGCGAACATCCTCATGTTCGAACGTCTTAAAGAAGAACTGCGCGCCGGTCGCACCCTGGAAACCGCATTGAGCCTCTCCTGGAAACGCGCCTGGCCTTCCATTTTCGACTCAAACGTCGCCACCCTCATCACCTGTGCCATCCTCTTCTGGTTTGGTAGCGCCTTTGGCGCCAGCCAGGTTAAAGGTTTTGCTCTGACTCTGGCTATGGGTGTGTTTATCAGCGTGTTCTGCGCCTTCATGGTCACCCGCACCTTCCTCCGTCTGGGCACCAATTTCTTCAAACCCTCCAACCTCGAAAAGTGGTTTGGTATCTAAAGGATGACTGGCATGAATATTCTCGGAAAACGCTATTTCTTCTTTGCCATTTCGGCACTCCTCATCGTTCCCGGTTTCATCATAATGGCTGTTTGGGGTTTGCCCTTGTCTATTGACTTCAAGGGCGGCACCCTGATGGATGTGTCTTTTGCCTCGGGCACGCCTCCGGCCAATGCTGATGTTTACAGCATGCTCAAAGATCTGGGCATTGATGATGTTCAGGTGCAGTCTTCTGGCTCTGCTGGCCTCAGCATCCGTTTTTCCATCAGTGATCCGGCCGTTCAGGAAAAGGTTTTGGGCACCGGCGATTCTTCGATGCTTGTTAAGGAGATTGAAACCCGCTTCAATGACAAGGTGACGGTTAACTCTTTTACCAATGTCGGCCCTACCATCGGTAGCGAGGTCGCCAGCCGCGCCGCTCTTGCCGTCGCTGTTGCCGCCTTTGTGGTGATTCTCTACATCACCTGGGCCTTCCGCGGCATTCCCCACGCCTTCCGCTACGGCATTTGCGCCATTGTTGCCATGATCCATGATATCGCTGTTGTGATCAGCATCTCGGCCATTGGCGGCCATTTCTTTGGCTGGCAAATCGACTCCCTCTTCCTGACCGCTCTGCTGACTGTCATCGGTTTCAGCGTTCAGGACAAGGTGGTGGTGTTCGACCGCATTCGCGAGAACTCCAACATCCTGCGCCGTCTCGATTTTGAAAAACTGGTCAATCATTCCATCGTCCAGACCCTGCAGCGTTCCATCAATACCCAGTTGATGACCGTTGAATTCATGCTCCTGGCCATTGCCCTTTTCGGCGGTGTCACCCTGCGTGAATTTGCCCTTATCCTCCTCATTGGACTCTTCATGGGCACCTATTCCTCCATCTTTATCGCTGCTCCCATCCTTGTGATCTGGGAAAAGAAGGAATGGAAAACCTGGTTTGGCCGCAAAGACGCAGATGTCACTGCTGGCTGATTTTCTGAAAAAACAGATGTAATAAAAAAAAGGTTCTGAATATCCTGAATATTCAGAACCTTTTTTTATTCCAGCAGATAAAAGGCTCCATTATAATTACTTCAGGTGTCGTATCACAATCTTTTTGGAAAGGACTTATCAGACCATGACTGCTGCAAATTCTGCTCCTCTAGTCGAAGAATCCATCCCCTTAAAAAGCCGCCTCTGGGTCTCCGGGGCGGATGCCGGGGTAGCCCTTCTTCAATCTGTCATCGGCGGCGGAACGTTAAATTACTATTTTGTAACGGTTAGGGGTATGGATATTGGGCTCGCCAATATCGTCTGGATCCTTTTTGCAATCTGGAATTCCGTCAATGACCCTCTGTTTGGCTACATCAGTGACCGAACTCGCAGCAAAATCGGCCGCCGGATTCCCTATATTCGCTATGGTGTTCCCTTGTTTGTTTTGGGCTTTATCCTTTTCTGGATAAATTTCAATACAGATAACCAAATGGTTCTATTTGTTCAATTTTTACTCGGCTTATTCATCTACGATAGTCTTTACACAGCCATCGCAACGAGCCTTTACATCATGCCTTATGAAATGGCTGTTTCAAACAAAGCGCGCAGTTCCATTTTTATCTGGAAAATAATCTTCACCGTCATCACCACGGCCCTCCCCTTGATTGTCCTTCCCATCATTAAAGATAACCCCAACTTTGGCCTGATTATGGGTGGTTTAGGGATTTTGATCGGTGTTATTGTGTACGCCAGTACTTTTTTCTACCACGAACATAAGTATCACCAAGAAGAAGAAGCCTTGCCATTTGTAAAATCTTTCATTGAGTGTTTCAAAAACAAGTCCTTTATCGTATTTGAAATTCTCAGCTTCATGATCATCTATGTCCAGGCCAGCCTCATGCAGGGAACCCTGTATTATTTTGGCGACCTTGAGATCAACGGCACACCCATGTATATAGCTCTTTTCATCGGCGTGATTTCAGGGGTGCTGGTGTTTATCCGAAAGCGCGAATCATGGGGTGTGAAACGTTGCCTGGAAATTTGGTGCGCGCTCTTTGCCCTTGCCTGCCTGACCTTGCTGCTTTTTGGCACAAACCTCATCCTCTCTACCGCCGCTTTCTTTTTGGTCGGCATCGGTTTCTCTGGGGGGTTGTATCTGATCCCATTGATGAATGGTGATGTCATGGATATGGACGAACACCTTACCGGCAAACGCCGCGAAGGCATGTACGCTGGCGTCAACAGTTTCATCACAAAACCCGCGATCAGTCTGGCCAATGCAGCTTTTAATACTATTCTGGGAATGTACAATTACAACCAGCTAAAACCCGTTCTGGATTCCCTCAAACTCGAAGGAGGTGATCGTTCAGCAATTCTGGCTGCCATTACCCCCGGCATCCTGCAATCATGGGTTCTTATTCCAGCCGTTCTCCTCATCATCAGCCTGATTGCCCTTCGCTGGTACCCCCTCGCTGGACAAAAGTGGAATGATATAAAGCATCAACTTTCAGCTTTACATGAAGCGAAAGAAAAAGAATATCTCGAAAAATTGGGCTTCAAATATATTAAGTAAAAGGAAAATACACATATGAGAAAAGAAGTTGTTCTGATCACCGGTGCAAATGGTGAAATTGGTCACGGCCTCATCACCTACCTGGCCGGGCAGGGAAATGTCAACATTATTGCTCTCGATGTATCCCCGATCGATGAATCCCTAAAGGCCTGCTGTTTCAAGCATATTCAAGGCGATATTCTCGATACCATGCTCTTGGGCCGTATGGTGGTGGAATATGAAATCCGTACCATCTATCACCTGGCTTCGATCCTCTCCACCAAAGCCGAATATAACCCAGAAACAGCTCATCGCATCAACGTAGAAGGAACATTAAATTTGCTGCGTCTTGCCGTGGAACAATCCCAATGGCAGGGTCGCCCGGTCAAATTCCTTTACCCCAGTTCAATTGCAGCCTATGGATTACCTTCCCTTGATATTAAGAACTCGGTAGGTCCCGTCAAAGAAGAGGAATGGTGTACGCCCAATACCATGTATGGTTGCAATAAACTCTATTGCGAAATGCTTGGCCGTTATTATGCCGGGTATTACCGCCTTCTGGCTGCGGACCGCAACAAGAACACGATCGATTTCCGTGCCATCCGCTTCCCCGGCCTCATCAGCGCTGACACCATTCCCACCGGCGGCACCAGCGATTACGGTCCGGAAATGCTTCACCACGCCGCTCAGAATATGGCCTACAACTGTTTCGTTCGTCCCGATACCCGCCTGCCGTTCATGGCCATGCCCGATGCCGTCAAAGCTTTGTTGATGCTTGAAGCCGCTCCCAAAGAAAAGCTCACATCGCACGTCTACAATATCACCAGCTTCAACCCCTCAGCCGCTGAGATCCACGATATTGTTAAGAAATCCTTCCCCACAGCTCAGATCAGCTTTGTGCCTCATGCCAGCCGCCAATTGATTGTGGATAGCTGGCCTGCGGATGTGGATGATTCAAAAGCTCGCGCTGACTGGGAATGGAAGCCCGATTACTCACAGGATCGCGCCTTCAATGAATACCTGATTCCCGCGGCCATCCAGCGCTATAAAAAAGTCTGAAGGTAAAACTAAACCTTTTTCCAGATCGCAGCACCTTGGGGCATTTCCGGTAATGGGAGTGCCCCATTTCTCACTTCAAGTCTGGCGTGCGTAAACACTTCTTCAAAACAGACCCCGTTGGCCACCCCACCCTGAGCCACATCCAGATCACCGGCAGCCCTTGGAGTCTCACCGCGATAAGCTACAATAATGACACAATCTGTCCAATCCTGGCGCATATAAGAGAAGGTATCTTCTTCTGTCAACAGCCATTGGAACCCGCCTTTTTGCAAGACAGGCCAATCGTGCCTCAGGTTGATCATTCTCTGGTAGAACTCAAACAGATCATGATTCCATTTATGTTCATCCCATTCCATGCAGCCCCGTGAAGCTAGGCGGGCATGGTCCACCATGCCAATCTCATCACCATAATACAAACCTGGCACGCCCGGATACGTAAATTGCAACACCACTGCCAGTTTATGCAGCGCATCATTTCCGCGCAGCATGGATCGGATTCGGCCGGTATCATGACTATCCAGCAGGTTATATTGTTGCAGAGCAATTGTCCAGGGAATGGCCGCCCGAACCTGTAACCAGGTTCCCTCTAAAGCTTCAGTGGGCCATTTTTGGTCAGATTTGATCACGCCTTGCATGCCAACTGCGCCAACTTCATAACCTCGCAGCCAGTGCCAGACCGGCATGCCAAAACCCAGGTAATTCATCATTCCGTCAAACTGATCCCCTTGTAACTGCGATGTGGCATCAAAAAAATTTTCTCCCATCAAGTATGCATCCGGATGAGTACTCTTCACCGCCTTGCGGATCTCTTGGCCCAGTTCAGCCCTCATTTGAATGGTGCCCTGACGCCCAAGCATGTTTGCCACATCCACACGCCAACCATCCGCAGAAAATGGCGGCTTAATCCAGCGCTTAAAAATCGCATCTTCTCCATCAATCATGCGCCGCCGCAATTCGTCCGATTGGTAGTTCAATTTGGGCAGCGACCATACCCCAAGCCATGTTGCATATTGATCAGGATGCTGCTGGAATGTAAAAAATTTAACTTCCTCAGCTTCTGGGTCCATCCTGGCTTTCTGAAACCAGGAATGATAATAACCGCAATGATTGGGGACAATATCAAGGATATATTTCATGTTGCGCCGCTCAAGAGCTTCCCGGAGGTGCACCAGCGCCTGGTCGCCACCTAAATGCGGGTCCACATGATCATAATCCGTCACATCGTACTTATGATTGGAAAAGGCGCTAAAGATGGGATTCAGGTATATCACATCCACGCCTAACCGTTGTAAATAGTCCAGCTTCTGTTCAATTCCTTCCAGATCGCCGCCATAAAAGGTCAAAGAGAAATGTTGTCCCTCTGGCGGATTCTCCCCCCATCTGTAGGTGGTCGGCCTGGACCCCTTGTACTCAAATTCACCTGGGCGCGGATCGTTTTCCGGATTGCCATTGCAAAAACGGTCAGGGAAAATCTGGTAGAAAAGAGAACTATGTACCCATTCCGGGGCTGAATAATTGGTAAGAATTTTGAAATCCATGCCATCCAGCGGATCATAAACCGTCATCCCTGCTGCTGAGTACCACCAGATGCCCTCGCTAGTAAGAATGAGAAAACGGTAATGAACCATCGGTTCATTGAGCTGTAATCTGGTCTGCCACCATTGACTGGGGTGACAACTCTGTTCCAGCTCCATTGGAATAAAGGCCTGCTCACCATCAGGAAAATAGCGTAAATATACAGCCCGGATCGCTACCCCTTCTCCGATTCTCAAACGGAGGGTAATTTTATCACCTAAAGCAGGGTACAATTTTGAAACGAATTGCTCTGAACCATCATGATGGACTGTTTTTGCCCATTGGGGAATTAAAGTCGCCATTTTATTGCCAGACCTTTCCGAATAGAAACTGTGATAAAATCACAGCTCATCATTTTGAGGATAAAATAACATGACCGATCTCGCTCTCTCCATCAGTAAGCAATTAAATTTGAAGAAAAGCCAGGTTCTAGCAACCATTGAGCTGCTCGACACGGGAAATACAATACCATTTATTGCCCGATATCGCAAGGAAAAAACCGAATCCCTCGACGAAGAGCAACTCCGCCAAATTGAAGCTCTCTGCAATCAGATTCGCGCACTTGATGAACGCCGGGCAGCCGTTTTGGCCTCCATCGAAGAACAAGGTAAATTAACTCCAGAATTAGCCCAACAGATCAATGCGGCTACTAATCTCACCCAGCTTGAGGATCTTTACCAGCCCTACAAACCCAAACGTCGCACCCGCGCCACCATCGCCAAAGAAAAAGGATTGCAGGGACTGGCAGATCTGATTCTTGCGCAAAAATCTGAAAAGGATACGCTTGAAAAGCTGGTCAAACCGTATCTGAGTGAACAGGTTCCCACCCAGGAAGAAGCTCTCGCCGGCGCCTGTGATATTGTTGCCGAAACCATCAGCGATCATCCGGCCATCCGTCAGGCTGTCCGGCAAAAAGCCATGCAATGGGGCTCCATTTACAGCGATAAAATCGAAGATGCTAAAGATGAGCGCCAGGTGTACGAACTTTATTATGAATACGAGTGTCGAATTGACCGGCTCCGCCCTCATCAGGTTCTGGCTCTCAACCGTGGTGAAGCCGAAAAGGTTTTACGTTTGAAACTGGTTCTCGCTGAACGCGATTGGTATGATGTTATTATTGGGCAATTTCGACCCAATTCCCGTTCACCATTTTCCCCTTATCTTGATCAGGCTATCCATGATTCAACCGACCGCCTTCTTCTTCCGGCCATCGAACGCGATGTTCGATCTTCTTTGACGGAAGAAGCAGAAAAACACGCCATTCTGGTTTTTTCCAACAACCTCCGTGGTTTGCTCAGTCAGCCTCCCCTGGTCAATCAGGTCGTCCTCGGTCTCGACCCAGGCTTCCGCACCGGCTGTAAAGTCGCTGTGGTGGATGCGACTGGAAAGCTTCTGGATACAGGCACCATCTACCCCCATGAACCTATGAAACGATGGAATGAGGCGTTGGCCGCGTTGGGTGAATGGGTTAAGAAATATCATGTCACACTGTTGGCCATCGGCAACGGCACCGCTTCCCGCGAAACCGAGCAACTCGCTGCCCAGCTGATTAAAGCCTTCCCTGCTCTCCACTATGTCATAGTCAGCGAAGCAGGCGCCAGTGTTTATAGCGCCAGCCCGCTCGCACGGGCCGAATTTCCCAATCTGGATGTCAGTTTGCGCGGTGCGGTGTCCATTGCTCGCCGTATTCAGGATCCCCTTGCAGAACTGGTGAAGATCGAGCCTAAAGCCATTGGCGTTGGCCTCTATCAGCATGATGTCAACCAATCCAGACTCGAACAGGCTCTGGTGGGTGTGGTTGAAAGCGTGGTCAACCGGGTTGGCGTAGATTTGAACACGGCCTCTCCCGCCCTTCTCACCCACATCTCCGGAATTGGCCCCAAACTGGCTGAAAAAATTGTAGCTTATCGCGAGGAACACGGTGTCTTTAAGAATCGCCGTGCTTTGCGTGAAGTATCTGGCCTGGGGCCTAAAGCCTTTGAACAATCTGCCGGTTTCCTGCGCATCCGTGACGGTGATGAATCTCTTGATTCAAGCGCCATCCATCCCGAAAGCTATCCCGTGGCTCGCAAGCTGTTGGCCCTGGCAAAAACCAGTATGGCGCATACCACAGAAAAGCGGAAGGCTGCGGTGGATCTCTTGCTGGCTTCCCATTCGATCGAGAAAATTGCTGCTGAACTTGATTGCGGATTGCCTACTCTGAAGGACATTCTCGAACAAATTGTCCGTCCCGGCCGCGACCCTCGCCAGGATGCACCTGCTCCCATTTTACGCAGTGATGTCCTCAAAACCGAAGATCTCGTCGAAGGTATGGTCTTAAAAGGTACCGTCCGTAACGTGGTGGATTTCGGTGCATTTGTGGATATCGGTGTAAAGCATGATGGTCTTCTTCACCGCAGCCAGCTGCCCCAGGGCACCGTCTTGCAGTTGGGTGATATTGTTGATGTTGAAATCATAAAAATCGAGGCACAGCGAGGCCGGATCTCATTGGGCTTGGCACAGGATATTGATTTCTAGGCAATGGATACCCTTTCTGGCTCTGTCGAAATCATCACCTATCAAAACCCGGAGAATGGATACACCATTCTCCGGTTAAAACCCGATGTGAGTCTGAAACAATACACTGACCATTTCGGAAACGTTACAGTCGTGGGAAACCTCCCCGATTGCAATCTGGGAGAACATCTCTCGCTTCAGGGGGAATGGAAAAAACATTCCGAATTCGGGATGCAGTTTTCTGTGACTCAATGCCAGACTAATTACCCTTCCACCCTCGAAGGATTGCGCCGCTATCTGGGTTCCGGCCTGATTAAAGGCATCGGTCCCCGGCTCGCTGATCGCATTGTAGATACCTTTGGTCTGGAAACCATTGATATTCTGGATAACCACCCTGCCCGGCTGCGCGAAGTGCCTGATTTTGGCGCCAAACGCAGCCTGATGGTCGTTGCCGCCTGGGATGAGCAAAGGAACATCAAACAGGTGATGCTCTTCCTGCATAGTAAAAATATATCGACGAGCCTGGCCGTAAAAATATACAAACAATACGGCGACCAATCTTTGACCGTTATTCAATCAGATCCATATCGCCTTGCCAGGGATATTCATGGAGTGGGATTCATTACCGCTGATCGCCTTGCCCAATCACTTGGTCTGGCCGTTGACAATCCTTCGCGCATTGAAGCCGGTCTTATCTACATATTGAATGAAGCAGCATCTTCCGGACATGTTTATCTTCCTCAATCTAAACTGTTTGAATTGACCGCAGATCTGTTGAAAGTGGACGCAGATCTCCTTCCTGTTGGGTTAGAACGGTTAACCAAAGGCGACCGGATTGTTCTCCAGGTGGTGGAGGGTCAAACAGCGGTTTACCTTACAGCATTCAATTACTTCGAACAGCATGCAGCCGATAAAATCGCCCATCTCATCCACCCATCTGAATCCAGACTGGCTGGCATTCAACAAATTTTTTCTCTTTTCAATAACAATTTAACAGATGAACAATTTCAAGCTGTCAAACAGTCCTTCGAATCCCCTGTCAGTATTTTGACTGGAGGTCCGGGCACAGGGAAAACCACCACCCTCAAAGTCTTGATCGATGTGCTTGAGCTCAATCGCAAAAAAGTGGCCCTGGCTTCCCCCACTGGCCGGGCTGCCAAACGTCTGGCTGAATCCACTGGCCACCCCGCCAGCACCATCCACCGCCTTTTGGGATATATTCCTGGCGGAGGATTCAACCACTGCGAAGAAAATCCTCTCAATGTCGATATGCTGGTCATAGATGAAAGTTCCATGCTCGATTTGGCGCTCACCCATTATCTACTTTCAGCTGTCTCCCCTGGTACGCATGTCCTCTTTGTCGGCGACGTGGATCAGCTTCCTTCTGTTGGTGCCGGAAACATTTTGAAAGACCTGATCGCCTGTCAACATATTCCCGTCACCCGCCTGACACAAATATTTCGCCAGGCATCGGACTCACAAATCATCACCAATGCCCACGCTATCAATTATGGCGAAACGCCTCGTTTTCAATCCGATAATCATGATTTCTTTCTTTTCCCGGCAACATCCGCTGAAGAAGCCGCTCGCTGGGTTGTGGATGTGGTTTGTACTCGCATCCCCAAGAAATTTGGTTTTGATCCTGTATCCCAAATTCAGGTACTCACCCCCATCCACCGCTCACCTGCTGGCGTTATTTCTCTAAATCAACAGCTTCAATCCGCCTTGAATCCCCCCACGTCATCCAAACCCGAAAAGTCACTCTTCGGCCAGGTTTTCCGAATTAACGACCGGGTTATGCAGGTTCAAAACAATTATGATAAAGAGGTGTTTAATGGGGATATTGGTAAAGTCTCGGCGATCAATTTCGAGGACCATACCTTGACGGTTGCCTTTGACGATCGCCAGGTAACATATGATTGGCTGGATGTAGATCAATTGACCCTTGCATATGCCATTACCATTCATAAATCTCAGGGCTCCGAATTTCCAGCTGTGGTCATTCCTCTTGTCATGCAACATTATCATATGCTTCAACGTAATCTTCTCTACACAGGTATCACCCGCGCCCGTGAACTCTGTGTTCTGGTTGGCGATCAAAAAGCCATTCAAATGGCAGTTAAGAATAACCAGGCCCAAAAACGCTATTCCAACTTCTCCCAGCGCATCTGCCTCGCTCTTCCCGGAAATGCGCTGCCCCTTCTCTAAAACCTTCTATCCGGTTAAAATAAATGGATAGAGGTTTTTACTTTGAACATCTTATCACCATTTAAACGGATTTACCGGTGGTTTGCCGACCCTGATATCCCACCCACAGTCAATAAGAAGAATTACATTAATGTTGAAATCGACGCTGTTGGCGTTGGTCTGGCCAATGCCGCATCGCCTTTTTTGCCCGTATTCCTGACCCGCCAGGGCGCATCCAGCTATGAGGTTGGCCTGCTGACCACCATGCCGGCCATTACAGGCCTTCTCCTGGTTCTCCCACTGGGCGGCTTTCTCCAGAGTCGCAAAAAAATCGTCCCCTGGTTCAGCGCTGCCCGCTTACTGGTGATCTTATCCTATGCGCTGACCGGGTTGGCTCCTTTTTTCTTTACCGATGTCAACCTCATTCGCGCAATTCTGGTGGTTTGGGCATTGGCTACCCTGCCTCAAACAGTCGTGAACCTTTGTTTTTCTGTGGTCATGAACGCAGTTGCAGGTCCAACAACTCGATACGACCTAATGACCCGCCGCTGGTCCATCCTTGGCGCCACAACTTCGCTTATGGTGATTATTGCCGGGTTGATATTGGATCACCTTCCCTCTCCAGTCAATTACCAGGTGGTGTTCCTATCGCTTTCGGTAGGCGGCCTGATCAGTTACTATTATTCCAGTCATATTAATATTCCTGACCAACATGCCCCCTTGCTGGAGCAAAACCCAGGAAAACCATTGGCCAAACTGGGAGAATTTTGGAACCTGGTTATCAAGGAAAAGAGATTCCTGACCTTTGTTTCAAAACGTTTCGTTTTTATGGCCGGAATTACCCTGGCAAGCCCGCTTTTCCCCCTATATTTTGTAAAAGAAATTAAAGCCTCCGATAGCTGGATTGGTGCGATCAATACAGCAACGACCTTATTGCTGATTATTGGCTATTTTTTTTGGAGTAATCAATATAAAAGAAATGGTTCGCGCACAGTTTTAGTCTGGACCACTTTTGGATTATCCCTCTATCCCTTACTGGTTTCCTTTACCCATGAGGTATGGATGATCGTGGTTTTTGCCGGCATTTCAGGTATTTTCCAGGCTGGGTTGGACCTGGTGTTTTTTGACGAACTGATGAAAACATTCCCCGAAGAATACAGCGCCACCTTTGTTGCCATTGCTCAGGGATTTCAATTTGTTTCTGCCATCGCCTCTCCCCTCATTGGTTCATTTCTCGCCAATGCCATAGGTATTGGTCCCGCGTTAATCGTCAGCAGCCTCCTGCGTTTTACCGGTTTCCTGCTCTTCGCAATGCCAAATAAAAAAGCACCCTCTATGTCAATAGTAGAGGGTGCGCCCAACAAATAAAATCAATCAGGCATAAACGTCTATATTCGTGCCTACACCCTGCGGAGAAGGTGATTGTTGAATCATCTCAATAATCGCCTGCGCCTGCATCTCTTGCACATCCTGTTGTTGTTTGAGAATCGCCATGGCAAATTGAAGTGACAGATTCTCCTGTTTCATATTGGTCGCTTGATTGACCAGATAATTACTGAATGAAGCACCGCTGACCGAAGACATATCACACCTCGAGATATAATGCAGCCTTATACTTAATTTATCGGAAGAACCCTTAAATTCTTGAATGATGAGTGAGCAATAATTCTCAACGCATTTGCATGATATGTCCCTTCACTCCCCAAAACAATTTTTGTCACTCTGTGATAATTTTTTCTCCTAAATTTTTCGAATTTGTGTTGTGACTTCAAGGATAACCTGATCTACCGATTTTGTTAAGGTTCGGAATTTTATAGAACTAATTGTACACTACTCCGACAGTATTTTTGTCACTATCTAACCCAAAATACACTTGTTACAATTACATGTGAAATTCTTCATTGAAGGAATGAATAGGAGATTTTATGAGACTGTACGCGGATGATACAAAATGCTGTGGGTGCAGGGCCTGTCTGGTTGCCTGCTCGCTAAATCTATTCAAAGAAAATAACCCCAAAAAAGCTGCATTATTGATCGATGCCCGGTTTCCTGAACCCGGCGAATTCAAAATCAAGGTCTGCACACAATGTGGCGAATGTGCCAAAGTCTGCCCCACTGGGGCCATTCGACAGACCGATCAGGGTACCTATTATGTCGAATTCAGCGAATGCATTATGTGCGGAGCCTGCGAATCCGTTTGCCCTGAAGGCGTGATGTTCGTTCGCGACGCCCTTGCCAGTAGTGCATGGAAATGTAATTTGTGCGGTGATTGTGTTGCTGTTTGCGGCACATCTGCTCTCTCAATTGCGGAATAAAAGGAGCAATCCCAATGAATGGTTATGGCGGCAATATCTTACGTGTTAACCTCACCACTGGAAAAATAACCCGTGAACCAACGCCAGTAGATCTAGCTCGTGATTTTATTGGTGGACGGGGTTTTGGCGCATATTTCCTTTATACTGAAGTGCCTGCTCACGCAGATCCTTTGGGGCCGGAGAATAAACTCATCATATCGAGCGGTCCAATCTCCGGTTTATTGGTGCCTGGCGCTGGCAAATGTGATTTCACAACCAAATCCCCTTTGACCGGCGGTTACGCCAGCTCATCACTGGGAGGTATGTTGACCGCCGAGTTGAAATATGCGGGCGTTGATTCCATCATTCTTGAAGGTATCAGCCCCCATCCCGTCTATCTTTTCATCGAAAACGAAAAGGTTGAACTTCGGGATGCTTCTGCATATTGGGGACAGGGTTGTATCACCGTTGAAAAGGCATTAAAAACGCAGCTTGGTGAAGAATTTCAGGTTGCAGTGATCGGTCCAGGTGGCGAAAATGGGGTCTCCTATGCCTGCATCAATCATGATTATGGCCGCGAGGCCGGTCGTGGCGGTGTGGGAACGGTGATGGGAGCAAAAAAGCTTAAAGCGATCGCAATTCGTGGTACGCATTCGATTCCGGTTGCCGACCTTGATGCATATCGTCAATCAGGTATGGCTCTCTTTAAAGCCTGCAAAGAGTCAGATGGTCTCAAACCCTGGCAGACTTACGGGACGACGATTGTGACCAGTTGGTGTGATGAAGTTGGCGCACTGCCTACGCGCAATTTTAGCGCGGGTTCTTTTGAAAAAGGAGCCTCGCTTTATGGACCTGTTATGCGCGAACAGATCGTCATCACCGATAAGGGCTGTTTTGGCTGTCCTTCGCCTTGCGGCAAATACAGCCGGATGAAACGCTACGGCACTTATGTTGAAGGCCCCGAATATGAGACGATTGGCATGTTGGGTTCCAATGTGGGCATTTCAGATATTCAGGACGTGGCCCAGGCTAATTTGCTCTGTGATGACTTGGGCATTGATACCATTTCCACCGGCGGCGCCATCGGCTGGGCCATGGAATGCTTTGAGAAAGGCATTTTGACCCTTGAGGATACCGGCGGACTTGAGCTTCGTTTTGGTAATGTTGATGCCACTCTGAAGTTGATCGGCATGATTGCCCGGCGCGAAGGCTTGGGGGCGATCCTGTCTCAGGGTGTTAAAAAGGCTTCCCAGGTCATCGGCAAAGGATCAGAAAAATTCGCCATTCATGTCAAAGGAATGGAACAATCAGCTTATGCGACCCACAATGCTACAGCCATGCTCCTGGCTTATATGACCTCAGATGTCGGCGCACATCATAATCGCTCCTGGGCCATTACCTATGATCTGCAAGTGGGACGTGATCAGGTGGTTCCAGAGAAGGTGGCTCGCATCATCTGGCTGCAAAATTTCCGCCCCATGTTCGATGTTTTAGGAGCCTGCCGCCTGCAATGGGTCGAGCTTTCTATTGATCGTGAACTCTATGTGCCGGTTTTGGCCGCGATTACTGGCATCCATCGTTCCTGGCAGGATCTTGAAAAGGTCGGGGCACGCATCTGGAATCTCACCCGCATGTTCTGGATCCGTGAAATTGAAGGTTTTGGGCGTGCCTGGGATTTACCCTCTCCACGGTTTTACGAGGAACCCCCTGTAACAGGTGTCACAAAGGGTCAAATTACCCGTTTCGAAGATGTTCAACGGCTGCTTGACATGTATTATGAACAACGAGGATGGGATGCCAATGGTATCCCAACACCTGAAACCCTTGCCAATCTCGGCCTAAAGTCAATTATCGATTGATTGTTTTTTTCTCCCTGGGCTGCCCATCAGCCCAGGGAGATCGCTTTATAAACCTTATGATTACCATCAAAGCATCAGGCCCATTAAAATCATACCTCAACGGGTCGTCCCAGGTTGATGTGGAGGCGGCTGGTCTGTCCGTATTTGAAACCCTGAAATTAATCAATATCCCCGCTGAAATGATTGCTCTGGTTTTGATTAATGATCAACCGGCAGCGAAAGATACCATTCTCAAGGATCATGATTTCGTTCAGATCCTTGCCGTCATTGGCGGCGGATAAATTTTCCTCTGGTACAATAATTGCACCTATTTTCCAAGCACCTGGTGTAAAATACAGGTGGATTATTCCAATATTTTCGAGCGAGGAAAAGATGAAAAAATTCGCCATTATTTCACTGGTGCTGTTGATGTTTGTGGTTTCAGCCTGCGGTTTTCCTACCCCTTCGGCTAATAAACCCACCACATCACCTGAAGAATTGCAAACCCAGGTGGCCATGGTTCTCACTTCACAGCCGTCGCCTACGCTTCCAGTTGTCGCAACCGATCAACCCAAGTCAGCCGCCACACCCCAGGCGACCGAAACCGGCCCGCTGGTTGTGACCAAACCTGCTGCCAGCGAAACCTCGCTTCCAACAGAACAGCCACAAGCTGAACAGCCAACAGCTACGCTGCAGCCTGAAGGTGAATCCCCAACCGCTGCACCTGAAACCCCGGCCGAAACTCCCACCCCTGAAGCGACCCTTGCGCCCACCACTACCCCACTCCCCACAGCCACCCTTCCAGCTGGAGATCCAAAATTGAACCTGGGAGCGCCCATCTATTCAGAGACTTTTGATGAAGATAATGGCTCCTGGCCAACCGGCGAAGATGCCTCAAAATTTACTTCTGCTGAAATCAGCGGTGGTGCTTTCAAGGTGACCTCGCTTCAACCCAAAGATGGATGGCGACTGACCTGGGAACAACCTGAAAATTTCTACCTTGAAGCCTCTCTAAAAACCACCACCTGCAGTGGCGGCGACCGCTATGGTCTCATTTTCCGTGTCCCTAATCTTGAAACCGCTGATGCGGGCTACCTCTTTGGCCTCACCTGCGACGGGCAATATTCTTTGCGCCGCTGGGATGGCAAAAAAATGACCCATTTGATTACCTGGAAGGAAGATAAAGCCATCAATAAAGGCTCTCATCAAACGAACCGCCTCGGTGTGATGGCCAAGAAAAATACCATCGCTGTGTACGTGAATGGTGTACTTCTGGGCGAAGTGTGGGATCACACCATCACAGAAGGCGCCTTTGGTGTTTTTGTGGGTTACAAAGATACAAAAGATATGACCATTATCATGGATGAGATTTCTTACTGGGAGCTTCCCTAGCCTCATGCAAAGATCTCCCCAGCAGGATGAGGTGATCCATTCACCTCATCCAAGAATTTTTCTTGAAGGCCCTGCCGGCACCGGAAAGACCACAGTCGGCGTAGAACGGCTTTTATACTTGCTTGAAAAAGGTGTTCCTGCCCAATCCATCTTGCTCCTTTTTCCACAGCGTACGCTTTCATGGCCTTACCAGCAAGCCCTGAACCAGACATCGGTTCAGGGCAGTCTTGTTAACATACTTACTGTGGGTGGTCTTGCCCGCCGCATGGTGGATTTATTCTGGCCGGTGATCGGTTCAGCTGCCGGCTTTAAACTGCCTGACCAGCCTCCTGTTTTTCTGACTCTGGAAACAGCCCAATATTTTATGGCTGAAGTGTTGGCGCCATTGCTTGAAAAAGGTTATTTTGAGTCAGTTCGTATCGATCGCAACCGCCTTTATAGCCAGCTTTTGGATAACCTCAATAAAGCAGCCATTGGATGCTATTCTGCTGAAGAAATCGGTTCACGGCTCAGTTCTGCCTGGATTGGAGAACCTGGCCAGTTGACTGTCTACCGCCAGGTTCAGGAAGCCGTTCTGCTTTTCCGGAATTACTGTCTTCAACACAATCTCCTTGATTTTTCACTGCAATTTGATCTTTTGCGCTTGCATCTATGGCCGAGAGAAGATTTTCAATCCTATCTCCTGAAACAATACTCCCATTTGATCTATGATAATATTGAAGAAGACACGCCCTATGCGCATGATCTTATTCGCAGCTGGCTGCCTGATTTCCAGTCCGCTTTGATCATTTGTGATAAGCAGGCGGGTTTTCGGCGCTTTCTTGGCGCCGATTCAGCTTATGCAGGCACATTGCAAGAAGATTGCGGCCAATCCTTCCACTTCAGCCAATCATTTACCATTTCCCCAGCCATGCAAGCGCTTCATATTGAACTGGGAAAAAGCCTCAAGCGCAACCTTCCCACCCAGCCGGCTGCTGGCGATCCGCGGGATATTCTGGCCTTTTCAACCGCCCGCTTTCAAACCCAGATGCTGGATAATGTCGCTGCTGAAATCACCAGTCTGGTGAAAGAAGAAAAAATCCCCCCTGGTGAAATCGCCATTTTGACACCGTTTCTCTCCGATTCACTGCGTTTTCTCCTGCAATCGCGCCTGCAAAAAGCAGGAATACAAATTCGTACGCACCGTCCATCACGCAGCCTGAAAGACGAACCCGCTGTGGCATGTATGCTGACCTTGGCCTGTCTGGCTCATCCTGATTGGGGCTTGCATCCAACTCGTCTTGAGGTGAGTCGGGCTTTGTTAATTGCCATCGATGATCTTGACCCCATCCGCGCGCAGCTGCTCGCCGAAACCCTGTATCGCGGTAAAGGCATCCTGTCCAGCTTCACAGGCTTGCAGGAGAACATGCAACACCGCATCACCTTTGTGCTCGGGAATCGTTTTGAAACCCTGCGAGTTTGGTTGGCCCAAATTCAACAAACCGATCCGCCGCTCAATCTGGATCATTTTTTCAGCTTGCTGTTCGGAGAAGTCCTCTCTCAGCCCGGTTTTGGCTTTCACAACCATTTTGACCATGCCGCCCAGGCGGCCAGCCTGATGGAATCAATCCGCAAATTTCGCCAGGCGGTTGCTTTCAATCCCGAACTCTCATCAGCAAAGGCCTATATTGAGATGGTCCAATCAGGTATTATTGCTGCTCAATACCTTTCCGGTTGGATGGATCGTCCGATGGACGCAGTTTTGCTTGCCCCGGCCTACACCTTTCTGATGAGCAATTATCCTGTCGATATCCAGTTCTGGTTGGATATTGGCCACCTCGGTTGGTGGGAACGCCTCGATCAGCCTCTCACCCAGCCCTATGTACTGGCTCGTACCTGGCCGCCTGGTCAGTCATGGACAGATGCCCACGAGTATGAATCCAGCCAGGAAACCCTCTTCAATCTTGTCACCGGTCTGAGCCGTCGCTGCCGAAAAAAAATATACCTGGCTGTATCCGAGTTGAGCGAACAGGGTTATGAACAATCAGGCCAGCTGTTGCGTGCTGTGGATAATATGCTCCATCGCTTGCAGGAAGACCGCCATGATTTTTAAACCGCGTCCCGCCCAACAAGCCATCATCAACTACCAGGGAGGGTTGGTTGGCGTTTCCGCTGTACCCGGCAGCGGTAAAACTCAGACGCTTTCTTCGCTTGCCGCCCGCCTGATCATGGAAGGCTGGATTGAGGAAGGCCAGGAAATCTTGATTGTCACCCTGGTCAATTCAGCTGTAGATAATTTTTCCCGCCGCATCCGCGGCTTTATTCAGGAATCTCACCTGCTCCCTTACGGCTATCGCGTGCGCACCCTGCATGGGTTGGCGCATGATATTGTCCGCGAACGCCCAACCCTTGCAGGCGTGGACCGCGATTTCAAGATTATTGATGAACGCACTTCCAATCAGATTTTACGCTCAGTTGCCGATGCCTGGATTCATGCCAATCCTTCGGCAATGGATGCGTGGATATCCTCCGATCTTTCCGAATACCAGTATCAACAGGTGCAAAAGAAATATTTTCCAGATTGGCTGAGCAATTATGCCACCAGCTTTATCCGCCAGGCAAAAAACCTCCAAATCACGCCCGATATCCTGCGTGAACGCCTTCAAAAGGTAAATTCTCCCTTCCCTCTCCTGCAAATGGGATGCTCTTTGTACGAAGATTACCAAAGAGCTCTCATTTTTCGCGGTGGGGTGGATTTTGATGACCTGATCTGGATGTCTTTGCGCATTTTACAGGCTGACACAGATTTTCTATACCGCCTGCGCCGCCGTTGGCCAGTGATTCTCGAAGATGAAGCCCAGGATAGCAGCCTAATTCAAGAAACTATCTTGCGCCTTCTCGCAGGCCCTGATGGAAACTGGGTGCGGGTTGGTGACCCTAACCAGGCCATTTTTGAAACCTTCACCACCGCCAGCCCTGAATTTTTGCGCCGTTTTATGAGTGAACCAGGGGTTTCAGCCCAATCACTGCCTGATTCTGGTCGTTCCAGCCCATCCATCATAAAACTCGCCAACCATCTGATTCAATGGACCAGTGAGGAGCACCCCAATCTGCAGCTGCGCCACGCATTAACTCAGCCTTATATTCAACCCACTCCACCTGGTGATCCACAACCAAATCCTCCAGAAAATCCTGAACTGGTCCGTTTTATTAAGAAAGGATTTGATCCGGCAGAAGAGATCCAATGGGTCGCCGAATCTGCCGGCCGATGGCTGGCTGCCCATCCCGATAACACGCTTGCCATCCTCTCGCCGCGCAATGAACGCGGAGCTGAAATGGTCGAGCAGCTTAAAAAAATGCAGGTACCCTATATTGAAATTCTTCAAAGCACACAGGCCACCCGCCAGGCTGCTGAGGCATTGGCATGCATTCTCAAATTCATGTCAGAACCCCTCTCCGCTGTCAAATTATCTGAAGTGTACAAAATCTGGTGCACCCAGAAGAAAACCGATGAAGACCATGACCGGATAGCTCTGGGTATGCGCATCATCAAGAAATGCCCTCAGGTGGAAGATTTTCTCTGGCCCAGGATAGATCAGGGCTGGCTTTCCACACTATCTGCAGATCCTGCTGTCCCATCGGAAATAATTACTGATTTGTCTGCCTTCCAGACAATCATCTGTGAATGGCTTGATTCCATCATTCTGCCTGTTGACCAGATCATTTTAACAATCGCTCAAGGCTTGTTTAGCAAGTCAGCTGACCTTGCCATTGCTTACAAATTGGCCCGACTTATGGCCTCCCTTCTCGACGAAAACCCTGCCGGCCAATTAAAAGAAATTGCTGAAGAAATCTCTCGAATAGCCCAAAATGAAAGAAAATTCATTGGATTCAGCGAAGAAGACACCGGTTTTGATTCTCAAAAATATAAAGGACAGGCTGTTGTCACCACCATGCACAAAGCCAAGGGGCTTGAGTGGGACAGAGTATACCTGCTCTCTGTAAATAACTATGATTTTCCTTCAGCCGATCCTCATGACAACTTTATCAGTGAAAGATGGTTCATCCGCGGCAGGTTGAATCTGGAAGCTGAGGGCCTATCTCAATTGGAAGCCTTGGCTAACTCGGATTTAGTTGCTCTATATTTACCTGAAGGAGAGGCAACTTTGCATGCCCGTATAGATTATGCTGCAGAACGTCTTCGATTATTGTATGTTGGCATTACCCGCGCCTGCCGCGAGTTGATTTTGACCTGGAATACCGGACGTGAGAATAACCGAAGCTTCCCTTCGGTTCCTTTCCAGGAATTGCGCACCTTTTGGGAGCAATTATATGGGCCTACCCGCTGATTTTGTGTTTACCCAAAGCAACTTGCAAGCTTTTCTGGACTGTCGGCAGCTTTTTCGACTCCGTTACCTCAAAAAAATTTCCTGGCCAGCTCCCATCACAGATCCAGTTCTGGAGCATGAACGCCACATGCAGCGCGGCTCAATATTTCATCACATGGTTCAGCAGCTCAAAGCGGGCATCCCCCTGGAGGTGATCCGGGCTCGCATCAATGATGATGAACAGATCTCTATTTGGTGGAATAATTTTTTACACTTGCTTCCCAACCTGCACATGGATTGCGCTCAAATTGAGATTCCATTTGTGTGTCAATTGGGTGATTGGCGGTTAATGGCAAAAGTGGATTATTTACTGCTGGAGTCTCAAAAATGCATTATTCTGGATTGGAAGACCTCTCCTCAAAAGCCCAGTCGCCTGAACCTGGCGCGTCATCCCCAAACCAGAGTTTACTGTTATGTTCTCTGCCAGGCCGGCCATCTTGCCCTGAACTCTGCGCCAATATCCCCCGACCAGCTGTCGATGGGGTACTGGTTCGCAGAACATCCTGACGCCATAGAGTGGTTTGAATATTCCCCTTCCATTATGGAAGATGATCGTAAATACCTGCTAAATATTTTCAGGCAAATTAATCAACTTTCCGATGAAGAATTTGACCAGACAGAAAACCTGAAAACTTGCCTCTATTGCCAGTATCGATCATTGTGTAATAGGGGCGTGAAGGCCGGGAATATTTCCGGATTGGAAGCGGAAACCTCTGGTACAATAGACCTGGATATGGATTCTATTGAGGAAATCAGCTTCTAATCATGCCGCATCCCTGGGCTTTTCCCCAAAAAATTTCACCAACTGCTGAGCTCCTGACAGAAACAGGCGATGTACTCCTGGCTGAAATTTTAACGCGAAGGGGTCAAACGGAGCCTGGCTTGGTTCGGGCTTTTCTAAATCCCCTGGCCTATTCTCCGGCTTCCCCCACCGAACTCCCTGGCCTGGCTGCAGCCAGTGCCCGTCTGGAACAAGCCATCGAAAAACAAGAATTCATTTGCGTTTGGGGGGATTTTGATGTGGATGGACAAACCGCAACCGCCATTCTTGTGTCCGCCCTTCGCCTGCTGGGTGCAAAAGTAGGATTCCATATTCCCATCCGTCAAACTGAATCTCACGGCATTCAACTACAGGCATTGAAAAATGAACTGAACCGCCTGCCTTTGTCCGTCTTGCTCACCTGTGATACAGGAATATCCGCCCACGAAAGCATTGCCTACGCGCAATCAGTTGGCGTCGATACCCTCATTACAGACCATCATTCCATCCCCCAAAAATTACCTGATGCCGTCTCTGTGGTCAACCCTCGCTTTTTATCCCCTGAACATCCTTTGGGACAATTGAGCGGCGCTGGGACGGCCTTCAAATTGGCCCAGCATCTGCTTACCATGCACGGAGTGGGCTGCGATTTTCTATACGATCTGGCTGCCCTCGGAACAATTGCCGACCTGGTGCCCCTGGTCGGCGAAAACCGCTACATCGCTCAACGTGGTCTGGAATATTTAGCCCAGTCACAGCGCCCTGGTTTACAGGCTCTCTATGAGTTGGCCGAAATAAAAAACGCCTCAATTAATGAAGAGCTGGTCACATTTCTTCTTGCCCCGCGGTTGAACGCAGTCGGCCGGTTGGCGGATGCCAATGTGATGGTTGATTTCTTCCTCACCACAGATACTGCTCAAGCCCGTTTTCTGGCAGCTCAATGTGAAGGACTTAATGCCAAACGGAAATGGCTCTGCGATCAGGTCTATGATGCTGCCATCGAACAAATCAACCAGTCCAATGCGCTGAAAAATGCACCGGTCCTGGTTCTGAATCACCCAACCTGGCCAGCCGGTGTGCTGGGTATCATCGCCAGCCGCCTGGTTGAGCGCTTCCAAAAACCCGCATTGATGATCTCCAGCCCCCCCGGAGAATTAGCCCGTGGCTCTGCCCGTTCCCTTGCCGGCTTTGATGTCACCCGTCTCCTGACTGACTGCTCTGATTACCTTATTAACTATGGCGGCCATCCAATGGCAGCTGGTTTCGCTTTGCTCGCCGACACAATCCCCTCCTTCCAAACACAGGTTATGCGAGTGGCCCAAGGAATGACTTTTTCTCCCCCAGAGCCCCCTGCTGCCGATGCCGTCATGCCTTTCTCTGATCTCTCCTTTGCCCAGGTGAAACAGTGTGAACGCCTGGCGCCATTTGGTCCAGGTAATCCCCCGATCATGTTGATTGCCGAAAATGTTCACATTGTCTCCGTCAAAACCGTCGGCAAAAACAACGAACATCTCAAATTGGTCATTGCCAATGCCAATGACAATCCGTTCGATGTATTGTGGTGGAATGGACGGAAAGACCTCCTCCCGCCAAAAAATTTTGACCTGGCTTATTCCCCCCGCACAACCACTTTCCAGGGGGCTGAACAGCTCAATTTTGTCTGGTTGATGGCCCATTCTTCCGAAGTGCCTGTCCTTAACACCCGCAAAGTGAGTGTTCTGGATCTTCGCGGTCAACCTTTGAAGGATGAAACGGATCTCCAGATATGGTATGAAGGCCGTCGCTCTGACGCTTTTTCGGGCTGCAATCGCTATCAGCTTAAAAGCATGCCTCGCCTCGCACTTGCCGCCTGTCCGCCCGGACCCGATGAACTGCGTTTGATCCTGCACGCCAGTCGGGCTGAAGAAGTTGTCCTGTTTTTTCCAACCCCTGACCCCGAAAAAAGCACAAATTTTCTTAGGCATCTCTCCGGTTTGATTAAGTATGCAATCCATCACCATCAAGGCATTGTTAGTCTGGCTGATTTGGCCGCTGCGACCGGGCATCGCACAAAAACAATTGGGCTCGGCCTCGATTGGCTGGTTCAAATGGGCCATATCAAAATTGAGCATCATATCGATGATGGATATGTGCTAAAATTGGGTGATCGGCAAGTTCTCCAGGATGTTCAGAAAACTGAAAACGACTTGTCGGCCATGCTTGATGAAACCAACGCCTACCGTCAACATCTGCACACACTCTCTTGTGAAGAATGGGCTGATTTGTTGACCCATATGAGGAGGACTGATGCCAACTTTTGAGGAGCTGTATAGCCAGTTGCCTGCCCGCACCCAGACATCAATTATAAAAGTATGGGAATCGCTGCCGGAATCAGAGCGGAAAAACCTGCAAAACCTTTTTATTGGTTTTCCGCTGGAAACAAATTTGAACAAACTGCTTCTTGATCTTTCCATACAGCAGGTGCGCCTGGCCTTCGGTCAAAAACATCGGGTGGTCATTGTTGGGCCTGCCAATGTTGGCAAATCCACCCTATATAATCAACTGGTCCGGTCAAAAACCGATCTGGCAGAAGTCTCTCCCATCCCTGGAACAACCCGGGTCAGCCAGGAAGCAGATGCTGGCCTTTTTGCAGTGATCGACACTCCGGGTGCGGATGCTGTTGGCGAGGTTGGCGATGCAGAAAAAAGGCTTGCCCTCGAATCCGCACGCCATTCTGATTTTCTAATCATCCTTTTTGATGCCATCCAGGGAATCAAGAAAAGTGAAACAGAACTTTTCGATGAACTGGTTAACCTGGAGAAACCCTATCTGGTCGCTGTCAATAAAGTGGATCTGGTTAAAAAAGAAGAAGCCAAAATCATTCAACTTGCTGCCCGTAACCTGAATATCAATCCAGAGCACGTGATCCCGATTGTCGCCAAAGATGGAAAGAACCTGGAGCGGTTGCTTTTGACAATAGCTGCCACGGAGCCCGGAATTGTTGCCGCTTTGGGTCAGGCCATGCCGCAATACCGCTGGCAGCTTGCCTGGCGTGCCATTATGAGCGCCGCATCCCTATCAGCAGTCATTGCTCTGATGCCGCTCCCTTTTATTGATTTTGCCCCTCTTGCAATCACCCAGGCCGCAATGGTTTTGAGCATTGCCCGGATATATAACTATAATATTACCCTCGAACGCGCTAAAGAATTATTGGCCACCTTTGGTTTTGGATTTTTAGGTCGCACATTGTTTATGGAACTGAGCAAATTGGGCGGCATTCCTGGCTGGGTGCTTGGCACAGCCATTGCCACTTCCATCACTGTCGCCATGGGTTATGCAGCCTCGATCTGGTTTGAGAAGGGTGAAAAGATAACCTCAGAGTCTCTGAAAAAAATCACCCAAAACACCACCAACTTGATGATAGAATCAATCAAGAAACTTGGAATACGAAAGCCCTCTCAAAAAAAATTGCAGGAAATTGTGATCGATTCTCTTGAATCTGCAACCATGTCAGAAGACCGCAGTATTTTGGACAAACAGGTTGACTGAACCTCCCTCCTATCAAATTTCAAGGAATTATTTTTTATGATCCACATTATTACCGAAACCACATCCGATCTTAGTCCTGAGTTGAAGCAGCGGTTTCAAATCGAAACCATTCCGCTTCTGGTCGTCCTGAAAGATCAAACATTGCACGATGGCATTGATATTGATCTTCATGGTCTTTTCGAATATGTCACCCGAACAGGGGAACTGCCCAAAACCGCAGCAGCTCCACTACCCACGTATATAGAAGCTTTCAAGCAGCCCGGAGAGAAGGTTTTTATTGGCCTTTCTTCCAAACTCTCAGCCTCATTCCAGAATGCATCGCTGGCAGCCAAAAACTTGAATGACCCATCCATTTACCTGGTTGATTCCCTGAATCTTTCCACTGGAATCGGTTTACTGGTGTTAATGGCTGCCGAACTGCGCGATGCAGGTCTTTCCGCGGAAAATATTGCCAGACGTGTTCAGATGGCTGTGCCTAAAGTAAAATCCTCCTTTGTGATAGATTCCCTGGACTATCTACACAAAGGCGGCCGCTGCTCATCCATGCAAAATATCATCGGCAGCTTGCTGAAAATTCGCCCCGTTATCGAAGTTAAATCTGATGGTACCCTTGGCGTTAAAGAAAAGTTGCACGGAGCGCGCAAAAAAGCCCTTACTACCCTTATTGATAATTTTAAGGCCGATTTGCCTGACATCGACCTTCACCGGGTTTTTATCACCCATACACTTTGCGATGAAGACGCCCTGTTTGTGAAAAATGAAATCTTGAAAATTTGCTCTCCCGATGAAATTTGCATCACCTATGCCGGCTCTGTCATTGGCAGTCATTGCGGACCCAATACACTTGGCATTCTTTACTTGCTAAAATAAAGAGGGCACATTGAAACTCTTTGTCCCAGGGCGCATCTGCCTGCTTGGTGAGCATTCTGATTGGGCAGGTGGTTACCGGCGCATGAATGCATCGATCGAAAAAGGATATGCCATTATCTGCGGCACAAATCAGGGTGTTTATGCTGAGGTGAAACCTCACCCCAATGCCTTGGTGATGTCTTCCACGCTGCCTGATGGCCAGATTTTAGGGCCTTACGAAATTCCCATGCGGGCTGACAAATTGCTTGAAGAAGCGCAGACTGGGGGGTTTTGGAGTTATGCCGCAGGCGTCGCCTATCAGGTGGTCAGCCATTATCACGTGCGCGGTCTCGAGATTCACAATTACAAGACAGACCTCCCAATTAAAAAAGGATTATCATCAAGTGCTGCATTCTGCGTACTGACTGCACGGGCTTTCAATCGTCTGTATGATCTCAAATTGACTGTGCGCGGCGAAATGGAGCTCGCCTATCAAGGTGAAATCACCACCCCGTCCCGCTGCGGCCGCATGGATCAGGGCTGTGCTTTCGGCTCTCGGCCCGTGCTGATGGAATTCGATGGTGATCACCTTTCCACAACAGAGGTGAACATTGACCATGAATTGTTTTTCGTCATCGTTGATTTGCACGCTCAGAAAAACACCCTTGAGATACTAAACAGACTGAACAGGTGCTACCCCTTACCGGCAAATCAGGCTGAACAAGCCGTGCAAACACTCTTCGGAAGCACCAATAAACGTATTGTTCACCAGGCTGTATCAGCGTTACAATCTGGCAATGCAGCCATCCTGGGTAAGTTGATGGTCGAAGCCCAATCTGAATTTGACCGGTACGCAGCTCCAATATGCCCTGAAGAACTGACAGCCCCCAGACTTCACGAACTGCTGAATTACCCGCCCCTTGCGCCGCACATCTATGGCGGAAAAGGGGTTGGTTCCCAGGGAGATGGCACAGCCCAATTGTTGGCCCGCTCACACGAAGATCAACAGGCAGCGATACAAATCATCGAACAAGACCTGCATATGCCGTGCCTCAAATTGACTCTTCAGCCCGGATTAAAGGTCCGCAAGGCTGTCATTCCGGCAGCCGGATTTGGAACCCGTCTTTTCCCTGCCTCAAAAGCCGCCAAAAAAGAATTTTTTCCAATTGTCGGCCCAGACGGCATTGCCCGCCCCGCCATCCTCATTATTGTTGAGGAGGCTCTGGAATCGGGTCTGGATGAAGTGATCATTGTGGTTCAAGAGCAAGACCTGGCAGATTTCCAGGCTTTTTTCACTTCTCAAATATCGCCTGAAAACTACAGCAAACTGCCGCGGCATTTTCAAAATTATGCGGATCGGCTGCTTGAAATGGGTCGCCATGTTTCTTTTGCCATTCAGAAAGCTCAGGATGGGCTTGGCGATGCTGTCTATTCTGCCCGCGAAAAAGTTGGCAATGAACCGTTTATGCTGATGCTTGGAGATCACCTTTACCGTTCACTTTCCGATACATCATGCACTCGCCAGCTGCTCGAAGCCTACAGAGCCCATGGGACAAACATGGTTGGCCTTAAATGCACACCAGAAAGTCAAATTGGGAACTTTGGCACAGTCACGGGCGTCTGGAAAGAAGAAGGAAAACTTCTCAATATCACAGAGTTTGCCGAAAAACCCACAGCCGATTATGCTCGCAACAACCTCCGAATAACCGAGCTGCCTGATGATGAATATCTGACTCTGTTTGGTCTTTACATTCTTCAGCCTCAGGTGTTTAACCTGCTGGAAGATCAAATTAACCATTCTGTGCGTGAACGTGGTGAATTCCAGTTAACCTCTGCCCTCGACCGCTTACGCCGGGAAGAAGGCTTTATGGGGCTGCTGATGGATGGAGAACGATTTGATATCGGCGTTCCAGATTATTATCTGCAAACGCTGAAAACGTATAGATTATCCTGAACAGGAGCATACTGTGAAAAAACCTTTATTTTGGATATTTTGTTTCATGTTGTTCTTTTTATTTGGCTGTAACTTAAGCCAGCCTGCCGTCATAACACCAGACCCCGCCGCGGTTGAAACCCAGGTTAGCGTCCTTCAAACCCAACAATCCGTGCCCCAACCATCCACGGATACTCAGGCTAATCCCACTCAGGTGTCCGCCAGTCCGGCTGCGCCAATTGCTGCCGCAACCGCAGTTCCAACAGCCACCCCACAGCTATCCTCAACGCCAACCTCGCTGCCTTCAGCAACACCCCAACCATCCTTGACACCTGAACCCACCCTCACTGCCACAGCAGTCCCCCCTACATGGACACCCACGCCCATCTCCGGCGATCCTCGCGCGGTGTTAGGCGACCCTTCCTTTCAGGATACCTTCGATAAGGATAAAAACTCATGGGGGTTTTCTGAAGACGAAACCAAGGGCGAAGTTGCCAATGGGGTGTACGCTCTGACCGCCATTAATGACAATGGCTATTATGGCTGGCGCATGAACCTCCGGAAACCCAAAAACTTCTACCTTGAGGCCACCATTCGAACCAGCTCATGCAGTGGTAGCGATCGTTACGGATTAATCATTCGCGCTCCTGGTTATGATGATGGCTATTTCTATGGCATTACCTGTGAAGGCAAAATGAGTTTTGAACAGTGGTCCTCAGATTCGACCATTTTGAACTGGACCAAAATCCCGGTCGGTTTTAACGCCGGCAGTAACCAGACAAATCGCATTGGTATTAAAGCAGAAGGAAGTCATTTCACTTTCTATATCAATGGGGTAAAAGCTGGCGAATGTGACGATACTGCCTTGACAGATGAAGGTATGTTTGGTTTCTTTATTGCCTCGTCGAATACCCCCAATTTCACCATTTATATCGAAGAAGTTGCCTATTGGCTCTTCTCAACACCATGAGTTATTCCCCTTTCTCATCATCAGCCCCCCTCTTTCCTGCAAGCAGCCTGATGATTTCTTATTTTAAGTATGACTCCACTGCAAAAAGGTAAGAAACCTACCCAAAAGCAGGAAAGTTTAATACAATCAGAGCATGTTCAGAAAAAACACCAAACACCAACAACCGGCACTGATCAGCGCTGCCAGCGAACT